>Ga0265316_10000518_pt1 | contig 43510 bp, 39 predicted proteins | sample 4522metaG_FD_202092 | JGI IMG/M metagenome (GOLD analysis project Ga0265316, IMG submission 202092) | Rhizosphere microbial communities from Carex aquatilis grown in University of Washington, Seatle, WA, United States - 4-5-22 metaG | ecosystem: Host-associated > Plants > Roots > Rhizosphere >... | reverse complement strand
GAGCGCACCTTCTTGCATGTAACCTCTACCTCAAGTTAGATTAACTGTCCCAGAACCTATGTGCACTACTATAGACCAAGTCAGGTAAACTTTTCCACAGCCATGACAAAAAATACTACGGTCATAGGCGCCCTCGGTGCTTAAGAGGAGCAATTGTACACACTTGAAATTGACATCTGTTAATCTGTGGACAAAATTGCGCAAGTCGTGGATAACTTGCTAAAACTTGTGGTTTAATGTCGTGAATTCTACTAAGAGGTAATGGGCAAATGAACAAATGGACTAATGGACGAATGAATAGCCAATGTAGCAATGGTCCAATGCATTGGTGGCATTTAAAGCATTCATTGGGCATTGAACATTTGTCGCATTAGTCCATTGTCTCTTTGGCATGCCCAACAGATGTAAATTATGGTAAGATATGTGCATGCCGAAGAGAACTTATCAGCCAAAGAAACGACAGCGCAGCCGCGAACACGGATTTTTTAAACGCATGGCTAGTAAAGCCGGGCGTAATGTTATAGCCCGACGTAGAGTTAAAGGCCGCACGCGCCTCACTCACTAGACCCTCGCCTCTAAACCCTATACGCTATTAGTATGATTTCGCGGAAAAACCGTTTTCACGGCCATGCCGGTCTGCGCTTTGTGCACCAACAAGGCAAAACCGTGCGCGGGCCGTTTTTTTTGTTAAAATCCACCGCCAACCCCCGGCGCAGTACTTACCGGGTGGCGGTTGTGGTCAGCCGAAAGGTCAGCAAATCCGCCGTGGTGCGCAACCGTATCCGCCGGCGTTTGTACGCTGCCGTTAGACTTTTACAAGACGACATTGCCCGTCCGCACGACATCGTGTTAAACGTTTTTGACATCAAACTGCTGGAAGAGTCACCTAAACAGTTGGCACGCCTAGTTAAAAAACAGCTAACCGCCGCCGGCATTCTGGAAAATTCTACCAAGCCAGCCAAGGACGAGTAACCCTCTCCGTGGTATAGTAAGTCCAAGAAGAGCGAATATTTGAGATGTTAACGACAATTATAATTCAGCCAATATTTAATTTGCTGGCGCTGATTTACGCCATAATTCCTGGCCACAATTTTGGTTTGGCCATCATTATCTTTACCATCATAATTCGGCTTTTAATGTGGCCGCTGGTTAAAAAGCAGTTGCACCACGCCAAAGCCATGCGCGAGCTGGCGCCGGAGCTCAAAAAAATCAAAGCCGCCGCCAAGGGCAACCGCCAGAAAGAATCGGCCATGACCATGGAGCTTTATAAAGAGCGTGAGATCAACCCGTTTGCCAGCTTAGGGATTCTAGTAATCCAACTACCTATTATCCTGGGCCTGTATAGCAGCGTCAGGCGCATTGTTAATAACCCGCACCAATTAGTCAGCTTTTCTTACCCGGTCTTGCATCATCTCGGCTGGATTCAAACCCTGTCGGCCAACATCCACCGCTTTGATGACACGCTCTTTGGGGTTATTAATCTGGGGCGCAAAGCCATTGGCGCCGGCGGCATATATTGGCCGGCCATGATTTTGGTAATTGTCAGCGCCGTTGCGCAGTATTACCAAGCCAAACAGCTGATGCCAAAAAGCAAAGATTCCCGTGGGCTCAAGCAAATTTTAAGCGAAGCAGGGAAGGGGAAAAACGCCGACCAGTCCGAGGTTAACGCCGCAGTGATGCGTAACACCCAATACCTAATCCCCGGTTTTGTGTTTTTGTTTGGCCTGAGTTTTCCGGCGGCACTGCCGCTTTATTGGTTCACCAGCAGCGCGGCGGCTTACTTCCAGCAGGCTAGAGTTTTGCGCGAGGACGCCGCCGAGGCCGATACGGCAGCGGTCACCAAAGTGACACTCAGTAGTGAAGCCAAAACGGACACTCAAAAAATCTCTCCTAAAAAACGAGCCTCACGTAAAAATCGGAGACGAAAATAATGGACGAAAAAGTACTTAAGGAAGATATTGAAGAAGCAATCCAGTACGCCAAAAAATATCTGGAAGACCTGCTGTCTTTTTTTGGCTTAAACACCGATGTATATGCCACCACCGAAGACCACGAAGTCATTGAGCTTAACGTCCCCAGCACGCACCTCAACGGCTTTTTGATTGGCCAGCACGGCGATACTATGCGTTCGTTGCAGTACATCATCAGCTCGGCGCTCAAGAGCCAAAACTTCAGCTACGTGCGGGTCAACGTGGACGTAGCGGACTATAAAAAACACCGCGCCGAGCGGATAGTTAAGGACGCCGAGACCTGGTTTAAAGAAGTCAGAGATAGCGGCCAGCCTAAAGAGCTACCGGCGATGAACCCGGCTGACCGCCGGGCAGTGCACAAAGCGGCTACCGACTACGGGCTAGAGACAGAATCAATTGGCGAAGGTCGCGAGCGCCACATTGTGCTTAAACCCGGCAGCGACAGCAACGATTCCCCCGCCGAAGAGTAAAATTACTTGACTAGTCAAGTAATTCCTAACTGCTAGCTACAAATTACTATTTACTCAACGCTTGCTGGTATACAGCAAGCGTTTGTTCGGCCATGCGTTGCCAGGAATATTTGGTAGCCTGGGCTTTACCGGCCGCTATCAACTCGGCTCTTAGCTTAGGGTCGTCGAGCACTTCGACAATTTTATCCGCCATGTCCTTGGTATCCGTTGGGTCAAAGTAGTGTGCGGCAGCGCCGTAAATTTCCGGCAGGCACGTGGCACTGCTGCTAAGCACCGGCGCACCGGCCTGCATGGCTTCCAACCCCGGCAGGCCAAAACCTTCGCTTAAAGAAGGGAAAACGTAGGCTGCGCAGTGCTGGTAAAGCCACAGCAGCTGCCCCTCACTTATAAAACCCGTAAATAGCACATTTTTGATATCCTGCTTTTTAACATATTGCTCATAACGTTCGTACAGCACATCTTTTTTACCGGCCAACACTAGCCATAACTCCGGGCGCTCGGCCTGGAGCGTTACGAAAGCGTCAATCAGCCGGCGCAGGTTTTTATGCGGCTGCGGCCGGCCAACATAAAGGAGGAAGTTAGCAGTTTGTAGTTTGGAGATAGGGACTGGGGGCTCGGTGATCTTATCGGCTGCCAAATAAGTCACGGTGATTTTGCTTGGAGAGATACGGGCAAAATGCGCCAGATCATTTTTAACAAACTCGGATATGGTAAAAATATGCTTTGACTTATGCGCCACCCAAACGGTCACTAGGCGGTATATCAGCTGCTTAATTTTAAAAATCAGAAAAGGTTTGGCCGGGTTGCGGAAGCGGGTTGTGGTCAGGTCGTGGACGGTAGTCACGCTGCGGCCAAAATAAAGCACCGGCTGGTTGGCTTTCATAAAATGCACCAAGTCTGGCCTGAGGCCATAAAGTTGGCGGGCAAAGCCCAGCTGTTCGGCAAAGCTAAACTCTTTGTAGTCCGAGCTTAAAACCTCAAAGTCAGGAGCGATTTTCTTAAAAAATTCAATTCGCGACGACTTCGCTAATATAATTATTTCTTCATGTGGCTTGAGCCCATGCAGATATTCCAGCAGTTTATCAATATGCCGGCCGGTGCTGGTGCCTGATTCGCGGGCATCAATGACTATCCTCATATTCACGCTCGCTTTTTTTGTGATTCATACCTAAAGCTGCACAAAAGCAAACCAACAACAACCCATAGCCTAGCCAGTAAAATAGAGTGGAAAAAATTACTCTGGATAAGCATCGCGATAAGAACTAAAGCCATCGGGGCTGCATCATTTGACCAGTGCTTCTTAAACAGCCGGTAGATTAAATATATAAGTAGAGCCACTAGCGGTCCAAAAGTTGCTACCCCCAGCAATCCCAGATCCACCAGCAGGCCAATCAAGTCGTTATTAAATGGCTGGAGGGTCGCCGGGTCGGCTCCTTTATTGTATTTATCCAGATTGAGCTCAACGCGGCTGTTGTAAGCGCCCACTCCTTTGAGCGGGTGCTTTTCTATAAAGCCAATTGATTTCGGCCAAATACTATAACGAGTTTGCGAGGAAGCGTCCGTAACGGCCAGTGCGTGGCTGCTAAAAAGCTCAACGCTGCCGGCCACCCCCGCGTTAGAACCATTGATGGGATGCTTAGGGATGAAAGTAGATGCCACGCCACTCATTGCCACTAGAACTATCGCCACAATTACGGCTAGCCCCCACAGCCTGGCCATGTGCAGCAAAAAACCCTTAATTGCCTTTTGGCCTTTAATGCCAAAATAAAAAATTACCGCGGCAAACATTAAAGCCAAAATGGCGCTTCTGGCGATAGTCAGGATAAATAGAACACCGGAGCCAACGAACAGCCCTATAAGGTATTTATTGGCGCGATTCTTTTTACTGCTCAGAAAGTCAAAGGTTAGTAACCAAATTGGGAGCATCAAATAGTTGTCCAAGTACAACGGTTCCAATGCCGTAGAGTGTACCCTAGGGAAAATATAGGTGGAGTTAGACGTGCAGCAGCTGCCCAGGTCGGTAATTTTTGGCGATGCACCCAAAACGTCAAATATGAACTGAAAGAAACCAAAGCCGACAACCAGAGCGGTAACAACGTAGATTGTCTTTTTGATAACTTTCCATAAGCCTGGATTTTCGTAGACCAGTATAAAAAAGAAAAGGGCCTTTAGAGCCACGATTAGCAGTAGCTTGGTGGCGCTTGTGGCCAGCCCCCTGTTAATCGCATAGTGGATACTTTGAGCGTAGCCCAATACCGGCAGCGCTAACAACAAACCAACAAAAACGATCCGCTTGAAGTCTTGCCAGCGTCCGTCGGTGATAATTTTGCCAAACCGAGCAGTAGCGGCAACCAGTAAGAGGACAAACGAAATAGCGCCAAGTCTAAAAGGAAAATGGTGCAAATACGGGAAGCGGTCGACCGGTAGCAGGCAGATGGTTAAGGTAACCCCTAGTAGCTCCACCCACCCAAGTATCTGGGCAAATTTTTGTCTGCTTAGCACACCATTATCTTAACATGCGGAGAAGGTGTCTTTTGCGTTATAATATGTCTTTGACGGTAACTTAACAGCAGGGGAAAAATGGCGCAAAAAAAAGCACTCATCACAGGCATCACTGGGCAAGACGGCAGTTATTTAACGGAATTACTACTAGCTAAAGGTTACCAGGTCTACGGGATTATCCGCCGGGCCAGCACCTTTAATACACAGCGTCTTGACCACGTTTATCAAGACCCGCACGAAAAAGGCACCAGGCTCCACCTAATTTTTGGCGACTTAACAGATACCAGCACAGTCTACAACGTGCTGACACAAGTTATGCCTGACGAGGTCTATAACCTTGGGGCTCAGAGCCATGTGAAGGTGTCTTTTGACATACCTGAATACACAGGCAATTCCGTTGGCCTGGGAACAGTGCGAGTTTTAGAAGCTATCCACCGGTTGGGATTAAAGACTAAATTTTACCAGGCTTCCTCAAGCGAGATGTTTGGCAAAGTCCAAGAAGCGCCACAAACAGAAAAGACTCCCTTTTATCCCCGCTCGCCTTATTCGGTGGCCAAACTATACGCCCACTGGATGACGATTAATTACCGTGAGAGCCACGGCATGTATGCTTGCTCGGGCATTCTTTTCAATCACGAAAGCCCGCGCCGGGGCGAAACTTTTGTAACTCGCAAGATTACCCGCGCCATTGCTCATATTCAAGCAGGCCTGCAAGAAAAGCTTTATATGGGGAATCTGGACGCTAAACGCGACTGGGGTTATGCCAAAGAGTACGTTGAGGCCATGTGGCTGATGCTACAGCAGGATAAGCCAGATGATTATGTTATAGCTACCGGCAAAACGCACAGCGTACGGGAGTTTCTGGAAGAAGCTTTCAAATACGTCGGGATGGATTATAAAAAATACGTCGAATTTGATGAACGCTACCTCCGCCCTGCAGAAGTTGACATGCTGATTGGTGATGCCGGCAAGGCTAAAAAGCAACTAGGCTGGGCGCCCAAAACTACCTTTAAAGAACTAGTCAAGATTATGGTGGATGCTGATGTTGAAGAACTCAACAGGCGGCTCAAAGGCGAGTTTGACCAGACCCAAGAAGTCGTCTAAAAATACTTAGCGAGTCAAGTATTTTTCTGTGGAACAAGTTTACTGAATACAGTCATTAAATCTTCGGCTGATTTATCCCAGCTAAACTTCGCGGCTTGTACTAAGCCTTTTTGGCGCAGACCTTCAGCCAATTTTTTGTCAGACAGCACACGCTCCATGGCTTTGGTGATGGCGGCTGTATCCTCGGCTTTAATCATTATACCGGCACTGCCTACTACCTCCGGTAGAGATGTGTTATCGCTTGTTATCACAGGAGTACCACAGGCCATGGCTTCCAGCGGCGGTATGCCAAAACCTTCGTAAAAAGACGGGAAAACAAAAACGCTCGCTCCAGAATAGAGTGCGGGTAAATCTTCATCCGGCACATAGCCGGTTTTTATGACCTCATATTTAGCTGACAATTCACCAACCTTTTTTTCCAGCTCATCATCTAACCAACCCTTGCCTCCGGCCAAGACCAGAATGTAAGATTGCTTTATTTTTTCGGGCAACTTTTCATAAGCATCAAGGACACCAACAAGGTTTTTGCGTGGTTCGAGCGTACACAAAGAAAGTATATAAGGCTTTTTAACACCGTAGTTTTTCTTGACCTTGGCAATTTCCGCCAACTTCCGCGGGTAGAAAACCTTTTGGTCTACGGCTGGCGAGACGATTGATATTTTACCTTCAGGTAACTTGAAATGATTGATAATCTCACTTTTTGAGTATTCGGAAATCGTAACTATATGAGTAGCTCGACGAACCGACCCGGGGAGAAATTTATCTAGGTTCTGCCTATTTTTTGGTGAAGTGTACTGAGGATAACGTATGTAAGATAAATCATAAACAAAAAGCACATATGGTGTTTTTTTCGTAAGCGGTAGAGCCACATAGTTAAAATATACAAAAGCGTCATATTTTCTAAGCGCGACTAGATCGAAAGGTGGCGCCCAACCAACACGTTTATAAAACTGGTAGTACAAAATCGGCGGCAACCATTTAACCACCCGATAAGACAAATGACCGCCCGGCTTTATAGGGGGGGTAAATTTCCTAAAAAACAGCCACTGTTTAACTATTTCAAACTGGATGTTCTTGTCCGACCGCTGAGTAGCCTCTAGGAGTCGTTTAGCATACTGCCCGATACCGTTCAAATTACCGGAAAAACTAAAAAGCGGCGTTCCTTCTATACCGATCTTCATTGCTTGCCACCTACATCGTCCAAAGTGGCCAGTATTCCCGCGGCAGTTTTGTCCCAGGTGAATTTTTTAGCTTGCTTGTAGCCTTTGGATGTCATTTCTTTGTCCTTCCTAGGATTATTTAAAAGTTCCACGATGCCACCAGCTAACTGGTTTGAAGACTGGAGCAACAAAGCGGCATCACCAGCGATTTCAGGTATGGAAGAGTTAGAAAGTGCAATCACCGGACAGCCGGCAGCCATTGCCTCAAGCACCGGCAGGCCGAAGCCTTCGTATAAGGAAGGAAAAACAAAAGCCTCCGCACTCCTATATAAAGTATAGCGCTGGTTGTCACCCACATAACCGGGAATAATAATGTCCCGGCTATACCTAGATGCTGCTTTAAGCTTTCTAATGGCCCCGGCCTCAAGGGATATTGATTCCGGTAATGTAAAATCTTTACCGACTAAAACTAACTGGATATCAAAGTTCCGGCTGCGCACCTCCTCGAAGGCCGAGATAAGTGCCGGCACATTTTTTCTATAGTCAATTGAACCGATATACAGAATGTAAGGTTTGGTAATCTTAAGTCTGGATAGGGCATCTGGATCAACCTTACCGGTTTCCGAAGGCGCCAAATGTATAGTTTTAAGGTGCGAGGCGTCAACTCCCCTTAACCATTTAATGGCATCTTGCCGGGTGGCTTCTGATATAGCCAATATTCGCGAAGCTCTTCGATATAGGTGAAGTTGTTGCCGGTAAACCAGACGGGCAACTGACGCTTGCTTGTTAGCAGAATAAAGCCTTTTACTTAAAGATAAATTCCACCTAGGGAAGTAGTGTTTTTTAAAAATCAACGGGATTAAATCATAAAGCACACCGACACTTGCTATCGGTTTGGCTGGCAACCCCTGGGAAATGTCCGGCTGAAAAAATATATCAATACCAGATGCCCAAGCCATCGAGGTTTTGGTTCGGAGATTATCCAAAACACCTCTAACGCCTAAACGCGCTGGGGGTACTATTTTTATTTTGTAGTCGAAACCGGGTGCCAGCGGTGGCAAATCATCCCGGCTATCATTTAACAAATAGAGAGTGTAATGATTTTTGTTGTCGAGTCTAGAAAGAGCCTCAAGGCTGTTGTATAGAAAGTGCCCAATCCCGCGGTACTTGTGGTGGTTTTGCAGCGGTCGGGCATCTATGCCTATACGCAGCGGTTTGTTTGTCATATGTCATTAACTTCCTGGTTTCGGTTGTGCCATTTTGCGCGCCAATGGCTGCGAATATCCAGAATGTTATAGCATAAAGCACCAAACCAAAAATTGCGGCGCATCAGGCCAAGACCGATTGTTTTGTAGCGAGGAAGGGCGGTCAAGCTAGAAGCTTCAAGCAAAAAATTCAGACCAGAAGGCTTGAACCGATGCAAATCAATGCCAGCCTTATTTTGAAGAATCACCGAACGATGATAATTAAGGTTTTTCCGCTGCTGAGGAGTTCGAACTAGGTCTTGGTTTTTATCTAGCACACGGAGAATACTATCAAAAATTTTCTGACTCGGTGATGATAAGCTTCTTGGTCCGCGGCGGTAAACGACTAGCGGCTTATCTATGTAAAGAAAATCGTGCTGGTCATGGGCAATTCTTAGCCAGCAATCATAATCTTCAGGACCGCGAAGAGATTCATCAAAAAGATATCTTTTGGCCACACTGGTCTTCATTAAGACTGCATGTGAAGCTATGCAATTACGGAGAAGTAAGTGAGTGTAAATCTGTCCTTGGGCTGGCGGCCACAGGCGGCTCAGGGGCTTCTTCTCCATTTGGCCATCGCGAAGAACCAGACAATCAGTGTAACAGACCGCCACATTAGGGTTGGGCTCTAGGGCACCGAGCTGAGCTACGACTTTATTTGGCAGAAGGTAATCATCACCGTCTAAAAAACTGATATATTTTGAATCGGCTGCCTGAATACCGAGATTACGTGCAACCGAGGGGCCTGAGTTTTTCTCAGTAGATAATAGTTTAAATTTATATTTTTTTTGTAATCTTTTTATCACCTTTAGAGTGTCATCGGTTGAGCTGTCATTAACTACTATGACCTCAAGACCATAATTGCCGTCAGTCTGCTTGAAGGAACTCTGGATAGCCTGTTCAATGTAAGCTGCGTGGTTATATGCCGTAATAACTACGGTGACGGATGGGCGAGTCATAATTTATAAACTTTCCAAAATTTTTCTATATTCATTAATCATCTTTTGCTTGGTAAAACTCCTTGCTTTCTGGATAGAGTTTACACTAAACAGGCCTCGCAGCTCGTTGTCATTAAGTAGTTTTAGTACTGCGGCTGAGAAGTTTTTGACCGAATTTTCATCATAGGGGATCAAAAAGCCCGTTTTGCTATCGGTAACTATTTCTGGAACGCCGCCAACTTTAGTGGCTACGACCGGCACCCCGATAGCAGAGGCTTCAAGAATTGCCAGCGGCATGCCTTCCATTTCTGAAGTAAGTAGCAGGACCTCACTGTCTATAAGCAACAGTTCAGGGTTGTCTAGGGGGCCAGGAAGTAGGATGCGTTTCTGCAGCCCACCCCCTTTTATGAATTCTTCCATTTGCTTCTTTTGAGGACCATCACCGGCAAAAACAAAAATACAGTTATCAATCTCTTGCGAGACTTTTCTGGCTATTTCCAGACCAAGAAAGGGCTTTTTCTCATCGTTAAAGCGGCCTACCCAGGCAACAATTTTGGTATTTCCGGCTATAGAATTATTTCTTTTGTAATTTCCTCTTTTGTCGTTGACGCTACCCTCCGTAGATACGCCGTTTGGAATGAAGTAAAAATCTTTTTTGTTAAGCCTAAACTCCTTGTTCATATAGTCACGTAGATAGTCTGTCACAGTAACACGTCTGTTAATAAGCTTGTGATAGGGCAATGAAAAAAGCGGGGAGCTGCCTTTATCAAGCCTCCCGCCTTGCCCGTGAAGTATGTCGATAATTTTTGTATCGCCCGATAGTTTCTTTATACCTGGTATGGCGGAATAGCCAACAAATGAATTAGAGATAATAACGAAGTCTATATGGTTAATAGCCACATACTTTATAACGTAAGCAGTTTTGTTAGATGGGTAGTGTACCGCTCCACGAAGGTCGACAATCGCCCGAGCGGCATTAAATCTGTGAGTCCATTTATTTTCTATGACTTGTTCAGTTATTAAGATATGAATTTCGTATTCTGGCGAAAGACCTTCCACCAGGTCGAGCATCACCTTTTCTGCGCCTCCCATGGAAAGCCACGGCACTAGAAAAAGTATCTTTTGTCTGTTAGATTTGCTGGCGTTTTTCGCTAACCTTGATTTGAAAGAGCGACGCTCTTGGATTATAAGTGGCGTTGCTAGGACACGTTTGGTCCTGCTGAGATATGGCCTGAGCCAAGTCTTGATGTAGGATGCGAGTACAGCTCTATCAAATCTATTAAAGTGCAATGTGCCCAGCCTTCTTATCAGAAAAGCCCGTTTGGTATATTGAAGTTTTTTAACCGGGGATTTCTTCTTGTTAGCTTCTTGGGTAATTGACCCAGGGGACATTCGATACTTTAAAAGAGGCTCTCTAAGCTTAGAAATATGTTTTCCGTCTGTGGCGAGCCTTAGCCACAGATCGTAATCTTCAGAAGCTGGAATATTGCGGTATTTATAGTTCCGCAAGACATCTGCCCGTACCATTATGCTAGGGTGTGCAAGACAACTGCTCGTAGGCAAGTATCTGAGAATAGCCTCTGACGAAACGTTGTCGACATCTTCTTCCCAGTCGCCTTGCTGGATGCCGTATTCATCAATAACAATCACGCGCGTAGCAAGTATCGAGCAGTTAGAGTTGGCCTCTAAAAACGCAAACTGTTTTTCAAGACGGGTCGGCAAGCTAATGTCATCGGCGTCCATACGGGCAATATATTTACCGCGAGCGAGCTGAACTCCTTCGTTAAGAGCGGTCACTAGACCTTTGTTGCCATGGCTGATTACCTTTAGCCGTTTGTCTTGCTGAGCATACTTATTGATAATACGTAGACTTTTATCAGTTGAACCGTCGTTAATGATCAAAAATTCAAAATCTTTAAAAGTTTGGTCCAGAATACTGCTAATCGACTCATCCAAATACGCTTCTCCGTTATATACGGACATCAATACGGTAACTTTGGGCATAGAAGGAAAATTGGCTTTATCCATTGGCTAACGAGTTAAAAATTTCTCCAAATCGCGTACTCTTCTCCTGCTTCCGCAACCGAACCGTACTTACTTTGCGATGATTCCATTTTTCTCAGATTTTTTACCCAGCCAAAATGTTTGATAAATATCTTATCATTTAGCTCAAGCGGCTCAGCCTCTGTAGCCTCATGATAATGAACATGCATGGCGAATTTCCCATTTGGCCGAAGGACTCGCTTAATTTCCTTAGCCGTTTTCGCCAGGCTATCAACATGGTCTATGGCATTAACTGAGATGACGGCATCAAAATAATTGTCTTCTATAGGGATGTCTTCAGAATAGGCGTTAACAAACTTTACTCTATCGTAATAATGCAGCGGATAGCCTGCAGCTATATACTCGGAATAAAGAGGGTCTAGAGAATAGATTTCACAATCAGCGAAAACTGCTGCACTAGGCATCGGCCCCGCGCCGATATCAAGTAGCCGCATGTTCCTAAAAACGTTTTTATCCAGTTTCAAATCAGCAAGGTACTTTGGCTTTTGATGAACGCTAAACCACGTGAGTATCGCGCTATCCTTAAGATTATTGGCTTTAATCTTTTGTCTTGCCTGCGGTGGTTCATGGCCATAGTGCCGTTTGAGTCTACCTTCATGCCAATCTTTATATAGGCTTATCTCCTTAACCCAAAACGCTGTTTCCGCTCCGTACTTCGCTTTACTCCACCGCGCTTTATTGAATGCTCTTAGGAATGACTTATTGGACATAATTTTACATATTCACCGTTACTATAATTTTACCCATTCATCCAATAGCAGGCCAGACGAATCAATAGAGGTGTCCTTAAACCATTTTTTTGGGGCAACGATAATTTTATTTGGACTGTTGTTCAGCCAGCCGCCCCACCAGCTAAAAGAGCTATTTGCGATTACGTTGTGTTTACATAGTGACATGAGCCACATATCCTCCCAATTTTTGTTTTGCGGGTCGCTGTAAAAAGTAGGAGATTCTAAATTTAGGTGCTTCTTGCACCATTCAATATCATCTGAGAATACAAAGAAAGCAGGCTTATTAATTTTTTTTCCGATAAAATCAGCTGCATTTTTATAATAATCTAGCGGTAATATGCCTAATCTTTGCTCGGCGATTTTGTTAGTAACATAATCACCCCGACGAATATGCACCGAGACTGCCTCGGAGTTATAAATCTCCGTCTTTAACTTGTCGGTGTTATGCCCAGGCAGCTTATTGAACCTGAAATCACTGCGTATACTAATTGCTTGATCTTTAAAATATTTTTCATTTAGCCAATTACCTTCTAGGTAAGAATTTTTTGGGGCCTCCAAAAGGTCCGGCTGAAAACTACCATCCTCGGGTTCGTAGAATGGTTGGATAGAGCCCATTAATACACGGTATAGATGTTTCTTCCGTGTATATGGAGGCATATAAACTCGATTCAAATCTAAAGAATTAGCGAAAGAAGCATTGATCTCAAAAGCATCTAAGCTATACTGCCTTCGAGCAATTTCGTGTTGTTCTTGGGCTATTGTTAGCCAGCTCAAGTCAAACTTTAGCTTAGTCTTATTATGTGATGCCAACCTGTGCCCCGCAGCGTATTGGAACATCTGGTTACCGAGGCCGCCCCTAAGCCTTATTATAATCACTTGCTGCTCCGTTTAGCCACAACGTGATAACCGAAACAAAGAAGCTCATTAGATCCAGTATCATGGTCTGAAAATCCTTGCAGCATTTGCAGCATTTTTTTGGCGGCTAAAATATTAATCAGACTATCATTGTATGTGCTGTATTTTTTTGCTACTTCCGGTAGCCTTCTAATTTCTTGTGCCAGATATTCAAAGTAATTTCCATTCGGAGTTATTTCTTTAACCTTAAATCCATGAGCAGTTAAATTTTTCTGGTAATAGTAAGGGCTAAAACCATTTGAAAAGTATTCTGGCGCAAAATGCGTAATACTACAAAAAGGAGCAGTGATAATAAGAGTGCCACCCGATTTAATGAGACGAGAAAATTCTTTTATCGCAAGCACAGGATCGGGTATGTGCTCAAAAACCTCAGTACACATAATGGCGTCAAACGAACTATCGGATTCGGGGATATCAACTATATCAGAGATGATATCTATTCCTGTAAAATCCCACTCGTTGGTTTGGAGACCCGTATTATCGCCGTGTCCATCATATTGCGAAATATCCTGCGAGACATATTTTAGGTGTTTACAAAATTTTTTGAATTGTTGTTCTCCGGCGCCAGCATCAAGAATTCTTGATCCTTTCGGAATTTTTTTAAGAGTTTTTTTGAGCCACTCTACTCTCGGAGCGTCGTTTATTGTCCCTACGGTCAGATTTTTCATTTGCTCTTCTTTAATGATTTAATTTGTTTCGCGGGTGGCTTTGATAATTTGCCTCTGGTCAAAAGACGTATCGCAGAGGCAAACCGGCTACTTAACTTTTCAACTGGGCTATGAGCATGGCGAAGCACGAAAGAGTTAAAGCCGGGAAATATGATTTGTTGGCCCTGCGGCACCAAACCAACTTTAGCAAATTCCCAGTACCACTCAGCACGGTTGCGGCAGTTAATATGAGTTTCGTCAGCAGCCCAATCTTCACTGGTTGATATAAGCAATGCGCCTTTTTCGCTAGTTACCCGGGCGAGTTCAGCGATGAACTTATGTGTCAGCTCGGGGGGCAGGTGCTCCAACACTTCCATGCAGATCGTCATGTCAAAAACCCGACTAGGGTAATCGTTGTGAGTAAAGTCGCGGACAGTTATAGCTGGCAAAAACCAAGGGTTTATCTGCTTTTCGACAGCCAGAAAGTACGAGATGTCGTTGCCATAGATTTCTTTGAGGCCTTCACGGCGTAGCGACTCCATTATGTAACCATTCAGGCACCCAACATCCAAGATTTTAGAAGTTTTTTTATTAAATTTCTGTGGAGCGTGCTCAAGAATCTGGGCAGCTGCCAAACGCGCATTTTGCAGCCAATCGGTATCGCCCCAACGAGCAATGTAGGATTTGCCGTATTCTTCTGGTGTGGTGCCAGACTTTTTCTGGAAGAGCTGCTGACCGATTATATTAAAACCAGTTTTCTCCAGTTCGTTAGTTAGCTTATCATTCGGTGCCTCCAGCCATACGCAGCCTGCCTCATGTGTCAATTGGACTAGTTGTTTTGATAAGCTACGCTCATTGAGACCTGTCTTTCCAACAACTACCAAATCGGCTCGCAGCAAACTGTTCTCTAGATGTCGCTTTCCATCATCGGGGTTAATCTTTTTGACAATTTCTGCCGAAATATTTTCAGGCAGCCTAGCATCCATTAAAAAAACTAACCGTAATTTTTTAGGCAGTATTTTTGCTTTTGACAGGTCTATTGAAGACATCTATATTTGCCCCAGATTTGTCATTCGCGAAGTGACTTAAATTTTTTACCAACTAAAGAAGGATGGTGCATAACACGCACTGTTTTCATAGTGACCATACGCGGAAGCCTAAAAGTATTTTTACCCGTTGCTCTAGTGGCCAGAAGATACTTCTGAAACTTATCTTGGCGTCTTTCTTTTTGGAAACTAGAGATTTCGATACGCTCCATTCGGAGGTAGTTTTTTTTGATGGTCGGGTTCCAGCGCCCATAAAATATATTGGTATTGCGTTTCATAGCGTCCTCAAAAAACTTCATCCTCTTGGGGCTATATGAAGCAATTGTAGAAGATTCATTTTTAACATTCATTAGAACCGCGAAAACTTTATAGCCTAAACTCTTTGCGCGAAACGCTATGTCCATATCATCCTGATATAAAGGTGCATATATTTCGTCAAGGTATCCGTGTTCTTCTAAAAATGACTTACGCATGAACAAAGGCCCCCTCATACATGCGTCTACTTCAAAAAACTCGTGCTTGAAGTCTGAATCAGTATTTTCGTCTTGGCGCCAATAAGCCTCATTTTCATTAAGAGCAATTTGACCCGGGCCCTCAAGTTTAGTGCCCCTCGGATAATAGTTCACGCCTGATAGACCGCCAAGTATAGCTATTTTCGGAGCCTTATCTAGAAAGGTGACCGCTTCGAAGAATATGTTGCGGTCATAAATAATATTGTCGTCTTGGACAATGCAGCAATATCTACCTGTGCTTTTTTTCAGCCCGATGTTATTAGACTTAACCTCAAAAATATTCGGGGTGGTCTCGTAAGTAATGGCGTAGTTTTTATTACGCAAATATCGGTGAACGATTTCTTCGGATTTATCTTTACAGCCGTCAAAAATTATATTGAGCTCAACATTTTTGTACTCCAAGATGGCTTTATCTAGGTACTTCAAGAGCCTCAAGATAGAGTCTCCCTTGTTATAGATTGACAGCACTATACTGACCTTAGGGTATAGCTCCCCGTCTATTATCGCCTTCAAATTTTCCCTCATAGTCTGTAAGTATGGTTCGTGAAAAAGTTTGTAGTATTCTATGGTTTTTTGTTTTAGATCTTTAAGCTCGGAACTACTCAGATTGAAGCTGCTATTTATCGTGAACAGATTATGCTCATTGTCCGGGCTTGAGTCCAACCAACCTAGTGGCGAGAAATCTACACCTGTTGATTCGCTAATTATCGGCACAACTCCGTGGCGGGCCGCATCCAGCACTGTGCCAGCTTGGCCTTCCTCCAGAGCTGGATGGACTATAAAGTCATTGGAGGCCATTATATTTTGGTATTTTGTAGAGTCGGAATTCACCCAACCATGGCAAGTGATCTTTTTGCCTAATTTTTCCTGTAGGTTTGATAACTTCTTTTCATAGTATGGCGTTGTTGGGAGACCCATTATATCAAGGTGAAAGTCTTTATGCTGGACGTCCGAGCTTGTAAACATCTTGTATACAATGTCGAAGCCCTTCCTTATGCCGATTTCAGATGATGCGTATATATATCTGTTCCCGGGGGTTTCTTTTATTGATTCAATTGGATCTGAATCTCCAACTGCATAGTTAAGCATTTTGATTTTTGTTTTAGGTACACCGTTTTCGATGAAGGAATTATAAGTTGCAATATTGCCGACACATAAAATATTATCGGCATTATTAATTACTTGTGATATCTTTTGCTCGTCAATCAAGTCCCAATTGCTAATTGCTGAGTCTGGAAGTTTTTCCTGGGCAGCGAAACTTGAAATTAGCTGATTTCTCTCCTTGGGATGCATATTGACTGCCCACAGAACGCTAGCTTTAATTTTGCAAACTTTCAAAATATCCGAGAAGTTACGGTCTATGCCGATAAAGAGGTCATATACTTCACCAGCATGATCTGCATATTCTTGTCCCTCGATATAAGTAACATCGCCCATCTCGGACAAAAGTTCGTAAAGAGCCCTTGCCAGTATGTTAGTAGAAGAGCTCCAATATCTATGATTCTTTTTAGGTTTGGTAGGGTCAAAGTGCACCTTACTATAGGACAAAAGGATTTTCACGATAATTTTTCCCACGAAGATTCAACGAGCAAAATAGAAGAGTAGTTAGAAAAAACTTCTCCACTTGCGAAAGGCGCCAAAGGATTAATCTCTATTTTTGCTATAGGCTCAGAGTCTAGGGCAAAAGTATCATCGGCCCACATGCTGAGTCCGAGAATGTATTCTCCTGGCGCTATGCGGGGAAGCTTGATCGTAAACATAAAATTGGTTTGAGACTCAACCTCAAAATATTTATTCTCCAAAGCGCTATGCGTAAGGGCTAACAGGGTACCGTCTTGAGCGGATCTTAAATCAAGGCCAAAAACTACCCTTTTTTGCTTACCGTTAGGCGTATAACTAAGATTTACCTTTATATCGTTACCGCTATCAAGATGACAGTGTAAATTCTTACTGTCGTTAATTCTAATATCCTCAACCTTGCCCTTTAAGGTTGACAACAAACCGCGTTCAAAATCCGGCTGTGTGCTACTAGAGTATTTTGCGATAACCTTTTCGGGTGTACCGGTCTCCACAATCGAACCTTTGGACAGTAAGATCACACTTTTACAGAGCTGTTTGACAGACCCCATATTATGGCTGACAAATAAAACTGTACGCCCGTGGCTGGCAACATCCTTCATTTTGCCAAGACTTTTCTTTTGGAAAGCGGCATCGCCAACAGCCAAGACTTCGTCAACAATTAAAATGTCTGGCTCAAGATGAGCCGCAACCGCAAAGGCTAGCCGTACATACATTCCGGAGGAATAATATTTTACCGGAGTATCCAGAAATTGTTCAACCTCAGAGAACTCTATGATGTCATTGAGTTTATGGTTGATTTCTGATTTTTTCATGCCAAGAATTGAGCCATTAAAATAAATGTTCTCGCGGCCGGTCAGTTCTTGGTGAAAACCCGTGCCAACTTCCAGCAAACTGGCTGTCTTACCGCGCAATATTGCTTTGCCCTCAGTGGGATCGACAATACGGGAAAGAATCTTCAACAAAGTCGACTTACCGGAGCCATTTTTACCGATAATCCCAACGACATCCCCCTGATTAACTTCGAAGCTGACATCTTTTAATGCCCAAAAGGTTTCTTTACTTTGGGTTCTGCCGGTGATCAGACTGGCGGGTTTTTTGATTGCCGCCGCCAAGTCATCACGCAAAGTGTGGTAATTAGTCTTCTGCGAATGACTAATCTGGTACTTCTTGGATAAATTCTTAACTTCGATAACAGGTTTCATATTATATCCGCGAATTGCCTCTCGGTGTGCTTGAAGTATGCAATGCCGATCCAGAGTAGAATGAATGCGGACACACAGGAAATACCTAACTGGGCCCAATTTATAGAACCTTGATGGAGCAGGCCGGAGCGCATTGTATTGATCACGCTGCTCATGGGGTTGAGGCTAAGAGCCCACTGGAATTTGTGAGGGATAAGACTTACGGGGTAGATGACAGGGGTGACAAAAAGTCCGATCTGTACGATAAAAGGTACGATTGACCTAACGTCGCGGTACTTAACATTCAGAGCGGCAAAAAGTGTGCCAACCCCGAGGGCCGCTATTACGCTGAGAAGTAGCATGGGTAGAATCATTAATAAACCTTCTGTGCCGGGCGCAATATGGTAATAAAAAGCTAACCCCGCAAAAACTATAGCCGCAAAAAAGAAGTCCACTACGCCGAGCAGGGTCGCCGATATGGGAATGATAATCCGTGGGAAGTAAATTTTTGTAATAACTTGCTGGTTAGTAACGAAACTGTTGCTGACTTGGCTGAGCGCCGAGCTGAAATAATTCCAAAAGAGCAAGCCGGTGTATGAAAAGATGGCGTAAGGAACTGCTCCGGATTTTATGCCGGCCACTTTGTTGAAGAATACGGTGAAGACCACCATAGTGCTAAAAGGCTGGATAATTGCCCAAGAAGCGCCGATAGCAGTCTGTTTGTAGCGGACTTTAATGTCGCGCCAAGTGAAGAAGTAGAAAAGCTCCCTGTAATGCCAAAGCTCCTTAAAATTAATCGAGATTCTATTTTTTGGTTTAATAACGATTTCGTTGCTAGCAGCCATTATGATTTCCCTTTTTTGTACCAATCAATAGTTTTGCGCAGGCCGTCTTTAAAAGTAGTCGTGGACTCAAAGCCGAATTCTTTCTTAGCACGTGACGTATCTAACTTGCGGCGAGGCTGGCCGTTGGGCTTGGAAGCATCCCACTTAATTTTACCTTTAAAGTCTGTTTCTTTGGCAATTAACTCCACTAAGTCTTTAATAGAAATTTCAAACGAAGAGCCTAAATTAACAGGGTCGCTTTTATTGTATTTTTCGGCGGCCAGGACTATGGCCTCCACAGTATCTGTTACGTATAAGAATTCGCGGGTCGGCGAACCGTCGCCCCAGACCTCTATGCTGTCCGCGCCGGATTCTACGGCGTCTACGCATTTTTTAATCAGGGCAGGGATGACGTGCGAGCTGGCCGGATCAAAATTATCGCCTGGGCCGTACTGGTTAACCGGCAGTAAGAAGATTGAATTGTAGCCGTACTCTTGGCGATAGCCCTGGCTCTGCACCAGCATCATTTTTTTGGCCAGGCCGTAGGGAGCATTAGTTTCTTCCGGGTAACCGTTCCACAAATCTTCTTCCTTAAAAGGGGTAGGCGTGTATTTGGGGTAGGCGCAGATGGTGCCGATAGCTACAAACTTGGGGATTTTAAATTGCCGGGCCTGCTCCATCATTTGGATGCCCATCATGGCGTTTTCGTAGAAGAATTTGCCGGGGTGCTCGCGGTTGGCACCTATGCCGCCAACAACTGCTGCCAAATGGATTACCATATCGCAGGGGTTTTCTTTAAACATCGCGGCTACTTGGTTGCCGTCAACTAGATCGTAATCGGCCTGGGTCGGCGCAAATACATCAGCACCCAACTTGTTGAGCTTGTTAACTAAATGCGTGCCAACAAATCCATGGCCGCCAGTGACTAATACTTTCTTATTGTTCCAGAACATTTACTCCTACGAGTATAACATGCCTAATCTGTTGCGACGAACCTGCCAGTTTAATATATTAGGCCTAGAGCTCCTGCATTGATTTGGCCAGATCGATGATAGGGGCTCAGTAATATCCCTCTTGTTATCGTCTATAGCTAGATGAGCGGCAATGTTATCATGGTTAGCAATGGCATCTGGCAATAGCGTTATTTCTGGCAAACAGGAAACATATCTTGTAATTGGCGCTAACGGTTTCATTGGCAGCCATCTGGTTGACCAGTTAGCAAAACTTCCCAACACCAAAGTAGTGTGCTTTGATCGTTTTAGCCGCCCGCCGGTTTTTATGCGTCGTCCCAACACAAAACTAATCAAAGGCGATTATTTTAATAAACAAGATTCAGAAAAGGGCTTAGAGAATGTTGATTATGTAGTTCATTGTTTTTCAGCTACAACGCCCGCCTCGTCGCTCGCTAACCCGAACTTAGACGCCCAAATGATTAAAAGAAATACCGAGTTTTTTGAAAACTGTGCCAAAAGTAACGTTAAAAAAATAGCCTTTGTCTCTTCGGCCGATGTCTATGGCAAGGCTAGTGAAAAAAAAGCAGCTACCGAGGACGATAGGCCAAAGCCTACTTCGCCTTACGGTATGGCTAAACTTGCGAGCGAGCGCTCGCTTGAGACCTTTCGAATTAAATATGGCCAAGCATACGTTGCATACAGGCTGACTAATCCATACGGTCCAAGACAGATTTTTAAAAACGGAATGGGGGTTATCCCGGTATTCATTGATAATATTAAGACCCAGCGTAAGATTTCGGTCTTTGGTGATGGCAGCGCCTCCAGGGATTATATATACGTTGAGGATGCGGCCAAAATGATGATCAATGCTTTAATTCAGCCTAATCGCCACAACCTATATAACATTGGCAGCGGCAAACAAACTACTATAAATGATCTCATCCAAACACTCCAAAAACACTTCAATAAAAAAATAGATATTGAGTATAAAAAAACGCCCGCGATTAACTCTAAACGTATTTGGGTCAGTATTACACGCTTTAACTCAGAATTCGGTGCGCCTGAGCTTATACCCCTAGAGGCCGGTATTGCCAAAACATTGGCAACCGCTGAGCCTAGAACTGGTACTGAGAAACAATAGTCTTTAAGTAAGCTCCATAGCCGGATTTTTCTAAACCAGCTGCCAGTTTGAGTAACTGGGACTTATCAATTAATCCTTGGAAATAGGCAACTTCTTCAATACAGCCAATTTTTACGCCCTGACGCTCTTCTATAACCTGCACAAAGTGTGAGGCTTGATTCATACTGTCAAATGTCCCGGTATCAAGCCAAGCAGTACCTCTTCCCAGTATGCTGACCTTTAATTTCCCACGCTTAAGGTATTCATCTAAAATGCTGGTTATCTCCAGTTCACCACGGGCACTCGGCTTTACAGCCTTAGCAATTTCGATAACATCATTATCAAAAAAATAAAGACCGGGGACAACATGGTTAGATTTAGGTTTTGCCGGCTTTTCTTCTATTGACACTACATTCAAATTTTTATCAAATTCTACAACCGCATACGGCTTGGGATTAGAAACATGGTATCCAAAGACGACTCCGCCATCAGGGTCTGTAAATTGCTGGAGTTTGGTGCCCATTACTGAGCCGTAAAATATATTGTCGCCCAGAATCATGGCAACTTTATCCTTGCCGATAAAATAGGCTCCCACTATGTAGGCATCTGCTAGACCGCGTGGCTCTTTCTGAGCCTTGTAGGAGAATACGCAACCGATTTGTGAGCCGTCTCCTAGTAGTTGCTTAAAGCGAGGCAGATCATGGGGCGTAGAGATAATTAATATCTCGCGGATACCAGCGCTGATAAGAGTACTCAAAGGATAATAAATCATCGGCTTATCGTATATAGGTATCAGCTGTTTACTGACAGCTTGAGTGATAGGATATAGCCGAGTTCCGTTGCCGCCGGCTAATATTATGCCTTTCATCATCCTAGCTTACTATATTTGGCTTCAGTTTGGCTTTTCTGGTCCTGCCACCAATCCCGGTTAGCTTCGTACCATTTAATGGTGTCGGCAAGTCTCGATTCGAAGTCTGTATATTTTGGCCGCCAGCCAAGCTCAGCGCCGATTTTAGTAGCGTCGATGGCGTACCTTAGGTCGTGGCCAGGCCGGTCGCTGACCTGTTCGTAATTGCCAGCCGGCTTGCCCATAAGTTTTAATATCATTTCCACAACTTGCTTATTGGTTTTTTCGCCCTCGGCACCAATCATATAAGTATCGCCAATTTTGCCCTTTTCTAAAATCGCCAGTATAGCCGAGCTGTGATCTTCGGCGTGGATCCAGTCACGGATATTGGCGCCACTGCCGTAGAGTTTTGGCTTGCGGCCACTTAATATTTCGGTTATCTGGCGGGGGATGAATTTTTCGACGTGCTGATAGGGCCCGTAATTGTTGGAGCAGTTAGAAATGGTAGCGGCTACTTTAAAGCTGCGTACCCAGGCTCGGACCAAATGGTCAGACCCAGCCTTGGTAGCCGAATAGGGACTGGACGGGTTGTAGGCTGTAGCTTCATTGAATTTAGGATCGTCCGGCCCCAGGTCGCCATAAACTTCATCGGTGGAAATGTGGTGCAGGCGTTTGCCGTGTTTTCTGACAGCTTCTAAAATCTGGTAAGTGCCTAATATGTTGGTATTAACAAACGGCCATGGATCTTGAATGGAGTTATCGACATGGCTTTCGGCCGCAAAATGGATGACAATATCACAATCGGCCACCGCACTGTTAACTACCTCCGGGTCGCAAATGTCGCCTTTTATAAACTTGAAGTTAGTTTTGTCCAAACCATCGAGATTTTTAATATTGCCAGCATAAGTCAGCGCGTCTAGAACCGTAACCTGCCAATCGGCTCGCTCGCGCAAAACGTAATGGACAAAGTTGCTACCAATAAAACCAGCTCCGCCGGTCACGAGGACCTTTTTGTTGTTCCAAAAATCGGACATACTAACCCAGTATAACAGATAAGAAGTATTTATTTTTAGGAGCGTGCCAGAGCAGGGATTATAATTGACCGTTTGTGCGAGAAGACCAAGTAGGGTGGCCGCCTGTATCGTAAATAACCAAGTTCCCATCGCCCTGCATAACCAGGCTAGATGTTCCTCTGCCGGCCGTACCGGACGACCAATAGGGCCTACCTTGCGCGTCGTAGAGCACTAGATTACCGTCATTCTGCATGGTTGCCTTTGTGACGGGCTTGCCGTCTGTACGGCTGGACCAAAGAGGCCGGTTTATGGAATAGAGCACCAAGTTACCATCGTCCTGCATGATTAACCTATAGCGCCCGTCTGAGGATGTAATTGACTGGCCAATATCCAATACCTGGTTTGGCCCAAGCGTAGTATTAGTACCTGACGTACCAAAATCTACTAGCGTGTAATAGTTAAGCCCGGTGTCGCTTGCCCAACTAAGCCTTTCGATAACCGGCTTAAAGTATTCTTTGAAAGTACCGGTGGTGGCGGGCGCTTTATACCAAAATTCAAATGTGGCAGTACCACCTGGGGGGACGGAAGCCTCTGCCATATTTGCCGGACGGTTGCAGCTTAGCCAAGCCGGGCTGTCGATCGTATCGCAAAATGCGCTGCTTCGGTCTTGCGGATTGCTAGCACCAGCATGAACAGGATTGGCGCCGCTATTAGACCAAGTAAGGCTGCTGGTATTTTTAGCTTGAAAGCCTATGTACACTTTCTGCCCAGGCAGCAGGTTAGTTAGATCCGCGGGCGTGGTCTTAGTGTTATCCGTAAAGGCGTATTGGCTAACAATCGACCAGGCCGGCGGTTTAGTGACGGTGTGAAAGTACAGGCCGATATCATTCATCCATTTAAGCCCTTCGGCGACAAGGTTGAAGTGTTCATTATAGGTGCCGGCTTGTGCCGGGGCCATGTACCAAAACTCAAACGTCCCGGTTTGGCCCGGGGCAACAGAAGCTTCAATCATCCTTGCCGGACGGTTGCAGCCAAGCCAGGCAGGGCTGTCGCTGGTATCACAAAACGCACTGTTACGGTCCTGTGGCGAAGTTGTGCCAGCATCTACCGGGTTTGAACCAGTGTTAGTCCAAGTGGTATCGCCGGTATTCTTAGCTACAAAGCCAACATATACTTTCTGCCCGACCGTTAAGTTGGTTAAGTCTACTGGAGTTGTTTTGGTCTGGTCGGTGAAGGCATACTGGCCAACCGGTGACCAGGAGTAGATATCATAGACTGGACCGAACCAGGCCTGGAAAATGTCATCAAAATTTTGGTTACCATGGAAGTGCGGCGTGTAATCATAAAGTGCCGCCGTTGCGCCGGTGTCCATGTGGACCGCCGTGCCGTCAATGGGATACCAGCCGTCATAGAACGAGCTTGGGCCGCTAGGGCAAATCTGGTATACACCTTGGGTCATCCGGCCGCTGTAGCAGGTTTGCGGGTCATCAGAGTTATCCCAGCCCGGCTTGGTCTCCTGCCAGCCAACATTGCCCTTGGAGCGCTGCTCATGGAACCTGAGCATCCAGGCGGCATGGATAACCTGTTTGGAAAAGCCGCTTTCCGTAGCAGGGTTACGCGGGCAGCTGCCACTGTCCGGGCAATCATAACCCATAGCGGTATTTATGTACTGGCAGCCGTATGAAGCATCCCCTGAAACGACCGACGATTCTTTCTGAAGAGTTGCCAAAATAACCTGCGGGTTTATGCCGTAGGCATAAGCGGCATGAGCGATAACTGTACCAGCCGACACGTTGCCGCCATAGATGAAACCCGTCGAAGGCGAGTAGCCGTTTGTGTCGGGTGAGCTGAAACCGTTGTTGGTGCTGATGCAGCTGGCTGGAAAATTAGAGTTAAGCCAGTTGTCTATCTGGCCGGCGGTCATAGAGTTGGCTTTATCGAAGACGCCGTCATCCATCAGGTTATTGGCACTAAAGGCAGCCAGAGCAGGCTGCGAGTGCCAAAAAAGCAACCCTGTGACCGTTAGGCAAAGCACAATTATAGACACAAATGATTTCTTTATCATGGCTGGACCTCTAGAGTCAGGGCATCATTAGCGGTTTTTGTTTGTCCGTTTAGCGAGGCTATGGCGGTAATCTGCCAGGAACCGGCGTCAAAGCCGGCCTGCTTAACATCCCATGTCCAATATGTCGCACCGTTAGGGTCAGCGGTTTGGGTATCCAGCTTCTTCGTCACGCTGTCCTTAGTGAATTGTATGTAGCAAGTAGCCCCGGGTGTCGTATTGCATACCGACTGCTCGCCGGTGGGTAATCCGTTTTGGCCGGGGTGGTGATTACTGACAAACGTGCCATATGGCTCAATTAGAGTACTGCCGGCTGAGGGCGACGCGGTGGATTTATCTGAGGTGTTACCCGATGTTGCGTTAGAAGAGTTGCCGGGAACGGCGGGCTGCTTGTCAGAACTGGAGGCCCTGGCACTTGTAGGCGGCGAGGTGCTTGGTATGGTAATTGAACTTTTTGGATTATGAAAAACAAAAAACAAAATGCCGGCTAGCACAACCGCTGCCAAGCCAGTTAGTATCAAGGCTTTCTTAGATAGCTTAATTTTTTTTGACTTTTTGGCCATATCTTTATTTTAGCGTACGGTTTGTACTCACAACTGTAATCTGTTAGTGCTTATTTGTCAATCTGTAAAAAATACACTTGATATACTAATTTGGTATTAATATGAAATCACAAACCAGGTCTGATAATGATACGGTCGGCAGAGATTGGGGCGCGCCAATTGTCTCGTTTGCGGAGTTTGCGAAACTTCGTCCCAAACTAGGGAAGGTTGTTGCTACCAGCGGCGGTTTTGACCCAATCCACCCCGGCCACATCAGCTGCATTATCGACAGTAAACAATATGGCGATACGATGGTGGTGATTGTTAACGGCGACGCCTTCCTGACCGCAAAAAAAGGCCGCCCGTTCCAAAACCTCGAAACACGCTGCCTAATAGTCAGCGGTATAGTTGGCGTTGATTACGTTATCCCATTTGAAATTCATAATGACCAGACGGTTGCCAGGGCACTCGAGGCTTTAAAGCCGGATGTTTTCACTAAAGGCGGCGACAGAGTTGCCATTAGCAGTTTGCCAGAAGTCGAACAGCAAGCGATTGCAAAGAATAAAATCAAAGTTGTGTTTGGTATTGGCGAAGACAAAAAATGGTCTAGCAGCTGGTTCCTGAAGGAATGGGATGAAAGCGGCGATAAGACGTAAAGTTATAGCCTTTGATTTGGACGGGACGCTCAGCGCCAGCAAGTCGCCCATAACCGACCGTATGGCCGAGTTGATTGACCAATTATTAGAAAAATACCAAGTTTGCGTGATGAGTGGCGGCAAGTTTGAGCAGTTTGAAACGCAGTTTTTGAGCCATCTTAAAGCCGAACCGGCTAAACTCGCTAAATTGCATATTATGCCAACTTGCGGGACACGCTACTACAGATTTGAAAAGGGGAAGTGGACATTGAAATATGCCGAAGACTTTACACCTGCCCAAAAAGCCAAAATTGTCAAAGCCCTAAACGCCGGCATAGACCACTTTGGTTACCGCGAAAAGAAAACCTGGGGCGAAGCGATTGAAGACCGCGGTAGCCAGATAAGTTTTTCGGCACTTGGCCAGGATATTGTAGCGGCGCTGGGTGACGAGGGCGTGAAACGCAAAGAAGAATGGGACCCCACGAACGAAAAGAAAAAACAGTTACGCGATTATATTGCCGGATTAATTCCTGAATTTGAAGTGAGATCGGGCGGGTCAACAACCATTGATGTTACTAAACTGGGTATCGACAAAGCATATGGGATGCAAAAATTACTTAACATGTTAAGTATTTCTAAGAAGGACGTTTTATTTGTCGGTGATCGGTTGAACGAGGGCGGCAATGACTACCCCGTAAAAGCTATGGGAATTGATTGTATGGAAATTTCGCACTGGCAAGAAACCGCCCTGGCTATAGAAGCGATCCTGAACGTAAGCTAGTTTTTTGTGCTAAGCACCGTTTTATAAAATCTTGCATAGTGGAGCGGAAGTGCTTGGCGTCAAAAGCTTCGGCGGCTTTGGCAATTGAGGCGTGATTAAAACTCTGTGAATTAAATTTTTCTAAAGCTTGGGATAGAGCTTCCGTGGTTTGCGGTTCAAAAAACAGCCCGGTCTGGCCGGGCCTAACATAATCCAGGGCGCCGCCGTCTTTGTAGGCAATGACCGGCGTACCGGCGGCCAGGGCTTCTACGGCCACGATGCCAAAATCGTCTACGCCCGGAAAAATAAAGGCCAGGGAAGATTTAAAATAGTGTGCGACTTCTTCGTCGCTTTTACCGCGCAAGAAAGTTATGGACTTGCCGGCTAGGCGTTTAAGTTTTCCGTGGTCAGGGCCGTTTCCGAGTACGACCAACGGCAGGTTGAGCTTGGAGCAGGCTTTAACCGCCAGGTCTATGCGTTTGTAAGGGGTTTGGCGGCCGGCGGTGACGAAGCCGCGCCGCGGCTCGCTGGATTCGCCCCTAAATCTCTCAATATCAACCGGTGGATGTATGACTACGGCGTCACGATTATAGTATTTTTTAATTTGATCCTTGATGTAGGCAGAGTTGGCGATTAAAAAATCCGGGCGCTGCGCGGCTTTGTAATCCCAGCGGCGCATCGGGCCAACCAAAATTTTTAAGCCCAGGCGGGCCAGTGGATCCAGTTTGCCAAAGCCCGGGTGCTCCAAATAGTCGTTGTAGCGGCTCCAATAATAATGCGTCGGCGCATGGATGTACGAGATATGCAACGTTCTGGCGGGAGGTCGGATGAATTTGGCTTCGGCGCCGGAACTGCTGATAACTAGGTTGTAGCTGCTAAGGTCTAAACGCGAAAACCACAGGCCGCGTAGCGGCGGCAAAAACTTGCGTACTTTAGAAAAAGGCCAGTGCTGCATATAGCTAGTGATAACTTTGCCGTCCAGTTTTTGCCGCCACCCGTCCGTACAATAAGAGGTATAAATCGGTGCCTCGGGGTACATTTTGTGCAGTTCTTGTACCACCCGCTCGGCACCGCCGCCGACAAACCAATCATGAACGATTGCCACACGCTTTGGTTTAGCAGATCGTAGATCGTAGTTGGTAGTTAGGGGGCTAGGCATTTTTAGCTACGGATTTAATGAGTGCGTTAATTAATTTTTGCACATCAACCACAGCGTTGTTCGCGCTCTCTCTGTCGGAGCTATGGATGTATTCTAATCTCTCGGCTAGATAAAGGTAGTTTTTGACCTCGAGTAGTGAACCATAGGCAATTGTATAAAATTGAACCTTGTCTTTAGGAGAGCGCCGACCAAAACCCTCTGCAATATTGGCAGATACAGAGTTAGCGGCTCTCCGCGCTTGGTTTGTGAGGGCAAATTTTTCGTCTGCGGGAAAATTCTTAGTAATCTTATACATGGAGACCGCTAATTCTTGAGCCTTCTGCCAAGCTATTAACTGCTCGAAAGATTGAATTTTCTCTACTCTATCCGCCATTTTCTATCCTATCTACTAACTACTATCTACTAACTACTACTTTGCTCCGCCGCCGCCAAGCACGACTCTGACAGTTTTAATTATAATCATTAAATCCATCCAGAAACTCCAGTTTTGCACGTAGTAAACGTCTAGCTTGCGGCGTTCGTTAAAGCTTATAGCTCTGCGGCCGGAGATTTGCGCCAGGCCCGTAAGGCCGGACTTTACGCTTAGTATGGCATGGCGTTTTTCGTATAAATCCAGTTCCTGCGGGATTAGCGCCCGCGGCCCTACCAAACTTAAATCGCCCTTTATGACATTAATGAGTTGGGGCAATTCGTCCAGGGTGGTCTTGCGCAGAAACCTGCCAAAGGGGGTAACGCGCGGGTCTTTGACCAAAAAATCGCCGTTTTCGCGGTACTGCTTGGCCAGCTCCGGCCGCCCCATCATAGCGAAAGCTTCCTCCGGTGTGGTGCCATCATACTTTTTGTACTGGCTGCGGAATTTAAAGACTCTGAATTTTTGGTTAAAGCGTGTTAAGCGCGTTTGGCGGAAAAATACCGAACCGCTGGCAAAGACATTGATAAGAGCGATTAGCAGCATAAAAGGCGAGGCAATGATAAGCAGGATTCCGGCAAAAAGAATATCGGAAAGCCTTTTGACGATCCGCCCCCAGCCGAACAATGCCGTTTGATGAACGGCGATGACCGGTATTGACGAGCGAAACAGCTCCACCGCGATGTTGCCAAAGAAAAACTCGGCGTTGCCCGGGATAAAGCGGAAAGCAATGTGGTTGGTCTGGGCGAATTCCAGAACATGGTTATTCTCTTGGTTGCTGGAATAAAGCTCAGTCTGGACGATGCTGTGTATGTCATTGACACGCAGTTTGGCGGTTGCAGCCTCAAATGAGTCGAAGACTTTAAAGTCCGAAAAACGACCTTTGGTGTGCTCCTTGCTGCCAACAATGCCAACAATTCGGTAGCCGGAAAGGCGCCAATCGGCCAAGCCCATGACCAACTCATCAGCTACCTTAGTGTTGCCGACAATCAGTAGATTAGTAACCCCGATATCGTAGCGGAATAACATGCTGCGGGCGGTTCTAGCCAAGTTGCGGAAAATTAGCAGCAATAAGAAGGCCAGCGTGAAGCCGTAAACTGGTACCAGGCGCGCCGGGAAAATAATTCTGTTGGTAGCGTAGCCGTAGCTAACCACAAAAAGCAGGCCGATAAACGAGCCGATAAACAGACGAGCAGCTTCGGTAAAGCGCTTTTCGTAGATGGTGTTATTGTAAAGACCGAGCAGACCAAAAGTAAGAATCCAAAAGGGCAGGAGTATTAAAAAAATCTCTAAATATGTTGCAGCATGCACGGTGTGAGCAATTGGCCGGTGGTCAATGGAGACCCTTAGGATGTAGGCCCCAACGAAGGCGGTCATAAGGGCTAAAAAGTCGCCCACCACCAAGGTAAAACTATAAAGTAGTGATGCGTTAGATTTCATCTATACTAGATTGTAGCATTTATGAAGCCTTCGATACCTGACTCCAAGCCCGCGCGCATCCTCAGTTGGATGGTAGCGGTTATTCTTTGCTTACTACCATTGCACGCGCTATTAACTACGTGGGCGGCCAGTAATTTTGGCCACCCGGATGTATTTAGGATTTGGAAAGAGATTCTTATTATACTGTCCCTGCCACTGGTTGCCTGGCTAATTGTTAAGAACCCAGGTCTTAAGAAATGGCTCGCCAAATCCTGGATTGTGCGTTTAATAGTCCTATATTTACTGATTCAGCTGGCGTGGGGCGTCTGGGCGCTTAAGACTAACCGCGTGAATGATGCGGCGCTGGTTTATGGCCTGGGCATCAACCTACGTTTCTTTGGCTTTTTCATCGTTTGTTTGGTAGCCGGGGCAACGGCACCCATGCTGGCCCGCAACTGGCCTAAAATACTGCTTTGGCCGGCCGCCCTGGTTGTGGCTTTTGGCTTGGCCCAACATTTTATATTGCCGGACAACTTTTTACGGCACTTTGGTTACGGCTCCAATACCATACCGGCCTATCAGACGGTTGATGCTAACTCGCACTATGTTCGCGTGCAATCTACCTTGCGTGGGGCAAATCCGCTTGGCGCATATCTGATTTTGGTGATTCCAGCGCTGTTACTTAAATTGCGCAAGTATCTTTACCTTTGGCTAGCCAGCCTGAGCGCCGCTTTGGTCGTACTTTTTTACAGCTATTCGCGTAGTGCCTTGGTGGGCCTCGCCCTGGCTATCGCATCTTTTGGCTGGATTTTAATAAAACGCCCAACGGCAAAATGGATTACCGCCGGCATATTGAGCATGCTTCTCATAAGTGGTTTATATCTGGGGTTCAGATCTAACCAAAGGATCCAGGATATATTCTTGCACACAAGCAGCAGCTCCACCTCTGCGGCTAGCTCGAATGAAGTCCGGAACGCGGCCCTTAAAGACAGTTTTCGCGATGTCACGCGTCAACCGTTAGGGCGGGGACCGGGGACGGCCGGCCCGGCATCTCTCCGCAACAATCATCCGGCTAGGATAGCCGAAGACTACTACCTGCAAATAGCTCAAGAGGTTGGGGTGATTGGCTTGACAATTTTCCTGGCAATCTTAGCGCTAACCGTGCGCCAGTTGTGGCTGGCCCGCCATGACATGCTGCCCAGACTTTTGTTAGCCAGCTTGGTGGGCATTAGTTTTGTGAACCTGGTTTCGCATGCCTGGGCGGACGATACCCTAAGTCTCCTTTGGTGGGGGTTGGCTGGCATAGCTTGTGCGCCTGCTATACTAAAAGCGAACAAGCATAAGGTTAATGAAAAAACTCAACAAAAACCGGCGTGAGCTCTTAATCCAATTTATTGAGTACATGATTAGCGGCGGCGCCTATTTTTGGGTCGGCTACGCAATATTTGCTTACCTGTGGTCGGGACTGCATTGGAGCTTATGGTGGGCGACCATCACCAGCAATGTAATTGGCTGGACGGTTAACTACCTATTGCAGCGTTACTGGGTATTTGCCAACAAACAACTAAAAAGCCACCAAACCCAAGTTACCGGGCGCTACGTCTTTATAACGCTGGTGGATTTTCTGCTGAACTACGTAATTTTATATAGCCTGCGCCAGGTTGGTATTACACCGTACATCGGCCAATTTATTTCATCGGCGTTTTTTACCGGCTGGAACTACTTTTGGTACCGTTTTTGGGTATTCCCGGAGCACATGGCCAAGTACAAAACTAAGATTACGCCCGCGCGCGTGGTGGCACACCGGGCCCACGGCCACAGCGCCTACCACGAATAATTTGGTAAATGACAAATGGAGAATGATAAATCAATCAGGCCAACCAAGAAACAGCACGACTTATTAGAGTTTATTGAAACTTTTATAACCGAGCATGGCTATAGCCCCAGCTACCGCGAAATCATGAAAGGGCTGGAATACACATCGGTGGCCACGGTTGCCTTGCACGTTAATAACTTGATAAAAAGGGGGCACCTGGCCAAACGCGACCGTTCGGCACGTTCGCTGGAGGTGGTTAAACCACACGCGGCAGCGGCAGCCAAAGTCATCCCCAAGCAACTGAAGGCCAGCGAGGAAAAATGGCTGGTGGAGAAAGTCGAGCTGTTTTTTAAGGAAGCCGAGTACGCCACCAAGCCCACCGAGCGGGAGCTAGACCAGCTTTATGTGCTATGTGGCGCCCTTAAAGTCCTGGGGTTGGAAGGCGCAGCACAGGCATACATTCCCCGCTTAAGCAAAATCAAGTCCAAGAACAAAGACACCGAGTACGCCGCCTAGGCGACGGCTTATTTTGATCCGGGGGCATTGACCTCTTTGCCAATGCCTTCTACGAATGGTTCGTGATCGTGCGAGGTGCGCAGCGGCACTTCTTTTAAAAACCACGAGGCTAAAAAGGCCAACGAGACCACCAGTCCGCCAATCAAAAAGACTTCGCTGATTGAATTGGCTAGTGCCGATTTAACAACCGGCGGTATGGATCTGGGGTCCAAACTTGATAATTGATTGGCGGACGGGGCGGAAGCCGCGCCGGCCAGGTGATGAGCCAACCGGTTATTTAAAACACTGCCCATTACGGCTACCCCGATGGTTGCCCCAATGCTTCTAAAGAGCTGGACCGAAGCGGTGGCTATGCCCAGCCGGCTATGCGGGAAGGCATTTTGGACAATCAAGTTAAATATCGGCATACCGCATCCAAGACCTAAGCCAACCAGTATCATCCGTTCGGTCAGCTGTCCGCCAGTAGTGCCAACCCCAATAGTGCTTAGCCATAGCAATCCGCCAGTTGTAGCGGCCATGCCGGCAATTGCCAAGGCCTTATAGCGGCCGGTTCGCGATACGACTTGCCCGGCAATAATACTTACCGCCACCAGGCTTAGCACCATCGGCATAAGAATCACGCCGGAATTGGTGGCCGTGCGCCCCAGCACGTCTTGGGCAAAAAGCGGGATGTATAAAATGGCGCCAAACATCGCGATACCGATTAGGAAAACAATCAACATTGACAGCCGAAAGATGGAGTTTTTGAATAAATCGAGCGGCAGAATTGGATCCTTGGCGTGCCGGTGTTCCACCAAGCCGAAGCTCAGCAGCAGGCCAGCCGCCAGAGCCAATATGCCAATGACCTGGGACGAAGCCCAGGGGTACTGGTTGCCGCCCCAAACGAACCCCAGCAGTAGGCTGGACAAACCGCCGGCTAGCAACCCGGCTCCCAAGTAATCAATGCGTTGGCGTTCTTTGCCCGACGCAATATGTGGCATAAAGGTGCTTATCATAAAAAACGCCAAAATGCCGACCGGTATATTGATATAAAAATTCCAGCGCCAACTGGCGTGGTCGGTCAAATATCCACCCAGTAGTGGGCCGATAACCGATGCCAAGCCAAATACTCCACCAATAATACCCTGCCAGCGTCCCCGTTCTTTGGGGCTGAATAGATCGCCAATAACCGCGAAGGCGTTGCTCATTAGCATTCCCGCGCCAATGCCTTGCAGTGCTCTAAAACCAATCAATTCGGTCATATTTTGCGATAAGCCGCTTAGCGCCGAGCCCGTCACAAACACTAAAATGGCAATCAGTATTATTTTTTTGCGGCCGAAAATATCCGATAGTTTACCGCTGATGGGCACGCTGATGGTGGAGGTTAAAAGATAAGCGGTGACAACCCAGCTGAGGTCTCTGAGACCATGCAACTCGGATACAATCCTGGGCAGGGCAGTGGCCACAATAGTCTGGTCCAGGGCGGCCAGCAACATACCGCTCATCACGGCCAGCATAATAGTCACTTTTTGGCGGGTTGGTAAATCAATCATTATAAAATTCTCAAACTAAAGCATAGCTGCTAAGTGGCTAAACTGGCAAACATATGTCTGTCTGGGTTAATTATTATTGCGAGTATAAAACTAATAGCCAGAGCCGGTTGAGCTGCCGCTCTTGCGCATGAACAAGAAATAAATGGCCGCATATACTACTGCGGCGACAACTATGTAAATCACAACCCACTGGCGCTTTGATCTTTTGCCATAGCCTTTTTTGGAGGGTGAGGGTTTGTTTTCTTCCATTAGATTTATTTAGTCATTAACCAGACTATCAGCGCCACGACGACTACGGCGCCAGCGACAACTAGCCATTTCATATTCATGGATTTTTTGGCCGGCGCACCGGCTGCGGCTGGCACTGATACCGGTGGTGTTGGGTCGGCCGGTGGTGTAGGTCCGGGCATTGGTCCCGGCGTTGGCGGTTCGGGTGCTGTTTGTGTTGGCGGATCTTGTGTAGCTTGTTGCGGTTGCATAGATTCTATAACCCCTTATTACTTTTTTATTGTAGCACGGACGAGCTTAGGTGCTTATGTTAATTTTAGCGCCAGGCCGCCAGCAGAGCACAGTTAGCAACCAGCACTACCAGGAAATAACCGGCATTGATTTGCCAAAGCTTCCATGGGCGGCCCTCAAGCACGTAAGCCCCGGCCATAACTACCCCTACAAACGCCAACCACAGCCAAAAACCGGTTATCGCGCCTTCCCACACCGAAGTAGAGCCGGCGTACTGCACAAAGTGTACCAAAATCCAGGACTGAACTAGTGCTCCGACCGCCGAGACGGCGTAGCCCGTTCTTCCACTGCCTCTCATGTCTTTTTTGCCGGTTAGTTTTGACCAGGCCTTACCAAAAAGGGACGGCGAGTACCAAACGGCTCCAACCGCCATGTTAATAACGGCTGCTACCAACACGGCCGCATAATTGATATCCACACTTGGCATCAGAACCCTCCTAAATTGATGCTTTTATCTAATACCCAAAGTGCCTAAAAGGCAACAAGCTTTAGCTCAGGGCTTTGGCGTGCCTAGCCATCATGCTATCTTCGTCAGCGGGGACAATATAGATTTTGGCCGGATGGTGCGGCGGGCTGATTAAAGCCATCTCCTGGCCGCCTAGCGCGGCGTGGTTGGCGTGCGGGTCCAAGCCCAACCCCAGGAAGAGCAGTTTGGCAACGATCCGTTTGCGGATTTCGACTGAGCGTTCGCCAACCGTACCGGTAAAAACCAGCGCGTCCACGCCACCTAAGACGGCGGCCATTTGCCCAGTGGCCTGCTGAATACGGTAGGTATACATACCGAGTGCCAATTTAGCTCTGATGTCTCCCTCGCCCTCCATTTTTAAGAGTTCGCGGATATCTGAGGAGGTGCCGCTCACACCCAGCAGCCCGCTGCGATGGTTCAAATAATCTTCCAGGGCTTGGTCACTGAGTTTGAGCTGCTGTTGCAAAACCATGGCGGCCATTACGTCAAGGTTGCCGCTGCGCGTAGCCATCATCAAACCCTCAAGCGGCGAATAACCCATGGTCGTGTCCACGCTTTTGCCGGATTTGACGGCCGTGATACTGGCGCCGCTGCCCAGATGGCAGACTACTAGCCGCAGCGGCAATTTGTCAGCTGCCTTTAGTTTGTACACCACGCTCTCCGCGGATAGACCGTGGTAGCCGAAGCGTTTGATATCCAAGTTGTTGGCATCGTCTAGCGGCAAGGCATAATTGCGGGCATGGTCTGGCATTGTCCGATGAAAAGCACTGTCAGATATAGAGATGAGGGTCGCCCTCGGGAAAGCCTGCTCTAGCATGTGGGTTTCTTGCAAGCTGGCGTTAATGTGCAGTGATGCCCTGGGCTCAAGCTCAGCCAATTCATCCAACACGCGTTTGCTAAGTAGTCTGTCCTGCTGAAAATAGCTAGAGGGCGCTACGACCCTGATAACAATGGTCTTAATCTGTTCCTTGGACTTTAGTAACTGCTTTTCTTGCAAGATGGCGAGAACCTTACTGGCCGCAAAAGTTAGATGGCTGAGGTCTGCGGCGATGGGTTCGGAAATTTTGCCGTCTTGCGCGAGGCTGTAGACGATTTTGTCGCCAATAAATTCAAAATGGATTTTTGCCAAACACTTCTCGGCTTCGTAAAGCGCATATTTACGACTGGCGCTACCGGGGTTGCTCACTAAAATCATCTCTTCCATTGCCATGCGTCTATCTCCGGCATATCTACGCCATTTTTCTTAATATAGGCTGTGTTGTCATCAATCTTTTGTTGCAGGCCGGCCTGCGCATGCTTGGCCTCTTCGTAAGGGATTTTGCCCGTGGCCGCCAGTTTCTCGTAAACTTCCATAGCTAAGTGGTAGCGGCTGGTGTGGTTGCGGACGTGCATGTCAAATGGCGTGGTGGTAGAACCGCTCTCTATATAACCGTGAATGCTAAATCGTTGCGGTGAGGAGTTAACGTAGTCAAAGATTATGGCCTTGAGCGTCTCCGGGTAGCCATGGAAATTGCAGATAACCGGTTTGTCGGGCGTGAACAACATATTGAAACCTTCGTGGGTCAAACAGGTGCCGCCCTGGCCCAGCCCGCAACTGGTCAGGGTCATGATATTCACGAAACGCAGGCGCACCGCGGGCATTTGGCTTTTAACAATATCAATGGCGGCCAAAACCTCCTTGGTCATGTAGTCGCCAATGCCGGCCAGCACCGCGTCGGGGTCTTCGTCGCTGGCAAAATCCCAGCTCATCACACCGGTTTGCATGGATTTTTTAGCCAGTTCGGTGGTTAACCAACGCGGCTCCAGAGTTTTTCCGGCTACAATAATGTTGATTTGCCGGGTGGTCGCAAGACAGTGCTCCAAAACCGCCAGTGTGGTGTTGCCGTCCGGCGGAAAGTAAACATCTACGAAGTCACCTTGGCGGCGTAGGGCGTCGGCAATAAAGCCGGGGTTCTGGTGCGAAAAACCGTTATGTTCCTGCCGCCAACCAGATGAAGTCAGAATGTAGTTTAATGACGGGATGGCGCCGCGCCACTCAATCTCTTCTGATTGTTTCAAAAACTTGGCGTACTGGTCCATCATGCTGGTGACCACCGGTACAAAGGCCTCGTAGCTGGCAAAAACGCTGTGCCGGCCGGTGAGAGTGTAGCCTTGGGCCAGGCCTTGGAGGTTATGCTCGCTGAGCATTTCCATGACCCGGCCGTCCGGCGATAAGTCCTTGTCCCAAGTTTCTAGCGGCAGCATCCAAGCCCGCGGCGTACTCTTAAATATTTCGTCCAGTTTGTTGGAGTAGGTCTCGTCCGGCGACATCATTCGGAAGTTCTTGGACTGCTCATTTAGCTTGAAAGTTTCAGCCAAGTAAAGTCCGGCGCGGCGCATGCTGCTACTGCCAATGGTGCCGGGTTTGGCAGCGTCTTCGGCGAATTTTTCGGCGCCGGGCAGGTTTAGCGGTTTGTAGACCGGCTCGCCGCCAAAAGCGTGGCGGCTCCGGCCCAGGCGTTTTTCGGGCTCGGGCAGGGTGCTGGCAACAAAGTCGCCAAAGCCGCTATCGCGGTTAAATAACTCGCTGATTTTATACGAGCTTAACCACTGCTGTAGCATTTGCAGCTGATTAACATCGGTCTTGGCCTCGGTCAAAACCACCTGGTGGCTGAGGCAATTGCCCTCAATTTTTTGGCCGTTAAGTTCCTTAACACCGGTCCAACCTTTGAGCGTGCGCATAATTATCATTGGTAAATGCTGCCAGGTTGGGCTACCCGAATCACGGGCTTTTTGAATCTCTGCGTAAGCCCACTCCAACGCCTCTTGCATTTGCTGGTGGACGTTATCGCCGCTGACAATCCGTGGTTGGTAGCCGTAACCGCTAAACAAACTTATTAGTTCTTCGTCGCTCATGCGACCAAAAATAGTCGGCGCGGAGATTTTGTAGCCGTTAAGATGCAAAATTGGCAGTACCACGCCGCTGGTTTTGGGGTTGAGCAGCTTATTAAGGTGCCAGGCGCCGGCGGTCGGACCGGTTTCGGCCTCGCCGTCGCCAACCAGGCAGGCAACTATCAAGCCGGGGTTATCCAAAGCTGCGCCGTAGGATGTAGACAACGAATAGCCCAGCTCGCCGCCTTCCAAAATCACGCCCGGAGTGCCGGGGTTGCTGTGGCTGGGGAAACCGTACGGCCAGCTAAAATTACGGCACAGGTAGCCAATGCCGTCGTAGGTCTGCTTGGCCTCGGGATAATATTTCTCCAGAGTGCCTTCCATAAATAGGTTAGCCTGCAAGGCCGGGAAGGCGTGTCCCGGGCCGAGCACGAACATGATTTCCTGGTTGTGATTTTTAGCTAAATTGCTCAGGTGCGAGTAGGCAAAGTTGACACCAGGTCCAGAGCCCCAGTGTCCCAGCAACCGCGGCTTGATATCTTCAAACTTAAGTTCGCGCTCCAGCAGGAAATTATCCTGTAAGAAAATCTGCGCCGCCGTTAAATAATTGGCCGCGCGCAAGTACTTATCAAAAATCCCACCATCCATGTCTGTAGCTTATTCTACCTTTTTTCCAACTCTTTGGTATTAACTACTCCGTCGTAACGGCGGGTATTCAGCAACAGGGTTGGGATTTTTACCGTTTTGATTTGCTTTTCTACTGTCTGGCGGTCAGCGGCGATAGCGTCCTTAACACTTTGAGACTTAGCAACGTTGGCGATACCTTGGATCTGTTCTGGCGAGTAACCAATCTGCCCCAACCACTTTTGCAGCGTAGCCTCAGTTTGCGTTGACGAGTAGGTGTAGTCCAAGCGCGACTGGTAAATCACGCCATTAGCATCCTGCCAGCTGAAAATTCGTTGCAGAATCTGCCAGTCGGCCGGTGTCGCCAGCTGGAGTTTGGGCTGCTGCTTGATGGCCTCAAGGTAGGAGGCGATTAGATAAGAGTTTGTAAATTTGTAAGTGTCGCTGCCGGGATTGGGGATGGGGTAGGCGATGTAAGTCAGATTGTAACGGTTCTCTATACCGGCGGCTTGCATGTTGCGGAAAAGTTGGGCGCAGAACTTGCAGCCGGGGTCTAGGATTTCCAGAGCTGTCGGCTTACTTGGGTTGAACTGTTTGAAGTAAGTGCTGGATTTATTGGTATAGCTAAGCGGTTGCCATTTTTTTGCCCGGTCCGGGATGCGTTCAAAAGTATCTACCAGCTGTTTAATATCGGCGTGCCCCCAGCTAAGCAAGTGCCCGGTGCGCAGCGAGTGCCAAAAAGTTGGTGTGGCAGAATCAATAGAGCAAGCCTGGGCGCTGAGCGTGCATGATTCGGGATGGCCGGGATTGCAGGTGTCATAAACATAAAGATTGAGGCCGCTGCGCAGGACAGTCAGTAGACTCCAGATGGTCAGAACCACGAATATAAAAGCTAGCACCTCAATCCATTTTTCAAAGAAGCGTGCCAAGCGCGGGCGGCGTACCGCCAGGCCACTAAGCAAACGGCTCTTTAGATTTTCTTTAAAGTTGGTGTCGCACTTTCTAAAAGTGGTTTTGCGGGCAACGCACTTCCAGGCCTCGGCCGCCAGGCGGCGGTAGCGAGCTGAAAAGATGCTCAAAATACTTAGGATGATGAATGCCGCTATGCAAAACACGCCTACCGGCCTCCTATAATCTTGGTTAGCGTTTCCAAAACTGTATCAACCTGCACCTCTGTATTGTTGAGCCCCACGGACAGTCTCAGCAGTGGCGGTAAATGTTTCTTGGCATCCAACCAGTAGTGGCAGCAAAAGTAGCCGCTACGGGCCATGATACCCTGGGCCGAGAGGTAAATAGCTAGTTTGTGGGCGTCAATTTTGTCGGAATAAAAACTCACGATTGAGCTCGGTGTTTGGTTCAGCAACTGTAGCGAAGGAATTGACTGCAGGCCAGTAAAGAGTTTATTTGCCAGTAGCTCTTGGTGTTGCTGCGGACTTTTGCCCCCCGGCCGGAAGCTTTTTTGCCACTCCACAGCTGCAGCCAGACCAATAATTCCAGAAAAGTTTTGCAATCCGGCTTCTAAGCGGCTGGCCGGCTCATCACGTAGCAAGGTGTAGCTATCGCGCTGCACGTCTTCCACTGTGCCGCCGCCAATAAACTTTAGGTCCAACTGCCCCAGTAATTTTTTCTTAATAATAATTACGCCAAGGCTGGGGCCGTACATTTTGTGGCCGGAAAAACACAAGGCGTCAAAATCTACGCCGTTGATAACGCGCGGGTCATGGCCCATGGTCTGCGCGCCATCAAAAATAACTATGCCCCCAGCCGCATGCGTGTCGTCGGCGAGCCGTTTGGCGTTAACCAAATTGCCGCCGTCAACATTCGTCGTGGCGTTAACCAGCACTACGGCTTTATCTAAATCTTTGGCTTCGTAAACCAAAGAGCCATCGGGCCCACGGGCCAGAACGACCCGCTCCAACCCGAAATGTTTAGCCCAGGTTATAGACGGGAGGAATACCGAATTATGCTCGGTCTCGGACGTGACCATTTTTTTGTAATCGCCGCCCGGCAGCTGGCTTAAAATCAAATTAATTCCGTAGGTGGTATTGAGCGTAAAGGCGCAAGCGTAATCACGCTCGGATTTACCGGCTAGCTTCAACAGGCCTTGCCGCGCGGCGCTGACTTTTTCATCAACTTTTATGCCCCAGTCGTACTTAACGCGGTCGCCGCAGGCGTTGTATTCAAGATAGTATTCGTTAACAGCATCAATGACCTGCTGCGGGCGGAGAGTTTGGCAGGCTGAGTCAAAATAAAGTTCCCGGCTATCTAAATAGCCAAAATCTTTTGTTCCTTCTCCGATGGCTTTGGAGGTATGAAAGAGAGCCACAGCTTACCTCCAATCTTTTTTGAATATCATTTAGCAGTATAACACCGACAGCCACATAAATACTTAACTTGTTAAGTATTTTAAGAACCATTGGCTCCCGCTAGTGGACGAACTTAGCAACAACCATCACTATCAGCTTGCTTCGGAAGATTTATCAAGCAGGTACTGTCTTATAATGTCTTGCTGCTCAGGCGAATAGCCTAAAGTAATGTAATTAAACCTATAGGTCTCTACTTTTCCCATCGCCTCCCTAAGCTCATTAGTAGCCCTTACAATCGCGCCGTGGGGCACACCAAGATTCTTTGCCAAGGCGTTAGTCGTTAAAAAGCCCTCGGGCGCTAAGTTAAAGTAGCCTTGAGCCTCTAAATGCTGCCGGATTTGTTCTTGCTGTTCGGGCGAATAACCTGTTGTAAATACAGTCTTAAATTTATACTGCCGTACTTCACCCAAGCTCTCACCTAATTCACTAATAGCTTTAACAATAGTATCGGAAGAAACCTTAAGTTTATCCGCAGTACCCGTTATAGACAAAAAGTCCTCAGGTGCTGAGTCAAAAAAGCCCTGATCCACTAGATGCTGGCGTATACGCTCCTGCTGGGTAGGTGAAAATCCTAATGTAATATTGCCGTTAAAACTGTAAGTAGCTACCTCACCAAGGCTATCTGCGAGAGCAGAGCGGGCATCCTCTATTGGTTTTTCATAAGTGTCCAATAACCTAGCCAAACCCTTAATTGATAAGATACTTTCGGGAGCTGGTTCAGCAAGCATTCCTCTCTCCGCCAAGTATCTACGGACTAAGTGTTGTTGTCCTGGCGTAACCCCAGGTACTGTAATACTGCCAAATTTAAAATTTCTTATTTCTCCAAAAGCTTCACCCATTTCTTTAACAATACTGTCAAGCGTTTTCGTGCTCACACCCTCTAAGAGTCCCGCAAATTTAGAAAAGGACAAGACCCCGTCAGACGGCCTCTCCGCCAAACTGCCATCGAGCTCCAATTGACGGAGTATCAACTCCTGTTGATTAGGCGATAAGCCGATTGCAGGCGTGCTACGAAATTTGAAAGTTCTTAAGTCTCCTAACCCGTCACCGATTTTCTCAATGGCATTTATTACGGTGTTGTAAGCAACTCTATTTGCCCTAGCATAAGTAATTATGCTGATGAATCCTTCTGGCGTTTGGTCCAGGAGCGTCCCTTCAGCCTCTAGCCGTTGGCGAATAAGTTCCTGTTGAGCAGGAGAATAATAAGTGGTTTCCCGAGATTTTGATTTGAATGTCTGAGTTTCGCCCAAAGAACTCTCAAGAGCTTTAACTGCTCTATGAATAACATGGTTATTAACGCCAAATTGCTGAGCTACACCATACTCGTGAAGAAACCCCTCAGGCGGCTTGGGGCGCAGATATCTTGCTGAGTTGGCCTCAGCTTCATCTGTAACTGAGCTGGATTCATCACCCTTGATTGCTTCTAGTGCCCGAATGAGGTTAGGGATAAAATTAGTCGAATAGCTAATTCTTTGGCCAAGTCCGCGGTTTTCTGTAAGCAGAGTGGCTAGCTCGAGTTTTGATAATTGCAGTAAGCCGGCAGGAGGTATGCCAATTTGGCCCAATAGATCAGTATTGAATACAAAAGTCGCATTGCCTTCTTCGTCACATATGAGTACAGCCCTATCTATCCTTGGCACTTCAACTAAGTGATAGCTAGTCTTTCTTAGCATATCCTCAGACACCAAGCCTTTAGTAATCTGGGTCTGTTTTTTGTCTTGGATATTCACCTCAAAGTCATTGCTAAGAATAAAAAGCAGCGTTTTAAGCTTCGGTATGATTGTTTTTTCTTCAAATGTGCCGTCACCGCTAGTTATGTTTGTTTCCTGCGGGTCGGGCGGAACAATTATTTGGTCGATAACTTGAGCGCGAGCAATAGTTTGATCGAGTTGACTTATCTCTCTTGCCTTATCAACAATATGATCCAAGATTTCTTCAATTTGGCTGAGTTCAAAGTATGTAAAGGCTGCGTTTTCTAAGTCCTTGGCATTTTCAAAGGAGTAAGATGGTTGTCGGCTGTACGCGGTAGAAACATGCTGAATAAGGTCAATCAGATCATTAAGTGCTTGTTCCGCGTAAGTATCTATGACCTCGACGGATAGAGATCTATTTGTAATAACATCAAGGCCAGCCTTAAAATCTGGCACCACTTCAGGATGTTCGGTCCCTAGCTCGTACATAACTAAATAATGCCACAAAAGTGGCATTTTGTAAAGACATGGCTCCGGGGAGAGGATTGCTCGACAAATATTACACCATTTATTGAGCCATCTACAGGGGTAATTATGGTATAATTAGCTCATGAGGGCAGGGCAAAAAGACACCAGGGTTTATGCTGACAGACGGGAATATATCATAAAAGCGGTAGCCAAAAGAAGGCGCGTAATTAAAGCCAAAGCTATTGAGTACAAAGGCGGCAAGTGTCAGCTGTGCGGCTACAATAAATATCAAGGGGCGCTGGAACTGCATCATATAGACCCTAAGCAAAAAGAATTCAGTATTGGCTACAGGGGGCACTCTCGCTCTTGGGAGCGAGTGAAAAGCGAGCTTGATAAGTGCATTTTGATTTGCGCCAACTGTCACAGGGAAGTTGAAGCCGGTATAATATCAGTGTAAACTGACCAGGTTGTTATTCCGGAGTAGCTCAATGGTAGAGCACCGCCCTGTTAAGGCGATTGTTGCCGGTTCGAGTCCGGCCTCCGGAGCCACGTCGCAACTAATATCAACCCCGCTAGAAATTTTGGCAATCAAGTGGCCAAAATTTAGCGGGGTCTTGTATTGTTGCTCCTTTCCGTTTTACACGGCTCCGCGTAAAACGGGGTAAGCAGATACTTAACATGTTAAGTATCCAGAATAGATGGCCTTGGTTTTGCAAAAAGCACTACACACAGGGCTTGCGGGACATGCTATTATTTAATTCTTAACAAATTGATTGCTGGAAGTTGGTGAGATGCCAACACTGTGCCGCAACGGTAAGTCGCCTGCAAGCGAA
>Ga0265316_10000517_pt1 | contig 43632 bp, 64 predicted proteins | sample 4522metaG_FD_202092 | JGI IMG/M metagenome (GOLD analysis project Ga0265316, IMG submission 202092) | Rhizosphere microbial communities from Carex aquatilis grown in University of Washington, Seatle, WA, United States - 4-5-22 metaG | ecosystem: Host-associated > Plants > Roots > Rhizosphere >... | reverse complement strand
CCAGGATGACGGCCTTCATGATTGCGAGGTCGTCCATCGAATCGAACTTAGCGGCGTCTTCCTCACCGGTCATCGGTTTAGCGATGCCGATCAGGTCGACGCGAACCTTCACACGTTCGTTGAACTTTGCGGGATTTTCGAGTTCCTTGATTTTATTCTCCGCCGCATCGGCCCGCCCTTTGGCGGTTTCCAGTTCCTTGGAGACTGCCGGCAACTTTTCGGCGTCTGCCTTGGATGCGGAGAGTTTAGCTTCCGCGTCTGCCTTCCCCGTGGTGAGTGCCGCATTCGCGGACATGAGCCCGGAAATGTGGTCGGCGACTTCCTGGGGGATTTCGAATTCCTTGTCTGAGATCTTGAACTTCATGGTGTTATCCTCCTTGACGATGTTTAGTTCTGAGTCTAGGCGCAGCCGCGCCTCCCTGCCAGCGCGTCCCCTGTCCAGCACCGTTACGTGGTTGTAGCGTCGGTTGCGCTGCACTGCGTCGTACTTCTCCCCGTTAAACTCCCCGGGGGTCATGTCCAGTTCTGCCGTGTACCCGCAGGATATCTCCTGCATGCCATTGTCGATCATGTCGATCGCGTCCCCGTCCTGGATGACGGCATTTGCCGACAGGAAGTTCCCGTCCTTAACTATGTTCTCCCCCGTGAGTCCAACCTGGAATACCTTGTAGTTCTTAGCGTCCAGGAATACCTTCGGGTGGTCCTTCACTGTAACCGGCTTCAGTGCCAGCGTCCGCATGGAATCAGAGTTAAATAGTTCGTCCTCGGGCACGAATTCCTTAAACGGATTCCCGCTCGCGTCATAGTACTTCAGGATCCCTACCTTGGCCGCCCGCATGGGAGCGACAAGGTACCCTTCCGGAGTCCTTTCCGTCTTGTCGAACCTTCCGATGTCGTATCTCGATACTCGCGTCATGGCTTTAAGTTATCACCTCCGTTTTTAAACCGCAATTTATTTTTAAAAGTCTAGTATTGGTTCGGCCTGACACCGACACTGAAAATCCTCTCCCGGATGGCACTTGCGTCCGTCCGCGCTGACCACGGGAGGGTCGTCCCACCGCTGCGTGGTTCCCTCCAAATCAGCATGAAAAGGCCGCACTCTCTCGTCACGAACGGTCCTCCAGGTGTACTCCTTAATTCCGAGGTTCTCCTGCCGCAGGTGGTTCAGGTCGCCGTTGAACTTTCCGACCTGGTCACGGGCAATTAACTCTGCCCGGTTTGTTGCTTTTTTATTAACTCCGTAGTCGCCCTCAAGTTGCTTCTCAATCTCCTCGACCCTTAGGCCCTGGCGGATTGACTGACCAACAGTGATCTCAGCGCTTCGCAGCATGTTCCTCGGTATCGATCCGATAAGCGCGACGTTCGTGTTGACGAACCCGTTGAGTTCGGTCGCGAGCCACGGATCACTTAGGTATACGTCCACCGACAAAGCGGATGATAGGATGCGAGTCATCTGCTTCCTGTTCCAGTCCGCAATCCTCAGACCCTTCGCCCTGATCGCCTTCTTGATCTCGTCGTCCGTGAACTGAGTTCCGACCGTTGCCCTGATGGAGTTGAAAATTTCGGTGAGGTCGTCGGTGTACGCATCTGTCCGACGAATTGATGATGACCTTAAAAGATAAGGCAGGCGCGGAAACAATAAGTTCCGCATCTGCCTATTGGTGAAATCGACTATTGACTTCAGGTACTTTGCGAGGTCTGACTCATATGCGATGGGATGAACCATGCGCGGAGCACGTTTTATCTTATAACGCTCGCCATATGTCCTGGCGAAATTACGCTTATTATTTACCAGCTGCCGGAGGGGTATCACCGGTGCCTCCCGGGTTCTTCGGATCCACTATTCCTGCGGCGGATAGGGTCGCGGGAAGGATCGGTTGCGGGTCCGGTTCAGGGACCGGCGCGTCACCTTCGATATCTGGAAATTCCCTGTGCCTGACCTCGTCATTGGACAAAACGTTGTCGGTTATGTATATGTGCGCGGTGTCGGCCTTGACCTTGTCGATGTCAGCCTGTTCCTTCTCGGTTACCTGCCCTAAGGGAGTGAACTTATAGGACCAGTTATCCGGGAGGGCGCCGTTCGTCGGTCCGCGCTTTGCCAAAAACATGATTTTGAATATCCTGTCCAGCGCCGGCATGAGGTAGGTCTCCTGCTGCGCCTTGACGTAGTCGAACCACTGGGACTCCTCAGTCCTGCCAGTCGCTCCAAGTCCTGAAGGAGACTCATTGAACAAGATGGTATGCGGGATGTCGACCGCGGACTGCAGGCGCGCCTTCATGCGGTCAACCAGGTCGGCGAGTCCCGCCACTGAAGACGAGAAGTATTCTACTTCCTCCCCGTCCTTGTCACATAGGAAAGCCCCGGTTATTCCCCGGGACAAGTTCATCGCCTCTATCCTGATTTTAAGCGCCTCGAGATCGTCGGAGTCAACCATCTCGGAAAGTCCGTCGATCTTATGCACCATGATCCGAAAATCCTGGATGATGTTCGCGATTGATCCGTATGACACACCGAAATCACGAAGTACTTCATGAATCGGAGTGAATACGTCACTTCCCCAGAGTTGGTTCCCATACGACTTCAGGCGAGGGAGATACAGTCCGTCGAACCGCACGATTCGGCTGTGGTGTATCCGAAACATGTTCGCCTTTATTCCGACGGTTCCCTTTGTCATGAGCGTGTAGTAGTCAGGCATGTTGAAATTCGGATCCATGATGTTCGTGCAGATGTCGGCCGAGTTTACCTGAAGTTCATAGCGAGTGAACGGAACAAGTGAAATCAATTCCTTGATATTATTCTCGTCGACCGGTTTGTTGAAGTCGGCCGGCTGATCTCCAACGTTAAGGAACAGGACTCCGCCTCCACACAGTCTCGCGTTGACCCACGACTCTTTTACCTTGGCCTTTATTTTTAGTCGCTTTATGTCCTCATGGACGTCTCCCTGGTCTTCATTGATGTCCGGGGAGTTGAACTTCAGCCACTGCCGCGTGGCTTCCTGCGGGAGAATGTCCACGAGTCGACGGGCCTGACCGTCGGCCGTGTATATATCCTCCGTCTCTTGCTCAGTTAGAAGCCCATCGAAGCTCATCTTCCCGGACATGCGTTTGTCCTTGAACTTCACGCCGATGCCGGTTGCTATGTTCTGCCAACCGTCACTGCGGTGCTTAAACTGTTTTGGAAGTTTTTCGCTCATGATATCACCAGTTCGAACTATGAGTTGATCCCGGACCTGCCTGTACATGGGATGGAGTTCTCGTGGCCGTCGGCGTCTTCGTTACGGTTCTGGTTATCGTGATGGTCCTCGTGGCAGTAGGTGTTGCCGTCGGGGATCTCGTGACTGTCGGAGTCTGTGACGGGCTCGCGGTCCGGCGAGGTGTCGGAGTGAAAGTCTTTGTAGGCGTCGGAGACGTGGTGCATGTATGTGTCGGAGTTGCCGTTGAGGTGAGTTCCATTCCCACGATTATCAGATTTGATATCTTCGCGAATGAAAACCCATACTTGACTCGCGTGATTCCAATGAATGGCGATCCGACGTTGTTGGTTGTCACTGAATCCCGCGCACCCGAGTATGCGGTAAATGTGTTTATCTTCAGGGTTACGATCGGGTTAGATTCCGACCCTATGGACGTCATGACGATGTCTCCTGGAGAAAGTGCGTTGACGAGTATTGAGGACGTATTTAAAAATCCCGCGGGAGTTATAATCCAATGTCCTGATGTCTGCGCTAGCCTGAAATACGCACTGTCTGAAGTTGGGTTACTTCCCAAACTTCTCGGTCCCCATGTGAAACTGGTATTCGTATCAGACGCCATGTCAACGACCGTGAAGTACATGGTGTTTGTCCCTATGTTTCCACCTGCCGAAAGTCTCCAAAATGAGGACTTCGACTGCGAGTTGGTCGTGGCGGTCAGCGCCATATAACCAACGTTCGCGGCGGCCGTGAATGTCACGGCGGACATGGAAGCCGGTGCCGATGTGTAAAACATATCCCATCCGCTCGGAGGTTCACCTGACCCCGTCAAAAAACTGTTCGTGTAAATCGGGTCAGCCCATGCGGACGACCCTATTGCGGATAACGCCGCAATGAGCAGAATTATTTTTCGCATTTTCCCTCCTGGGTTATTATTTAATTTTAAAAATTACCGCCAGGGCCAGTACGAAGCAGGACGTTTTGTCTTAAGTTCGACAGTGGCTGAGATTCCGGTCGCAGTGGTCTTGACATACGTCCCAATCGTTCCCTGGTAGGCAAGGTCTTTGTTCCGTTCCCCAACGAGAATGGTCCAGTAGTAACCGTTCGAGTTCTGCGTGTTCCCATCGCTGCACACCAAGATCTTATACGTGGCGGAACGCTCGAGGATGTCGGCTTCGCTGAACTTAAGCGTTGATCCTGCAAGTAGGGTCCAGGTCGAGATGACTGCAGTGGCGGTCTTCGTTACACCTTCGAGTTTTCCTTGGTCGGCGAACGCGGCATGTGGCAAGGACAGGGAAATAAGCATGATGGGCATGAAAGACATGGCGACGATACTTGCGAAGATCTTCTTCATTGATTTTTTCCTCCAGGCGTTTTCAATGTACTGCTTTATGTCCTGGATTATATCAGCGGGTGATCAAATGGGAATTATAATTTATTTTTTACCAAGTTTTCGGATGTAATTAGGTTTCTCAACTAGGCAGTTGTACACCAGCGAAAATCCGTCCACAAAGTCGTCGTTTTTACCGTTTGGGAACGTGATTAACTCGGAAATGAAGTCAGCGTTCCAGTTCCCCCGGACTATGAACACGTTGCCCGCCTCGCATTGCGCGGACGCCGGTCCGGCCCTTTCGACTTTGCTACCTGAACTTTTAACACCTTTGAACGAATACCCAGAAAGAACATTCCGTTGATAATGACTAGTCGTTGTCTTCCCTGAGCTTCCAGGTTCCTCCTCCTGGTATATCTTGACCTTACGTCCGTCCTGTTTGGCGATGTCTGCCGTTAGAATCTCATTTTCGAAAGGACTCTTCCTGAACCTTATGGCATGCAGGATGTAAACTCGTCCTTCCTTGGTCCTGCCGATCTTCACGCCGGCGGAATAGTCTGGATTTTTTCCGGGAGCGGCCTCTGTCGCAGCTCTGTCCCAACCCCTTGCCATGACCAAATTTTCCGGTACCTCCTCTGGATCTACATACTTGTCCTTGAACCATGCGGCTTTAAATAAGTCTCCCTCTCCCTCCTTCGGGTTTTGAAGATACTGCGCGGTCCATACCCTCGGGTTTTTAAAACTTACGGACAATTTTATCTGCTCGAGTTCTTCATCCGACCAACGTTCCGGAAAGTTCGAGTGACCATTCTCGTCTACGGCCGGGATAGTGAGCACGACCCACTTCTCGCCACCTTCCTCCATCTCCTGAATGAGTTGACCCGATAGGTCCTGAGTATGAAGTCTTTGCTGCACGATGACGATAGCTGCATTCGGTTCGAGACGACTACGGAACGTACCCTTGAACCACGACACGCACTTGTTGTGGATAGACACATTGTCCATGTCGTTCGCATTCGTCGGGTCTTCGATGATTCCGAGGTGACAACCTTTTCCGGTTATTGAACCCCGAGCTCCAGCTGCATAGTAGTGTCCGCCATTCGTGGAGTGAAAACGTTTGGCTGACTTAGAGTCCTGGCGCAGGCGAACCTCGAAGAGTTGCGCATGTTCCTCCGAGTTGAAGATGTTTCTGATCTCGCGTCCGAAGTCTACCGCGATGTCCGCGGAGTATGAGGCGTGAATTATTTTTCGTCTAGGGTTTCGGGACAGGTACCATGCTGGAAAAAACTGAGATACCCACCAGGACTTTCCGAACCTGGGGGGCATGTTTATGATGAGCCGTTTTATCTCTCCGCGTTCCACCTTTTCGAGTAGATCTATCATCTCGAGATGAATGTCCGGGAATAGACAGTATGGGTTCAAGTAAAGACCGTACTCCGCGAGGCTGGACCTGGCGTTGTTGCGCCGTTCCATCTCGTGGAGCAGGTAGGATTCCTCTGACAGAAGTTCTGTTCTATTTGCCATCACTTTCCTGCAGGTGTTTCTTTTCCTTCGCGATTTCCATGAGTCTGTGCTGTATCATCTCGTTTGACCAGTCCTGAAGATTGTTTGCGCCCACGTTCGCTACGTTCACCTGCACATTGACGTCCGGCGCCTGGGAATGAGCAGAGGAATTTCCATCTCCGTCCTGCTCCCTGAGTTCCCTGAGGGCCTTGAGTTGCATGTCAACAGCCAGTCGGACACCGGCGATCGCGTCTGATTCCTTGGAAATTTTCTTCTTGCCCGCGAATGCATTCAGACTCAATCCCAATATGACCTGGGCTACCTTCAACTGTTTCTCCACGATCTCAATGTGCCGGCTTGCCCTGAGTTGGGCGGTCTTCTCAGCCACGATCTCCTCGACCTTGTCATCTACCGCTTTTTTCTTGTCCGTCCATTTTTCCCTGGCGACGCGCTTAAAAAACGTCGATTTGGGGATCTTCATTTTTTTGCACATCTGACTCATGGTCACGTACTTCCCGGACAGCCAGATCTGCTTTAACTTTTTCCAGTCATGCGTAGACATTGGTTATCAGATCCTCACGCAACAGGCTATCGCGATGCACGCCGCGATTATGACCATCCACACCAGAACTTCACCGAGCATGCGTTGAGAATTGTCCTCCTCGTATTTCGAGACCATCCGTTCAGCGTCTGTTTTTTTCATGTCAGACGTCCTCCGCATACTTGAACTTGAATGTCCTGAGCGTCTGCAGGATCATGGCCATGCCCTCCCTTGGGCGTCCGGTTATACTGCACACGGAGTTCCTGCTGTTCTTCTTCTCAACCTGAACTATACCGGCCTTCTGCAACCGCTTTATCTGGTGGCATATCACCACCTGGTTCATGCTGCTAAGTTTTGAAAGCTCGCATATCCTCTTCTCCGAGGTTAGCAAGAGCATCACAATCTTAATCGCGCATGGGTTGTGTATGGCCTTCAGTATCGCGGCCATGTCCTCAATCTTTGAGTATATCTGCGTAGGACCTGAGTATGGCATCTTCCTCACCCCTCGTCAAAAGTTTGTCTGGCCCGGTGTACGGGCATGACAGTCGCTCGGTAGATCCGAATAGCCTGCAGGTGAGCGGGCGTCTCTCGTAAACTTCGCACTTTCCGTCGGCGCAGGAGTACTGGCACATGAGCGATGCTTTGTTTTCGCGTCTGGATTCCGGAAGCCTGTCCCATTCCGCTCGCGACCAGATTGGATGCACGCAACATTCCGAACATCCGCGCCGGCACTCAAACTTTGGGATCCGCGCATAAAGTTCCTCAAGCCTTCTTACCGTCTGCCTCTTTTCCTCTGGCATGTTCTACTCCTCCGCTTTTCTCATTCAGTATCGCTACCAGGTCGGGCGTCAGGTCGATCCCTCCAGGAAGCTTGTCTATCTTGAATACGTTCCCGCAAAAGCAATGGTACACCATTGCGTCCCTACCCATGGGATCGTGGAACTTGTGACCGCAATTCGGGCATGTCGCCCGCAGAAAGTTCCCATCATCATCCGCATCGGCCATTCTGAGAAGTTCGACAGAAAGGTGGGATAGATGGTTCGCGCACTCATCGAACAGGAACTCATTCCCGCCCCTGGCTTTGATCGACTCTATGCGCGCGACGTTCTCCGCTACCTCCGCCTCCAGTGACTTGATAATAATATACTTTTTACTGAATGTCACGGCCATGGTGGTCTTAGATTGGTTTTCCATCTGAGTTTCCTTTCGAGAACTGATTCGCGTATGGGCAGTTGATGAAGTGGCTTACGTAACCCATGACCTTGTACTCTTCAGCAGGTATTGATCCACACGATTCCATGTTGATGGCTGCCGTCTGAACCAACACCGGAACTTTCTTCGCGTAAAACGGTACGCCATGTGCAAAGAAGATGTCCGCTCCGCATCCCCTGCACTTGACAATCTTTCGCTCGCTGCTCATGGCTTCACCTTGAGCGTCTTGAATCCCAAACCATTATGGACAAAAAATATTTCTTTCCCGCATGAACTGCATTCTCCGGAGAATTCATTTTCTCCTATGGTTGACAATGCAATTGAAAATTCACGGCCGCAATTTGGGCAATCGCTTTTTTGAATGTAACGTCCGGACACATTGTCAAATTCGATTGACTTTATCCCGTCCTCGGAAATAGGTTGTTTAATTTTGGAAGGCAGGAAGTCCTCCTCGATCTCGCAGTCGAAGCATGGCTTAATCTTGGTGGCCACAATACCGCCGACCGACAAATTCATGATGCCTGCATTTAAAAGTTCGAGGAACGCTGACTTGTGAACGTTTTTGTAGACGTACCGCTTCTTGCTGGACTTGAATTGCACCGTGAGTGTCTCCGTGGCGGTGTCGTAGTCAAACCGCTCGACGTTGCTTGAGTTTAAATTTGTGACCTGGATTATCATGCTATGCCCCTTTCGTCTCGCCCGCAGGCGTTATCGTCTCACGCTTTGAGCAAGTCGTTCCGAATACTGCTCCTCTTGATTTTTCCGGATGGCCGTCATAATTTTATCCGGTACCCTGGTGACTACGAACCTTGACAGACCCTTGTCGTCGACACGTTTGGCGATATCTACACCCTGCGCTCGGGCATCGCTCATCCTTCCTGTCACGTTCCGGACTCGGTGCCCTATGCCTTCGAGGTTGGAGTAGATGTCACCAGTCGTAGAGTCTGGGTGACTCATCATTGCGACAACCAGCCATTCCACCTGTGTCATCATTTCACGCCTCCCGGGAACTCGAACTCTTTTCTTTCTTTGAACTCTTGCTGCTTTCCTTTGTTCCATTGCGTCGTTGGCCGGTAGTAACCGACGACTCGCGAATATACCTCGGTCTGCATGCCGCAGACACTTTTTTCAATTCCTTTGCAACTTGAATTGCGTTCTTCTTTTTTAATTCCCGTTGCGCTTCCAATATCTGCATCCCGATCCTCAATTCGTGCTTTTTCATTATCTCCTTCCGTTCCAATTCGCTCAGACACGGAAATGACCGCGCCTGCTTCTCGTCCATCGTGAATCTCATAAACGATTCTCTCTCCGGATGATACGGATCGTCTATTATCCGGCATCGGTCGTCCGTCGGTCCTACCCACTTCGTCTTTCCCGGCAAGTCCCTCAACAATGACCTTATCGACTTTTCCAGTACCTTCGACTCCCTGACCACTCGCATCAGTTTCCCCGCCAAGTCCTCTTTGAATTTCATTCGTTGCCTCCAATCCATCCGTCGGGATCCTGTGTTGTTCGCTCATCATTGGCCGACTCTGCCGGTGGTTTGCTCACGCATTTTGAGCAGATGTGACCGGTCAATGGATTTTCTGTTTTTCTGGTTGGCGCGCTGAACTCCGTCCCGCACCGGATGCAGATCAATCCATAACTTCTTGTCTCTCCCATGTGGTTCGCCCTCAATTCGTATGTTTCCATGTCCATCGTATTCGTGGCGGTTCATGGTTTTTTTTCCATCGCGACAGGTATTTTCATGAACTCCGAGAGATCCTTTTTCTTCATCGCGGCCGGCACCGCGCAGTACTTCATGGCGTTCTTCTTGCCATTTGCTGCGATGTTAGCCTTGTCCTTCTCAGACAGGACCACCATGATCGGAGTGTTTTCGGGAGAATAGATCACGTTCCCAATTTTCACTAGCATGCCGCACCTCATTGGATTAAAAAGTCCCGGCCCGGTAATTTCCCGGACCGGGGTGTTCACCATCCGGTTATTTTTTTTCTTCGAGTTCTTCCCAGCACTTGTCACAGTAAAGTTTCCCTTTGAGCTCGTCCTGGTGATTTCCGCACCGGACGCACTCGTCCTCCTTGCGTTCCTCTGGAACCAAGTCCTCATCTGAATCTTTTTCGACTTCTGCGTCTGCCTTAAACTCAATTGGGAATGACTTCCCGCATGACTGGCATTTTAGATCAACTGGGTGGTTTTCCCTGTCTGCCTCGACTGTCGCCCCGCAATGGATACAAATGTACTTTTCCATTTTCGCTTTCTTTTCAGAATCCGCCATGGCCATGTTCACCTGCGCCTCGGTAACTGGATCAGGCTTATGCTGTTTGATGTCGTTCGTAGTCAGTTGAAAAGGCTCGACCGTGACCATCAGCATTTCCGCGCTCTTAAACTGATTGAGCAGTTCGGAGTTAACCCGGGCGATGTCCGTCCCGACAAGCATCACGATCTTAAGCAGACGCGTGTCCCCTTGTTTGACGTTCACGTCCACGATCTTCGCGTGGAAGTTTACCATCCGATGACCAGGTTTATCATCTGGATTGGAGATTGCCTTCGTCGGAACTGGAAACAGTTCTCCAACATGCTCGGGAGTTGGAACATCCGGAAAACTAGCAACTACGGCCGCCTCCTTTACCTGGTCGGGTCTTTCCCGCGTCTCGGTAATTATGATCTTGTCAACGTCGAGTCCGCGTTTGGTTATCTCGTCCTTGATGGTCTGCTGCGCGTCCATGGCGTTGTGGCATTCACTCACCAAAATGCTCTGATGGTACCGTTTGCCGCTGTCAGCCTCATAGCTGAAAACAACCTCATAGGTCATTAGTAGCGCGATCCCGTCCGGCCCGACCATGGCCTTGACTGTAGATTCAGTTCCTGGCATCGCAGGATCCACACCCATTTTGAAACCCGCCTTCTGCAGTGCGTCCCCCATGACCGTGCCCTCATCGGTGACCGCCTTCTTTTCTTTTTTCTTGCCCATTAGATTTTCCCCTTTTCAGTTATTTTAAATCCGTGAACCTCGCCGACCGGTTGGTTCACGTTCAAAGCCCACTCTTTAACCTTCCAAAGATTAATCGACAAACAATCGACTGGAAGTTCCCCATTGGCAACCGCTTTGATCGCCATCATCCGGTTATCCATGCCATCAATGAGGCATACGTTAATTTCGCGGTTTGGTTCCCGCGGTTCCATCGCCGCGAACTTTCTCGCCGCCTTCACGACTTTCCCCTAAAGGTTTCTCCTGAAAACACAACCACCATTCCGTCGTTCGTCGCCCGGTCCCATGCGCGGTCACCAATCAACGATTTAAAATCCTTTGGTCCGAGGTTGCTGATGAGTATCGTGTTTTTATAGTCGTCGTGCCGGCCAATGAGTAACCGTTCCATAAATTCATTCGCGGCTGCGGTCTTAAGCTGCAGGCCTATCTCGTCGATGGCTATTGTGGCCGGTCTGAGAGCCTCGTTCATGACCTCCATCGTGTCACGTGAAACCCTTTCAGTCAACAGGTCAAAAGAGTAAAAATAGCGTATGCTTCCCCTCGCAGAAAGCATGCGCAATGCCTGGCATGCGAGGCCAGACTTTCCACGGCCACGGGAACCTACCAGGAGCATCAGTCCCGGACGGTCCCTGGCGACATACCGGTTTACCGTTGATACCACGCCACTGTCCTTGTCCGGATACGTTTCAAGCTTAAGATCCAAAAGCCTGGATGGAATTTTCGCTCCCTCAATGCGCATTTCCATCTGCTTATCAAAAATCTTTTTTGAGTTTGAATTTAAAATGAAACAGTCGCAGTCAGCGACAAGCGCATTCTCGAGCATCGGCAAGTTTGCCTTTTTAAACGGTCTGCCGCATACGTCGCAAAATCGCTCTTGAATCAATGATCCACTGATTTTTTGAAGTCCTGTCCGATAAATTCCCATGGTTTTTGTTCCTCTCCACTGCCTTTTTTATTTATGACCCGATGCTATCTTATCCCACTCGTCAATGTCACTTTCGGATGCCTGTTGGGAAGGTTGAACCTGCGTGAATCCTTTTTTCGATGGTATCCCGTCCTTAAACCATTCGAGCATGCCTTTTACCCCAACCGGAGAAAATCCGCGCATGAGCCACGCCTTGATGACGATCTCCCAGGTGTCAAGGTCGGCATCTGTCAAAACGTTCTCATCGATGGCATCCATCTGAACCTTGTTCGGCCATGTTCCAGTAATTTCCTGGTACCTGACAACTGCGAGCGATCTTAATTTGTACTTTTTATCTGATTTTGGCTTTTCAGGTTTTTCATGGTCATCAGGAATTAAAATATCATCAGTGGGGGATTTGCAAAGCTCTTTATTCTTTACTTTACTATCCTTTACTTTACTTTGTGTCAGAATGTTGACATCAATCGGATTGATGTTGCATGAATCGCATTTATGTATACAAGAATCGCATTTATGTATACATGTTGGCTTTTTTGGCTTATCCGTACGACGGTCATAAAGTCGACTTAAATTGTCCACCAGGTCCTGGCACCAGATGATTTTTGAGCATTTCCACAATTCTGCGTCAATATTGCCCCTCTCGGCCAATTTATGCAGTATCAATTCGCCTTTTGTATGCATAATTCCTATTCTTGCATACATCAATTCCATTTCTGTATACAAATTGACGTCTATAAAGTGTCCCTTTGCCAGGCATAGAAGCTCAAGCAACTGATACCACATGGCATAGCCTTCGAGCCCGAACATCGACTTGAGTATGAAAACCGTGTTTCCTTGAGCGGCATAGTGCGGGAAATATTCAGCGGTGAGTTTTGGGTTATTTCCCATCCTTGGCCGCCTTGCTGACACGGGAAGGCCTGTCGCTTATGTGCCTGAGCATGGCGTCCGGGGAGTCAGACGGGAAGTACAGCGTCCATCTTCCGTGGACCATCTCCTTCCTCGCGCGCTGCAGGATGCCGCTATCGCGGGCATACATCCTAAAGCTTCCGACCGGGCACTCGATCCCAAGCGCGTTAAGCATTCCAATCAGTTCAATTCTCGTAACCTCGCCCTTCAGCTTAGCCATTTTACAGCCCCCTCGTGATTGATAGAGCAATTGAATAATATGTCGTGATAATGGTTTTGTAAACAGTAAATATCACATCTTTAATAACTGTTTTCTAATCTCGAGTGCGAGTCGCTGCATCATGAACGGCGGAACGCTCATACCGAGTACGTACTTCGCCCGCGTACCGCGGAAGTCAAAGTCGTCGGGAAAAGTCTGTAGGCGCACGATTTCCGCGTCAGACAGTTCCGCCGGGTCGGACCAGTGGGCCGTAGTCGAGGCGACCGTAGACGTGATCGTGTTCGCCGGCATGTCCGGGTGCATGCGGTACGAGTTGAAGAACGAACCTTTAGGGTGCGCGAACGAGAACGCCTTTCCAGGCGGAGTTTTCATGTACCACGTTTTGAACGCGCGGGACAGCGGTTTCCGGATCCCTCCGGCGCCCTCGATAGCCTGCCTGACCGTGATTATCCTCTCGCCAAAAGACAATAGCAACATAGGGAGTTTGAGGTCCTCGCGCGTGGCCACAAAGAATACGCGTTCCCTGCGCTGCGGCACGCCCATGTGCTGAGAATTGAGTAGGAACAGTTGCGTTTTGTACCCGGACGCGCGGAACTGCTCTAATATCCGCTTCACGTACCCACGAGCGTTGCCGAGCAACAGACCCTTAACGTTCTCCGCCACGACGATGCGCGGACGCAGACGATTTGCCAGGTCGATGAAGTGGAAGAATAGGTCGTCGAGTACCTGGTCGACCTGTCCCTCCCTGAACTTTTTGCTCTTTCCCCATGCCTTCTCCCTGTCTCCACTCATGGAGAAAGAAGAACACGGAGGGGACCCGTCCAGAACGTCCAGATTGAAAAGTTCCGGTGGCAAGTCCTTTCTGTTCTTGAATGTCTGGATGGCCTCTTGAAACGAGATTCGCGGGTTGTGGTTAACACGGTATATGTCGATCATCTGCGGGTCTATCTCGTCGCACCCAAGTACGTCGAACCCAGCAAGTTTCCACCCCATGGTTGACCCTCCGCCGCATGCGAAGCATGAGAACACCGTCGGGGATCCCGGTTCCGGTTTCTTTAGGTCGGATAGTTTCCATGGTATGTGCGCCCTGTCCGGCACCCTAATCCCCGAACTCGAAACCGCACTTTGGGCACTTATGCTCGAGGGAGAGGTCGTCCTCTCTAATTTCCTTCGCTCCCTGGCCATCGGCACTAACCTCCTTCAGCATTTTTTCAATCTCCTTGTCTGAAAACCCAGTCAATGACATTTCGAAACCACGTCCCAGTAGGTCTCTCATCTCGGACTTGAGCAAGTCATACTCCCAACCGGTTTCCGCGAGTTTGTTGTCCGCTATACGTGCGGCCGCGACTTCGTCTGGTTTCATGTCCGTACGTACAATCACCGGAACAAATGGCATTCCGAGTTTTTTTGCCGCCAGTAACCTACCATGTCCTTTGATGACGATCATCTTCCCGTCAGTAACGATTGGTTGGTCAAATCCATGCCTAGCTATTTGCTCGGCGAGGGAGTCAACCTGGTAGTCATCATGCGTCTTTGGGTTTCGGCCATACGGTTTTAAGGAGTCCGTTGGAAGGTACTTAGCGACCGCGACCCTGCGTTCAGAAGTCTTATCGCCAACAGACTTTTCAGCTTTATCTCGTCCTTTGTCTGTAATTCCCATATTGTTAAAATCCTCCATATCGTTTTTTTCAGTGCGCATATTACGCTCTGTTCGGTTATGAACGGTCATCCTCATCGCGCATCTGCTTGCGATTGTACCACAACTGGTCTGCGAGTCTGGATCTCGTCACACTGAGTCTCCTTACCCTAAGCACCGCCTGATTCTCCGTATTGGCAGAAGACTCCACCGCATCGATTATTGTTTGCAGTTGGCTTGATGTCCATGTCATTCTCGAAATACTTAAATTTTTAGCCATTGCAATTTTCATTTTTCGCGCTTAATGTGATAGGCATGCCCTCATGGCTTCCCCGTCCCTTCCTGGTCTTACCATGCTCAAGGTCGTGGCATGTCATACACATGACGTCCAGAAGAGACGGGTCAACGAGAACCTCCTGCCGGATGAACGAAATTATTTTTTCCCAGTCAATTTCTCCCTTGCGGTGGTGGACCTCAATGGAGACCTCGATTCCCTTGCGAGACGTTTCCCTGGCGTTGCACCTCCGACACTTGTGGCCCTGGTCCCTGATGGCCGCCGTCCGCTCCCTAGACTGCATCCATAGCTTTCTGATGAAGCTTTTTATTGTCGCGTCGGATGTTTTTCGGTAGTCCTCGATTGCCTGACCGATGTCAAATAGGCCAAGCTTCCCACGGACAGGGAACGGATGCTCAAACCTGAGCGGGTTACACAGGACCCAGGCGAATGCCCTCGGGTACGGATCGCACTGCGCGGCCGACCAGTCATTTGGACGCATTGGCCTGCAGTCGACCAGTTCGACCGTGGCGATGGCAGACCCGGATCCGGATATTTTTTTTGACTTGGATGAGCAGATCACCAGACGTCCGCGGAACTTTGTGCTCCACTTCCTGGTCTCTATGGTCTTCAATCCGTCAGCTATCATGCCGGCAAATGGTTCCCGGATGCTTATCGCCTTATAGGATTCGTGGTATGCACTGAGTGGTTTTTCCATTTGGATCAGTCTCCCTGTCCGACCGAAAGTAAAGGCTGATGCGCTGCGCGTCTGATGGATTCTTCAAGTTCAGGAAGGATTCTCTCTCCGATGGTTTTACCACCGGATGTCACGATATAAGCAAGGAACTCCTCTTCGAATACGGTTATTCCGCTTGACACTGCCTCGAGTTTGGCCTTTATTACTAGGCACAAAGAACGCCATCTCTCCCGGCATGCCTGCTCCCATTGCTTTTCAGACATTAGTTTTGGTTCTCCACTTATCATTCGATAGGAGTCTCCTTGTTCTGGAATTGGGAGTATAAATCGGACACGCTTTTCATTCATCTGAAAAGCGATCATGGCGTTTCCATTCCTGACAGCATATGCAAACTGGGACGCTCCATACTTTCCAAGCGTTTTTTCAATTTCCGTCTTACTTCTTTCGACTGGAACAGAAGTCTTTTTTGCGTATGCCATTGTATTCCCCTTTCAGATTGTGAGACCCAGGCTGGACTCGAACCAGCAAGCACCGCGGTAGCGGGCATTTGTACGGTGATGAGCCGCACGGGATTGACCAATTCTCCTACTGGGCCATGGTTATCATTGCACGAACTTCCTGTACCTATCCATTTGAATCCGTATTCCAATCCACCAGTCAGGATCCTCCGCGAATCCGGGGTAACGTCTTTTACCCTCCCCAAATCCGTGGTTCAGTCGCTTTATGGAATCCACGGTAACCTCTGGACAAAACTTTTTTATGACTCCGGACGCCCAGCATGCGTGATCGCAGAACCTTCGCTTCGGGTCGGATATTTTTTCCTTGTGCTCTATACCGAACTCCTTCCAGGCCTTCTCTCCACACTCGTGGTCCATGATGGCCAGGAGTAGGATGACCTGGTCCTGGTTGAGCCCGTACCAGTCGGCTACAGCCACGGCCATGGATATTTTAGGGATGTCAAATCCATTCTCGGAATTTTCCTGTTTATAGTCCGACAATTTCATTATCACGATCGGGTCCGGATTGGATGTGACGTGAACATAAAATCCCTTCATGTCCTCGATTGCGACGAATCCAAATGCGATGTTCGATAGGTATCCAACCAAAAAAATTGTTGCGGCGATTATAGTCCAGTACAGTATGCTTTTAAGTGACTTCATTTTCCCTCCGATTTTGTTTTTTTAATCGCACGGACCGGACTTGAGTACCGGCTTGCAGGCATATCGTTTATCTTACCGGGCGCACCTGCCGAGTTACGTTTGCCCTCTGCGTGTCCATCCAAGTTGCCGCGCGCCTTCCTACTTCGTCAACGACCTCGTACTCGTCTCCAGGTAGAACTCCGCTCCCGGGATGCTCGTCACCCCGGCCTTGTATGCCTCTAACAGTTTTGCCTCGGATGGTACCTTGTACGCCACCGGGATCAAGTCCGGGTTCAGGACTCGGACCCTCTGTATCTTCGTTATGGAAAGAGTTCCAAGTCCTTCCAGGCGGGCCGGTCCGGTTTTGATCTCTATCTTCGGAACTACCGCGGCCTGCACAGGAGGCTTTGAAACCGGAACAATGTCCGGAGACGACATGAGGTCAGCGTCGCACTCCTCTGCATCGAGGTCCTGCTTTGCCTGTTTTTCTTTAGCCTTTCTGTCTTCTTCTTCCTGCAGTTTCTTCCGGATACGTTCCGCCTCGGCCGCTTTCTCCCGGTCGTCGTATTCCGAATATATTTCGGCGAGTTTAAGTTTGAGAACCGCTATCTCATTGTAGGCGTCCTTGAAAGGCTTTTCGGCATCCGCAACGGACTCCTTTATCTTTTTAAGGATTTTGTCCTTCGCCGTGGAGATCTCCTTCAGCCTCCTAGCCATGCGGAGAATAAGGCCGGCACATGTTTCCTTGACCGCATAGTCGCCAATCCCGTCCCTGATTATACCGTTGGCCAAGTCCACTATGCTCTTGTTCAAACCGAACCCGACCTGCTCCTGGATCTCTGACTTCTTTATGGATATTCCGATCATCTCGACCGGCGCCGTCTCTTTCTCGATTCTAGGCATGAGTCTTCACTCCATTCCCCGCCAATGCGGACATCTTCTTTAGCCGGACGTATGCTGGCTTGAACTCGGACTGCAGGATACCCATCTCGGGTTCGCTGAACGGCGTCTTGGAATGGACCGCCTTGAAGTCCTCTCGGATGACGTTAAGTTGGTCCGTGGTCCTCGCCATTGCGATCCTGTCCCTGAACGATGCCAGGTCCGGATGTTCCTGGCGTACGGATACTGGATTCTGCACCGGTATTTGGATCGCAGGCGACATCTTCTCCATGTCGTCATCGCTCATGACGCGCTCGATGTCGACCTTCCATCCCTTCCCGTATTCCTTACCGGTTATCCTGAAAGGACCTGCGAGAGCGTAGGTCTTGCCCCTGAGCGTCTCCTTGATGTCTTTGTCCAGGCGGTCAAACTCCTTGCTCTCCTCGTGCAGGGTCTCGCGGCGACGAAGTTTTCCTATAAATTCCTGGCTGGTTATGTTCTCACCCGCTAAGAACTGCGACTCCGGTCCGCATATCGCATTGAACTCGCACTTCTCGCATATACCGAGCGTGTAGTCGCACCGTTCTGGATCCGTTCCGGATTTCATATGCGCATTGACGCTTCTCGCCTTGTCGAACGCCGCATCGATGATGTCCTGGCGCATGGGCATCGAGATGGGTTTGACGAGGTTCTTCTCGGTATGCTTTAGGAAGAAAACCCCAGAATCGTCGAATCCCTCCTTGGTGGACACGTGCAGGATGGCCAACTGCAACTGCGTGACGTACTTCGCCTGCCACCAGTTCTTAAGTAGGTCCTCCCAAACATTGATGCTGTCCCATGCATAGGCGGAAACCTTCTTGATCTCGGATGCCCACTTCCCGACGATCTTACCTCCGACGACCTTTATGGCGACCCCGTCTATCTTTCCGCGAATCTCCAGATCCTTGAACCCGAACGACTCCTGGCTTCGCTCGTATTTGTACCCGAGCGTCTTTATCTTGGAAATGGTAGATTCCTCCTGCGCGTTCCCCTCATCGAACAGGGACTGAAGGTCGGTGCTTACCGGGACCGCCTCCTCTCCCCTGGTCCGCTTATACACCAGGTACCGGACGCATGGGTGTCCGATCGCGGACACGTTGTTGCTCATCGCCTGGTATGTCCTGCACCTGGCGGCGAGCTCATGTTCCTGCTGCGTTAAGAACTCATATACCGGGAATTCCATTTCACAGACCTCCGGTGGACGATGTTATCTCTTCTTGTCGAGCCTGGGCCATGGACGACAATGCCTTCATCTGGGATGAACTGAGACCCCTGAACATCGCGACCTTCTTCTCGGTTTTAATGATTTCGTCTGGGGTCTTGCATGCCTCGAGTTCAGATTTGAACCTTCCGTACGCCACCTGCGCAGTCTCTTCCGCCTCGCTTTCCTCTGTCTGAACGGTATCCGCGCCGATTCCTCGGTCCTTCTCCATCTTTTCAACCGCCATCGTTATCTTCTTCCATCCGACGCTCTCCTTGCCATTCTTGTCGGTCATGTAAACTTGCGCGATGTTATCGACGCCTGGATTGGCAGGGTACGTCTTGCCCGTGCTCTTGTTTGTTCCGGCGGGATAGGACGTGGCGTCCTTGATGAACTTCCTTGCAGCGTCCGCCTTTCCATCGTGGACCCGCAGGATTCTGTCCCACATCACGTCCTTCGCGTCCTTCTCGGCGGGAGTAGATGTCGCGCTCGCGCCGGCCTCGCGCCGCATTGAGTCATGCACGCGGGATATGTCCAGACCGCACTGCGCTAGGTCATAGAGCGTGAAGCCTCTCAGTCCCCATACCTCCCGGAAACAGTTGCCCTTGTAGTTGGCCACCGCCTTCTTCAATAGCAGTCCGAACTGAACGCTTCGGGGGTCTAGTTTCTCTCCGTACCTTTTGCCCACGAATGGGTCGAGCGTCGACGCTGTTCCCAGGATTGGTTCGATGCGCTCCGTCTGACCCGTCTGTATGTCCAGCACGCTGACTCCGCCCTGGAGTATAACCTCAAGGTGCGCCACGCCGTCGACGATCTTCTCTATACCCCACGGCGTCGGGCTGTCCGGGTATACGAGATGCACGGGTTTGTCGATGATGATGTTGTACCCGAACTTTGTCATGAGCATACGACTGACCTGGCTGACCGCGAACTCCTGCAGGTACACCTGGCACTTCTTCTGGTCCTTGGGGTCCCCGAACGACACCCAGTCGGTCGGTTTCGTGGCCTTGGGGATCATAGTCCTGAACGCCCCGATCGCCTCGACGTACCGCTGCGCCGCCGTCGGTTCCCCGATGAACAGCGCGATCTTCTCTATGCCGACAGGTGCGAGTGCCGTCGTCTCAGTTGCCGTCTCCTCGTCGTTTATGTTAGTTTCCTGCTTATCCATGGTTTTCCCCTTTTTGTTTTTGTCACCTGGAACACCCAGGCAGTTCTCAACCAGCGCGCGAACGAACTATGCCTACTTGGCAGTCGCTTGACCATTGACGCGACGGCCTCCGGCCTGATCGGCCTGGATCCCGATAGCCTCCTCAATGTCGTCACCTGGACGTACCCCCGATTCCCTTATTTTCCGCTCGAGGAGAATCAACCCCCAGGAAACCAGCTGTTTCCTGATTGCCGCCCCGTACGAGGCCCGGAATGCCTTCTCCATCCTATCCTGGGCTTCCAGGGCGTCGGGATGAAATGCGAAAGTGCGCATCACCTTGTACTCACCCTTGCCCCTGATCTTTTTCTTGTGCATGTTGTCACCTCCCTCCATGTTCGGATGTCAATATTATTGCCTTTTTTATTATTTTTGTAAATGGTTTTTTATTATATTTTCGTGCGCGTCATTCGAGGCATCGGACAGGTCCTTGGCGGCCATCTCGATTCTCAGAATTATGGAGCATCTCCGGCAGTTCGGCGATGTCTCCTTGTCTGTAAATACGAGGAGTTTTCCGCACCGCTCGCACTTGGGCGCCAACTTCGATCCTCCGACTGCATGCAACTGACGGATGCGGTCCATTTAGACCATCTTCCCGTTTTTGAACAGCGTGGAGAACTCCACCTCATCGAACATAACTTCGGAGTCGTGCGGGCACATGTCGATCTTGTCGTCCGCCCATAGACTTGACGCCAACTCCTCCGCGTCATCCTGGTTAAAGGCCTCAACCTCGACGACCCGCTTGTATGTCGCGTAAACCGCTATCTCGTACTTGTTCTTTCTCGGCATGGTATTCCTCCCTATGTTTTTCCCGGAAGCCAACCCTTCATGCGGCAGGCCCGGATGTTGAACTCCTTCCAGGTGAACTCCTCACGGAATGTCAGGTGGACCGTCCCCTTCTTGTAGTACCGTATTGGGAAGAAGTGCGTACTCTCGCACACGCCCGATGCGTCTCCCTCAAAACTTTTATTAAGGGCATCGGAGACCGTAACGACATTTGATAATTTTTTACCGGAGACGGCATTCATGGCGATGTCTATGTCCCGGATCTCATTGTCATAATTGTAGTTTATATGGAATGCCTTACCCCCAAACCATGGACTGATGATGTGTGGTAGTACCACTTTTCGCGATGCCATCCACGACTTATCGGAGACCCAACCCTCCGGATGGATGCGGTTGTCCGAGTGGTACCGTGTGAAGTAGTCGAACACCTCCTCGATGCACGCCTGTTGGATCTCATTCCCATTGGACATGATCATGAGAAACAAGGATTGTATGTTTTCCTTCGTGAACTCGAGTGATTGGTGCGTCTTCTGAAACTTGTCAAAGTCGTCTCGTACCTTGCGAGTCATGAGGTTTTCTATCTTTACCATACTGAACACATTCTTCCAGCATTCCATCCGGAATTCCTCAATGAATGCATTATGCGAGGAACCATAGTCTCCCTTGAATGCGTTCATCAGGTACTCTGGAAACTTGGAATATGACGGAAGAATATGGTCCGCGTGGTAGGACATCCGGCTGCGAAGTTTGTAATAATCAGCGAATAATTCCTTGACCTTCTCGTACTCCAAAACGACGTTTCCAACCACGTCCCGGACCGCTACCTCATTCGGGATCTCTTCCTCATTGATCCGGTACTCCTTCTCACTCGTATTGGACGCGTCCTTGAAAAAATCGAAGTCCTCCCCCACGGACTTTTTCGTCAACGTGACCATGACGACGTCAACCTGCGTCTTCCGCTCCGCGTCCGAGAAGCACTTCCCGAGTTCAGTTATCTTCCCATGTTCCAGGATGATAGTACCGAGCAACGCTCGCTCCCGGCTCGCCATTAGGTTGCGAGTCGTCTCCGCGTTAAGCAGACAGACGATCACGCCATCTTTCATGATCTCCCAGGCGCGCAGCAAGTGCTTGGTTCCTGAAGAGAAAGGCGGGTTCATAACGATTCCGTCGAACCTATAACTCGGGACGTACGTCATAAAGTCGTGCGCCACCAGGTTGAATTTTTTCCCAATTAGTGTCGCCTGTAGGTCCGGGTCAGATTCAATGACAAAGAGATTCGCGCGGTTTCCGTAGTTCTTTACGAAATCGGCAAGGTCTCCCTTTCCGGCGGATGGTTCGAGTATATACGGTTCATCCACGTTCTTAATCGCCTCGAACATCTCGTTGACCATGCGGATGCCTATGCGTTCGGGAGTTGGGTAAAAATCAGGATTGTTCAACATTTTTTTATCTCCTTTTCCAGCACCGACAAGACGATGTTCTTCGCCTCATTGAGCACCAGTATGGCTTCGTAGTTATAGTCATCCCTTTTAATTATTATATTGGAAGATATTCTCCGGCAGATGGAGTTGCGAATGCGCTTTAACGTGAGTTTGTGTTCGTACACCTCGACGCGAAGCCTTCGGACCTCATGGAGTAACCGCGCCTTATGCGTATCTCCGGCCTTGATCATTTCGAGTTCGTCCCTGTCCATGGTTACTCACCATTACTTTCTCGTGCTTCAATCCACCTCCGGATCACGCATGCCTTTACCCTCGCCCCTTGATCTGGCGCGTTCGCGATAAACGCATTCTTGAATTCCTGGTGCATTTTAATCGCGTCGTCCGGCCCGACAAACCGGAGCAGGATATTATATGCTAGGTCCGCCGGACCACTACCGGCATATCCCCAACCATAACCGGTGGGCGAGTGCATGGCCCTCTGCTGCCTGACATTGGTCTCTATGTTTCCGTCCAATAGTTTCCTGAAAAACACATCCTCCGGGCATTTTGGGTCATTCGCCACCAGGACGATGTTCGTCCCCTGTTGCAGAATTCCCATGCCGGAGAGTTTAAACTGCCAGCACTGAGGACCGTATCCGCGCTCAACGGATTTTGGGTGCTTCAATGGCCGCTTGCATTTTTTACATGATGTCATTACCGTTCCTCCCGCTTCAGTCTTAGGTCCGTTGCCTGCGATATATTCCGAACTTCCCTGATGATCTCGTTCGTCCCGCCGGTCGCATAGAAGCGAGTTATTGGAACGTCCTCCATTTCGGATCCGGTCGTAAGATTGATCGCGTCAACCACTCCGTTACCATGAAAACGCGTGAACATGTACTCGTATTTGCTTCCCCTCAATCTTATGGCCATGGCGTCACCATATTCCTGAGAAATTCGCTGGCGGGTACTGCATGTCCGTCAGGTTCCACCAGAAGTGTTCCTGGCAATCGCAATGTCTGACGAGCCACGCGGCCTTGGCTGATTGCATCTTAACCTGGTAATTTCCGTCGGATACAAACAATTCTCCGGTCACATTTGTCCATATTTTAAGTTCTCCGGACTTGAATCCGCATTTGATTGATGCCTCGACCACGCGAGTGAGGTTGCGTTCTATTTTATCGTAAAACCTAAACCTTGGCATGGCCATCCCCTTCGTATTCCCCCTGGTATTGAATTATTTCTTCGGCCGTGGCCGGCTTGTCAGCATCGCAGAACCTGGAATTGAAGTTATATAGCAGTCCATCAATGTACTCCTTCATTCCCTTCGCCTTCAATCGGTCCGTCTCGTACATTTTTGACATGACCGGGTCGGTCGATTTTTCCAGGTAATTAACTGCTCGCTTCTCATTGGCCAAACACCGGTTGCGGTGCTCGACCAGTTCCTGCAGTGTGATGGTGATTGATTTTTTATCCTCGCTTATGAACATCTTCTCCCCTTTCAGCGTAAGGCCGCCGCCTTTCCGTTATAATTCAAACGGTTATTTCACCCACATAACGAGCAATTGCCTCGAGTTTTTGCTGGCAGTCACGTTTGGCATAGTATGACATTTCCAACGGTGATAAATACGCCTCCAAAATGTCGTCCAAAAATTTCAATGACAATCTCAGCCTGGACAAATTCAAAAATAGATTTGCACACACCTTTGAAGCTCCGGATTTTCCATGCAAACTTTTCAACTCTTGTTCAGTAGTAGTTTTCAATTTCAGCAACTGTGATTTTGAGCTTTTTATTAAATCCGGTTGAAATAATTCCGGCGTATACTCTCCGCATGCCTGAGCCGCGGCACACGATTCCATCATCACTGATACGTCGCCAAATAATGCCTGGGATTTTTCCGTCTCCGTTTGAAGAGAGTTTTTGGTCATTTTTTTACACCGATTACGGTGCTTATTACTGAGAACAATTCTTCACTTTCAATCCACACCGTGAATCCGTTTCCATGTTCATCAGAACCCGTTATATATCCGACTCCCTCGGTGAGTCCCTTACGAGCATCACATCCGCATTCACAAGGCCGGCAAACTTGAAGTGGACGCCCCTTGTCACCGTTCCATTTTATTTGCTTCCAGTTGTTCATTTTAGAACCTCCTTGTTTTTTTAGTTTCCCATTCCCAAACGAGTCTTCATGGCGACAAAAACCATCATGGGGTTTCCACCGTTCTCGATCGCCTGGTCGGCCCAACGAGTTACGAACACCGCACTCCAGGACTGGCTTTCTTCAAATATATTTCGGTTATAGGCGATGAGTTTTTCCATTGCCTCGCGCGGCGTGTTTGTGAAGGTGTCCATCTTTTTCATGTCGTTTTTCAGGTCTGTGAATTGGTTCGTCATGGCGTTCCTCCGTGTCGTTTGTCATCCACTATTAATATTATCGTCCTTTTCGGACAAAAAGTAAACAAAAAAATAATATATTTTAATTATTTTTTACAATGGTTTTAGGGTTTGAAATGAGCGGTTTTGTAGGGATTTAAAAGGAAAGCCCCCCAGATGGTCAGTCCGGGGGGCCTAGCCGGCGGAAAGGGGGAAAAACGCCGGCCTATGGGTATAAGTATCTATGCCTCTCGACGGGGATAGGGGTTATTCCCAGAGTTCATATTCAGAACTCCAGCGTGTTGATGTAGTCCTCGAAACTGCATTGAAAGCATAACGGTTCAAACCCACGTGACACGCACCAATTGGCAATGTCCCTGGGAGCAATACGTTGTGGATCTAATCCCTGCGCGATCATCCAGTTTAGAATCGAGTAGTCCCCGCCCGCGATGAACGTTTCAGTGGCCGTGGAACATACCTTGATATCGGGAGGGTTAGGAATGAAAGGCAGTACCCAGTTTCCTATCTCAAAGATGTCGTATATTTCACCAACCCACTTATAGGCCTCAATGGCGATAGCCAATTTATCGTCCTCGGTCCAGTCGGTTGGAAGCCAGGCGATGACCTGTTCGTCCTCGCGCGTGACACTCTGCAATTCATCAATGACGACATAGAGTCCGGATGAAACGCACTCAAACTCTTTTGGTTTCGCGGGTATCCCCTGGACCCATGGCACCGGACGGCCATCGGTGGTATCTGACCAACGCATATTCATTTTTAAATTGTCAGGATGCGTCGGGGAGTTCCTCCAACGAGGAGAAGGTTTTCGAACCATGAGGTCCGGACATGTCGCGCGTGCCTTCTTGGCCAAATCATATGGGATGCACAATTCAGAGTGGTACCATGGAGAATTCGTCTGCTTTTTAACCGCCCGGCCAAATGAACTTGCATTTATAGCGGTGGTGCAAAGTATTGCTGGACCGCCATGCTCCTGTAATTGCTGATAGAGAGCCTGATTGTTGGTCTTGACAACCGGCAGGGTAATGACGCTTCCAATTCCAGCAAAAGAACCAAAAGTTTCAATTGTGCTTGAGTTTCGCCACTTCGGAGTCATTGTTGCACCGGACCGATTAATTCCGGATTTATTTGGCATGCGATTTCCGCCCGCCGCTTGGCCGCATAACTGGCCATCTTAGAACAGGCGTCAGACACCGTATAATAGGCGGCGGAAAAGCCGGCGGCAAGCATCGCATGGTTAGTCCATAGAAGTTTAAGAGACTCCTGCATGGCAGTCGCGTTTTGGGCCCCATCCGACCATCCCATGACGAGCGCAACTGACTTCCCAACCAAGTCCATGAACTGTCCGGCCAGCACCAGCATGGCTCCAAGTCCGATTGCAACCTGTCCAAGATTGATGGCATACGTCTTCTTGCCCTGCAGCCAAATCTTTGCCTTGTTGAACATCCCGAAGAACTCACCGATTTTGATTAATAACCCCATTTTAAGCCTCCCCTTACCGGATATACCCCCGTAACCATTATCACGTCGAAATAACGGCTCCCAGGAGCTAAAAACCTATATTGTGGACGTCACCACTTGTGCATTAACTTGAGAATTCCAGCGATTGAACCAACTATCGTGATTAGTGTTCCGAGCGTGGCTCCGGAGTTCATGAGCGCTATCTTCCATAGTTGGCCATTCCACTTGTCGAAAAAATTATCCAGTTTAACCAATGTGTCGGCCTTGAACTTCGCATTGTCGTCTATCCCTCTGCATATCGTCTCATTCATGATGTGCAACTTTTCCTCCTCGTCCACTCGACGCATTCGTAGTCTTTCGATGTCCTGTTTGTTCTGGCCAGCGAGTTCCAGCATGTTCTTGGCCACGGCGCCGTACGAACCAACCTTTGACTCCAAGTGTTCAAGTTCATTCCTGGTCCACACATTCTCCGCATCGATCTTGTCTATTCTGGCGAATATGCGACTGGAGAATCCCTCGTGAAACTTCATGTGTTCAAGTTCCTCCATGGTGTTATGCCACCTCCGAGGATTCGGGTTGTGCTCCCAGGAAGTCCAAAATGCCATGCGCGATCAAGTCCGCGATCCCGGGAACATGATCCTTGATCATATCCCTGTCGCGGTCATTCGAAATGAACCCGACCTCGATAAGTACACTCGGGACAGGAATGTCATTGAGCACCGTCAATCGCTTACCGAGCCATGCCAAATCCTGTTTGATGCCACGGTCTTCGTCCCATAGGTCGGATCGGGAAATAAGTTTGTTGATGGCCTGGGCCAGTAGCAGATCGCCGGCGTCCCTGTAGAATATCTCCGCGCCCTTGGCTATCTTACGCTCGTCCCGAAAAGTAGACGGATCATCCGCTTGGAAGTTGCAGTGTATGGAAACAAACGCATCCGGATTAATATCCATGATTGCGGCGGCACGCGCAGATAGCGAAACTGGTTTGTCCATGATCCTAGTGTAACTTATCGACCCGAACGGAAGAAGCCTTTCAAGTATTCTTCCGGTCTCGAGTGCGAGCTCAAGGTTGAAGTCATCCTCCGAGTATCCGGCGTACTGCGCCCCTGGATCCTTTCCGCCATGTCCGGCATCGAGTAAAACTTTTTTCATGTCAGCACCTCACAAAGAATTACAATCCAAGTCCTTCGGTTTTTAATCAAACCTATGCAGGCATAATAAATATATTTGAAGTCGAGAAACCAGCTGCATAGACGAACAAACCATCCGTGCATATTCCCAGTGGATTTGGAGTCGTTCCTGGGAAAGTAAAGGTCCGAGTGACGGTAGCCGAATATGGATCGATTTGGTCTATCGTGTCATTCCCATACTTGCATACCCATACACGAAGTCCATCGAAAGTCATTTTTGTGGGATTGCTTGATCCCGCGAGATTTAGTGTGGTGGTGAGTGTTTCTGTATCCGGGTTGACTTTATAGACCTGGTCATTTCCACAAAACCAAACGCTCTGAGTTATTCCGTCGAAGACACCTCCAGAAACCAATGCCGCGCTGACATCCAACTCAACCGTCGCCGTCACCGTGTTGGTTGAAATATCGACCTTAACCGCATTTTTTCCACTGTAATTTCCAACCCACATATGCGTTCCGTCGCATACGAATGCCCGCGGACAATTAAAAGCCGCGTCAGCGATGTCCGTAACGACGAATGTGTTAATATTTATCTTCTTGACATGGCCAACGTCTCCGTCTGGTCCTGTCCACATTGAGTCGATTCCATCGAATGCGATTCCATTAGGAGTCGCAGCCCCGAGTTCGGCATAGGTTATGGTTCGGATAAGACTTCCGTCAGTCGGATCGATGACCGATATGGTGCTGTTTGTCCTATTCACTATCCATAACCTGGTACCGTCAGATTCGATTACATAGGGGCCACTGAATCCCGTGAAAGTCGCCTCGACCGCTTTTGTCAGTTGATTTATCTTTATAACCGTATTCGTAGATGTCGATATGTATATTTTTCCAAATGCATATTTCATATGCACTGAGTTTCCACCATAACCAAATGTCGACACCCTCCGACTGACATAGTCAAGATTGAATGCCGTGGCCTGTTCTATTGTGGCCGAAAGTCCGATTCTCGCCGTTTCGGATTTTGCGGTGCTGAACCATTGGGTCCACACATACATGAGATTTAACAGCCAGTTCATGGTGGAGAACGGAGGTTTCTCAGCGATGAACCCTTGGTCCTTTATAGCTTCGGACGGTTCGATGATCGCGGTCACGAGCACCGGGTCCGTTGGATTGGTAGTCCAGCGGGGTAATTTAGTTGGTCTGAATATCATAATATCCTCCTTAAAATGCGGTGGACAATACTCCGCCCACCGTTCCTGTTCCGTCATCGAATCCCGCGGTTTCATCCGGGCCGACGTACTCTGCAAACGCGAACGCCGGGGACGTGGTCAATGAAAGACTTCCTATTTCTACGCCAGCCGCTTTGCATAATTCAACTGCCGTCCTTGCGGTTTCCATGTCAGGTTCAACCGGCACGCTCGCCTGGATGGAAAAAGCGGCGGGGAAATACTCGTGGATTTCAACATGGTCCGAATTCATAAGCGACCCGAAAATTTTAACCAGATCCTCGATCGTCCCCTCAGAATTAACCATGTATATTTTGAGATACAGGGCCGTGCGATACAGTGAGTCGGAAAGCGATCCTCTCGGCAAGTTGAGTATTTTACCGAACCCATCCAGTTGCTCTCCAATGGCCGTGGACAAAGACTCAGATGAGAGAATTGTTTCGAGTGTGTCCACCTCGTAGTAGCACTGGTCCGCGATGGTTCGGACAACGGATTTTAGATTTTCCGCCTCCTTGTACTGGTGAAGCAGGCGGTCTATGGCCTCATCCTCAAAGTCGATCTTTGGAATAGTGAGAATTTCCAAGTTACAGATCGCCGCCTGGATGCCACTATAGTCTGCCCCACTGAACCCGACCGCAGAGTTTTCCAAATAGTACGGAACCGGAGTGGTAAATAATTTAATTCCATTTGAAAACAAAGTTATGTTCTGTCCATCGTCCCATACTTCAAAATCGAAATAATACGCATCAGGAATCACGCTTCCATTGAATATGGGAATTGGTTGTGCCGCCTCCGGTAGTGAACTTATCGGTGCTCCTCCTGCGGATCCAGACGGATAGTGCCGCTCCTCAGGGGATCTTGGATCTGAGTCGTTTATCGCCACCATCGGACCAGCGAATCCTACGAATAAATACTCCGACAGGTCCGCCTTCGCGCGAATGAAAAATCCTATCTGCCCGAGATCCCATGGGTCCTTGTTCCCAACGGACGTCTGGAAGAACCTCGCCTTGTATACTCGGGGAGAGTACGATCCGAGGTCCATGGCCGCGGCCGCAAACGGAGACAGCATATAAGCCCCTGGTTCCCCCCAGTATCCGTACCAGTTGTCATACATCCCTATCTGAGCGGTGACAACGAAACTCTTGGGTATCCATGACAATTCCGGGTGACCATAGGGATGATGGTCGGATAATTCCTCTCCGAAGTAATTGTCCTCTGGACGAAAATCCCTGAGAAGTATCATGCGTGCACCACCGTGATCCTTGAAGTGTCGAACACCGCGAGTTCATCGGCTGCCACGGAGATGTTTGTGGTCTGCCAGGATGATCCGTTAAGGCTCGCTTCCACGAGTATTCCAAACACGCCCTCAATGGTATTTATCGGAGTATAGAACTGGCTGAGTATGACGTCATGCCCCAAAACATATATCGCATCTGAGAACTCGATTATGGCCGAAATTATGGAGTCGTCTCCAGTGGATGGATATACGGTCCCTTCGTTGGGGTCGACATTGGGAGTTATCGTCACCCTCAAATATATTTCTTTATTATCGGGACGTGAGAACTTAACCGTATGGGAAGTTCCCTGGCTGTCAACTACCGTCTCCGACTCCTCTCCGAACGTCTCTATGCCCGCCGCCTTGGACGCGAATATCGCGGCCGCTATGTCGGCGTCATTCCCTCCGGATACTACCGCCTCGAACGAGTGGGGAGGTCTGCCGTCCGAGTCATACAGTCCGGTATCGTTCTCCACGATGTTCGCCTGCAGGACGTTGTCGACGTTCAAAATCGCATTTCGAATTCCGTTGACCGTCGCAGTCCCTGGACGGTTAAGGGTGATGGCTCTCCGGATTCTGAGTTGTGTGTCGGTCTCCGTTTCCCTTCCGACGACCGCGTCCAAAGTGTTCGTTACGGATGTCACTCCTGAGACCGGGGTCTCTATGACCGTCAACGTCCCGGACGGAGCCTGAGTCGATCCCGCAGTCTCCGCCTCAAAAACAATGTCGACATACCCAGACGAAACCGAACCTATAATCCCGGATGCAGCACTGATGAATCTCGACGCTGGACTCCCGGAAACTGAAGCGGTGAAACCGGCTGGAACCGAAGTCCCGTTCGTTCCTGACACCCTCGCCGTCACGTTGCTCTTCGTGGCCATCAGACGGAATATGTTTGTTACCTCTACCACTCTGTCAAGGCTAACCCCCTCCGCGGTGGAAGGGTACCTGCTATAGTATACGGCCTCCATCTCCTCCCAGACCAGCGACTCCCGCTCGGATATCGTCCCGATTATCTGTCCAAGCGGACCCTGTGGATCGATGTTTATAGCCGCGCCTAGTCTGGACTTGAAGTCGGCTTCAAGTTCTGCCTTTATATCCGCGAGTCTTTTTGGCGTAAACCCCGTAACTCCCAATCCAAAACTCATGGTATTGTCACCTCCGCTACTATGTTTCCCTCAATGGTCTGCGCCACAAATATCAGCGTCCCGACCCTGGTGCTGTCATCCACGGAAAACGTGTAATTTTCCAAACCAATAACCCCTGGGGATTTTAGTATTTCCTCACGAAGCATGTTATCCCGTAGTGTGGCATTTGGGTTTTTCCTGAGAATTTCCTGGAAGTACTTGACCCCCTTGGTCATTTCCAAAAACCATTCCCCATAAAAAGTTCTGAGCCGGTGGGTTATTCTCTGACGTATTTCCTCAATACCCGTAACGATCACGAGCGAGTTTCCAATGATGGATATGTCTCCGGACGAGTCCTGCAGTATGTCGCTCATGTCACTTCCCCTTGACCTTTGTCGTGCCCACGCACGCGGTCGCATTTATGGTGCATAGACCGTTCGGGGCCGTTATGACGAGCGCGGAAAGGTCTGACTTAAGCGCCAGAGCAGAACCGGATTCATCCCCGAGATTTATGTCCGAACTCGTTACGACGACCTTCGTGGCCGTGACATTCACCCGGCCGCCACTTGTGATCTCTATAAGTGAGTCCCCGTTCACGATCTCCAGGGACGTCGAAGGACACTTCGGAACCATGGCCGCCGGCTTGGGGTATATTCCCGGATACGCGACGGCGTCATTGAGAGAGAACTTCGCGGGGTCCTCCGGGTCAATCGATCCGCCCCGCTCAATCCACAGGTCCAGGGAACGCTCCGAGAAAACCAGCAACACATAGTCTCCGGCCGCTACCGGAATCTTCACCCAAGAGTCTCCGGCTCGGTAGAAAAGCACCGGCACTCCGGATATTACCGGAAGTTCCACGGCACTGTCCTCGTCAACATACTTCCGCCGGAGCATTGGGACGACCTTCGCCAATCCGGTAGAAGGGTCGAATGACTCGATCCTTCCGGGAAGGCACGTGTGCACGTCCACAAGTTCCTTCGCGATGGCGTTCGATATCAGTTGTGATATTGTGGTCCTAGATCTGTACTCCGGCATTTACCGTTCCCTCCACCTCTGTGTAGTAGTCTCCCATCATCGTGTCCCCAAAATGTCTGACTCTTATGACGTTGTACGTGCCGCTACCGGTATTCTCTCCGTCCCTAGTCTCAAGTTTGAACTTTCCCCCGGGTATGAGACGGTAGTTGAGCAGACTTCTGGCCATCATTCCCTTCTCGGTCTTGCTTGGGAGCCCGATTAAACCGGTGGTTGACTTAAGAAGCACGACGGTCTCGACGGCGCTCGCGCCCTTTGGATAAATTTGGATCGAATTATTCTGCGTATTCCACGTAAGGCCGCAGTACTCCGTTATCTGGTCGAGCAGTTTCTTGACCGTCCCCGAGAAGGCCTTTCCATTGATGTACTGTTTCGACAAGTCTCCGCTCTTAACGGATAGGTGCAGTCCGATCTTGGCGAGGGCCGCGTCAACGATTTGCTGGCACGTTGACCCCTCCTTGAACGAACACTCAATGTGCGCATTCTGAATCTCATAGAGTCCATCCCCGCACTGCATGGTGGTTATGATGTCCCCGCCATTTCGCTCGTGCTTTATCCCCTTGGTAGCTATGTCTCCCCAAAACACTATTCCCACGTCACCCTTGTATCCGGCCTCAAGCCTCATCTTTTCCGATGTGTTTTCAATGTATGCCCTGGAGTCCGGACTGAGGTTGTAGACGGATATCTTAGCCTTGTTCGGGTCACTGCCATCGTCCTTCTTTATGTCGAACGATATGCGGGTATTGAACTGTTTGGTCCCGATCGTAAGGTAAGCTTCCCGGATGAATAGGCGTGACATATCATGCCTCCGAGAAGTAGACGAGCTTTATGTCCTGGCCAAGATTGTCCCTGGTCGGAATTCTCTCGGCGCCAGTCTCATCCAGCACCATGAATGCACCCACAGGAAACCCGGGGATGCACCCAATATATTTCGACGTCAGTGGGTATGACGGAAGTAGTGGTATGCCGGCAAGCAACATGGTTCCTGCCGCATCCGCTATGTCCATAATCCACCGGTCCATGGTCCCATTGTACCGAAACGAAAGCGTATACAGAACGTCGTCGAGAACCACGTTTTCGAAGTAACTGTAGACGTCTGTCCTTACCGGTATCTCTATAAGGTTCATGGCCTCACCAGTCCGTTAAATATAGTTCCGGATCCGAATTTGTCAACGAGACTTGCCGCGATGGTTTTGTTCTTGTCCGAGGCGGACTTCGTCGCCTGGTGCCCTGAGTTCTCCGTTCCTGCCGTACCGTGTTTGACGTCGTCGGATGAGTTCGTGGAAGCGACCATGGAGGTTTCCACTATCGTGATCGCATCGAGCGTGGCCGTGAAAACGAGAGCCTTCCCGTTCTTAGAGTCCCTGACTGGACTGTACTTCGTTATCACCATGTTCTCATACACGCCGAGCGACCCGACGAAGTCGAACGGCTCGCGGCTGTTTCTAAGGTTAAGCAGGAACTGATGCGCAGCTTCAGACCGGTTCTTAAACTGCTGTCCAGTGAGTATTTTATCCAACCCGACAGGCGTGTTGCTTACGATTCCCTCTATGGTCAGGCTTACGGGATCCAGGGCGATATGGTCAGTGATGTCCGCCCCGCTCTCAACCTGGGACTTGGTCGGGGTAGCCGAGTAGTTCGGGGTCTCGGAAAGTATGACGTCCATCTCCAATGAAATGTTGTCAGTTCCTCCCTTTTTTCCCGGGAGGCAGAATCCCTTCTTGCTGTTCTTCCCCACTATGAGCTGCATCAAGGCCATGGAATTACCTCGCTATGGATGGGGCGAAGTCCATGCTGGACTCCTGGATAAGGTCACCGAAAATCTTGTTTACCACGTCCGCCACGATCCCGCCGGTCTGATCATTCGTCATTCCACCGTTGAGAGTTATACTCACGCTCGGCTTGAACTCAATGCGGCCCCCGGGGGTATAGTTAGCGAGCGTGTTCCTATACGATGTCGGCTGCGGGGCGGAGTTCCTAATCAGGTTGCCGACATTACTTATAGCCTCCGTGCCCATGAGGGGATTACCCTGAATCTCCGCCGACACCCGGGTCATATACTTTCCCATGAGTCCAGGGACAAGGCGGAAAAGCCTGGTCCAACCCTCAATGGCCCTGTCGAGTAACGACACCATGGGACTCAGGAAGTCCTTGACCGCAGAGTTGAGCCGGCTGAGCCATCCCCAAATGGTCTTGAATACATTTACCAGCACGTCGAACTGACTGGCCAGGTTACTGAAGACGTCGTAGACGAACTTGAAGGCCTCCGGGAACCGCTTTTGAATCTCTCCCAGCGCCCTGCCGAGCAGAGAGTCCTTTCCATTGAAGAACCCGACGATGTCGTCCAGTAGGATGTAGATGGCCGCTACGGCCGCGCCAATTGCGAGCGGGATGGCAAGGAATTTTATTTGCATCCATAATGCGGCGGCGCCAACGGCCGTCAACCCGGCCGCCATGATTCTCGTCCACCGCTCGAATCCTCCGGTGCTCTCGATGATCTTCTTGCCTGCCTCGATGATGAATCCGAAAGCCTTCCCCAGATAGGTCGCGTACTTTACGATCTCAGAAAAGAAAAGCTTAAGGTTCGTACCGATCGCCTGCCGGTTCAACCTGAACCACTCTATGAATTTTTTAAGGAGATCCGAGAATACCGGCATCAATGAAATTCCGATCTCATTCCTTAGCCCAGACATGGCGCCTTGAACGCGCTTCATGCTATCCATAAACTCCTCGCTCTGCTTGATGGCGCTCTCGTCCATTACGAGTCCGAAGTTTATCGCCTCCTGGGTAATTTCTGCCAAGTGCTTGGAGCCCTGGTTCAGCATTGGGATCATGTTTATTCCGGACCGTCCGAAAAGGTCGACTGCGAGCGCAGTTTTTTTCGGTCCATCTTCCATTCCCTTGAACTTGTCCGCTATCTGCCCAAGCGCTTGCTCGGTATTCAACATTTTTCCATTAGCGTCCTTATACGACATGCCCAATGCGTTGAACTTACGTTGCGCTTCGGAAGAACCTCTGGAGGCGTCATAGAGCGCGGTGTTAAGGAACTTCATGCCGACGGTGAGTTCTCCGGTATCGACGTCTGCCATTTTAGCGGCATACTGCAGAGCCTGCAAGTTTTGAGTGTTCATGCCTATCTTCTGGGCGGTCTTCGCAGTTTCTTCTCCCCATTCCGCCGTACTTATTACTATGTCGGCAAACTTCTTTACCGTCTCAACCGCAAAGAGGGCGGCGACCACGTGCTTGACCTGCTTTATGGTCTTCTCCATCTCTGTCAACTGCTTCGTGTCTATCTCGAATCCCCACGTGGTTACCAGTTCTCTGACTGTCATGGCTATCCCTCCTTCGATTGATTTTTTCTATTCTCCCAGTCCTGGGCCTCTTGTTGTATGTCAAGGGCCTCGTGGGCGTCCGCGAGGTCGTTCAGCGTCCAGTTTCTTGAGATTTCAGTGAGCGTGGCAACTTTTGAGATGACGGGTCTCCAGACGAACCACTCGACGTTTGAAGGACCTGGCTTAAAGTCCGACGTATTTTTCCTATGACGCCGGACTTTTCGGCCAAAAAATCGGAGTAGTTGTACTTGAAGGATTCGAATGCGACGTTGAACATGTGAAGCACCCGACCCCTGAACTGGACATCCGGCTGAAGTTCCATGCCCGTCCCGAGATGGACGACGGACAGGAGTTCCCTGATGATCGCCGTGGTGTCACTGTTCAGGTTGTCGGCCAGGGACATGAAGGCAGACTTGAAGTCGACCTTTTGCTCTGCAATTCCTTCCAGGTCCGAGATGCCGCCAAATGCTGCGCCAATCGGTTTTAGTATCTTGTTTGAGATTTTCATGAGGAGATCCGCGGACTTGAACGGATCCAGGTACCAGAACTCGTACTCGTTTTCATCGACCGTTATCTTCTTTGACCCTTGCATTTTAGTCCCCCTTTTTTAATACGTTATGAGTTTCCCCCAACAAACACGTCCATGGCCGCGCTGTCTAACAGCCACTTGCGGTCAGATGACTTGCTGCCGAACGTGGTGGCTGGCAACTTCTTTATCCAGGTGCTCTCCGAGAAGATCATCGTCCGGCCGAGCGCGTCGCGTAGGGTTACGGGAACGACGCCCGTCCCGGTAGCGCGGTCGATTGCGGCCTGCGCGGAAAGGTAGTCGTTCGAATCGGACGCCTGGTCGAGGGTGATGGTGATGTTGCCTGCCGTGTTCGCCGACTGTACCCGGGTGCAGTCTCCGTCAGCCCCGATCTTCTTGGTGAAGGCGTCCTCGTCGTAGTCTGCCTCAACGAACGTGTCCTCGGCGTATCCGGAGATGATCTTGGCCCCGACGATGAGCGAAATTTTCTTGGGATTGTAGTTCTTCATGATCCAGTCCTCCTTTATTTTTCGGCCCGGAGTACCTCGCGCTTGCGAAGCCTCCGGACCATGGTTTTAGAAGTGAACTTTTCCGTTGATGACGACCGCATGAATGGCACCTGTAGGAATGGCGGTCCATTTCAAGTCAGTCAGAATTCTGGTCTGCTTCTGAAGCGCCGTGAAGTCGGATGCCTTCGGCCGAGTGATAATGTAACTGGCATATATCCCGTAGTTCACCGCCTGTTTCAGGATCTGCTCCTGAGCATTTGCGATCAGGTCTATTCCCTGGTCGGTGAACGGGATCTTGTCAGTTGTGACCATACTGTAGAAAATGTTTTCCGATGATCTCGCTTGCACCCAGTCGTTTCCGACGATGACGTCGATCCACTCGCCCTCAGCCATATTTCCATTCTGCACGATATTGACGCCACCAATGCGGACGTAGTAGTTCGCGCCCTTGGCCTTGGCATACGCGATCTCGGATGCGTTCAGGTCGTCGTAGGCGATACCTGCGAGGGTCTTGAGGGACAGAGTGATGGTTCCAGGTTGCGCCGGAAGCGCGACGCCAAGCCATGCGGCCTCGGGAAAATTAGCCTGGTCACCAGACCAAACGTAGGCCGTGCGCGCATATGCCCGAGTCTGGAGTTGGGTTGAGATGTCCGTCGATCCTGAGGTAATTACTGCCGCCTCGTCCGAGCATGCGATGAAGATCTTACGCCGCGACTCGATCCATGCGGCCGCCGCCAGGATGTCGACATTTTGGCGAGAGGTAAGCATGAGCGCATACCACGAGTCTCCAAGCACTCCGGAAGCGACGATCTCGTCGAGAGCCGAAGCGACTCCAACGTCTTCGACAGATGCGGCGCGGCTCATGTTTACGGTGACGGTGGCCGTGAAAGGCTCCCCTGCATTGTCCGTGGTAAGGGTCAGAGTCTCGTTGGGGGCGGATCCGGATAACGATGCCGTTACCGGCTCGGTTCCGGCATTGATTGCGTCGCGTAGGGCCGTGGCGACGGCGGTCTTGCTCGCAGGAACTCCTCCCGGGGTATAGGTGAAGGCCACACCGTTCAAGGTCACGGTATACGCGGAATCTGACAGGTCCTCGACCGTGATGACGTCAATCTGCGCCACGTTAATGCCTCTCTTTCCGATCAGGACGTCTACTGGCTTTAACTGCTGTCCAAAAAGCTTTGATGCCGCGATGTACTCAGCATCATTGATCTCGAAGTCCTCGGCCACATCATCGATGCTTGAATAGAGCTTCAACAGATCCGACGCGTTCTCCCCGAGTATCAGGGCGCGACCGAATCCCGCCTGGTCAATGGTGGCGGTCTCCCTGCTGATGGTCACGTTTACGACTGACTCAATTCCCATGACATTACCTCCCGATATTGTTTTGTGTCTGAACCTCTGCGATATCCCCAGAGTCGAAACTCTTTTCAGAAGCCACTAGGATGCCGAAGTCGAACTGCGCCCTGGACTCCCATACGTCATTGTCGAGCAACTGCGTAAGATCGTTCACGCCTTCGGCGGTTGTCAATCCGATGTTCGCACTGTCAAAGAAGTCTATCACCGTTGGAAGCTGCAGACTTGTCCTTAGGTCCATGGCATTCTGTATCGCGTCGTCGGAGTACACGCACACGCTGACCATGAGCAACCTGTTACCGCACAACCGGTTTCCGTCCCTGACATGGTCGTTACCTCCGAACGGAGGGCCGCTCTTTATCGTCAGGGACACGAACGGCTTAGCCGGCTTGGTTCCGTTCTCATTCTCCCAGATGACCGCGTAGTCACCGAAATTGTTAACTGCCCACTCATATACTGCGTCCTGCACGGCGTAAATCTCGAAACTCTTTCCTGCTGCCAGTGTGGTTGATCCAGAAACGGAAACGGGGGATCCAAGCTCCCCATAGTCGTTCTCGGAAATCACCCAGAAAAAATATTCAGTATCCGGATCCAGTCCCCTCACCATTGCCCTCTGGAATCCCTGCATCACGAGGCACCCCATCGCGGACAAAGACCTGTCATTTTCCTTCCCAAAGTAGACGCGGTAAAACTCCGCATCTTCAGCGTCTACCCACGACAGGGTTATCGCCCTGTAAGTGCTCGACTCAACCGTCAATAGGGAAGGGGATTCCATCTCCTATCCCTCCACGATCTCGAGGTCGGCCGTGCCGTCGTCGCAGGCGGCCCATACGTCGTTTATGAATACCGAGTCTGCCATGGTCATGCGTGCGCCCGGATCAAGTATTGTCCCTTCGTTTCGGTTTGCGATCCCTGGGATGGGTGTGGTGACGGTTGCCGCCAATGCAGTGTTGTCCACGCCCTTGATGACTTCGGATACGACGGCGGTTACATTTGCGGGTGCGATGCCTTCGGTTTTGGCATAGACGTCCATCCGGAGTTCTTCACCGTAGCGTTTGAGCTTGACGTCGTATGGTTGAATCAGTTCCTGGTCCACGTATCCATCGGTCCCGGTGAACCGAACGGACAATCCGCGGTTGTTGGCAACGGTTTCAACTTCGGTCACGTTCTCAGTTGGCTCAGTGGTAAATGCGATCCCAGGAGTTCTGGCCGTAAGGATAAGTGTTTGGTTTGGATCGGTTCCTCCCAGCGATGCCACGAACAAGTCATCCGCGGCATTGATCGTAGCCATAAGTGCCTCGACGACCTCGTTCTTGTCCGCCGGTACGCCGTCTGGAATATAAGTGTAGTCATCGTCCGGCGTGGAAATTGTGTAGGGAAATTCCTCGAGACGGTTGACCGTGTAGGTCATAGTCTGCTTCTCGCCCTGGTAACTCGATCCCGTTACCGTAGTGTTATCGCTGATCGTCGACAGCGCCCTGAGTGCCGTCTGGACTTCTGTGGCCGTGGCGTCAAAGTCAAGTTCGGAGGTTAGTTGCCCTCCAAACTGGAGCTTGAAGGTACCCTCGGTCGCAGGAAGGTTGACGTAAATTTCCTGGATCTCATCGGTTTCGACAGTTTCATCCTTCAAGGTAGAGTCTGTCACCTGCAGAATCGCTGCGTCCGCATGCGATCCCGTGAAGGTAACTGAGAAACCTGCCTCCGGGGAAAGGGCTGCCACGGTCACGGCCTCGAGCCCAGTTACAAGCCGGATTGCCTGCTGCACTGCCGCGGCGTTGTCGTTAAAGTTTATCGCGGCGCTCTTGTTAGCGCCGAACTTTACCTTGTACGTCCCGACTGTCGGAGCCGCCGAGAAAACGATATGCTGGACCTCGTCCGCGTTCCAGTCGTCTGACACCAGCGTGTTTTCCGTGATGGTCAGAAGCGCGATGTCAGCTGCGTCCCCTCCGAACGTGATTGTGAACCCATCCGGAAAGTTACCATCGACGGATGCGGTATCCAAGCCCGTTAGGGTCCGGATCGCGGTCTGTACGTCAGATGCAACCGCATCGTAATTGATGGCAGAGGTTGCGAGGGCGCCGTAGTTCACCTTGAAACTGCCGGCGGAAGGAATCAGCGGATGCGCGAAGGCGATCCTCTGGACCTCGTTCTGCGACTGCACGAAGTTCGCTCCGATCTTTATGGCGATGGAGTTTTCCGCGCTCTTGTTCTGGAGAGATAAATACTTGCGGTCCGAGTTCGCGGCCAACACCTGTTGGGGAACCACCGTCACTGTCACTGTGCTTGTCGATACGGATACTTGTTCAGGCATGTCTTCCTCCCGTCAGCTTTCTATAAGTACGGCCTGGGCCTTGTAGTGCGGAATCCTCGTCGCTGTCCTGTTCTCTACCTTCATGACCTCGTACTCCCGGTCATTATAGGATACGATGTCACCCTTAGTTTTGTCCTTTTCCATGGTCCTATCGAGCTTGGTTACCGTGTAGATCTTTATCCACTCACTCGTTCGCTGTCCTTCAGGAAGCGACATCGTCTCCTGAGGTGTCATCGGTTGTATGGATGCCCACATGGAAAATGAGACCTCGGCACCAGTCTCGTCAGTAGGAACGATCTCGTCCCCTTCAACCCAATGGCCGCCAACATACCTGCCGGCGGCGAATCTCCTGAAGTTGTACTTACTCCCCATGCGTTCAATGATTCCCATCGTGCCTGCTCCAATGTATGGACCCGAGAAGTTGCCCGAAGTTTATGAGCGTCCGGTTCCCGGGGTTACCGTCGCGGGTCTTCTGGTCGATGGTCGCCTGCGCGTTGGCCGGACTTATGTTAGAGAGTATGCGGTCCTTGATGTCCTTCTGAATCATCTCTCCCATGAGCCCAAGCGCCTGTTCCGTGGTTATATCCCCGCGCATTACTCGCTTGCGGAGTTCATTCGTCCTGCGGATCCACTCTGCCTTTTTGTTGTCGTGCGTCCATCGGATGAAAGACCGTTCCGGGATCCTTCCGTTCGATGTTCCAAACTCGTTGTAGACCGCGGTCTCCCCAAGCGTTGGTACATTAGATTTTCCTTTTCCTTTAGACGTTCCGACCTTCTTGTCTTCAGAGAAGTTCTCCGAGAGTACTCCAACCTTGACGTATGGCTTCTTATGCAGGGCCTTGATTTGCTTCTCCAATGCCTTGCCATATGAGGTGGCCTTGTCGGTCGTCATGCCCTTGGACCTCATGGGACGTATAGAGGACGGATGCCGAGCGACTTTTGCCTGGCGATCCTAAGGTATTCCTGCCCATAACTCGTCAACCCGAGACTGGTCTTCGAGTTCGGCGCCGCGAATTGCTCCGACAGGTCACCAACGCTCTGGCCTGTCAGTGCCCCTCCGGCGCCCTGATTCTGACTAATCTTCAACAGATGCGCGATAAATAATGCGAGGGCGTACCGAGTCTTTGACCCGAATACGCCCTCTTCGACGAAGAGCGAGGCGGTCGCGTTAAGAGCGTCAATGCGCTCGGGGTCCTCATTCGCGAATTCCGCGAAGTGGAGGACGAGGTATTCCTTGTCGACCGGCTCGATAGCCATTGGCTATTCCCCCTTGCCGAATGCTTCGTCAGCGTTTTTAATCTTTTCCGACTGGTCCTTGATGGCCTTGAGCACCGCCGGACGTTTTTCCTTTTTCTTCCAGCGAGTGAGTGATTCTGAATCCATGGTACCATCGACGATGTCGACGGCGATTTTCTGGTCGTACTTCTCGAGTGACTCGATGCGGTCATTCCCGGAATCAGACTTAATGGCTCCGGACTTTGAAACGTCTTCAATGATTTGCAGTTCCCCGGACTTAAGTCTCGACACCACGTCCGGGTTGTCCTTGATCATCAGCCAGTTCTTGTCAATGATGCTGTTCGTGCCTGGCTTGATCAGGACGGTTCCGCCCTGAAAAACTTTTTCCTGGATGCTCTTGCCTTCCGCGTCCTTCGGAGCTCCGACCATCTTTCCGTACTGGATGACCCATGCCCCAGCGTGCTTGTAGTTTACGATCATTTTAATTTCCCCTTTCGGATGATTGAGGGAAGACCCGGACAGGCGCAGCCCGGGTCAACCAGTTACTCTCCTTCGCGGATATTTCCACGACGCCTCGGAATTGTGTGCTTAGTCTGCCATTATGCCGTCGGCATATGCGATTGATGCCGGACGCTTCACGCAGACGCCACCGAACTCCTGGTAGCAGTTGACGACGAACCCAAGCCCCTCCTCCTGGGGAGGAAGCATAGTGAAGTCCTGCGGGATGAACATGACAAGACGAGACGGATCGCGGCGGTATGCGATCATGCGGTCTGTCGTCCCGGAGTCTCCGAGGTTCTTCAGTTCGCGGATCTTCACGAAGTTGACACCAGGGTTGTTTTCCTTCAGGAACTTCAACACGGTCATGCCACTGTCGATGCCAATCTTCTTGGCCTTCAGGATGTTGTAGGCGCGGATCGAAAAACCGACGGTGTCTGGGTTCTCGATGTCCTCGGTGGCCTCGCTCGGGGCATTGATCAGGGCTTCGACGTCCCGCACTAACTGGTCAGCGGTCTTCGTGTCGAAGTGCTTTGACGTTCCGGTGCCGTCGGCGAGCAACGTCACCAACGTCATGTTGGCGTGGTTAAGCAGACCCGCCATATTGTATCGGCTGTCCCCAATCATTGCCGCGGAGTTCTCGGTGCGGAGAGCGGCCTCGCGAGCTGCGGCGGCCTTCTCCTGCTCCAAGGATACCCCGGTCAGTTGGGCACGCTTGATGTCCTGCACGGTGTAACCGAAAGAGTCTCCGATGACGTGTACCTTGGCAGTTTCTTCCTTGCCCAGGATGTCAATGCGAGGAAGATCCTCGGCGTAGTTGGCGATGATCTTGGCCCAACCCACGCGGTCGAAGATCCGGTAGGTGAAACTTGATGCCCCACTTGGAACCTGTGTGTTTATGGGGATGAGCGTCCGGGCCTTAAGTTCCGGGTACTCGACGTTGATCACTTCGGTGAAGATGTACTCCAGCTGGCGGGCGAAGAAAACGGATTCCCCCGCGTCCAACCGCTGCGTGACGATCTTGAATTTACTCATGGCTTTTTAAATCCTCCTTGACGAGTGTGGACTGTCGTCCGTTTTTTTTGCTTACAGCCGGATGTCAATCTCTGCCAGGCCGGCGCCCGTGGTCACGCTCACCCAGTGGGCCTTCTCGCCCAGGTCTGTTGCTTTTGCACTGTCTTCGTCAACCCGGAAGTTGCCTGCGAGTTGGCTCGTGCTGTTTGCGGTGTGTCGCACGAATACGGGCAGAGAAGGATTGACTGCCTGCTCCGAGTAAACGAAGCAGCGGCCGCGTTTCAGCACGGGGATGGCGTCATATATGTCGTGGGCAGGAACGTTTGCTCCAGCCAATCCCAACGTGTTCTCTGCGGTCGATTCTTTGCTCGGGTCCTCGAGCGCGATGCCATCGCATACCGCGTAACTCGTGGTGTTGATGATGTCGGTCGCGGCCGCGGGGAGTTTAACCTTTCCCTGCGTGGTGTCGAAACTCACAAACCGGCCGAACGGGATCTTCGCCGCGCTGAACCGAGAAACGATGTCGTTGTCGCTGGCGTCGGAAAGCTGTCCGAGCTTTCCCATCGCCGGAGCGGCGTCATAGGCTGTCTGGAAATTCGTCGTCATGTTATTGCCCTCCTGATTTTTTTCTTGGGATATTATCCCGTGGTTATTCGGACAGCGGTTGCTTCCACTTGTCCTTGAGTGCAACCTTACCGCCGTTCATGTTCTTTCCGCCCATCTCCTCGCCCGCGCAACCGGCCGCGTCCTTGCGGGCTCCGACTACCTCTTTTCCAAACCCTCCGTCTTCGCTCTCTCTGTTTTCCCGCCTGCTAACCAGCACGTCAAAGTATGCCTTGACGTACTCGTCGCTCTTGCCGTCAAACTTGAAGTCCTTGCTGTCCGCCAGGATGACGGCCTTCATGATTGCGAGGTCGTCCATCGAATCGAACTTAGCGGCGTCTTCCTCACCGGTCATCGGTTTAGCGATGCCGATCAGGTCGACGCGAGCCTTCACACGTTCGTTGAACTTTGCGGGATTTTCGAGTTCCTTGATTTTATTCTCCGCCGCATCGGCCCGCCCTTTGGCGGTTTCCAGTTCCTTGGAGACTGCCGGCAACTTTTCGGCGTCTG
>Ga0265316_10000516_pt1 | contig 43657 bp, 36 predicted proteins | sample 4522metaG_FD_202092 | JGI IMG/M metagenome (GOLD analysis project Ga0265316, IMG submission 202092) | Rhizosphere microbial communities from Carex aquatilis grown in University of Washington, Seatle, WA, United States - 4-5-22 metaG | ecosystem: Host-associated > Plants > Roots > Rhizosphere >... | reverse complement strand
GCCTCCCGCCTCTCGCAAGCGCGCCGCCGCAGGATGATCGTATGCGGCAGGCAGAGGTTCGTCTGAGAACCATGAGTCGGCGATGAATCGTCCCGTGCCTGAAGGACACATCACGTCTCCGCCCCACAACGTGTCAATACCAAGCACTGCGTCGGCGATGTATCTATCTGCCTGGTTCATCAGGCCTCCTTGTTCTTCTTCAGAGCAACAATCCAAACATATGCGCACAGACCAAGAAACAGCAGCATGGAAACAGGTTGCGAAATCACATCGTTGTCGTAGAACGGCGTGCATACAAGCGTCTCGCGGAAACCCGGAATCAGCCGCAATGACGCGCCAAGTACCCCTCCCAGCGCGCCTCCCGCCATTAAACCGGAAGCCAGAATCACGCCCCGTTCGCGTATGTTCCTGCCGTGCTCACCACCCGTCTTCTCCGCTCTCTTGTTCACAAAATGCGACAGAAAACCTCCAGCAAGTATAGGCGAAGTCAAACCAAGCGGTAGGTAGAGTCCAAGTGCGAATACAAGGGACGACTTGCCCAGCATCTCCATCACCAGCGTAATCATGGCGCCGATGCCAAATAGCAGATACGCCACCGGCTGGCGGCTCATGAATCCCACAACCAGCGCCTTCATGATCGATGCCTGCGGCGATGCCAGAATTGGCCGCGTGTCTCCTGGCGCCGCTTCTCCAAACTGGAATGTCTGTGCCAGCATAACGATGATCAGTCCTGCAGTAATGGCCGCCGCAATCACGCCGAGAAACTTCACCTTCTCCTGCGCCGAAGGAGTCGAGCCAATCCAGTATCCCGTTTTCAGGTCGGTAATTGCCTGGCCTGAGACGCATAATGCCGTGCACACCATGCCGGCGATTGCCATCACAAAAAACATGCCTGTCGTACCGGATAAGCCAAACTTCAACAGCACCACTGACGACACAATCAACGTCAGCATTGTCATGCCCGATGCCGGATTGTTTGCCGTGGTAGCAATCGCATTCGCCGCCACTGACGTAAAGAAGAACGAGAACACCAGCGTCAGCAAAAGCCCCATCGCCAGCACTTTCCACGACACCTGCAACTGCCCAAAGAAAATGCCAACCAGCAGTGCGCCACCCACAATACCTAAAAGAATTGAAAGAATCGGAATGTCACGATCCGTGCGTTCGGTCTGCGGTGCTTCGCCGTAACGAAATGCGCGCAGCGCAATGCCGAACGATCCGGCGATCACCCGCAGAGATTTAAAAACGCCCACGATCCCCGCGGTAGCAATCGCGCCTACGCCGATAAAGCGCACATAATTGCGATAGATCTCCGTCGCAGACATTTTTGCAATCGGCACCACAGCAGGGTATACCGCTATGTCAATATGGCTACCGACAAACCAGATCAGCGGCACCAGCACGAAGCTTGCGCATATTCCGCCCGCGCAAAAGATAATCGCGCTGCGCAGTCCCATCACGTAGCCAAGTCCAAGAATGAAGCCCACTGCGTCGAAATTGAAAACCATGCGCCCACGATCGGCCAGCGTTTTAATCACCGGCACAAACTGCAGGTCGATATATTCCTTCCACACATGAAATGTAGTTACGAAGAAGTCGTACACGCCGGCAATACACGTCGCCTGCAACAGCAGCTTCGCCTGTGTGCCGCCCTTCTCGCCGGTCACCAGCACTTCTGTAATTGCGGTCGCTTCAGGGAAGGGAAGTTGCCCATGCATCTCGCGCACAAAGTATCGCCGCAACGGTATCAGGAACAACACACCCAGGCAGCCGCCCGCCAGGCAAATAAAAATTGTCTGCACAGGGTGAGGATCGAGATGCAGAATGTAAAGCGCTGGCAAGGTAAAGATGGCTCCCGCTACCACGCTGCCCGACGCGCTGCCAATGCCGATGATAATGATGTTTTCAAGCACGCTCGAACGGCGTTTAAATGTGCGCGCCAAGCAGATCGCCAAAATGGAGATGGGAATAGCCGCTTCCATCCCCTGCCCAACTTTTAGTCCGGAGTAAGCCGATGCGATGCTGAAAATAATGCAAAAGAAAACGCCCCAGAAGATGGAGCGCGCCGTTAACTCTGGCTGCGCGGCCTTCGGAGATACGATGGGACAATAAGTATCGCCGGCTTTTAATGGGACGTAGGCATTTTCTGGAAGGCGCTCGATTTCTTGCACGGACGTGCCCCCCTATCGGCACGGTCCCTGGGTCAAAATTTCAGGCAACCTCACTTCTAACTGCCTGAAATAGGCCCAAGCTGGTTCATGGTTCTCAATGAACCACGCAGCTTATCATTGCAGTGAATTCATGCACAAGTGCGGCCGTCATGGCGCATTGCAGGGGTCCTTGGTGCAGTTAGAATGGGCTTCGCTCAATGGGTTCTGGCGACTTGGGTAGAAACGCGATGCGGCGCTCCGATTCCCGAAGGACCGCACGCTTCCGTCCAGTCAACAGTTCAGTGGCGCCCACGGTGCCGCAATACTCTCCGCTTTCGCGATCGACAACCATCAGGCTGAGCACTCCGGTGGTCGCCATCTGCTCCGCAACCGACCGGCAAGTCTCATCAGAGTAGGCGATCGACTGCTGCAATTCATCGGTCGTGGGCGCCTTGGTGTGCTCATGTTCGGGTACTGGAGTCATCACCTCGGCCACCGTCACAATCTCCAGCGGGTCCACTCCATATTCGCGCGACAGGTGATATCCCCGGCGACTCAGCTTCTCCGTCAAAATAGAGCGCGGCATCACCAGTGACGTAACCAGATACGAGGCCGTGCAGGCCAGTACCAGCGGCAACAGAGCCGGTAAAGCGTGTGTAAGCTCCAGCGAAAATAAAATGGCTGTAAGCGGCACACCCAGCGCTCCGGCCAGCATGGAGCCCATGCCCAACAGCGCCCACAGCGCTTGCGTTTCGCCAGGCATATGTCCCAGGCGGGCCAGCGATTCGCCAATTGCCGCGCCAATCATCAGCAATGGAGCCAGCACGCCGCCCGAAGTTCCTGAACTGAGCGAGAAGGCCCACATGAGCGATTTAGCAGCCAGCAGCCCGACCAGTAGATACAGTGGAGCATTACCGCGCAACAACTCGGCAATGTTGTCGTAGCCTACGCCCAATCCCCGCGGGAAAAAATAACCGCCAATTCCTACGCCGACGCCTCCAATTGCCGGCCACCACATCCAATGTAAGCGGAGCCTGCCGCCGATATGTTCAAACGCGTCCTCAAGGCCGTACATCAACCGGCTTAATCCTGCGGCGGCAAGCCCGCAAATAATTCCCAGCGGTGCTGCAACAAACAAAGATTGCACAAGATGAATGCCTGAAGACAATTCGACTGGAAACAGCGGCCCCGGACCCAGCCACCAGGTGCGCAGAGCTCCCGCCACTACACTCGCCACTGCCACCGGAGCCAGCGACCGCGGTCGCATTTCAAACAGCAGAAGCTCTACAGCCAGCAGAATGGCCGCAATCGGCGTTGCAAATGTTGCTGACATTCCTGCCGCCGCTCCAGCAACCAATAGTGTTGTGCGCTCTGCGTCTGAAAGTTTCAGCCACTGTGCCACCAGCGAGCCAAACGCACCGCCGGTCATAATGATCGGGCCTTCTGCTCCGAACGGACCGCCCGATCCAATCGCAATTGCGGCAGACAGTGGTTTCAGCAATGCCACTTTGGGAGGAACACGCGCCCCCTGCAAAAGGATTGCTTCAATCGCTTCAGGAATTCCATGGCCGCGAATTTTATCTGAACCGTAATAGGCCATCAGGCCCACAAGCAGCCCGCCAACGATCGGCGCCAGCAGCATCAGCCAGTGTGATTCCGGCGATCCAGCCGGTCCCACCATTGCGAGGCTGATGCGATGGTAATAAAAAATATTCGTCATCAACGCGATTGCACGCAGCAGGATTACTGCCAGCGCTGCCGCACACGCGCCAATGCCAAGCGCCACCGCGCTAAGTGTCCAGGTGCGTCGATCGACAGTAAAATCGCGGAGCGCAGAAGGTTTCGATTTCACCTGGCCTCCGCATCGTTCGTGAAATGTGCAGTCGCTCTTACGTGCTCAAGTGCAGCCATCAAACTGGGCGCCATTACATTCAGTTCGCGCGCATGTTCGCTCGTCAAGCGATGCAGAACGTTATCGCCTTTGCGCGTGACACGCAGTAGGATGCGCCTTTTGTCCGTAGCATCTGCAATGCGCTCCAGCAGGCCTTCGCGCTCTGAACGGTCCACAAGTTCTACCGCACTGTTGTGCTTCAGCCCGAGCCGGGCGGCCGCGTAGGCAATCGTTACCGTTGCGTTCTCAGGCGCGCCAGCCACCTGCAATAGCAATTGATGCTGCTGCGGTTGCAGGCCGGCTCGTAGGGCTGCCTGTTCGCTGAAGCATAAAAACGAGCGCAATTCGAAGCGAAAGTCAGCGAGTGAGCGCAGAACAGAATGGTTTTGGAGCGAAGAAGAGCGCGCATTCATAGTTATATCGTATCACGACATAAATGAAAGAAGATTGATCGCCCGTTGGGCACCAGCAGAACCCCGAAAGTGGCCACTGCACAGGGGTTATACACTTAAAGAACCCGGCCTGAACGCGATTCCCCACGCCTCGCGTAGCGCAATTTCGCGCAGGTTGCCGGTTCACCTGGAGCAGGATGAGGTCAGCGCAGAAGTCAGCTTATTGGGCCGCATCAAAACTGCGCCTGCTGTTCGCCTGGGCGGCGATTGCTATCCTGTTTGCCGCGTCCAAAATGCATGCGCAAGACGACCTAACCACGCAAAATGGTTCCAGCGCTCTCAATGGTGGATGGATTACTGGACCGGCCTCCAACCCGCTCAGCCTTCTGAACGGGCCGGCCAATCGAACCTTTGGAAAAACAGTTCCTTACGACTTCCCCGATTTCCATCCCATGACAAGCCTCGATCGGCGTCTGCCTCATTGGATTGCATTTCAGGCGGAAGAGCGCCTTCGCTTCGAAGGCTACCAGGACGGTTCATTCCAGCCAGGCAACAACGACAGCTATCTGCTCAATCGTCTTCGCCTCCAGGCCGATCTTCGCCCCGCATCCTGGATTCGATTCTCCGCGCAGGTGCAGGATGCAAGGCCGATGTATCAGAAGCCGCCATATGGGCCGCCAAATGAAAACCGATGGGATTTGAAACTGGCGTACACAGAATTTGGCAACCCTATGAAACATTCCATCAGTGTGCGCATCGGCCGGCAACTGATCAACTACAACAACACCATCATTGCCAGTTCCGAGTGGCGCAACCAAGGCCGCTCTTACGATGCGGTCGTCACCAATCTGCAGAATGGCCGCTTTCATCTGGGCGTATTCGCCGCCTCGGTAGTGGATCCGCTGGCTTCCGGCATCAGTCATCATCAACAAGGCAACAATGTGTATGGCATCTACGGCCGCTTCACTTCTGTGATTCCAAAATCGGATTTGGAGCCATTCGTTTTGTGGCATGTGCAGCCAAGCGTCGTAATCGATCCCGCAGCTTCAAGTGCCAGAGGCAAGCAAAACCTGCGCGCGTTCGGAGTGCGATGGAAAGGCCAGTTGCATCCCGCGTTTGAGTACTCCGTTCAAGGCGTCTTTGAAGAGGGAACTCAGGGAAGTGAGCCGATTCGCGCATGGGCCACCAGCGACGGTGTTGCGTATCAGAAGCAATCCTGGTGGAGCCAGCCGCGCGTATTCGCACAGTTTGACTATGCTTCCGGCAGCAGCAATCCAGCGGCAGGTGTGCATCGCACCTTCGATTCCATATATCCGACCACACACGATCGCTTTGGAATCACCGACATCCTCGGCTGGCAGAACATTCAGTCTTATCGCGTCGGTGGCACGGTCAGCCCGCATGTTCGATTGACATTCACAGCGCAGTATCTTGACTTTCATCGTGCGCAACAAAACGATGAACTCTACAACAATACCGGCACCGCGATCGGTCACGGTATCGCGGCTTACGGAAAACACATCGGCGACGAAGCCGACGTTTACTCGTGGTACGAAATCAATCGCCACTTCAACATTGGCGCGGGTTACGGCCACCTCGGCGCGGGAAGCTTCTTGCAGCATCTTGCCGGCATTCCTGCTTACTCTAACTTTTATGTTGCCCTCAACTTTAAAGACAATGGGCAAATCGCTCATTAACCGAGTGGTGGGGCGATACCGAATCTGATTCCCTTAGCCGATCAAACGCGGCTGATATAGAATTTCAGCGATGAGTGCCCCTCACATTGATCTGGCTTCAGTTCTCGAACGGGCCCCGCTACTTTCCAGCCTTTCCGCAGCGGAACTGCAATTGCTCGCCGCCCGCACCGCGCGTAAATTATTCAGTACCGGGCAGCTCTTGTTTTCTGAAGGCGATCCGTGTAACGGACTGCACATCATCGCCAGCGGCAAGGTTCGCATCTTCAAGACGTCGATCAGCGGCCGCGAGCAAGTTCTCGCGCTCAATGGCCCAGGAGAAACTGTTGCGGAATTGCCGGTATTCGACGGAGGCCCTTATCCGGCTTCAGCACTCGCGGTCGAAGATTCCGAAATCGCATTTATCTCCCGTCGCGATTTCCATGCTTTTTGCATCGAGCATCCGCAAGTTGCGCTCAAAGTGCTCACCGTCGTTGGCGGTCGCCTGAGGCGCCTGGTCGGCATTATCGAAGAACTGTCGTTCACCACAATCAGGCAGCGGCTTATCTCGGCCCTCGTCAAACTCGCGCAAACTGAAGGCAAGAAGACGGAGCGCGGCATTGAATTTCAATTGCCCGCAACTCATCAGGAACTTGCCAATCAGCTCGGCACAGTGCGTGAGCTCATCTCGCGTAATCTCATGCGCCTTCAGGCTGAAGGCCTCCTCGAGGTCGATGCGCGGCAGATTGTTGTAAAAGATTTGAAAGAGCTGAGTGCACTTCTCGAATCGGCTGGTTGAGATTTTCGACGCGCAGCCCCGCCGGAGTAACAAGCATGATCCAAGTCAAACGCGCATACGAGGCGCCATCAAAGAAAGACGGTGCACGGTTTCTGGTCGATCGCCTCTGGCCTCGCGGCGTTACCAGGGAAGCGCTGCAAATCGACGCCTGGCTCAAGGATGCATCTCCAAGCAATGAGCTTCGCAAGCGCTTTCACGGCCATCCAGAAGAGTGGCAGGAGTTTTGCCGGCACTACTTTGCTGAGCTCAATAAAGTTCCTGAAGCGTGGGCTCCCATGATGGCCGCCGCACAAAAGGGAACTGTCACGCTTATTTATGGCGCGCGCGACACGGAACACAATAACGCGGTCGCGCTTAGAGAGTTTCTCCAGCTTCATCTGCAATCGGCTAAAAAGAAATAGACGCTCGTTATGTGTATTGCTTGGACAATGAGTCGCTTGCAACGAAAACCTATGCTGTTTATCTATAACGAACTTGAATTTTTAGTTGCTTTTCAGCCTTACCTCAGAAGCCTACCGATCGCAACTGATAGCAAGCTTCAACGTCGAAAGATAGCAGCATTTTACCATTGCGTTAGATAGAGCAACTTACTAAATTGGTTAAAACAACAGGTAGGTCCTCATTGGAATCGGGCAGAATCAAGAAGCACATTTCATTACTCAGGTAATGATGCAGATATCTCTTTGCGTGACAAGTAGAACGCTCTGTTGTGTTTCTACGCTACAATGAATTCAATATCTGTATTGTGTTGTCGATAACTGAAGCTCTTAAATTCATTACTTCTATGTAATGAAGACGCCTTGGAATCACCGAATCAGCCCCGGTAGCAAGTTTATTGTTAATTCATTTTGTCGATATCCCGTTGGCTCCCGGTTCGCAAGAGAAGGCGGACGTACTATGGATCGCAAGGCTTCACTTTGCCTGCTCTTTCCAGGCGTATTGTGGATTGCTGGATGCAGTGGTGGAACTTTCGCCACCAATACCAATAGCCAGGCGCAGTCACCGACCATCACGTCGGTAAGCGTCACCTGTAGTCCTTCCAGTATTTCCGCGGGCCAAACGAGCCAGTGCTCAGCCACCGTCAGTGGGACGGGCAATTATAGTTCCGACGTTACATGGTCCGCAGCCGCGGGCGCTATTTCCAGCACAGGACTCTATACTGCGCCCGCCTCAGCGCCATCCTCAGGCACCGATACCATTACCGCCACTTCCAAACAGGACAGCAAGAAGTCGGGTGCGAGCTCTCTTATAATCAACGGATCGGGTAATCAGGTAAGTTCCGTGGCAGTTGTTGCCGCACCGGCTTCAATTCTCATCGGCCAGACGTCCACTTGTACCGCGACCGTCTCCGGCAAAGGAAACTACAGCACCGGCGTTACCTGGACCGCAACAGGCGGCACAATCAGCCAAAGTGGCGTCTTCACGCCTTCAGGCGTCGGAACCGGATCTTGCATTGCCACATCCACGCAGGCCGGATATACCAATGTTTCCGGTTCAGCGCAGATCACTGTAACCAGTGCTCCGTTCACCATTACGTCCATCACCGTTGCGGCATCGCCAACCTCTATCAACACCGGACAAACTTCGCAGTGTTCAGCAACGGTGGTGGGCACGGGCTCCTATAGCACCGCGGTTACATGGACGGCGACGGGCGGCACCATCACTTCCACTGGCCTCTTCACCCCTTCCGGCGGAGGGACGGCCACGTGCAAAGCAAATTCTTCCGCTACCGGTTACACCAATATCTCCGGTTCTGCAAACATCAACGTGACATCGGCAGGCCCCACCATCACGGGTGTCACGCTCGTATGCATGCCCACCAGCATTACCACTGCACAAACGGCAAGCTGCACGCCCACTGTCACCGGCACGGGCTCCTTCACTAACACAGTCAATTTTTCCTTCAGCCCATCCGGCGCAGGATCGCTTAGCGCGTCTACCGGCGTTGCCTCAGGCACTGCCGTCACATTTACGCCGCCCAGCACAGCAGAAACAGCAACCATCACCGCAGCCTCAACGCAGGACTCCACCAAGATAGCCTCGGCCACAGTCGTCGTTAATGCAACAACGGGTGGCGGCGCCGTTTGCGGTGGTCTCAGTCTGGGAAACATGGCCAGTCTCAACGGCTTCGTTCCATTCCCATCATCAAGCACGTGGAATACCGATATTTCCAACGCGCCGCTCGATCCCAACAACTCCGCCATCGCAACGGCATTCTCAGGCACTCACCTGCATCCCGATTTCTCATCTATCGCAGGCGGCAACTATGGCATTCCATATGAGGTGGTCGACTCCAGCACGCAGCCTATGGTGCCCATCACGGTCATTGCTTATCCCGACGACAGCGACTTATCCGTCGCGCCGTATCCAGGCACAGTGCCCATCGAAGGTTATCCGCCAGACTGCCAGAGCAATGGCGATCAACACGCTATCGTCATCGATCGCAACACCTGCATGGCATACGAAACTTACAACACAATTCGCTGCAACGGAAAATTCAGTTCCGATTCCGAAACCATCTGGGATTTGAAGAATTACGAACAGCGTCCATGGGGTTGGACATCCGGCGACGCCGCTGGCCTGCCCATCTTCCCAGGGCTGGTGCGGTACGACGAAATTGCATCGGGCGCCATCAATCACGCCATTCGCTTCACGCTGCACAACTCTAAGAGTGACAACAACGGCGGCTACTTTGTCCAACCTGCAAGTCATGCTGCGGGAACTTCTTCCGCATCTCTGTACGTAATGGGCATGCGCGTCCGGCTCAAGGCGAGCTTCAATATCTCCGGCTTCTCGCCAACCAACCAGGTCATCCTCACCGCCATGAAGAAGTACGGCATGATCCTCGCAGACAACGGAAGTGATTTCTTCTTCCAGGGCACTCCCGACGCACGTTGGAACGATGACGATCTGAACAATTTGAAGAACGTCACTTCAAACAATTTTGAAGTTGTGCAAATGACTCCAACGTATCCAGGCTGGGACGCCAATTCGGCTCCCAGCGGTGCGGCGCCATCCATCAGCAGCTTTACCGCATCTGCATCAACCGTCGCGGCCGGAACAGCGGTCACGCTCACCTGGAGCACAACCAACGACTCCTATGACTTTATCGACAAACTGGGCGGCGTGCGCGGACCAAGCGTTACCGTGACGCCGTCAGCAACCACTACCTACATGCTGAATGCCACCAATCAATTCGGTCGTTCAATTAAGACTGTCACCGTGGTGGTTCAATGACGAGGTTCTAAATAAAGTAAGTCGCAATATAAAGTAAGCCAGCAAGCAGGCCCGAAATTATCTATACAGGCGCCGCTGGATATGCAAATTAAATCCGGCGGCGTCTCTTTTGAATCAAGGAAAATTACTATTTTCGTGAGTCGATGATGGTGCGAATTTCCGCTGCAATTGCAGTAAGCCGCCCTGACTGAGCGGCTTTGTACGATTTCTCCGACACACACGCCTGTTCAAACTCGCGAGCAAGCTCCGTTCCGCGGGGCAGGCTGAAGGTTCCTAGTGATCCTGCAAGTTTGTGTGCGGCTGAGTGGGCAGCCTCGCGGTGTTCCTGCGTCATATTGCCCGCGGCGCTGGCTTGCGCCGCCGATTCAAGAGTTGCCACGCGCTCGTAGATCTCGGGCAAGAATTTCGTCCAGAGTTGATTCAGAACGGCGCTCATATCGGAAGGGGATTTAATTTCCGATTGCTTGTCGAATGTCATCGCAGCCGTCCACTCAGCTCCAACCCAGCACGCTTGCAATCTGATCTGAGAGCGTGAGTGGATCGAACGGTTTGAACAGCACGGCCTCAACGCCGAGGTCGGCAAAGCGCCGCTGGTCGGAACTCTGCACTTTGGCAGTCAGCAGCAGAACTGGAATCTTCGCCGTCGCCGGGTTTTTGCGCAGCTCGCGAAAAGTCGTCGGCCCATCCATGCCGGGCATCATCACGTCCAGCAGAATCGCATCCGGCTGATGTTCAACCGCACGCGCCAAACCTTGTGAGCCGGAGTTTGCCGTCACCACTTCCCAACCCGCGACGCTCTCAAGACTGAGAGCCGCCACTTCGCGGATGTCATCCTCATCGTCGATGATGAGCACTTTATGCGGCACCGGAAACTCCTCTATTGATCATTCTGAGACCTGGCAACGGAGTTGTCGATGGGTGTCTGGATCGAGGGGGTAGAAAGGTAGCTTGTTGAGCAACGGCCTACGAAGCTTGCTGCGCTGTCTCTTCCACCTGGCTCGGATTGCGCAGCATGGTCAATACCAGCGCTTCAAGCTGCTGCGGTTGCACACAAGCGTTTGAAAGAAAGTGTGTCGGACCAAGGTTCAGGTGCTTGCGCTCAGTTTCAGAAATATTGCGGCATTCATAAATTGCCAGCGGCAAGCGGGCCAACGATTCGTGCTGACGCAGCCAGTCCACCAGGTTGAAACCGTCCCCATCCGGCATCCCAATATTCAAGACCAGCAGGTGTGGGCGGTAGGTAAAGCACGAGTCGACCGCATCCTCAAGTGTCTGAGACAGACGAACCGCGATACTTTTGCGTGCAAAACTTTCACTGATTTCTTCGGCAATCTGGAGATCTTCCTCAACAATCAGCACTCGCGCTTTTTCCCCTGGGCCGCAGATCGAGTCGGTGAGCGCGTTGAGCATTGCATCTTCTTCAATCGGAGTCCTTGCCCATCCCTGTATTCCATCCGGCAAGTCACTGGCGGGTTGGACCTGCGTTGGGTTCGCATCCAGGCTCAGCAGCACCACGGGAGTGTGAGCCTCCGGATCAACGCGGCGCAGCAGCGGAAGGACTTCCCATCCGTTTAAGCCGTCTGGCGACGTGTCCAGCAGGATCGCTTCAACTCCGTTGTGTGCGGCCGTTACAGTTTGCGCGGCCGTAGCTGCCTCAACAATGCGATACCCATGCCGCCCCAGCATCGATGTCATCTGCAGCCGTATGTCTGGATTGCTGCAAGCTACCAGGATTGTGCCGCAGCCTGGCTCTTCTTCCTGAGGTCCGGCCAGCGCTTCACGCGGAACAGGATGGTATGGCAGAAATACGCGGAACGTAGATCCGCGAACAGGGTTCCGTTCTGCCCAGATGCGGCCCGAGTGCTGGAGCACGATCGTACGGCAGATGGCCAGCCCCAGGCCACTGCCACCCTTCTGCCGCGAATCCGACGCATCCACCTGCTGGAATCGTCCGAAGATCGCCTCCAGCTTGTCGGCAGGAATGCCGCGCCCATTATCGATCACCGAGAGCGTTACCCCGGTCGCCCCAGGACGCAACATAATGGAGATGGTGGAATTTGGCGGAGAGAATTTCACCGCGTTCGACAACAGATTGGTCAACACCTGTAGCAGACGGTACGGGTCGGCATCGATCTCCGCTTGCGTGCTGTCATGCAGCAATCGCACTCCGGCGGAATCTGCTACGGGCTGCATGTCGCCGATTGCCTGCTTCACAATTTCTGAAAGTTGGGTGGGTCTAAAGCTCAGAGGCTCGCGGCCGCTCTGAATACGCTCGAGATCAAGAATGTCATTGATCAATCGCACCAACCGTTCAGAGTTGGCCAGCGCAATGCGAAGCAGGTTGTTTGCTTTCTCGCTTATGCCGCCCAGCAATCCGGACGACAGCAAACCCAGCGCGCCTCTGATCGATGTGAGCGGAGTGCGGAGTTCATGGCTTACCGTGGAGATGAACTCATCCTTCAGCCGGTCGAGTGCGTTGCGCTGGCTGATGTCGCGGAAGCTGAGAACCGAACCTGAAAAATGTCCCTGATCGTGTATTGGAGTAAGTGCGTATTCCGCAGGGAACGAACTCCCATCCTCGCGGAATATATTTTCCTCGCCGGCAGAAGTATGAGGTCGACTCGTCACTCGCAGCAACGGGCAGTCCTCCATGCAACGGCGGTTCTCAGTCGCGTTGCCGTGCATCAATTCGTGAACGGTTTTGCCGATGAGCGATGTGGGAGAAGCGCCGAGCAATCGTGCCGCGGCGGGATTCGCAAATGTCACCATGCCTTCGCCGTCGACACCGCAAATTCCATCGGCTACCGAATCGAGCAAAATCTGCTGTTGACGATAAAGTCCTTCTGCGCGGCCTCGTTCCTGCGAACGCGCCAGCATCTGGCCAAGCGATGTCGCGATGGTCTCAATGGCAGCCACCGAATCACGATCTTCGCGACGCTTGTGGCTGGAATAAAACTCCAGAACGGCAAGGATGTTATTTTCTACGCGTACCGGAACCGCCCAGCCGGAGACCATCTTCTGTCGCAGGGCAAGGTCGACGCGTGGGCTTTTCGCAGCTGCAGCCAAATCGGCAGTCCAAATCGTTTGGCCCTGCCTCCACACCTCCCCGGCTACTTCCGCGCCGCGCGTCAGTGTGCGCCCCGCACTCTCCTGAATGAATCCTTCCGCATCGGCTCCCGGCGAGCCCCACGCTGTAAAAAACTCCAGGCAATCCTCTTTCGGATTCACGCGCCACTGGACACCCAAATCCCAGCCCTGCGTAATGCAAAGCGCTTCGATTATGCGCATGGACGCAATTTCCGGCAGTGCATTTTCGCTCACAATCTGGCTCACCGTCAGTTGAAGAGCCAGTTGGTTTTCGCGCTGCTTCTGATGCGTTACATCGCGCAGCATACAGCGAACGGCCAGCGGTTTCCCCGCTTTCCTCCGCTGGCTCAGGCTCAACTCAAACAGAAACATGCGTCCGTCGGACGAGTGATGTCGCAGCGGGACGCGCTCTACAACCTCGCCATCGAGCGCGCGCCTGAAATGCGCTGTTATCTCACTGCGATTGGCTGGCTCAAACAACTCATCGAAAGCGTCGAGAGCAAGCAGCGCCTGCTGATCCAAACCGAAGCAACGCTTCCACGCGGGATTGGCATACACAAATCGCCCCGTCGGGCTCAGCGTCGCCATCATCTCGCTGGAGTTCTCAAACAGGTCGCGATACCTCTCCTGCGATTCGCGCAGATCCTGCTCCTGCCGCAACATTGCGGCCTGATCCACGGCGACCGCTACCAGTCCGGTGACCGCGCCATTCGCATCTCGCAGAGCAGACATGTGCAGCGTGACCGGAACAATGCCACCATCTTTACGGCGCAACTGCGCATCAAAACTGGGAACCTGGCTGGGCGGAAGTGAACGCACAATGTCCAGATAGGCAGACATTCGGTCTTTCGGTGCATCTTTGGCTTCGCGCTTTTGGCCCGTCAGTTTTTGCATTTCTGCTACCAGGCGCGCGCCTTCGCCTGGAGCCAGAATCTCAACAATGCCGTACATGCTCTTCAACTCTGCTTCGTCACAACCAATTAATCGCTCCGCGGCAGGGTTGGCAAAGGTCAGCCGCCCGTCCAGACCAATTGCCACTACCGCAGGCCCGGCCGAATGCAGGATGTCGTTCACGGACTTGCTCAAAGGATATGGCTTCGGCTGGGGAACATCGGGAGCGGTGGCCTTTATGCGCGGAATGCGGAAGGCGAGCACCAATGCTGACCCGCACGCTGCCAGAATCAGCAGGCCATCAAAGCGAGGCCCGGCTATCAGGCGCACCAGCACGGCACCGGCTGCCATAATCACTGCCAGGATCGCAAACGCCATCCAGATTACAAAGACGCCGCTTGTTGCCGCCTGTACGGGATTCGGTGGCTGCGCTGCGACCATCTCCTTCGATGAGTCACCCATCGACTCTCCAATTGCTCTAAAAGTGCTCGCGATTCGAGAAACCCAACTGCTTAACCCTTAGTACTGTTTTTGCGTAGTATATGCCTTTGATTTTAGCCCCTCTACGGGAATCGGGAAGGAGTTCCTTCTTGCGTAACCTCATTATTGTCCCGGTATTTCCTTTCTCCCGAATCGATATTGGAGTCAATTTGACTGGTCGCCGGTCGCCTTATACTTGCTGCATGAAACCTCGACCGATAATTAAGGCTCTTTTTCGCACCCTTCTTTTTGATTTAGTTCTAGTCAATCTTGCATTCCAGGCGCCACTTGCACACGCCTGGGGTAACGACGGGCATCGCATCATTAACCGTCTCGCCGCAACCTCGCTGCCAGCCGATGCACCGGCGTTTCTTCGCAGTGAACGTGTTTTGAATGAGATTGAATACCTAGGTCCTGAACCTGACCGGTGGCGCTCATCGGCAGAGCCGGAACTGAATGCAGCGCAGGCCCCGGAGCACTTTATTGACCTTGAACCGGCCGACGCGCTCGGTCCATTGCCGCACAAGCGGTTCGATTTTGAAGCCAGGGTCTATGCCGCCGGCGACCGCCCCGATCGCATCGGACTGCAGCCCTGGGAAACTACCGAAGTTTGGGAGCGTCTTAAAGCAGCCATGCGTGCCTACCGCGCTATGTTGGCAAACCACGAAAACACCGCGCCCGTTGAGCAGGCCATCGTATTCTACGCAGGCTGGCTGGGACACTACGTCGGCGACGGTTCAAATCCACTGCACACTACAGTCCAATACAACGGATGGACCGGACCCAATCCAAACGGCTACACCACCGCGCACCAGATTCACTACCAGTTTGAGAGCCCCTTCATCACCGCCAATATTCACAGGCCCGACGTGGCCAGCAGAATGTCGCCCGTGCAAGCAATCGACGGTGACATGTTCGACGCCTACGTGGCCTACCTTCGCCAGTCGGCCTCCCACATTGAAAAGGTGTATCAGTTTGAAAAGGCGGGCGGCTTTGTCGGTGAGGGATCAGCCGACTCTCGCGCATTCGCAGCCGAACGGCTGGCAGCCGGTGCCAGCATGTTGCGCGACATGATCTACTCAGCCTGGCTCGACAGCGCCAAGCCCGTTCAGGATCGATACGCTGACAAATAGCAATCGGCCAGCAACAACGCAACCCACTGATTTTCCGTCTTTACTCCCGTTCGCGGCGACGCTTATAAATACCGATAGGCGCCGCCGCTTCCCCGTTGTTTCTGCTCCCCAAACTGTGGTGGCCGTCTCAACAGAAAGAGGAGATCGTCATGTCAGACCAAAAAATAATCGCAATTCTGGGCGCCACCGGTGCGCAGGGCGGCGGCTTGGCGCGCGCCATTCTCAACGATCCAAACGGCAGCTTTGTCGCTCGCGTTCTTACGCGCAACGTAAACACTCCCAAGGCGCAGGAGTTTGCGCGCCTCGGCGCTGAAGTTGTTGCCGTCGATGTGGATGATCCCGCCAGCCTGAAGAAGGCGTTCGCAGGAGCATACGGAGCTTATTGCGTCACATTTTTCTGGGAACATTTCTCTGTCGATCGTGAAATGGCCGAAGTCAAAGCAATGGCTGAGGCAGCGCGCTCCGAAGGCCTCAAGCACGTCATCTGGTCAACACTTGAGGACACGCGCATGTGGGTGCCGCTCAGCGACGACCGGATGCCGACGCTGCAGGGCAAGTACAAGGTGCCGCATTTTGACGGCAAGGCCGAATCGAACCACTTCTTTACCGATGCCGGCGTCCCAACAACTTTTCTGCTCACTTCGTTCTACTGGGACAATTTCATTCACTTCGGCATGGGCCCTGCCGCTGGTCCAGATGGCAAGCTCGCCATTACTCTCCCGATGGACGATAAAAAACTCCCCGGCATCGCGGCCGAGGACATCGGCAAATGCGCCCACGGAATCTTCAAGGCAGGGGATAAATTCATCGGGCAAACCGTGGCCATCTCCGGTGAGAATCTTACCGGCGCTCAAATGGCAGCAGCCTTCTCCGATGTGCTCGGCAAAGAGGTCCGCTACAACAGCGTGCCGCCTGAGGTGTACCGCAGCTTTGGCTTTCCCGGCGCCGACGACCTGGGCAACATGTTCCAGTTCAAGCGCGACTTTGAAGACTACTTCAGCGGAATACGCAATCCCGAGTTTGCACGCATGCTCAACCCGTCGCTGCAGGATTTCAAAACCTGGCTGTCGAACAACAAAAATGCAATTCCGATCAAGTAACGGCCAAGCTTAACCTGGAAGGCCCGACGAAAAACTAATCGTCGGGCCTACCAGTTAACTCATTCAAGTGAGCATCACTGCTTCTTGCCGCCCGATTCAATTTCCGCCATCCGGCGCTCCAGGATTGGACGCCAATGCTGTTGCGCTGAGGTCTCCATCTCCGGTAGTCGGCCCATCACCATTCCATACGCCGCTTTCGCTCCTGTCCAGTCGCCGTTCGCAGCCAACGCATCGCCCAATGCACGATTGGCGTCAAAGCCGTTGGGAACAAGCGAAACCGCCGTTCGCGCCGCGCTCAACGCCGCAGCGGGATCAGTCCGCAATCCACGCGTCGCTCGTCGCGTGTAAACCATTGCTTCGGCGTCTGGAATTGCAAAATCGCCATAGTAGACCGCGATGCTGTTCATGATCACCGCATCTGGCTTGCGGCGATTGAACATCTCGTAAGGATTGCGCACCCAGGTGCCGAACTCATATCCGCCCAGGTCTCCATAGCTGATCAGAATCGGCCCCTTCACAATCGGCGGCACCTGGATCTCCTGAATGTAGCTGGTGTCGAATGTCGGCAGCAGCTTGCAAGGGATGTCATAGTCGCTAGGCAGCAGAAACGGTGCTGCAAAATATGCAAACGAACATTCCTTCACGTTGTGCTCGTCCAGCCATTGCTTGGTCCACTTCAACTGCTGCGCCCAGTCCACACCGGCGTCAGAAAAATATTTATGTGTATTGGCCGGCCCGCCCCACAGCGCATTGCCAAACGGAATGTAGTTCGGAAACGAGCGCAGCGATTCCACGGCGTGCGCGCCGAGCAAAATAATCACCACGTAGACCCACGGCCTGCTTCGCTTCATCAACCACGCTGCTGCCGCGCCAAGTAGCGTAAAGACGAACGGGTATATCGGCAATATGTGCCGCTCGCCCATGTTGAGCGGGCCAGCCATGGCAATCGCCAGGTAGAACACCGCGGGAATTGCCAGAAAGAAAATTTCGCGCGTCTGCCGAATCTTGCCCGTTGCAAATACCCAGATGCCCAGTGCTAGAAGTACCAGCGTAGCCAGCGTCCACTTCACCGCCAGAACAACGGGGAAGTAGTACCAGATGCCGTGCGCGTAGACCTTGCCCATAAAGTACGTCGGCCACGATTCGCCCACGCCCTGCACGTCTACCAGCCCGAACAGGTAACTCTCCGGCAACAGATGATAGTGCGCACAAAACAAAATAAACCAGCGCATTGGCGCCGCCAGCGGGCGCACCTCCACGTCCAGCGGAGCCATGCTCACGCCATTCGGATGCATGTGGAACCGAAAGCTGTAAATTCCCCAAAGAACAAACAACGCTACTGCGCCGATAATGCCCAGCCCGACCGCCGTTTCTCTCGCGTCGACTAACGGCAGTTTGCCGGCCGCCTTCCATCTGCCTGCAAGTTCGCCGGCTCCCAGAACCGTCAGCAATGGAAACAGCACAATCGTCGAATGCTTTGAGGCCAGCGCCAGCCCCAGTACCAATCCACAGGCAGCCGCTCGCTTCCAGTTCATCTGCTTCACAAAACGATAGAACAGGTATACCGTCGCGAAGAACCCGCAGGCCGCGCCCGTGTCCGTAGTGACAAACGGCGCGTTGGCAATCACCGAGGGATCAAACACGTAGAGCGCCATCGTAATCAGCCCGGCGGTGGCGCCAAACATTTCCTTGCCCGCCAGAAAAAGAACCGCGGCCAGCACAAGACCAAACGTCATCGCCGCCAGGTGAACTCGCAGAAGAAGAGTATCGGCGCTATACTTGCCGCCGAATTTTGCGCCATTGCGGAAGATCAGTTCGCGGCCGCCAAAGTAGGCTTCGTCCTTGAAGTAGCGTCCCTGCCGCGAAGCAGTCTTCAAATCGAGCGGAACCAGCGGCAACGTTGCCACCAGCTTTACCAGCGGAGGATGCTCAGGATTGAGCGTGTACTCGCCGTTGATCCAGTTCATGTAGCCGGCGTAAATGTGGTCGCCCTCGTCCCAGCTTGGCGACTGCTGCCGTGTCGAAAAACCAACTTCAATCGCCATGGTCAAAAGCAGCACCAGCGCGGCTCCTGCAACCCCGTACCGAACCCTCATTCTCAAGCTCCGTCGTTTCAGATCGGCCCGGTCACGGCCCAAACCCGAAGAACAAGCATAGCGCTCAACCCCGTCGCAAGGCATGAGCATTCTTCAACTTGCGCCTGGATGGCCGCATGCTTTCGATACACGATTGCGATGGAGTCGCGATCCCAGATTTAACTTGAGTTGGTTTTAAGAACGGAAGCCGGAACTAGTCGCCGCTCTCGGCAGAGGCAATTGCCGGAATCCGCCTGAACATCAGCGTGAGCGAGAGCCACAATAGGACCACCGCGGGGCCAGCCACCAGCATCCAGCCGAATAGCGCCTGGCTGGCGAGCCATCCAACTTGCACAGCGGGCCTCAGGAAAACTATTTGCCGCAGCCAGTCATATACCTGCGAATGCGCTGGTCCAAACCCCATTATCCATTTGCCCAGCCGCATGAACGGAATAATCATAACCAGTTGCAGCGGCATGGCGGCGTAGTTCGCAGCCTGAATGGCCGGCTGATTGAGCCCGAGCAGCAGCGCAAGCGCGGCGCAAAGCACTGTCGGAATTCCGACAACCGGAATGCAGCCGATCGCAAACCCAAGCGCAATCGTTAGCGCCAGACGCCGCGGCGAAATGCCCTGCCGCAACCACTGGGTCGCATCAAACTTCACGGGTTTTGAGAAAAAGCGCATTGGCAAAGTTACCGCTACTTCCTATTACGATTAAACACACAATTCGGATTTAGTCGTTGCGACTAATGTGCCATATCCGATGAATCTTCTGTGAATGAACCAAAACTGTAAGCAGACTCAATGTATCGGCCATTTTGGGAATTTCATGAATTGCTTGCGCACGGCCCGGCTACCCGCGTATTTGGCCCCGCACGTAAACACCGGCCATTGCGATAAACTTGGACCCGATGCGCGTGTTTGGAATCGACTGCGGCACAGAGGTCACGGGGTTCGGCGTCGTAGAGCCGGATGAAAGCAGCCGCGAGGCTCGCCTGGTCTGCAAAGCCTTTGGCTGCATCAGGCTCATCAAAACAAAAAGTACGCCCGAACGTCTGGAACAGGTGTTCAGGGAACTATCTGCCGAGCTGGAGCGCTGGCAGCCCGACGCAGTTGCAATCGAGGAGGTTTTCTACTCAGTGAATGCCAAAACAGCGCTAAAGCTTGGACAGGTGCGAGGCGTGGCATTGCTGGCCGCAGCCTGCAAAGGCCTTCCCGTCGCCGAATACGCGCCGCTCAAAATCAAATCCAGCGTGGTCGGATACGGATTAGCCAAGAAGGAACAGGTGCAGTTCATGGTGGCCCGCCTGCTGGGCCTTGCTGAGCTGCCCCAGCCGGCCGACGCTGCCGACGCACTGGCCATCGCCATCTGCCACATTCATTGCTCCCAGACCCTGGCCGGCCAGGGCATTGCAAACGGGGGAGCGCGATGAAGTCCACTCTGCTTGCGCTTTTCGCATGTGCGGCAATTGCGGCTCTGCCATGCGTTTCGCAGTCTCCAGCACCCCAGGACGGCGTGTTTACTGCCGACTTCACCAATCCCGGCATCTCTCCCTCGCACTGGGTGCTCACGCTGCACCGCGACGGAAGCGGACATTTCCACGCTGACGGAGCCAAAGACGGAGAACCGGCGAAGCAGACAGCAATCGACGTCTCCGGCGAAGATCGGGACGTTCACCTGAGCAAGGAGTTTGCTGACAAAGTCTTTGCCACCGCACAGCAGCACAATTGGTTCAACCAGAATTGCGAAAGCCATTACAAGGTAGCTTTTCAGGGATGGAAGAAAATCAGCTACAGCGGCCCGGAAGGGCAGGGTAGCTGCACCTTTAACTACTCCCAGGACAAGCAGATACAGACTCTTGGCGAGTCGCTCGTCGGGGTGGCTGAAACGCTGCGCGAGGGCGCGCGGTTGGAGCTGCTTTTGCAGCACGACCGGCTCGGTCTAGATCAAGAAATGGAGTACATCACCGACAGCGCCAAAGACGGCCGCCTGCGCGAGATTGTAGCCATTCGCGACATCCTCGAGCGGCTGGCCCAGGACGACGAACTACTCGAGCGCGTGAGAAAACGCGCACGCAGCCTGTTAGCGCAAGCCGGCAGCTGAAGTCGGGATTCGGAATCGCTGCCCTTCTCAGAGCTGTCATCCCGACAGAGCGCAGCGACGAGGAATCTGCGGTTGCTTCAAAATCTCGAATTCTGCGATGAACCAATTTAGGATTACGTCCGGATCGCCAACAACTCACCCATAACAGGCGGCAACACTCTCACAACTCGCGTGCTCCACGCTTATCTCGACATCGTTGGTCCCGGAGTGCTACCTGATCGCGTAGCCACCATCGACTGGAATCGTGGTTCCGGTAACAAAGTCCGAAGCCTGTGATGCCAAGAACACAGCCGTTCCAGCCACTTCCTCCGGCTGACCCCATCGGCCAGCAGGAGTCCGCGCGAGAATCTCGTCGTTCATGAGCTTCATGGGCGTTGTTCGTACAGGCGCCGTCATATCTGTCTCAATCCATCCCGGTGCGATCGCGTTCACTTGAATGTTGTGCGGGGCGAGTTCAATAGCCATTGACTTGGTCAGTTGCACGATCGCACCTTTCGCTGCGCTGTAAGAGGGGATGAGCCCGGATCCAAAGAACGAATACATACTGCCAATGTTGATAATCTTTCCACGTTTCCGACTCAGCATCGATTTCGCAGCGAGCTTGGAAAGAAGAAACACCGCATTGAGCTGCGTCTCGATAACATTGTCCCAATCTTCCGCCTTTTCGTTGAGAACACCGCCGCTCAGTGAAACGTTACCCGCATTGTTTACCAAAATATCTATGCCACCGAGTTCTCTCTCGACCCTGCTGAGTGCGGGCTCCAAATCGGCGCGATTGGTCAGATCAATCACTTCCGCTACCGAGGGGACGCCGATTGCTTTTAACTCGTAAAGAACTCTCTCGTTCTTTTCTTTGTTTCGTCCAAACAATGCAACAGCGGCACCCGCGTTGGCCAATCCCAGCGCTATACCGCGACCAATTCCACCATTACCACCCGTCACCACAGCCACACGGCCGGTCAAATCAAATGAAGCAGGCGTCCTAATCATGCGTTCCTCACCTTGAATAGCAAATTCTTGCGTATCTTTTAGGGCCAGCTGAGAGTGTACAGTGAACGGCGCACAAGTGGCGCTCTTTGCCCGTTGACGGCCTGACAGTGGATTGATGTCGTGAGTGAACGGTTCTGCCTGGATCACCGGCAATCCGGAAACTACCTTGCAGTAAACTTCACCGCAACCGCCACCCCACCAGACCAGCTAACATGGGTCGTCTACAATTTCAGGAAACATGAAACAGGAAACAGCCTGCTTCTCAAAGACGCTTGGCTATTTCCCGATTTATAGTTAGACGAAAAATGTTGCGCGACTTTTACCTTGTAAATCGTGTCGTATAGATAGTGGTTTGGGTCCCCTGAGAGCCAAAAGGTCGCTTCGGGAGACGGGTTGTTCAGGAAGGCGGAAGACCATGAATCAGATCGCAAATCTCGAACAAAACCTCAAGAAGTATTCAAATTTCCGCCCCGCAGCCTGGGCGCTGGGGATGGCGGTTGCTGCTCTGGCGGTTTTTCTTGGTTCTTACCCCGTGCGCGCGGATGACAACGCCGGTTCGGGACCGACGGGCGCGGCGCGCCTGAGCAGCGTCGAAGGCCAGGTGCGCCTCATGCAGGACGGGCAGGTTATCGCCGACGCGGCGCCGGCCAACGCGCCCTTGTTCGCAGGAACACGTATTGAGACCGGCGACGACGGTAAGGCCGAAGTGCAGTTTGACGACGGCAGCATCGCGCGCATCTCGCCCAGCAGTGCTCTTACCATCCAGTCCATTGGCGGCGATGGAAGCGCCGGTACAGACATGGTGCTCGAAAATGGCCTCGTCTACTTTGAGCTGCCCGGCAATACGCAGGACGGACAGACACGCGTGCTTTTCGGCGATAGCGTTGCCACTGTGACCGGCTTCACCGTCATACGCGTTCGCCGCGATGCCCCTCCTGATGAACTCGCGGTAATCTCCGGCAATGCGCACCTTGAGCGCGGCAATAACATGCAAGTCGACGTGCGCGGCGGCGAAAGCATCACCCTCGACGCCTCCGATCCGGGCCGCTACAACCTTGCTGACAACATCGAACCCGACTCATGGGATCAGTGGAACACCGATCGCGATCAGGCTCTCACCGCTGCCGCTTCTGATCAGACCAGCGCAACCAGCAACTACGTCAACGGCGACAACCCCAACCCGCAATGGAACGATCTTGACGCCAACGGCAACTGGTACGACGTACCCGGACAGGGCTATGTCTGGTCGCCTTTCGTCGCCGCCTCTGCCTCTTGGGACCCGTATGGCTGTGGCCACTGGATGTATACGCCGCGCTTCGGCTACGTCTGGGTTTCGTGCGAAAACTGGGGCTACCTGCCGTACTCTTGCGGCTCGTGGAATTTTTATAACGGCTTTGGCTGGGGCTGGGCCCCCGGCATGGGCGGATGCACGCCCTGGTGGCGGCGCGGATCTTACGTCGGCTGGAACATCGGTAATGTTCCCTCCTGGTATCACCCCACTCCGCGTCCTATTCTTCGCAATCCGCGCGGCAGAATCCCCATCATCAACGTGAACCACCATGCGGATGGTGGCCCAGGCGACTTACCGGAGCGTGGCAGAAACAATCCTGTGATGATCTCCGGTCGCCAGGTTCAGCCCATGCAGCGGATTCCTGAGCATAACAGCTACGTCCGTTCCACTTCAGGTTTCGTATATCACCCGACTGGCAGCAATCAGCAGAGCAGAGACGGAGGCGTGGTTGAGCGTGGAAACAACGAAAACAATCCACCCGCGGCGACCAATCGTCCCGTGTATCAACACAATCAAACGGACAATAGCTACGTGCGCCGCGCCAATCCCGGACAGGGCGGCGGCTACGTTCCACCGGCGCAGGGCAACAACCCAGATCGGAATAACAATTCTGATCGTAATAACAACTCAGATCGCAACAACAACACTCCGGCGCCAATTATCACGCGGCCGGGACGCATCATCGTGCCGCCAAACCAGAATCGTCAGGACCCTGGCCGCACCTACACGCCTCCGCCGCAACAAAATCAGCCTCAGCCTCGTCAGTACACACCTCCACCGCAGCAGCAACAGCCGCGTGCTGAACAGCCTCAGCCTCGCCAGTACACGCCTCCACCTCAACCGCAACCCACACGTCCAGCAGAGCCCAGCCGGCAGTACACACCACCTCCAAGCCAGCACAATTCGGGTGGAGGCAATGCGGGCGGCGGTTCATACGCTCGGCCTTCAGGTCCTCCTTCGGGTGGCGGAGGGGGTGGTGCCCATGGCGGCAGTGCACCTGCAGGTGGCAACGGGAATGCTCCAGTTCACCATTAATTATTTGCTGCAGGCAAGTGCTTTATAAACAATTCGAATCGCAAAAGGCGCTCGTCATTTCACGGGCGAGCGCCCTTTCTTTAAAGCGGTTTTGATATGTGAAATCGCAAATCGAGTTACAATCTTCTTACCCAGATTTGTATTGTTTGGTTAGGCAGGCTGCACAGTTAAGGCATTGGTGTTATCAGAATCACTAAATTAAAACGCCTTATCCGCAGTCCTGTTGAACGTTCCCCGCATGTAATCAGCACGATTGGGCCTTGCGTTCCAACGGCAGTTTTACTCTCGCTCTTGTGGCGGAAGAAATCCTGTCGAAGCATCGAATCGTGGGTTAACTTAAATCGCCTTTGACTAGGTGCCCGGAGGTGTTATGCCCGGACGCGAAAGACGTCGGCGTGTGCTCGTCGCAGATGATGAAAAACTCATAGCGGACACACTGGCGCAAATTCTAAATTCAAATGGATTTGTTGCGGAAGCTGCTTACAGCGGTGAGCAGGCGGTGGAGAAGGCTTCACTCCTGCATCCCGACCTTTTAATAGCCGATGTGTTCATGGGCGGAATGAACGGTGTCGAATCTGCCGTATTAATCCAAAAAATTCTTCCGCAATGCGAGGTCATTCTCTGTTCCGGGCAGATCGCTTCTGAGGAGCTGGTGCACAATGCCAGATTGCAGGGATATCAGTTCGTTCTTCTGCTCAAACCTGTACATCCCCAGGTACTGCTTGATCGATTGAATTGGATGGGTCGTGCTGACGGCGCCGCCTGAAATGAAAAAACCTCCGGCGCCCGTATGGGTCTGGCCGGAGGTTTTTGGCGATCATCCAAAATCTATTTGAAGAGTAATGGAGCAAACACGTAGAGGCTTCTGCGCCACGTCTGCCATTCGTGTGAAGTGCCGGGAGAAATGTAGACATAGCTGTTGGTGATTCCAGCCGCGACCAGCTGCTCCTGGTGTTTCTTTAGCGCTTCAGGGTTCTCAAGCGGCGGCTCGGTTCCGCAGGAAAAGAAGAAAACCTTCACCTTCTTGTTGAACTCCGCGGGATCAGCCATTGCGCCGCCGTAGATCGTTTTCAAATCGAGCGTGGCAGGCATTGGCGGCGGCGCAGCCATCGGTATCGGACTTCCGGGGCCGCCTGCTCCAAATCCAGCAGCAGTGCCGCCGCTGAACAAGCCAATATAAGCAAACTTGTCCAGGTTCGACATTGTCACCGACGCCGTCATAAAGCCGCCCATTGAAAGCCCGGCCATGGCGCGATGATCCTTATCAGACAGCGTGCGAAAATTGCTGTCAACCCAAGGAATTAGGTCATTGATCATCAGCTTGCCGTAAGCGCCGCCCCCGGGAGCAAAGCCAATCATTCCCGGCCTGCGCGCCGGAGCAGCCCCGCCCGGTGCGGCGCCTGCCGGAGGACCACCAGGAGGCGGACCACCCGCATTACCGACCGCGCTGGTCTCCATCACCACGATCATCGGCTTCACCTTGCCTTCGGCCAGCAGGTTGTCGAGGATGACGTTGGTCCGGCCCATCTCAGTCCACACGCGCTCATCTTCGCCGCCGCCGTGCTGCAGATAGAACACCGGATAGCGCGTCGTAGTGTCCTTGTCGTACCCCGGCGGAGTGTAGACAAAGATATGCCGCCACGTACCGGCAGTCTTAGAGTAGTAATTCTTGATCAGCAGGTTGCCGTGCGGGACATCTTTCAGGTCGTAGAAATCCACGCCGGACTCGGGTACTTCAAACCCGTTGCACATGTGACCGTAGCCGATGAACGCGTTGGTGCCCGGATCGAGAACAATGGCGCCGTCCACAACCATCCAGTAGTTGTGATAGCCGGGTGCCTGCGGAGCGCTGGTGTAGGTCCACACGCCATCCTCGCCCTTCACCATGTCAAACGCAACGTTGGCCAGGGCTACCTGTACCTTCTGCGCGTCAGGCGCCTTGAAGTGAAAGGTAACCCGCGAGTCAGCTTCGATACGCGGAAACTCGACGCGGGGAAAATTGTAGGGCGAGGGGTGAGCCGCAAACGCAGGCGCAGAATCAGTGCGCAGCGGAGCGGGCACCAGCTCACGCCGGCCCTTGTTGGCCTGAGCTGAACAGGTTGCGACCGCAAATGCGGTTGCACACAATGCAAAACACAAAACTCGTTTCATAAGCTGTACATCTCCCGGTTTGAACTGACGATTATGTTCCGCCACAGCCGAAATCGTGGGCTTGTTGAAATTCAAATCCAATGCGAAGGAGTGCTGTTTCCATTGACGTCAACGAAACATGCGAAGTTTCAGGCAGACGCAGTAGAAAGAGCCAGACGTGGATTTGTCAACGAGTTGGGAAGCGCAGGGGAACCAGCAACCGGCTAAAAGCCCAGCGTGACGCCCTTTTCGCCAATGACGGTGAAGCAGTCAAGCAGGTGTGTCAGCCCAAGCAGCTCACGAACCCGCTTGCCCAGGTGCAAAAGCTCAAGGCTGCAGCCCATTGTCTTGGCAGACACCATCAGGCGCACCAGGGTGCCCAATCCCATGCTGTCCATGTGCGCTACATCGGCCAGATCGAGAATGATGCGCCGATGAGTAGGGATGAGCTGGCAGATGCGACTGTAAAAGTTGCCGGATACGTTAGAGACAAGGCGACCGTGCAAGTGGACAATAGCTGCTTCGCCCTTTTCTTCGATGGAAATATTCAGCGTGCAGACAGCTGCCGGTTCAGTCATTTGAGCTTTCCTGGCGACGGGAGACCTTGGGGAATCGGGGACGATCTGCTGCGATCTTCTCACGATCCACAGCAAATAGGAAAGAGAGAATCCCCTCGCGAAATCAGAGCCTCCTCTTTTTTAAATGGACTGTCGAAGTGGATCGGGCCTATAGTCTGACGATCCCCCTAACTTCCCCATTGGGAAGATTCCAAGCAAGAGGTGTCGTCATGGCAAGTTTCCTGGTGCAGGTTTCGTATACCCCTGAAGCGTTGAGCGCACTGATCGCAAAACCACAAAATCGAATGGCGGTTGTCAAAAAATCGGTTGAGAATCTTGGCGGCACATTCACTGGTTCGTGGATGTCGTTCGGTGATTACGATCTGGTGATGCTGCTTGAAATGCCGAACAACGTGAGTGCCGCGGCGCTGGCAATCGCTGCTGCCGCCGGCGGATCGCTCAAGGCCATCAAGACCACTCCGCTGCTCACGATTGAACAGGCGCTTTCCGCATTGAAAAAGGCCGGCAAGTCAGGCTACACACCGGTAGTCAAGCCGTAATCGCAACGTTTCCTAAAAGAATTGAGCCGTGTGCCCCATTCATGCGCGTTGATTACGCATGAGTGGGATACCACCACTCTCAAGATTGCATTGTCGTCTTGAATGCAGCAATGCGGGCTCGCGCCCCGCGCTCACTTCGCAACAGCCCCCCGCCGCTCACGGCCACTCAGCAGATAAATGGCAGCGCGCAATTCAAGCAGCGGATCGGCTGAAGGCTCAATGCCGTCCACGCGCGGAATCGGATCGAAAATAATACGCTGCTGTTGCGCCAGTGTGTCTGCCACCACCGCATTCAGCTCAAGCGTACCCAGTTCAAACAGCTCGCGCGATTCAGGCCAGTGAATGGTCGCGTTATCGGTCACATCGCCCTGGGCGGCAATCTGCACCAGAATCTTGAACCGCACCGGACCCCTGCCAACCCGGGCAGCGATCTCGTCAAAGTGATAATTGGCCGGCAGCGCGGCCACTTGCGCATCGGTCAGGAAATCGTTCCCCAGCTCCGGCACAATCCGATAACGCCCAAAACGAGACGCGCCTGCTGCGTTGGTGAACTTGAATGCCGTCACGCCAAAGTAGGTGTCGCGCGCCAGGCTTGTCGGAAACGGCTTGGGTGTCTGCACAAACTTGAGCGCCGCCGGATGCGCGCCGAGAAATTTTTCAATCGGCTTCGGCGACGGCACGTCGGGTCCACTGGCTGCCGCCGCGCGCAGAAAATCGAGGAATTCATATCCATCGCGCGCCGGAAATCCATCCGTGGAGTGAGAAACAATGTCCGTGTGAACATGCTCGGCCAGGTTGAACCGGATCGCCATCCCACGCGGATTTGCTTCAGGGGCGTTATCCGGAATCTCCGGCAACCCGGTGGAATTTGAAAAGCGCGCGCTAACCGGCGTCGAAGGCCTCTGCGCATGAGGTGCACGCGTCAACTCGGCGGCTCCCGCAGCAGGAGTAAAGACGCCAGTCAGCATCAGGCCCTTGGCATGTGCGGGGCGATAGCCCGGGTGAGCGCCAAAAATCTGGTGAAACTGCTGCAAAAGATCGTTGGCAAGCGCGACAACACGTTCGTCCTGTGGAAGGGGCATGGGGGGAACCTCCTGGAGATAGGCAGGGCGCAATAGGAAAGTTTCAGCGCGCCTGTTGCAAGCCGTACGGCCGTGCTTTTGATGATAACGGGCTTGGCCGGTCGCTACATTAAACGCCGGCGAATCAGATCCAGCGCCTGCTGCGATGCGAATTCGCGAATGCGCTGGCGATCGCCGCGGAAAGTCCGATCCATTACGTCCGTCCGGTTCGGATCAGAAAGCGCAATATAAACCAGGCCCACTGGCTTGCTTTCTGTTGCGCCCGTCGGCCCGGCGATGCCGGTTATGCCCAGGCCCAGCGTGGCGCCTGTGCGAATGCGAATGCCGTTAGCCAATGCTTCCGCCACTTCAGCTGATACGGCTCCATGCCGCGCAATCAGGTCGGCAGACACGCCGGCGAAAGCCGCTTTCAGCGGGTCAGAGTAAACCACCGCTCCGCCGACAAAGGCACGCGAGCTGCCCGGCACGGAGGTGATGCGCTGCGCAATCATGCCGCCGGTGCAGCTTTCCGCCACCGCCAGCGTGGACTGCCGCAGGCCCAGATAGTACAGAACGATCTGTTCGAGTGACTCGCCGGTCGAAGAGTAGAGCCAGTCTTCCAGTGTCTCTTCCAGCCGCCCGGCTAGCTCGTCCACGCGCTGGCGAGCCAGTTCAGGATTCGACTTTGAACAAAGCAACGTGAGCTGAATGTCGCCCGCGTGCGCAAGAATGGTGGTTTCTACATCGGGATAGGTGGTGTAGATGGGCGCCAGCATCTTGTCGGCTTGCGATTCAGGAATCATGGCGGCGCGCAGAGTGCGCTTGGCAATGTGGCGCGCAGGCACATTTGCCCGCAGCCGCGGCATGCACTCGGTATCGAACAGCGGCGTGCACTCATTCGGCGGACCGGGAATGAGCATGAGCAGCTTGCGATATCCCTCAAAAATCACGTCGAGCCACTGACCGGGAGCGCTGCCGTTGGCATTAGGCAGTACCGTTGCGCCCTCAAGCACGTCAGCCTGCTTAAGATTGTTTTGCGGCATGGTGGTGCGCCATGTGGCGGCCCGCGCATGAAGTGCTGCCACTTGCGACGCATCGCGGCGCAGCGTTATACAGAGCGCTTCAGCAACAGCTTCGCGTGTCAGATCGTCTTGCGTAGGGCCAAGGCCGCCCATGATGACGAGTAAGTCAACGCGCGCGAGGGCGTTGCGAATGGAGCTGACAAGGTCTTTCTGTCGGTCGCCAACAATGGTTTTAAAGTTGACGGTAACACCGATTTCGTTGAGCTTTTCAGTCAGGTAGAGTGAATTCGTGTCTTGCCGCCAGGGCGTGAGCATTTCAGAACCGACGGCGATAATTTCAGCTTTCATAAAAACAAGCTCCAGCTTTCAGCTGTCGCGGTGTAGTTTCCGCGATCGGTGTATCGGAGCCGGATTCGCAATTGAGCGGCGACGCGAGGCGCAAGCCAGATGCTTAGGACAGGCTCATTCCCTCTACACCCAAGTCCACATCATAAACGGCTTCGTTGGTGGCCAGAACTGCTGTACCAAGGGGCGAGAACGCAACGCCAATCAGATTAAATCCGGAGAGCGCGAGCGATGCTTCTCCATCCGGCGTAATGCGCACCAGTCCGCGCCGGCCTTTCAGGCTTGCGGCCACATACACGTCGCCTTCTTTTGAGAGCGCAAGCCCCTGCGGCCGCCCCAGCCCGCGAAACCATGCGCGCACATCACCGTTCGGCTCAATGGCCCAGATCGCTTCGTTCGACGAGAGCGAGGGCGCTGTCACGTAAAGCGTCCCCGTGTTGCTCATTGCCAGGTGATAAGCAGATACACTCGGTTCCAGTGTGGCGTGCACAAAAATCTGGCGTTGCGGGTTGATCTTGAAAATGGTCCCGCTGCGGTCGCCAACGAACAGGTTGCCCTCTCCATCGAAAGCCGCGCCGGTGGCCACGCCCATGCCTTCCGCATACACGGTCGATTCGCCGGCCTGATCGACCCGATAAACATTGCCTTCCGCCCGCGAAGTCACAAAAAGGTCGTCCTCCGGCGAAATAGCAAGCCCGGTGGCGTTCAGAATCCCTGAAACAAATGGAGTGCCGCGCCCTCCTGGGCTCACGCGCACAACGGAAACAGGCATCTCCTTGCCGCGTTGGCCGGAGATGGTGGCGTAGATCATGCCGGAGCGGCTCACAGCGGGGCTGGTCACCGGATGGAGCCCATCAGAAAGCTGGCGCGCAACCCGTAGCGGAACCGTGTTGCTCACCCCGGCTGGGTTACGCACTTCAATCATTCCAGTGCTGGCTTGATCGGGAATCGAAATGGCCAGGCGCGTAGGGCGGCTCATCAGCACCCGTGCCGGAAGTCCATCCACGAGCACAGCAGGCGGGCCATACTCGTCAGGGCCAAGCTGCGCGCCATGCAGTTCGATTTCGCCATGTGGCAGCGCCGCGGCCGGCGAAATGTCGTCAATGCGAGGCTCCAGTACTGCCTTCGATCCGGATTGTGCAGAGTTTCGGGCCATCTTGAGAGATTAAAACCAAATGCGCAGTAACGCCGCTATACCCCAAGCATACAGCCCGGCGGCCACATCATCGAATACGATGCCCCAGCCCTCCGGGAGGTTTTCAAGCTGGCGCACCGGAGGCGGCTTGGTCATGTCGAAGAGCCGGAAAAGGACGAGGCAGATGAGCATGTGCCGCCAGTCAATCGGGCAGCCAAGCAGAGCGATCCATTGCCCGGCCACTTCGTCGACGACCACAAACTGCGGGTCTTTGCGGTCGCTCTCGCGCGCGGCGATGGTGGCTGCCGGTACCCCAACGGCGATAGAGATCGCAATGCCCGCCAGAAGTGCGAAGAAAAGCGTCTGCGGCGCGGGATGAACGCCCCATGCGAACGCGGCCCACAGCAACATAGCGGCCACGGAACCCCAAGTACCGGGGCCCGGCTTGCCATATCCAGCACCGAAGAACGTGGCGATGGCGAATGCCCAGGCAGTCTTGTTTTCCGATGGGGTCGCGGTAGGTATGTCAGTCTTCATCTAGGTCACCGCCGCTTCCACCGGTGCGTCCGCGACCTGCGCCGCCCAGATCCTCAAGCACTTCAGGGTCGAGCACCGGCGAGCTGATCTTGTAAACGCCCATCGCCCACTTGCCAAGGTCGATCTTTCTGCAGCGATCGCTGCAGAAAGGGAAGTCTTCGTCTGTGAATTGCACCAGCATTCCGCAGGTGGGGCACTTGTGAAGCTTGGCGGATTTTTTCTTCGCAGCCATATCAATAAAACCGTCAGGAAATATGTTATCGCTTTTCAGCTGTCAACAATCATCTCTCGGCTGTGGCATTCAGATGCTAGTTAACCTGCGCAATGATGCGCGCCACCAAGTCATAATCATGCGCTTCGGTAATCTCGGCGCGGTAAAAACGTCCCGCTTCCAGCGTCTCCAGATCGCCGAAGTCGTTGATGTAAACCTTGCCGTCAATCTCCGGAGCGTGGAACTGCGTTCGCCCTTCCCAAAGCATCGCCGTCTCCTCTGACTCGCCTTCGGCAAGAACCATCACTTCGCGGCCGACCCAATCCTGCTTGGCCCGCTTTGAAATGGATTGCTGCAGTTTCATGATGCGGCGTTTGCGCGCCTCTATGGTGCGCTTCTGCAGCTTGCCTTCATTTGCAAACGCTGCTGAGCCTTCCTCGTCGGAATAAGAGAAGACACCGAGCCAATCGAACCTGGCCTCGCTGATGAACTCCTCCAAAATTTCAACATCACGAACCGACTCGCCGGGGAAGCCGACGACGAAACTCGTTCGCAGCGCAATGCCGGGAACTGTGGCGCGCACCTTTTCGATTGTCTTGAGGAAAATGTCGGCGCCTGCACCGCGCTTCATGGTCTTGAGCACAGCAGGCGACGCGTGCTGCAGTGGCACGTCGAGATACTTGCAGATGTTGTCATGCTTCGCAATCGTCTCAAGAAGTTTATTGGTAATGCGATTCGGGTAGGCGTAGAGGAAGCGCAGCCAGCGCAATCCTTCAATGCGAGCCAGCTCATCGAGCAGCGTGGCCAGGCCATCCTTCAAGCCCAAGTCTTCGCCATAGCAGGTTGTATCCTGGCCAATGAGCGTAATTTCCCGCACGCCGCGAGCGACAAGCTGTTGCGCCTCAGCCACCACCGATTCAAAACGGCGTGAACGGAATTTGCCTCGCAGGTTGGGAATCACACAGAACGTGCAAGGGTGATCGCAACCCTCGGCAATTTTGATGTACGCCGACGACCTGGGCGTAGTAAGAAAGCGCGGCGTAGTTTCGTTGTAGAGATAGGTGGGCAGCATATGCGCAGCGCCTTGCCAATCGTCCCGGCTAAAGCGCCCTTGCTGCTCGCGGTGGTCTCCTTCAGCGCGGAACGCCGTCGTCTCATGTTTGTGCGTGCCGGAAAGAGATTCCTGACCAGGCCGCATTTGCGCGCTGCTCAGAATATTAAAAAGCCCTGGCGCGGCAGCCGGCGGCGGTGCAATCCCTGCGGCTTCGAGAATCGACTCAAGTTCCCCGGTGCCTACCACCGCATCGACTTCAGGAATGCTCTTGCGAATCTCGTCGCGATAACGCTCTACCAGGCAGCCTGCAACGATCAGTTTCTTGGCGGAGCCCTCAGTCTTGAATCGAGCCATCTCAAGAATCGTGTCAACGGATTCCTGCTTTGCGGTGTCGATAAAGCTGCAGGTGTTCACGACAAGGATGTCGGCCTCTTCGGGACGAGAGGTCAGCCGCGCGCCGGCGCGGTCAAGAAGGCCCATCATGACCTCGGAATCGACGAGGTTTTTGGGGCAGCCCAAGGAAATAAAGCCCACGGAAGGGGCCGCGGGAGAGGTGGATTTGGTCACACTTCTATTGTACCGGGGATCGAAAACCGGCGCAGGACACGAGGAGTACTTCTCGTGCCGTTATCGCAGGGGATGCTGAGATTTGAAGGAACCTGTTTATTGAGCGCCGATGATCTGGGAAATGGGCACTCCACCGGACAGCAAACACCGATTCCATATTTCTTGTTGAGGGGCTAGACTGTCGGCAGATTCACTAGCGGTTCCCCTGTTTCCTGTCGCAAAGCGCGCCCTAATGTATGACGCCCAGAGTAACTGTCAACACGCAGGAGGTTTCATGCCGTCAAGAAGGAAAGGATTTAGCTTAGTCGAGGGGGGCAACTCACGGCCGAGTGTGAAATACCGAGGGCTCCGTTCAGCGACGGTAGCGCTTTGTGTTTCAGCAATTTGCTCCCTTGCAGCCGGAGCTTGGGCAATTCAGCAGAGTCCCACTCCCACCGCCGCCTTGCCCGGAACTGCAGCGGCCGAAAACTCGAAGGCCACATCGAGCGGCAAAGAATCGGCGAGAGCCGGCGCAGAAACAAGCCCGGTCACGGATGATCCCGTTACCGAGCGGAAACGTCAAATCGCCGAACAAAGTTCAAACCTGCTTAAATTGGCAATCGACCTCAAGGCTGAAGTGGACAAATCAACGAATGAAACGCTCTCTGTTGGAGTCATTCGGAAGGCAGAGGCCATCGAGAAGCTGACACGTGAGGTCAAGGATCGGACCGAGCGGGCGAGTGGTAATCGCCAAGGAGACCGATGATGGTGCCAGCGTCAATGGATCATCGACTTGCGGTTAAACTCCAACGTTTCCAAAGCTCACGTGCTCTTGCATGGACAGCGGGGCCGAAACGAGCGACAGGCAAGGAATGGGGACGTATTGTTCGCGGAGTGGCTGGTCTTGCATTGCTGTTGGGGCTGGCTTTTTGCGCGCATAGTCAGGCACCGACACATGGAACCGATCCAACCTATTCGGCGCCCAACGTCGGAGGCATGTCGCCGGAAGCAATTCCCGGCACATACGGACGTCTTGATCCAGCCGAGGTGGCCAGGCGAGAGCAGGCCCACAAGGTGGAAATCCGTCAATCGGTGGAATCGGACACAAACAAGCTTCTCAAGCTTGCCAAGGAATTGGATGATGAGATCAGCAGTACGAGCCCGGACGCGCTCACTTCGAGTCAGCTGAAGAAGATTGCAGAGATTGGAAAACTTGCGCATAAAGTGAAGGACAAGATGAGCGAATTCGACCGAGGATCGACAGCCACGCTGCCTATCGTTATGCCTCCGCCCCCAGCCAGGCCTCAGCACTGACGGCTTATCCGTTTCTGTTAATCAATGCAAATGATCTGATGAGTGGTTATCCCGAGAGCGCTAGATGTTGGTTGACGCACAAGAGAACGCCACGGTGGCTCGATGGAAAGTGCGGTCCAAGCAATAAGGCTTTCAAAGAATGTGTTAGACCTTTCACTCCGGCAAAATTCTAACAAAAATGGACGCTGAACGCGTTATCTAATGGGTCAACCACGGGTGGTAAAATCAATAAGTGCCGGGTCCTACGCGACGTAATCCCGCCAATCCCGCCAGGTCCGGAAGGAAGCAACGGTAACGGGCTAGTACGGGCGCAGTAGGTCACCCGGTACTTTTTTGGTTTAATTCATCTGAGATGTTCAAGTCGAAGCGCAGGGCGGGATTAGCACTCGCAGCTCCTTCGACTCCGCTCGGCTCTGCTTGGAATTACTAAAACCGGGGCCAAGCGACTTAACGGTTTTGGCGGCGGGCCCTGTGTCCCTTGACCTGAGAACGCCGCAAGGAGAAATACATTGAGTTTGACCGTTCGTCCTGTGGTGGGCCACCGCGCGAAAATCACCGCGCTTGGGACCTATGTTCCTCCCGACTTGATTACCAATCAGGATTTGGAAAAGCTGGTGGAGACCAGTGATCAGTGGATCATGGAGCGCACCGGCATCAAGACTCGCCATAAGCTTGCGGCCGGCAAGGGTGTAAGCGATATTTGCGCGGAAGCTGTAAAGAAGTGCTTGGCTGCGCGCGGCATGGACGCCAGCGAAGTCGAGCTGATCATCGTAGGCACTGTGACTCCGGACATGATGTTTCCGGCCACGGCCTGCCTGGTACAGGACAAAATCGGCGCAAAAAAGGCCTGGGGCTTTGATGTTTCGGGTGGATGCTCGGGGTTTGTCTTCGCACTCCAGGCCGGCGTAAAAATGGTGGAGAGCGGCGCGCACAAGAAGGTGATCGTCTGCGGAGCCGACGCGAACACGCGCATGACGGATTACACAGATCGCACTACCTGCGTGCTGTTTGGCGATGGCGGCGGCGCCGTGCTGATTGAACCGGCGGAAGAAGGCGAGATCGGCTTTATTGATTTTGAAAACGAGATCGACGGCTCGGGTGGAGTAAGCCTGAACCTGAAGGGCGGCGGAAGCCTGAATCCGTCCTCCCACGAAACAGTCGACAAAAAGTGGCATTACATCTATCAGGATGGCCCCGCGGTCTACAAATTTGCGGTGCGCAAAATGGCTGAGGCGACGGCAAAAGTGCTGGAACGCAATGGGCTGACAGGCGCCGATCTTGGCTGCTTTATACCTCACCAGGCGAATAAGCGGATCATCACGGCGACGGCCGACAGGTTGGGCATGGATCCGGATCGAGTCATCATCAATATTGAAAAGTACGGCAACACGTCTGCGGGAACCATTCCGCTAGCCATGGAAACCGCAATCGAAGAAGGCAAGATGAAAAAGGGCGACCTGGTTCTGCTTGCCGCAGTTGGCGCAGGATTTACCGTGGGAGCCACGCTGCTGCGCTGGGAAATATAAAAGCAGCAGTCAGCAAACTAGCAAGTCAGCGAGTCAGACCGATGCATTCGGCGGCTCGCTGTCTCATTTTGCGCGTCATTGAATTTCCTGCAATTATGGCCGATTGTGACGTTTAGCCAACCTGCTACGTCTGACTTAATTTGCAGTCAGCAGGGTTTGGCTTATACTGTGACCCACTAACGAGAAGCGGAGGCTGACCATGGAAGTGGAGTTTACCGCCAGGCAAGTGAGAATCTCAAAGGCGTTGCGTGACTATGCTGAAGAAGGCATGGAGCGAATTGGCCGGATCGTCGGCAAAACCGCGCACTCAAGCATTACATTCAGCGCGCAAAGGCATGAACACATCGTTGAACTAACCGTACAGGGCCGCTCACAGAAAATTGCGGCTACGGGCAAGGCAAATACACCGGAAGCGGCGCTGAGGCAGGCGATGGCTCACGCGGAGCATCAGGCGCTGCGTTTCCGCGATCGCCGTATTGGCGGCAAGCGGCTGCCGAAGGAAGAGAAAATCGTGACGGCACCACCTGTATCCAGGCCCAAGTCCAGAGCCACTCCTTCAGCCGACCTGTCGGAAGAACGATCGGCTGGAAAGCCGCGCGCTTCCATACTGGTCCATTCATTTCCGGCCAAGCCGACTGTGGTGGAACCACACATCCTTAAAAACGGCGAAGCAATTGCAATCAGGCCGCTGACCATTGAGGAAGCAGTGAAAGAAGCGGAATTTCGCGATCGTGACCTGCTTATCTTTCGTACCGTCGCTGGAGATACATTTGTGCTGCATCGCAGGCGCGACGGACAAATGGAACTGGTAGAGATCCCTTAGTAACACCGCCTGGGGCGGATCACTTGAACTAAAGACAATCGGGCCATCCGTGGTGTGCATTTTTTTGCGCGCTTCTGAGTGGCTCTGCGTGATGCGATCACGTGATCGCAATGGCTCGTTTCGAGTCACACGCGCTGAGCCCCTTTGCTTGTATGTGGGAGAAGCCATGGACTTTGGTTATGGCCGATACCCGTTTTTGGGGATGTTGCCAACCTGCTGCGAAGCCTACGATTTGAATGTATGGCTGGGCATTCAGTTGTATGGCAGGCGGGACCTGAATTGGAACGATCACGAACTGGCGCGGCGGAGATTCTGTCGGAGGCTATGGGCTTGAATCTACCGGAGAATGCGGACACCATCAGACAGCATGAAATTCTGGATGCGTTGCCGGTTCTGATCTTTCTGGAACGGGCAGGCAAAATTATGTACGCCAACGCCGAGGCTCGCCTCATGCTGGGCATTACCGAAGGCGATTGGGTGCCGCGCGGCGTTGAAGACGTGTTGTGGGGATTATTCCCAGGAACCGCCGAGCCGCAAACCTTGTTAAAGAGCACCGGAACAGGTAGCCCATTCCACGCCACCATGCCGGCGAAAAACGGCAAGCTGATGCCGGTTGAAGGCACCTACTGCATTTTGAATGCGGAACTCCGCGAAGCCGTTATTGTGGCTCATCCCGGTGGACGCGAACGTGCGCCCAAGTCGCGCCTGATGGAAGACGTGCTCGCCAGCATTCCTGAGGCCGTTGCCATTGAGCACGGCGGCCATATTCTCTATACAAATCCTGAATTTACCCGCATGTTCGGCTACTCATCCGAGGAAGCAAGCGGCGGCAGCCTGAGCCAGCTGATTGTTCCGGAAACGCGCCTGAATGAGCTGTCGATGCTTGAAAAAGCAGTTAACGAGCGCGGCCGCGTATTGATGGAAACTCTGCGCGCAAAAAAAGATGGCGAGTTCGTGGATGTAAGCATGCATTGCGCGCCGCTGCTGGTGGACAAAGCACGCGTGGGCTACGTGTACACCTTCCGCGACATCAGCGATCAAATGCAGACTGAAGTCAAACTGCAGCACGATGCCATGCACGATGTGCTGACCAGCTTGCCCAACCGCGCGCTCTTCATGGATCGGTTGAACCAGGCATTTACGCGTCGCGTGCGCCGGCCCGACCAGAGTTGCGGCGTGTTGTTTCTGGATCTCGACCGCTTCAAGGAAATTAACGACGTGTTCGGTCATGCCGCGGGCGATGTTGTACTGGTATCCACGGCGGAGCGGTTGGTGAGCGCGCTGCGTCCGCAGGACTCGGCGGCTCGGCTTGGCGGCGACGAGTTTGCGGTGCTGGTCGAAGGCATTACGAACGTAGGCGATCTTGAAACGGTGTCCAAACGGGTTCTGGCGGCAATGTCGAAATCGTTCGATGTCTTCGGGCACCAGGTGAATGCGGGCGCCAGTATTGGCGCGGCTCTGGCTGGACCGGAGCATACTTCTTCTGACATGCTCATTCGCGATGCGGATTTTGCCATGTATCGCGCCAAACAGGCAGGCGGCGGACGGTACGAAATCTTTGACAAGCACCTTGAAATAACGATCACCAACCAGCAGGAGCGCGAGCGCGAATTACGTTATCGGCTTGAAAAGCGCCTGCTCGAATTTCGCTATCAGCCTATTTTCAGATTGCAGAGCAGAACTGTGCTTGGCTTTGAATGCCTGCTTCGCTGGCGCGGACCGGAGGGTTCTGTAGATCGGTTTGACGATCTGCTGGCGGTGGCCGAAGAGACCGGTCTCTCGATAACGCTGGGACGCGAAACCATGGAAGCGGTGTGCTGGCAGTTGAAGACTTGGCGCAACACTGCGCCGCAAGCGGACATTTTGTTGAGCGTCAACTTGACGCAGCGGCAGTTCTACAACCCCGACATGCCGTTGCAACTGCAGCGGACAATTGCCGCGAGCGGCGCCGATCCGTCGCGTTTGCTGTTTGAAGTGCCTGAGTATGCGGCCAATGAAAACCCGGATGCAGCCGTGCCGATTTTGCAGCGCATGCTGGATTGCGGCGTGCACGTGGCGCTCGATGATTTCGGTTCGAGCCTGGCCCCGCTGAATCACCTGGTGCGTCTGCCGTTTGACATGGTCAAGCTGGATGCCAAGATGACCGTGGCGGCGACTGCGGCAGGCAGGCAGCAGGCGGTCCTCGAGTCGCTGCTGAAACTTGGCCGTACGCTGGGGGTGCAAGTGGTTGCGCAGGGCATTGAGACCAACGAACAACTTCGCGCACTCATGCGGTTGGGCTGCGATCTTGGGCAGGGTAGGCTGCTTTCAGCCAATCTAGATGCGGTGCAGGCGCTTCAACTGGCGGAAACGGGACAACTGCCGGTGACCCCCGGAGCGTAGTTCAGGCAGCACAAAAGCCGAGTTTCGGTGTAGCATGGGCGCATGAAGCCACTCAAGCCCGCTGCATCAGAGGCCAAGTCGCGAGCAGCGGCCAAAGGCAAGCAAACAGAGAAGAAGCCCGCCAAAGAATTGGTGATTTTGACCGGCATTTCCGGTGCAGGGAAAGCCTCGGCCCTGAAAGCCTTTGAAGATCTTGGCTACCACTGCGTTGACAATCTGCCGCTGGAACTGTTGCTGAACTTTGCCAACCTGGTAAGCAAGTCAGCCGAAGTGAATCAGGCGGCGATCGTAGTTGATGTGCGTGAAGGCCCCACCGTGGACCGTCTCCCGGACATTTTGAAGGGCGTGAAGAAGTTACTGCATACGCGCGTTGTGTTTCTTGACGCGCAGGATGCGGCACTGGTGCGGCGCTACTCTGAAACGCGGCGGCCCCATCCGCTGGGCAAGTCGGAGACGGTGTGGCGTTCGATCGTTGAAGAGCGCCAGTTGCTCGATCCCATTCGAAATGTTGCGGAAACATTGATCGACACTTCGATCTTCAACGTGCACGAACTGCGCGCCTACATTCAGGATCGATACGGCCGCGAGCAGAAGGTCAACCGATTGCTGGTATCGTGCCTGAGCTTCGGCTTCAAGAACGGCGTGCCGCTGGACGCAGATATGGTGTTCGATGTGCGTTTCCTGCCCAATCCGCATTTTGTGCCGGAGTTCCGCAAAAAGACAGGTCTCGACAAGAAGGTCGCCGATTACGTGCGCGGCTTTCCGCAGACCGGCGAATTCCTGGACAGAGTGACGGACTTAATGTTGTATCTGCTTCCGCACTACGTAAAGGAAGGCAAGAGCTACCTGACCATTGCGTTTGGGTGCACGGGCGGCCAGCATCGCAGTGTAATGATGGCGGAAGAGATGGCCCTGCGGCTCGCCAAGGCAGAGTACCAGGTGAAAGCCCTGCATCGAGATATTGTGAAGTAGCCGATTAGCGCAGGTCAACGCGGCGAATTCTCAGTTCGGTAAATCCGCAAGCCAGCTTCTTATTTGTTCAGTAATGCTGCGGCCCGTCGCTTGTTCGGTTCGGGCTTTGGGCGCAGTTACTTTGTCGAATACCGTGTCAGCCGCGCCGGAGTTTGCCTTCGGATTTTCCATCAGCCAAAGCGAAGGCACACGCAGTGCGGAGGCTGGCGCGATGAGGTCGTAGCGGTCGCGCACCATTAATTTTGCCGGAACAAGCTTTGCCCTGGCATCGTTGAAGATAATGTCCACGGGGGAATCCAGCGGTGACTCCAGAACGGCCGCTGCCAGCCGAGGATGTTCGGCAGCAATCTCAAGCGCAAGATTCGCACCCAGCCCGCTGCCCACAATCACGATTGAATGCGGATCGATGTGGCGGGTGCCGGTGAGATAGTTGAGCGCCCGGGTTGCGTCCTCTCGCCAACGGATTTCGCTTGGGTGCTCGAACTGGCTTTGGCCGTATCCGCGGTAATCAAATGAGAAAACATTTAGCTGGGCCGCGTGAAGATCACTGAGCGAATTGAGCGTGTCGCCCAGGTTACCCGTCCGGTCGTGCAGGTACAGTGCCGTGTAACGTGCGGCGCTTGCAGGAATCCACCATCCCTGCAGTTGCGCGACGCCGGTGTCGGTTGCGGCGAATGAAATGGAATCGTAGGCGAGGCCAATATTTGACGGAGTGCGCCCAACCGTTGACGTCGGGTGGTAGAGCAGCTGCCAGCTACCTTGCCAGAACAGCAGGCAAAACACTATCCAGGTAAAAAGCACCGCGGCCGGAACAGTGAGGGTAAGCGCCATGAGCAGCCACCGCGCTGAAACAGTAGCAGGCGCCGGCTGCGAACCGGCATTCACCGCGTCCAATTGCTGCGGCCGTGATGCTGTTTTCGATTGAGACTTGCTGCGTGCCATGAAAGATGGAGCCCTGCCTGGGTCCAACTTATATGCTAACGTCGTGGACCGGCGCGGATGCTGGGCGTGCATTTTGCATCTGAAAAGAGAGACAATCTCAACCAGGGTGAGCCGGCTTCGATAACGGCAGGATTCCACTCTCAAGGTGTATATTTGTACGGAAATCGAAAACGTTTTCGTAAAACGGAGAAATCGACCAGATGGCAGCGGAAGTCAATGGAATTGCACGCCCGGCGGACAATGAAATTTATCTGATAACCAGCGGCGATTTGCGGCTCTCGGCGAACCAGGTTTGCTGGCCTGCGCAGCGCGACATGGAAGAAAAACTGACAGCTGCATTCGCGCAAAAAGGTTTCAAGCTCATCCGTGCACACCACTACAATGCGGCTGAGAAGCACGGGTTTATTTCATCGCAGCGCATGGGCATGGACGTCTTCATGAACATCCACCCTGAGGCGAAGCTGGTATTCGCCACTGCGGCATGGCAATACAGCCATCATGTGTTACCAGGATTGCGCAGCCACAAGGGGCCGATTCTGACGGTTGCAAACTGGTCCGGGCAGTGGCCGGGACTGGTGGGTTTATTGAATCTGAATGGCTCGTTGACCAAGGCTGGCCGGGCGTTCTCGTCCATCTGGAGCAAGGATTTTACCGATTCATTTTTCCTGAATGCGCTCGATGAATGGTTGAAGACGGGAAAAATTACGCACGACCTGAAGCATGTGCACGATCTGGACGCGAGCAAATTGCCGGCTGAGCCCGCAAAACTAGGCGCCGTGCTTGCCGCGGAAATGCGTCATCGCAAGGCGATCATGGGCATTTTCGACGAAGGCTGCATGGGCATGTACAACGCCATCATCGACGATGAGTTGTTGAACCCAGCCGGTGTTTTCAAGGAGCGGCTGAGCCAGTCGGCTCTGGTTGCAAAAATGCGCACCGTGACCAGCGCTGAAGCGAACGCGGTGTACGACTGGCTGGTGGCTAAGGGCCTGACGTTCCGCTTCGGCAATGACGATGCGACGGAACTGACGCTGAACCAGGTGCTCGAGCAGTGCAAAATGTATATCGCCGGCGTGCGCATTGCGAAGGAATACGGCTGCGACACAATCGGTATTCAATATCAACAGGGGTTAAAGGACATGGCGCCCGCATCCGACCTCGCGGAAGGCTTGCTCAACAATGCAGATCGGCCTCCAGTGTTCGCCGAAGGAACGAAAGAAGAGTTGTTCGCCGGCGGACCATTGCCGCACTTTAACGAAGTGGACGAATGTGCAGGTACCGACGCGCTGATCACAAATCGCTGCTGGAGGGCGCTGGGGCTCGATCCTTCGACAACACTTCACGACGTTCGCTGGGGCGAGCACTACAAGGGTGATGGTATCGACGCGTTCGTATGGCTGCTGCAGATTTCAGGCGCCGCACCGGCAAATCACTTTGTGGGCGGATACGCGGGCGCAACCAGCGAACGGCAACCGGCCATGTATTTTCCGCTCGGCGGCGGCTCGCTCAAGGGAGTAGGCAAGCCTGGGGAAATCGTGTGGAGCCGCGTATTTGTCGAGAGTGGTGCGCTACACGTCGACTTGGGGCGCGGGGCAGTCATCAGTCTTCCAGCGGCTGAGACCGAACGCCGCTGGAAAGAATCGACCACGCAATGGCCGATCGTTCATGCGGTGTTGCAGGGGGTAGGGCAGAACCAACTGATGGCGAGGCACAAGGCCAATCACATCAACGTAGCCTATGCTCCGTCAGCAGATCTCGCCGACAAAGCGCTTGCCACCAAGGCTGCAATGTTCGCGGAGCTGGGCGTTAAAGTACATCTCTGTGGCATTACGCAGTAGAACGAGAACGGCAAGCAGCCGCGATTTGCACCGGCTTACGACTCGACTTGTTTGGCAGTCAAGTCCCTCGGCATCGGGATGATTCCCATCTGCTGATAGATAGGTCTCACTGTTCGGCGCAGCGCAGGTAGTTGCGTGATAAACCAGGCAGCGCCCAGCATAACCAAAGCGCCGTTGATAATCATGGTCCACGAAACTCCCAGGGTATGGGCCATGGTTCCTGCCAGTAGGCTGCCGAACGGCGCCATGCCCATGAACGCCATCGTGTAGTAACTCATCACGCGGCCGCGCATTTCTTCGTTGGTCAGCGTTTGGATAATGGTGTTGCTGGCAGCCATTACCTGCATCAGTCCCGCGCCCGCCGCCATCACCA
>Ga0265316_10000514_pt1 | contig 43782 bp, 32 predicted proteins | sample 4522metaG_FD_202092 | JGI IMG/M metagenome (GOLD analysis project Ga0265316, IMG submission 202092) | Rhizosphere microbial communities from Carex aquatilis grown in University of Washington, Seatle, WA, United States - 4-5-22 metaG | ecosystem: Host-associated > Plants > Roots > Rhizosphere >... | reverse complement strand
GTCTCCTCCTTCACGCTGTCAGGGTGAAGTAGAAAGTCGCACCCTGGTCGACCTCGGCCGTGGCCCACACCTTGCCGCCATGGCGATGGATGATTCGCTGGACTGTGGCCAGGCCGATGCCGGTCCCCGTAAATTCCTCGAAGCTATGCAGGCGTTGGAAGGGCGCGAACAGCTTGCCCGCGTAGCGCATGTCGAAGCCCGCTCCATCGTCGCGGACATGATACACCGTTCGCCCTGGTTCAGAAGTGCAGCCCACCTCGATGCGCGCGCGGGGCCGCTTTCCGGTGAACTTCCAGGCGTTAGCCAGCAGGTTCTGCAGGACCGCGCGTAGCAGGACCGCATCGCCCTCGGCCACCATCCCCGGAGCGATGACAGAATCGACCGCGCGCTCGGGCTGGCTGGCACGCAAGCTGGCCTCTAGTTCTTGCGCCATCGCGGTCAGATCGACCGTCTCGCGTTTCATCGTGGCGCGAGTCACGCGCGACAGCTCCAGCAACCCGTCGATGAGCTCGGCCATCCGGTGGGTCTCGCTGCGCACCGTTGCTAGGTAGGTGCGGCCTCGTTCGTCGAGCTGGGGGCCGCAGTCTTCCAGCACCGCCTGGCTCCACCCGTCGATGCCGCGCAGGGGAGCGCGTAGGTCGTGCGACACGGCGTAGGCGAAGCTCTCCAGTTCCTGGTTGCTGACCAGCAACTCGGCAGTACGTTCCGCCACCCGCCGGTCCAGTTCGCTGTTGGCCGCGGCCAGCGCCGTCTCAATCCGTTTTTGCTCGGTGATGTCCCTGAAGTGCCATACCCGACCGAAGCATTTTCCGTCCGCATCGAGCATCGGCGCCGAGTAACGGTCGAAGGTCCTACCGTCTTTGAGAGCGATCTCGTCCCGACTCTTTTCACCAGGAATCGCGTAGAGGCGCTTCACCTCGCTGATGAACGCCTCCGGATCTGCCAGCTTCTCCAACACCGATTGCAGGGCCCGCTCATCGGATCTGGATTCCATGATGTCGGAAGGAATACCCCACATCTCAGCGAACCGCCCATTGGAAGATGCTATCTTGCCATTGACATCCACCACGAGGATGCCGTCGATGGACGCTTCCTGTTGGGTTGACAGGATGACGTTCCTGAACCGCAATTCCTCTTCAGCCCGTTTTTGCGCGCTGATGTCAACCACACTCTTGATGAGGCAGAGCGGAGCCCCATGGTCGTCGCGAAGCAGAGTCGAGCTCACGTCCGCAAACACGATATGTCCATCCCGGTGTATGTAGCGCTTTTCAAATCGGTAGGTGGTGCGCTCGCCGGCAAAGAGGGATCGAGCACATTTCTGGGTTTCGGCGACGTCATCCGGGTGGGTGAGGTCGCCGAAGGTGACCTGCTCCAGCTCCTCGATCGAGAACCCCAGCATATCGGCCAGTGATTGATTGACATTGAGCAGTCTTCCATCGCGCCCGGTCAGCGCTTGGCCGACGGTTGAGCGTTCAAAGATGTTGCGAAAGCGCGCTTCGCTCTCCCGCAGCGCTACCTCGGCCTGTTTGCGCCCAGAGATGTCAACAATACTCGCAATCAAGCAGGGTGGAGTCCCCTGGATGTTGTGAAGTAGCGTTGCACTCGTGTCCCCAAACACCCAATGTCCGTCGCGGTGCCTGTACCGCTTCTCCATGCGGAGGGATGTGCGCTCACCGCTGACGACAGAACGAACACATTCCCTGCTTTCAGCGATATCATCGGGGTGGGTGATCTCGGCGAGGGTGAGCCGCTGCAACTCTTCGATCGAAAACCCCAGCATGTCGGCAAACGCCCGATTGACCCTGATCAGTCTCCCGTCATGCCTAGTCAGCGCCTTGCCGATGGTTGAGCGTTCAAAGATGTCGCGAAAGCGCGCTTCGCTCTCCCGCAGCGCCGCTTCCGCCTGATTGCGCGCAGTGATGTCGTTGAATGTGACAACCAATCTGTTTGGCAGGAAAGTGGCGTAAAGCTCGCAAAGGCGTACCGAACCATCGCGGCAGGTTACCCGGTATTCTCCGGTGTTGACCGTTTGGCCGGAAGAGTGCGCTTTTTCCAGAAGCGGGCTCCACCGCTCGATCACCTCGCGCCGGTAATCGGGATCCGGGTAGGCCATCTGATACCACTCCGGTGCGGTGGGCGCGGTATGTCCGAAAAGTGTGAGGGCGCTGTGACTCCAGAATTCTATGTTGTTGCCCTGCACGTCGACTAGCGCAATGGGGAACGGTGTTGCGTTGAGAGCGGCACGGAGTTCTGCCTCACTATTGCGAAGGGCCACCTCGGCCCGCTTGCGCCCAATCCGCACCCGCTGCTGCTCCAGTGCGCTGTGAACGGCGGGTCCCAGTCGTTTGACATGCTCCTTGATCACGTAGTCCCACGCCCCGGCCCTCATGCACTCGACCGCCGTGTCTTCATTCATCGAGCCCGTGACGACGATGAACGGCACGTCTGGGCAATGCTCCACCGCGAGCTTGAGCGCGGTCATGCCATCGAAGTGGGGCAGCCGGTAGTCAGACACGATGAGCGCGGGACCAAACTCATCCAGTGCCGCGAGATACTTCTCGCGGGTCTCCACCCGTCTGAACTCGCACGAGCCCAGGGCCTTGCCTATTTCCCGTTCGCTCAGCTCGGCGTCGGTCGGCAGATCCTCGACGATCAGGACACGGATAGGCTCACTCACGGATCTCCCTCCCTGACCGCCCGTCACTTCGGGGGCTGGTTCACCAGGAGCCAGTACAGGCCGAGGGTGCTCACTGATTCGGCAAAGGCGTCAAAATCCACCGGCTTCACCACGTAGCTGTTGGCACCAAGGCTATAGGCGGTCTTGATATCCGGATCCTCGCGCGAGGAGGTCACGACGACCACGGGGATGGTCCGGGTTTTCTCGTCCTGCTTGAGCGCGCGCAAAACTTCCAGGCCGCTCACCTTGGGAAGCTTCAGGTCAAGCAGTATCACCTTGGGCGAATGACCGTTGCCTCGTGTCGCATACTTGCCGCGACAGAAGATGAAATCCAGCGCTTCGGCGCCGTCCTCGACGGTAATGAGCCGGTTGGCCAGGCTGTGTTTCTTCAGCGCCCTGATGGTCAACTCCGCGTCCTGCGGGTTGTCCTCGACCAACAAGATGTCCACCGCTTCCGTATCAGTCATGGTCACGCTCCTCTTTGTTGAAGGGCAAAGTAAAAAGTTGCGCCCTTGTCGAGCTCGCTCTCGGCCCAGACACGTCCGCCGTGGCGACGGATCACGCGCTGGACCAGGGCCAGGCCCACGCCAGTGCCTTCGAACTCTTTGCTGCTGTGCAGGCGCTGGAACACGCCGAAGAGCTTGCCGACGTATTGCATTTCGAATCCCGCGCCGTTGTCCTGCACGACGTAGACGCTCTCGCCTTGATCCTGCTGTGCGCTCACCTTGATGACGGCCTGTTCCCGTTTGGATGAGAACTTGATGGCGTTCGAGAGCAGGTTCATCCACACCTGGCGCATCAGCGTAGGGTCCGCGAGCGTCGGTGGCAGGGCGCCAACCTGGAAGTCGATGCGCGCCAGGCTCTCCGGCGTGGTCAGCTCGTGGAAGACCGAGTCTGCCATGGTCTGCATGTCGACCAGGGACAGGCTCATCTCGGCGCGTCCCAGGCGTGAGAACGCCAGGAGATCGTCGATCAGCCGGCCCATCTTCGCCGTGTTCTCGCGGATGATCGAACACACGCGCTGCCCTTCCATATCCAACTGTGGCGCATAGTCACCCGTCAGAATGCGCGTGAAGCCATCAATGGCCCGCAGCGGTGCCCGCAGATCGTGAGACACGGAGTAGGAAAAGGCCTCCAGCTCCTTGTTGGATTCTTCGAGCTGGGCGGTTCGATCGCGGACGCGCTGTTCGAGACTTACGTTCAACAGGCGGATCTCATCTTCCGCGCGCTTACGTTCGGTGACGTCGCGGGAATACACCGAGACGCCAATGATCTCGTTTGCACTGGTGCGGATCGGAGAATGGGAAATCTCGAAATAGCGACGAGAGCGGACCTCGTCACCGGAGAATGCCGATTCGACAAGTGTTTCGCCTTGCAAGGCGCGGTCGAGGTTCTTCCGCGCAAGCTGCCAATCCTCGGGCACCGACTGGTATTCAGCCAGACTGGCCCCGATCTGGATGTCGACGCCATAAAGCGCCTTCATGGTGGCGGCATGGCCGTCGTTGAACGTTGTGTAGCGGTACTCGCGGTCCAGCGAAAAGACAGAGGAATCGGTGCTCTGCAAGATCGCGCGCAGAATGGCATATTGGTCCCGCAGCGCGTTCTCGGCCTGCTTGCGCTCGGTGATGTCGAGACAGGTGCCGACCAGCCGCAGTGGCTTGCCGCCTTGGTCAACGAAGACGCGGCCCCTGGCGATGATGTCGCGCCAGCCACCGTCGCTGAGTCTGACGCGATAGTCGGTGTCGTAGGGTCGATCCTGCTTCAATGCGTCCGCGACATCCCGCTGCACGCGCTCTCGGTCGTCGGGATGCAGCCGCTCGACGAACTGCGAGAACCAGGAAAGCCCTTCCGGGGCAACGTCGAACAGCCGGTAGAACTCCTCGGAGCCGGTGATCTGGTCATTGAGGGCGTCCCACTCCCAGTTGCCCAGATGCGCTGCACGTTGAGCCTCCTCCAGCCGATCCCGGGCATCCTTCAGGGACTGTTCCACACGTTGGCGAGCGGAAATGTCCTCGAATAGGCCGAGCACCGCGGTCACCTGTCCCCCATCGTCCCTTACCGGCGCCTTTATCGTGTGGATCCAGTACTCCTTTCCCTGGGCGAGGTATCTCTCCTCCATGTCTTTGACCTGCCCCGAGTCCATGACCGCTCGGTCGTCCGCCCGATACTTCTCGGCCAGCTCGGTCGGGTAAAAAGCGAAGTCGTCTTTGCCCACCAGTTGCTCGGGTCTGCAGCCGAGGCTGGCAGCGTAGGGCTGGTTGGCTGCGAGGTAAACGCCATTGCGATCCTTGAGGAAGAGCTGCTGCGGGATGCTCTCGACGATGGTTCGATTGAAGGCCTCGCTCTCTTTCAGCGCCTTCTGCGCCGCGCGTTCCTGGGTCTGGTCGCGGAACACGAGAACCACGCCGGTGGTCTCGCCCTTTTCATTGCGGATCGGCGCGCCGCTGTCGGCGATGGGGCGCTCTTTGCCGTCCTTGCCAATCAGCAGGCTGTGGTTGGCCAGCCCGACCACCTGTCCCTCGCGCAGCACGCGTGCAACCGGGCTCTCGACCACAGCATGGGTCTCTTCGTTGACGATACGGAAGACCTCGTCCAACGGCTTTCCGCTGGCCTGGGACTCGGTCCAGCCAGTGAGCTTCTCGGCCACCGGGTTCATCTGCTTCACCCGGCCGCCCTGGTCCGTGGCGATCACCGCGTCGCCGATGCTGTACAGTGTGGCGCGATAGCGCTCCTCGCCCTCGCGCAAGGCAGCCTCGGCCCGCCTGCGCCAGCCAAGCACCAGCATGAAGGCCACTGCCCAGAAGCCCAGGATCACAGCGATCACGGTCGTGCCCGTGCGGCGGATTTCCAGCCGGTAGGTGGCCAGCGCCTCTTGCTGGTCTACCTTGACCACGATTCCCCAGGGCGCGCGATCGAGCCGGATCGTCGCGGCGAACACCGGCTCGCCCCGGTAGTCCACGAAGGCACCGAATCCCTCGTGTCCCTCGACAGCCGCCAGCGCAGCGAACCCCATGACGTTCGCTGGCCGCCTGAAGGTCAGAGGGGGGGCGGAGTTCTGGCGCAAGGGGCTCAGGAAGACGATGTCGTCGCCCTCGCGTCGCATGAGCACAATCTCGGCAGACCGCGCGGCGATGGGACGCAGGCGCAGGTAGGGATAGAGCCACTTGCTCGGATCGGCTTCGAGCAGGACAACCCCACCGCCTGTTCGGGATGCGGTGTCGGCCCCTACCCGAGCGAGAAATACCACCGCGACTCTCCCGTCCGAATATCGGTGGAAATCGACTATCGTCTTTCCCTGCGCCAGGACCTCGGCAGCGGCTTGCAGGTCAGACCGCTCGAGCTGAGCGGCCGCGCCCACCCCGACGACGATGCGCAGGCTACTGTCGAGCAGCACGAAGCGGTGGTAGCCGCGCATACGGGCGAACCGTTCCGCGACCTCGCGCAGGTGCGCCGCCGCGTCCGCAGCGCGGCTCGCGGTGAGAGTCCCCTCGCGGTCGGCAATCAAAGCACGTGGGGTGGGGTAGGCGGCCAGGATGTCGGCGTCGGCCATCCCGACATCGACCCAGTGGTCCAGGGTCATCTTGTGCAGATCGGCCCGCACCACCAGTTCCTGCTGCCACGCCTTGATGGCCGCCGCCCGCCGCCCGGGCACGTACGCGAAGAAGAAATACAGGCACGCGCCGGCCAGCGAGGCCGCGCACAGAGCATAGAGGCCCAGGGACAGGGGCAAACCCCACCGCGTACTGCTGCCACCGTTCCCGTCGGCTGACCGAACCTGTGTCATCTCTGTCTCCCGTCCCGCACTCTTCCTCGCTACTCACAGCCGACGACCGAGTCGGACTGCACCCGAAGGCAGCAACAAGCATGCGCCCCTCGCGAATAATCACAAGGCGACTTATGGGCTTCTGGAATTCGGTGTAGGGGGAAGTGGGCCAAGCGCCAAGAAGCAGCTAGCACGAAAAAGAAACTCCCATCGTCGCCGGCCTCCACGATTTTTTCGGCGGCTGGCGAACGTCGCCTTTTGTGCGATAATTTTGGGGGCTGGCTTTCTGGACAACACGGGAGGGACAAAGTGGAAGACGACGTGCAGGGCAGCAGGATCCTCATGGTGGACGATTCCCCCGACAACCTGCGGCTTCTGACCGCGGTCCTGAAACGCGGCGGCCTGGAGCCCCGGCCGACCACCAGCGGCAAGCTGGCCATCCAGGTGGCGGAGGCAGAGCCGCCCGATCTAGTCGTGCTAGACATCCGGATGCCAGAGATGTCCGGTCTGGAGGTGTGCCGATGGTTCAAGCAGAACGAGCGACTGCGCGGCATTCCCATTATCTTCATCAGTGGCAGCGACGACAAGGTCGAGGGCTTCCGCGCTGGCGGGGCGGACTTCGTTTCCAAGCCGTTTCAGGAGGAGGAGGTGCTTGCACGCATCAAGACCCATCTGCGCCTCCGACGCCTGCATGTGGAGCTGGCGTCGCACAACCTGCAACTCGAGCAGCGGGTTGCCGAGCAGGTCAAGACGGTCACCGCGTCCCACCTGTCGACCATATTCGCGCTCGCCAAGCTGGCCGAGGTTCGCGATGACGATACCGGCCAGCACATCGAGCGGGTGCAAACCTTCTCCAGGATGCTAGGCGAGAGGATGCGCGAGATTGGTTTGCACGTGGCGCAGTTGACCAGCACCTTCATCGAGAACCTGTACCAGACCGCCTGTCTGCACGACATCGGGAAGGTCGGCACGCCCGACGCCATCTTGCTGAAACCCGGAAAGCTAGCCCCGGAAGAGTTCACGGAAATGAGAAAGCACTGCGAACTTGGCGCCGCGACGCTGGCCAAGGTGCTCGAACGACATCCTGACAACGAATTCCTGCGCATGGGCGTCGATACGGCCAGGTCGCACCACGAGTGGTGGGACGGCACCGGCTATCCCGATGGTCTGCAGGGCGCGGCCATCCCGCTCCCCGCACGCATCGTGGCCCTTGCGGATTTCTACGACGCATTGACCTCGAACCGGTGCTACCGGCCCGCGTTCAGCCACGAGAACACCTGCCGGATGATCCAAGCCGGCAGCGGCACGCATTTCGACCCCGACGTCACAACCGCCTTCGCGGACGTAGCGGGCGAGTTTAAGCGCGTGCGGCTCGAGATGTGCGTTGAGAACGCCGGCAACGGACCACGGTAGTCATCACACTATGGCGCGAGTCCTGATCGTTGATGATGAGCCAGAGGTGCGGCAGTCCTTGCGCCGCACGGTCGAGCACATGGGCCACCACGTGACCGAGGCGGCCGACGGCCTCGATGCGGTGAAGGCCCTCGAAGACGCCGCCTTCGACCTGATAGTCAGCGACCTGCGCATGCCGCGCGCGGATGGGTTCGCGGTCCTGCGCAAAGCGCAGGAGCCGTCCGTGCGCACGCCGGTGGTTATCCTGACCGCCAGCACGAAGGTCTCCGATTGCGTGGAGGCCATGCGCTCGGGAGCGTTCAACTTCCTGGTCAAGCCGTTCCATGCCGAGGAGCTGAAGTCGGTGCTGGAAGCTGCCCTGGCCCGTGGCCGTCCGGATCCCAAGGCTGCCGCGCACCGGCCCGCGGAGCCAGACCAGCCCCAGGCGGCGCTGGTCGGCGATTCAGCCGCCCTACGTGGCGTGGTGGAGATGGTCACGCAGGTGGCGGGCACGGACGCCACGGTGCTCTTGCTCGGTGAGAGCGGCACGGGCAAGGAAGTGGTGGCCCGCTTGCTTCACGCCTTCTCGCCGCGGGTGGGGAATGCCTTTGTCGCCGTCAACTGCGGCGCCATCCCAGAAGGGTTGGTGGAGAGCGAGCTGTTTGGCCATGCCAAAGGGGCCTTCACTGGGGCGACAGAGGCGCGCACCGGCAAGTTTCTGGAAGCCGACGGCGGCACGCTCTTCCTCGACGAGATCAGCGAGCTGGCTCTGGGCCTGCAGGTCAAGTTGGTGCGGGTGCTCCAGGACCGCATCATTACCCCCGTGGGCGAGTCCAAGACCCGGCAAGTCGACACCCGGGTCGTGGCTGCGTCCAACAGCGACCTGCAAGCGTTGGTCAAGCAGGGGAAGTTCCGCAGCGATCTTTTCTTCCGGCTCAATGTCGTTCCCATCACCCTGCCGTCCCTGCGCGAGCGCGCCGAGGATGTGCGGCCCCTGTGTCAGCACTTCCTGGCATCGGCCAACCGGCGCGCAAGAAGGAACGTGGCTCTCTCGGAGGCGGCCCTGGCCGCGTTGCAACTCTACGATTGGCCCGGCAATGTGCGCGAACTGGAGAACCTGGTGGAACGCTTGGTGATCCTTAATCGTACCGGCCTGGTCGGCGTCGAGGATCTTCCGCGCAACCTGCGCACCCCTGCAGCCGATCTGGCTGCCGCGGTCGTGTCGGATTCCCCGGCCGATGGCATCGACCTTCCGGCCACGCTCGCTCGTATCGAAGTTGTGCTCATCGAGCGAGCCATGCGGGCCGCGAACGGGAACAAGACACACGCCGCCGGACTCCTGGGCCTGAGCCGCACCACGCTGTTCGACAAGCTCAAGCGCGTCGGCATCGAACCGGGTGACTGATCCGTATTGGTTGTCGTTCGATCAAGATCTCTGATCTGCTGACGATGCTGTCCGCGAACATCGAGCCGAGCACCTGTCCGAGATCGACGAGAACTCGCCGGGCAGCTTCGACGTCGCGCTGGCCGTAGTCGTGCCGCGCGCGGGGCGCGGTCGTCATGCGTGGATGGCCGCCTTCCACTCCCTCACGACCCGCGGCCCGCCAGCCGCGGCCCGGCTTGCCTACTCCTGCAGTGTCCCGCGCTGCATGCGGCCCTCGCGCCACAGGGCTTCTTCCATGGCGGCGAGCAAGGGTCTGGTACTCTGGGCGTCGCGGGCGCTGAGGGTGATAGCCTGCGGGACAGCGGCGAGCCCGGCGTGTTCGTCGGGGGTCAAGCGGTCGATCTTGTTGTACACGAGCAAGCGGGGCGTGCTGGCCAGATCCAGATCATTCAGGATGCGCTCGACAGCCACGATGTGCGCCTCGCGGTCTGCATCCGCAGCGTCGACGACGTGCAGAAGCAAGTCCGCGTCCTGCAACTCCTCCAGGGTGGCGCGAAAGGCCTGCGCCAGATCCTTGGGCAGGTCGCGGATGAAGCCCACGGTGTCAGCCAGGATCAGCTCGCGCTCGCGCGGGAAGCGCAGCCGCCGCGTGGTGGGATCGAGCGTGGCGAAGAGCTTGTCCTCGACCAGCACCTCGCTGCCGGTCAAGGTGTTGAGCAAGGTGGACTTGCCCGCATTGGTGTAGCCGACGATGCCCACGATGGGAACTTCCCGTCGAGTGCGCTCGGCGCGGCGGCCGGCGCGCTGGCGGCGGGTCTGCTCGATTTCGTGTTCCAGCCGATGCACGCGCTCGCGCGCGCGGCGGCGGCCGATCTCCAGTTTGGTTTCGCCTGGGCCACGGCCGCCGATGCCGCCGACCAGGCGGCTCATCATGGTGTTCTCTTCCTGCAAGCGCGGTAGCCGATAGCGCAGCTGGGCCAGCTCGACCTGCAGCTTGGCGTCGCGGCTGCGCGCCCGCTGGGCAAAGATGTCGAGAATGAGAATGGTGCGGTCGATGACCTTGAGATCGGTGAAATCGGAAATGGCGTGGGCCTGGCCCGGCGTCAGATCGAGGTCGAAGATGAGCAGGCCGGCGTCGTACTGCATGGCCCGCACCAACACATCCTCCAGCTTGCCGCGACCGATGAGGTACTGGGGATCAGGCTCGGGCCGGCGCTGAATGGCCACATCGGCGACGACGATTCCCGCGGTTCGACACAGCTCGCGCAACTCATGCACCCGACTCTCGGTGCTGCCCGAGGCGCGCGTCTGGCGCGACTCCATCATCACCAGCACAGCGCGCTCGGCGCCAAGGGTTGCGCGCGTGGTGGGCAAGGCGCGGTCGAATTCTTCTTCCAGCGCGCCCACCAGTTCCTCGACATCGACCGAGGCGCGGTGAAAAGGTACCGGCGTGAGCACGGTCCACGCCGACGCCTTTTCGCGTGGGGGCATCAGGTGGGCCAGATGCAGGTCGCCCGGCCGGCCGTCCTGGGTCACGCCCACCGCCGCCACCAGATCCAGGCGCAGCAGGGCCAGGTCGACCAGATCGTCGCGCGAGATGGCCTCGTTGCGCAGATGGGTGTGCACCAGGCGCAGCCCGCGGAAGCGTCCATGACCGGCGCGCACGCGCCCCACCGCGGGCAGCATGATGCGCGAGGCATCGCCCACCACGACATGCTCGATGTCGCCCCGGCGTGAAATGAGCACGCCCACCTGCCGCGCCAGCTCGCGCGACAGCCCGCACATGAACGTGGCCAGTTCAGCTGACACCAGCTCGTGCGGCGCCACGCGCCGACGGTAGATGCGTTCCAGGGCTTTCAGCTCACTGGGCTTGAGACCGCTTAAGTTGCCGGTCACCTCGCGCATGCGCCTAGCCGCCTGAACCCGCCCAACGACGCTACGGCCTCACTATCCCTCTTCCGAAGGGCGTGCCGGGGCTGCCACCGCAGGCGCAGCCACGCCCCGATCGTCAAGCAGGGTCAGGGCCACAGCCAGGGCTCGCTTGGCCTTGTCCACGATCTTGTCGTCGTTGCGCAACTTCTGGTAGGCGCGCAGGATCTGGTCCTCGAAATCAGCCAGCTTGGTCTCCAGTTCGGCGGTGCGATCACGCGCTTGGGCCACCTTGACCTCGCGGTCGCGCAGGTCAGCGCGTGCGGTGTCCAGTTCACCCTCGATGCGCAGCACGCGCCGGCTGAGCTCGCCCAGTTCCTGGCTACGCGCCGCCAGCTCGCCCTCGGCCCGCGCCGCCCGCGCCGAAGTCTGATCCAATTCCGAACGGTGGCGCTCAGCCATCTCGGTCTTCTCGTCGAGGTGCCGGCGATCCATCTCGGCCACCGCGTTGTGGTGCTCCTCATCGCGCGCCTGCAGTTCGCCGCGGCGCCGTTCGTCAGCCGCCGTCAGCTCGGTCGCCTGGCGCGCGGCCGCCTCTTCTATGTCGCGCTGGCGCTTTGCTTCGCTGGCAGCCAACTCGTCTTCAGAGCGGCGGCGCAGGGCCTGGATTTCGTTCTTGTGGTCGCGCTCCTTGGCCTCCAGAGCCGCTTCATGGGCCTGGCGCTCGGCCGCAAGCTGGGCTGACGACTCTTCCTTGAGCGCGGCGACAGCCTTTTCCTGTTCGCGCCGCATCCGGGTCAACTCGACGTCGTGGCGGTCTTCCATGGCCGCGGCCTCGTCCACCGCGCGGCGCTGCTGAGCCTCCAGCTCCGTGGCATGGTCCATCTCCATGCGCGCCTTCTCTGTCCGTATCTGCTCCTCGCGGGCTGCCTCGGCGGCTTGCCGCTCGTTGCCGAGCTGCGCGAGCTCAGCCCGATGGACCTGCTCCATGTCTGCGACGTGGTTCTCCAGATCCTGCCGGATCTTGTCGATCTCGGCGCGCGACCGATCCTCGGCGGTCGCCAGCCGCTTGCGCAAGGATTCGATTTCGTCCTGTGTTTTGGCGAGCTCGATGTGGCTGTCGTCGAGTCGCACCTTGAGGGCGCGCTCGCGCTCGACCGCACGATCCTTGTCCTGGCCCAGAGCGGTCACGCGCTCGCTGGCGTAGACCAGGCTCTTCTCCATGGCGAGCATCTTCTCCTCGAGATCGCGACGCGCACGCTCGTGCTCGCGGATGCGGTCCTTGTGGTCGAGCATCTGGCGCTCCTTGGCGTCGAGCGCGTCCCGCAGGTCCAGCATATCCTTCTCTTTGCGGTTGATGGTCTCGCGCAGACCGAGCAGGTCCCTTTCTTTGTGGAAAGGCTGCGCCTGCAACCGCCCGTTCATCTCCTCCAGTTCGCTCTGCAGGAGGCGCTTGTCAGTCTCCAGCTCGTGAATGCGCTCCTGCAGTTCGGCCAGCACTCCCTCGGGGGCACTGGCTGTGGCAAGGGTTTCCACCGATGTCGCGTTCACCGCATCTGGCGACGGTGGGGGACCTGCCTCGTCGGCGGACTCGCGCAGCACGCCGGGCGGGATCTCGATCTGCGCCTCGGGCACAACCGATTGCAGCGCGTCCTGGCTCGGGTCCACAGGATGCGCCAATCCCGTCATCACGCCCATCATCCCTGCGTCGCTAGACGCATTGGCCTCGGGAGCCGGCGACAACAGCTCGGCTACCAGACTTGATGGCGCCACAGAGGTGGCTGCGTGTTCCCAGGGCTCGGTAGTCTCGTCAGGAGAATCGAGGTTACCAGGCGCGGGCCCGCTTACAGTTGGCTGCTCGTGGATTTCGAGTGCGTCAAAAGCCGCCTGAGTTTCTTTGTCGAAGATCGCGTCCAAACTGCGTCCAATCGCGGACGAGTCGCTTGCCTCTGCCTCCATCTCCAGGACGGCTCCACGGACGGGCGCAGCGGCCGGAGGCGGGGCCGGCGGCGGGGTGGGAATGCTAGATTCGTCGACGATGTCATCCGCCTCGATGGCAATTTCCGAGGACAGCAGGTCGGAGCTCAGGAATATCTCGTCAACCGGGGTAGAGGCCGCCGCACCCAACCCGACTAGCTGATCCACCTTGCGACGAAGCTCTTCAACATCGAACGGCTTGAAGATGTACTCATCGGCATGCAGCTTGAACGTCTTGTGCTGCTCGAACTTGGCGGGCGCCTCGTCGGCCGAGGTCAGGATGAGTGGAATGCCCTTCAGATCCGCGCTGCGCTTGAGCTTGTTGCAGATGGCATAGCCCACTTTTTTGGGCTCGACCGAGACGATGATGAGCGCAGGAAGGTTCTTGCGCGCCCAATCCACGGCCTCGTCGTCGTTGGATATGTTCGTGATCTCGAAGCCGTAGGGCACCAGGGTTGCCGACAGCACTTGCAGGGCAGCCTGGTCATGCTCCACGCACATAAGCGTTCTCGTCGCCATGAGGAGGATCACGTTACTACGGATAGGCCCGCAGTACCAAACCAGACCATATCTCCGCTCGTCGTGGGACCACGGCGCTGCCACTCAACGCGCCGAGCTAGTGCCGTTGCAAGTATACCGTCTCGACCCAGCGGGCCAGCGCATCCTCGTCGAGATCCGCCGTGAACACGTAGTTCAGCCCGTCCGGTCCATGGTACGCGGCCGTCGATACTCCGCGGCTGCTGCCCACGTACACCTCTCGCCCACCCAGGGTCCGGCGGCGCGGGCCAAAGGCGAGGTCATCGTCGGCTGGAAACACCATCAGCCCCAGACGGTGGCCGGCCGGAACCTGATAGACAACATAGGCCCCAAAGCGCTCGCGCACATTCACCAGCCGGCCGCCCTGACAGCGCGCCCGATCGGCGCCTGCCGCCGGCGGCATGGTGAAGTCGAGCTTGCCGCGGAACCAGTCGGTGACCGCGGCGCAACTCTGTGACAGCACGTCGAGCGGCACGTCGTGATGGAAGGTGGACAGGGCCTGCTCGAGCACAGGGGACGAGGGGCTACGCCGCGGGCTTGCCACCAACAAAACGACCGCTGCCGACGCTGCGATGGCCAAGGTGAAGATGCGCGGGTAGGCCTGCCAGGGCCACTGACGTCGCGCCGTGGGTTCGGCCTCGAGTGCACCGTGGAGGCGCTGGCGCAAGCCCTCTGGAACTTCCGGCCGCGGCAGATGCCCGCGCAGGGCCGCTTTGAACCGCGACTGCAAGCGCGTGGCGTGCGCGCAGGCGTCACAGCTCACCAGGTGGGCCTCGTAGGCCGTCCGATCAGACCCAGACAGCTCGCCGTCGACAAAGGCGTACATGATGGCGTCCGCTTCCGAGCAGTTCATCACCATCACCCACCCTCCTGTCTGGTCTTGCGAAACCCATCCAGATCGACCACCTGGGCTTTGGCCCTGGCAGCCATTTCCGCTTCGCTCTGACCTTGCTGGGCGCGGATGATTCCCGACTCGACCGCGTAGTCATGAAGGCGTTTCTGCAGCAGCTTTCGCCCACGATAGAGTCGGCTCATGACCGTGCCCGCCGGACACTCCATGACATCGGAGATTTCCTTGTATGATAGGTCTTCCAGGTCAGCCAAGATCACTGGCAAACGGAACTCGGCAGGCAAGTCGGCCAGAGCCTGCTCTACGTCGCGCGAGAGCATGCGGCCGAAGAGCGCGCTTTCGGCGTCGCGCGGATTCTGACCCTGAAACTGACCAAGGTGCGCGTCACAGGATTCCGCCTCGCCCATGATTTCCTGTTCGCGCTCCCACGCCCGGTAGCGATTGCGAAATGAATTGGTGAGGATGCGCAGAAGCCACGCCTTGCAGTTGGTGCCAGCCTCGAAGCTGTCCCAGAAACGGTAAGCGCGCAGCACGGTTTCCTGTACCAAGTCCTCGGCGTCACTGTCGGCCCTGGTCATGCGCAGGGCCACGCCGTAGAGAAGGCGCAGATGAGGCATCACCTCGCGTTCGAAGTCGGCCTTGGATGGAGCGGCGCGAAACAGCATGGTCTGTCTACGATCTCCCAACAGATCCCAGCCTGGGATTATTTCCTGGCAGGCGCATGTCCGCTTGTCTCGTGAACTTTTCCGCGAAGCGGCTCGTGAAGCACCGCGCTGGAATTCCTTTTCTAGGGTAGGTCGGCTGGGCTCAACACGGTGACCAGAAGGCGCTGACTTCCCACGGGGACCGCAGCGTCCGCCTGCCTGGACGATCCCGCGATGTCCAGATAGGTGACATAGACGGCATCGCTGCCTACCCAGGCGGACACGGGACCCGTGTTTCCAGACACGCTGGGAAGGTAGAGCGCCCTTCCCCTGGGATCTGCGACATCGTCGAATCGCACGACCTCAGGACCTTGCGAACGTGCCAGCCCGAGGGTGAACTCGTACCCGGCAGGGGCGATCCAAGCCAGCTTGGGCATGTTCGAATAGCCGCCATAGAGCGCGGATGCCAGCAGCGGGTTGGTGATCACGTTGCCGGGGGTGTCGGGGCCGGAGTCGGGGGGAGGCGCGGTGAGAACGGCAAACGATGTGCCTCCTGTGGCCGTATTGTCCTGCCAGGCCACGAGATAGCCGTCGGAAGTGGCCGTCGAAAGGATGCGACAATCGCTCACATTGAGGGCGTCCAGGTCAATCTCATCGATCCCGGTGATGGAGCCCTCATCGTTGATCTTGAAATGGCGCCAAGCGTACTGCCCCGGATGGTTCTGGCCGGGGGCCTCGACCAGGGTAATGGCCAGATTCGCAGCGTTGTTCTGCGTGGTATCGAGGCAACTCCACTGTGGGATGTTGTTCGGGTCGGGAGCGTCGTCGATGGTCCCCTGGTTGCCGACCCGCGCTCCGTCGGCGCCAAGCATCTGATAGCGAATCGGTGCAAGCTGGCCTTCCACGCCCCACAGAACCAAAGCCCGCGTGCCGTCGGGCGAACTGCCCGCCACCAGCCGGATGGGACCCGAGGTTGGCGCCGCGGCTTGCACGTCCAAGGTTTGCATGACAGGCGGTACAGGGGATCCCAGATTCTGGACCCCGACGTGTATCTCGTAGTTGTCCGTGGTGCCGGCCTGCAGCACGGCCATGACCACGACGAGCTGGTCGCCGGGCACGGTCTTGCTGGTGACGGCGAAAAGCGGGCCCAGCGACTGCCCGCCGGCTGTGGTTGCAGGCTGCTCGGGCAGATCGAAGGCCGATTCGCCGCTGATCTCGCCGCTGCTGCTCAGCTGGCCCCAGCGCACCGTGCTCCCGTCGAGCCCGGCCAACACGAATCCATCACCCGCACGCACCAGCGCTGTGTCCTGGGTGAGCGACAACGGCGAAACGGTCAGTGGAATCTGCTGGCCGACCTGGGCACAGAGGGGCGCATCCGATCCGCAGCCCGCCCACCACAGGCAAATGAGTGCGGCGACTGACCAAGCGAAAACACCAACCTTTGGCATCATGGGGAGAGTTTACACCGGGTTGGGAAAATACGGGTCTGGCATGGCGGGAAGCTAGCCCGCGACGCCGTGGCACTTCTTGTACTTCTTGCCACTGCCGCAGGGACAAGGATCGTTGCGGCCCACCTTGGGCTGCGTTCTGCGCACAGGCTGCGGCTCGGACGACGCCTGAGCCCCGGCTTCCTGTGCTGCACCGCCGCCTGATTCGATGGTGGGGCGCGGCCGTCGTTTCGCTTGCCTGTCGGCCATCTGCTTGGCCGCTGCTTCGCTCTCGTCGCGCTGGATCTGAATGTGGAACAGCTTCTGGCACAAATTGCGGCTGATGCTGGCCATCATCTCGCCGAAGATGACGAAGCCCTCCTTCTTGTATTCCTGCTTGGGATCCTTCTGCCCGTAGCCGCGCAGACCGATGCCCTCGCGCAGAGCCTCCATGTTCTTCAAGTGCTCGATCCAGCGCTGGTCTATCTCTTCCAACATGAAGTAACGGAAGAAGTACAGGAGGTAGGGCAGCGAGAACTCCTGCTCGCGTGCCTCGATAATCTTCTCGAGTTGCTCCCAGGTCAGCGCCGCCAGCTTGTCGCGTTCCAGGAGGCCCTTGCTTTGGATGGTGGGCTCGAAAGCAAAACGTTCCTTCATGCCCGCTGCCAGGGCCTCCAGATCCCAGTCCTCGGCGTGGGCATGTTCGGGACAGGTCGCATCGAGCAGCTCCTGCAGAACCTCCTCAGATAGGTCCAAGACCCGCTCGCGCTGCTGAATCAGCGACGAGGCCACGTCACGCGCCAGGCGATCCAGCGTCGCGGTGCGGTCCTCGGCGATGCGGCTCACGTCAGAATAGGCGCCGTACCGTCGGTAGAGTGCGGAGCGGAACTTGGCCGGATCGAGGGGAACCGTGAGCGGGCTGGCGGCGGCTGGAGAACCGTCGGCAGACGGGGGCGCCGCCTCGTGGGTCAGCGCCTCGGCCATGCGCGCCAGCTCCGGCCTCAGCGTGACCGCCAGCCTGTCTACCGTGTCCTGGCCCGACGCCTCGGGCACCTGCGCCTGCTTGCCGGCCTTCTGCTCCGCCTCGGACAAGAGGGGCACGTACGAACCTTCCAGCACCTGCCGTCGCAGCGCATAGATGGTCTTGCGCTGCTGGTTCATGACATCGTCGTATTCGAGCAGGCTCTTGCGGATGTCGAAGTTGTGGCCCTCGACCTTCTTCTGCGCATTCTCGATGGCGCGGTTGATGATGGGGTGCTCGATGGGGACGTCTTCTTCCATCCCCAGACGCTCCATCAGACCGGTGATGCGCTCCGCCCCGAAGATGCGCATGAGATCGTCTTCCAGCGAGAGGAAGAAGCGCGAGCTGCCCGGATCGCCCTGGCGGCCGGCGCGGCCGCGCAACTGGTTGTCGATACGCCGCGATTCATGGCGTTCGGTGCCCAGGATGTGCAGCCCTCCCGCGGCCAGAACTTCCTGCCGTTCAGCATCGCACTGGGGCTTGTGCTGGGCGAAGGCGACGGCGAACTTTTCCGGGTCGACCTCGGCACCAGGCTGGCCCGCGGCCTCGGGATCCACGTCGGCGCGGGCCATGAATTCCGCGTTGCCGCCCAGGATGATGTCGGTTCCGCGGCCGGCCATGTTGGTCGAGATGGTCACAGCGCCCTTGCGGCCAGCCTGCGCCACCACATGCGCCTCGCGCTCGTGCTGCTTGGCATTGAGCACGTTGTGCGGAATGCCCTTCTTGCGCAGGAGCGAAGCCACCACCTCGGATTTCTCGACGCTGATGGTGCCGACCAACACGGGTTGGCCGCGCTGGTGGCAATCCTCGATCTCGGCCAGCACCGCGCGGAACTTGCCCCGCTCGTTCTTGTAGACCACGTCGTGATGATCCTTGCGGATCATGGTCTTGTTGGTGGGGACGACCGAGACTTCCAGCTTGTAGATCTTGGCAAACTCTTCCGCCTCGGTGTCGGCGGTGCCGGTCATGCCAGCCAGCTTCTTGTAGAGGCGGAAGTAGTTCTGGTAGCTGATGGTGGCCAGGGTCTGGTTTTCCTCCTGGATCGCCACGCCCTCCTTGGCCTCCACTGCCTGGTGCAGGCCGTCGGACCAACGGCGACCGGGCATCTTGCGACCGGTGAATTCGTCGACAATGATGATCTCCCCGTCCTCGACCAGGTAGTTGACGTCGCGCTTGTACAGCGTGTGGGCGCGCAGGGCCTGGGTCACGTGGTGCAGCCAGGCGATGTTGTCCGGGTTGTACAGGTTGCCCACGTTCAGCTTGTTTTCGACCCGGTCGACCCCCGAGTCGGTCAGCATCGCCGAATGCGCCTTTTCGTCCACGGTGTAGTCGATATCCTTGCGCAAAGTCGGGATGATGCCGTTGACCTTGGCGTAGTGTCCGGCGCTCTCCTCGGCCGGGCCCGAGATGATGAGCGGCGTGCGCGCCTCGTCGATGAGAATAGAGTCGACTTCGTCTACGATGCCGTAGTTGAGATCGCGCTGCACGTAGCGCTCGATCGACTCCTTCATGTTGTCGCGCAGGTAATCGAAGCCGAACTCCGAGTTGGTCCCGTAGGTGATGTCACAGCGGTAGTTGTGCTGGCGCTCGGAATCGGAGAGCCCGTGCACGACCACGCCCACTGACATGCCCAAAAAGCGATAGATGCGGCCCATCCATTCGGCATCGCGACGGGCCAGGTAATCGTTGGCCGTGATGAGGTGCACGCCCTTGCCGGGCAGGGCGTTCAGGTAGAAGGGCAAGGTGGCGACCAGGGTCTTGCCCTCGCCGGTTTTCATTTCAGAGATGCAGCCCCGGTGCAGGATCATCCCGCCGATGAGCTGCACGTCGAAATGCCGCATCTTCACCGCGCGCAGGCCCGCCTCGCGGCAAACCGCAAAGGCCTCGGGCAGCAGGCTGTCCAAGGCGGCACCTTGGTCCAAACGCCGGCGAAATTCGGGCGTCATGGCACGCAGTTCCTCGTCGGACTTCTTCTGCATCGCCGGCTCGAAGTCGTTGATGCGAGCGACCAGTGGGCGCAGACTTTTCAGAACGCGTGCGTTCTTGGTGCCGAAAATCTTCTTGGCAATTTGGCTGAACAAGGAGGTCCTTCCGCCCCGCGCTTGGCGGGAAGGGCTAAGTTATGGCGGCCAGGGCTCGCGGGCAAGGGGAGGATTCAGTCCGCAGAACGCGCACAGTGCGCACGAGATTCATCGCTGAAAGGCGTCGCGTCCTGAAGGCGACGATGTCATTCTCGAGGGCCATAGCACCCGCCGCCCAAAGTCCAACGGACAGCGGGACCACGTCGTCCCGACCCCCGCCGTGGTATCTTCGCCCCAGGACCCACGGGGACATTTCGACTTGGGCCTGACATTTCTATTCGGTGAAGGCAAAATGGTGCTTCTTCCGATGGGTGCTATTCTCGAAAGCCGTGACTTTCCCGTGGACGCCATACTTCCATGATGCCTATGCTCAGCTAATACGCGCCGGGGTGGGCCGGCGGAATCAAGGCACCGGCGCCGGGCGACTGTCTGGGCCGGCATCGTTGTGGATATTCACCGCGTCGACGGCGTGCGTGACCCCCGACCCCATGAAACCCAACCCCGTCCCCGCCGTCACAGCCCCGATACCGATCACCACCCAGCCAACGGGACCGGACAGCACCGCGATCCCGACGATCACGCCGGCCACGCCGGTCAGGTAGGTCGGAACGCCGATGGCAAGTTGGGTGTGACATTTGTGTGCGTGCATGGCAGCGGCTGGCGTATCCGCCACCAGACTCGCCAGGTCTCCACCGAATGGGCCGATCGGCACTTCACGGCCGTCCTTCACATACATGGGCGCGGCATGGTGGATGACCACTCCCACCCGACCGGTCGCTCGCGGCTGGTAGGTGGTGCTGCACGCTGCTTGCAACAGAGCGACTGTCAGAGCAACGGCCACTCCGACGCGATTCCTTCGCCCTGTCGCCGCTTGCTTGCTCACGACGGAACGATGACCAGCGTTGGCCTGCCGGCCGCGTCCCACTCGACGGCAAAGCCGTCAAAGCCATCCTCGCGCAGCCCGTGCGCTGGATCCAGCAGCAACACGCGATGGGTGCTCTGGTTGATGCCCGCTACCACCTCGTAGTGGGACAGCGCTCGATCGCCATAGCGTTGCACCAACCCGACCAGGACCGGGCGATTCAGCCCCACTTCGTGGATCAGATCGGCCAACTCGCCCTTGATCACGAACGCACGCAGGCCCTTTTGTCGGGCGAAATCTCGCAACGCGCCGACGGTGATGCCGTGACCGGATTCGACGGGAATGCTGCGCAACATCTCGTCCACCGACGATGGCACCGACCAGCGTTGCAACATCATCGCGAGAGCCGCAGCCCCGCAATCGCGCTCGCCGGTCTGCCGGATCAAGTGAACGCCGTCCACCACCACCCAGCCGCGATCGCGGGTAAGGTCACTGGGCAAGATCGCCCGTGCCGTTCCGTGGTAGCAGCCAGCCGCGGCGACAGCGGCCGCCAGGGCAAGTAGTGTCCGCGGTCGGTTGTCGTATCGGCGCGTCCCCACCTAATCAGATTATCACGATGATGAGCACCACGATCAGGATGACCACCAGCGTGCTGCCACCGGCCACCCAGATGACGGTGGTGCTGCCACCCTCGAACTTCTCCAGACCCTTGGCGCTCGCCTCACGGGACGCGTAGTCCTGGTCCTGGGGCGCGCGCGCCTCGGTCGCGATCGAGGCCGTGACTGCGGGACGACCCCGCAGAATCTGCGCGCTATTCTCGCCGGGCGCGTTGGCCCATGCGCTCGTCGGAATGGAAACCAACCCCAGTGCGATGGCCAGGGCAAGCGATCGCAGCCCTTGGCGCCGTTTACCAACGGGATGTGGTGAGACGCACCCGCGAGGGACGAAATTGCAGAGCCCAATGCCGACCATGAGAATCGCCGCTAACATCAAAAACATGATTGCCTCCGTGTGAGTGAAGTCGATCCCCTGAAGATCGAGGTCTCAGTCCGCAATTGTCCAACCGTCAGAGGACCTTGGTTTCAGCGAATACTGTCAAGAGGTTGCACGAAGCGTGCCGCTCCCGCGGCCACGACCTATAATGCCGTCCGTGCGCCACAATCCGGAGCGCAAGTGCCCTGCGGGTCCTTCATCTTGATTGAGCCTGCAACCGCACGAAGACGAGCGCGGCGTACCCGAGCGTCCCCCATTGGCGCCGCCGCCTATCTCATGATGGTGCTATAGAAATCGGCCTCGGACAAACGGCCCGCCCGTAGCGCTGCAGATTTCGCCGGTGCTCCAGCCTTTTGCGCAGATGACGGTGCCCGCGCCGGTTCGTTCCTCGCCGAATCTCCGCGCAGAGCCTGCCGCCGCGCCGAAGAACTTCTTGGAGTTTCCCGCACCGTCACCCGTGAGCGACTGGGAGTGCCTGCAGCAGGCGCGGCGCGCGAATCGCTCTCTGGGTTGCTCTGGGAGGGCGGAGACTGGCTCAACTGACGGCCCGTCCATTGCTGTGTGGGAGCAACGAGGCGCCCAAGAGCAGTTTCAGCCTGTCAGTTACCCCGAGCGTGGGACGCTTTGTGCTTCGACGAAGAATGTTGATCTGCTGTCGAAGCACCGCCTTCTCGATGACCAGGTCCCGTCGGGAGCGGCTCACATCGACAACGATGCCCACGATCTCACTGCCGGAGGAAAGTGGGCGCAGCCTATGCCAGATCCGTTGGGCGGCGTGTCGAATCCAACCTGCGACTTGAGAGAGGAGAAGTGACGTCATTTCCCTCTTCAACCACGAGAAAGCGTGGCCAGTCGAACTGCCCGTTCTCCCGGATTCCAGCTGTCATCTCGCGCGGATAGCTTCGGTAGCCACCACGCCCAGGCACCACGGGCCGACGGAGATTCAAATTGAGCGATGTTGTGCCCCATTTTGATTGAGTCAACCATTCAACTGCTCTGGGTATATAGACGAAGCCGGGCGCCGCCGCTGGCTTCCACGGCTCGAACGGCCAGATGATTCCCTTGGCCTTGAGTTCTTCCCCGACCACGGTCAAGACAGCCAGCAAGTCTGGTTCCTGCTTGCCGACGGGACTCTTCAATCCCACGGTTCTTCCCGCCCGAAAGGTCACGGTCTCCGCCCCGCGGCCCAAGTTCTGCTCCAGGAAACCCGTTTCGCCCACGGCCCCGGCCATGGCCGGTCGCTCGACCCGCTACGCGTTCTTGAAAGGCACTGCCAGCAGGGCCTGCTCGGCGGCGGCGCGCTCCTCGGCAGTGTCGACCTCGAGCCAGCCGGGACCGCTGATGTCGCGACACGAAGGAGCCGCGTCGCCCTCGGCCAAGCGGGCCAGGATGCGTTCGACGTGAATCGCGCGTCCTTCCTCGGCCAGGGCGGCATCGGCTGTCTGCCAGTAGCGAGGCAGCGCCGAGGTGGGCACGCGGGTCATGCCCACGTAGCCGCAATCGAACTTGGTGAGCGTCTTGGCGATGCAGCGGACGCGGCCGTCGGGCCGACGCTCGACCTTCATGTCGTCGGCCCCCAGGCTGCGATCGGTGTCGATGAAGGCCGTGACTTCCGTCACTTCGGGCGCCACCACCGTGGCGATGGCAGGCCGGTAGATGTGATCCACGTTGAGCAGAAGGAAGCCGTCGCGCAGACGGGGACGCGCCGTCATCAGCGAAACGAGGTTGCCGTCGCGAAAGCTGGGGTTCTCGAGCAACTCGATGGCTAGGCCAGCCAGCACTAGGTTGGTGGTCCGGCCCTGGTCGAGGGCACGCGCGACCAGGGGAAATCCGTAGCCGCCCACAACCAGAATCTGCGTCGGTCGCAAGCGAGCCGCGAATTCCAGCGCGTGGAACATGAGCGGCTTTCCCGCCACGCTGACCAGGGCCTTGGGAATATCCTTGGTCAGCGCGCCCAGTCGGCTGCCCAGACCCGCAGCCAGCAGGACGACCTGCACGGCGAACCTAGCCCGCCGCCATGGCCCGCGATGCCGGCAAGAGATCCAGGATCTCGGCAAAGCGACCAATCACCGGCTGCCCCGGGAAGCGCAGGGTGAAGCGCTCCTTGGCGAAAGTCCCGGCCAGACCCACGAAGGGAATCCTGGCCAGGCTGGCAATTTCACCGTCGTGCAATGAATCGCCCACGAAAAGCATCTCGCGGCGGTCGACGCCGAAGGTTCGCTCGGCCAGCTCGATGTGCGGGCGGCCCTTGGCCAGCCCGTTGCCGTGTCCCATCACCAAGTCAAAGGCAAAGCCTGAGAGGCGCGCGAAAGCCTCCACGTTCTGGCGTCCGTTGTTGGAGGAGACAGCGATGCGCACGCCGCGCGTCTGCAAGTCGACAAGGGCTACTCGCGTATCCTCGGGCATGAGAGCGGACCCGCAACGCGCAGGCTTGCGGCCCTCGAACAAATCAGACGCGCTAGAGTTGCGCGGATCACCCGGGAAGATGTCTTGCAGCTGCTCAGCAAACGGCAAACCGCAGGTGGCCAAGTAGAACTCGCGGGCCAAGGGCCGCGGGATGCCGTACATACCCGTCATGACCTCGGTGGCCAGATCGGCCAGCACAGGCATGGTGTCGATGAGCGTGCCGTCCAGATCACAAAGCAAGACCTCGGGCAGATCCAGGCACGCCACGCGACGTGGTGGTGTCGGTGCGGAAGTTCGAACCTCCGGGCGAGTGGCTGTGAGCGTGGTACCTAGCATTGCGTTTCTCAGTCGAAGCAAGTGGCGCGCCAAGGGGAGCGCAGGTCTAACGTGTTGGAACTACTGACTCAAGTTTTGTTCACCTTCACCTGGTGTTAAGAATTCACCACATCACGTGTTGGGAGTTAAACGCTCCGGGACCGCCTGACTTCGTACGATGCGAACGGATCGCCGTGTCAACTCGGGACGCGATGCTGCCGAGGACACACGAGGCAACCCATTCTGGAAACGCGCGGGCCAATGCACAATCAGGGGGAGCCAAGAGAGCGCTGCAAGGAGGAACAGTCATGTTCGAGAAGGCAGGGATCGAAAGTGCCCACGAGATAAAGAAGGTAGTTGCCGAAGCCAAGAAATTCATCTTCGAGTGGACCGAAGGCACCAAATCGTTCGTGACCGACAGGCTGAATCGGTTCCGAGATCACGACGCGAAGAAGATAGTCGAGAATGTTCGCGAAGCAATCGATCCGATGGTCCACGACGCGGGCAAGGCAATCCTCAAACTGGTCGAAGATCGCGCGAGCGGGATTGGGGACAACTTAGTGGCGGGCGCCCAGAGGCGTGTCGACGAAATCGTCAACCGAAGCATCAAGACCACGCTTAGTGATACCCGAGCCCTTCTTGCGAAGGAGTCCCCACTGGTCGCCGGCATAGAGCGCGCTGCTGACAAGGTGAGCGTGCTTTCGACAAACATCAACCTGACGATCGAACGCGCCCACAGTTTGGTGCCCCAGTTGCGCGATATGGCGGGGTTCAATGACCAGGATGCGGCCAAGAAGACGATGGATGACATCAAAAGAGCCACGCAGAACCTGAAAGAGTTTGTTGTTGGTGGCAACAGCCTCATCCCGCAGTTGAACGAGGTCCTCAAGGAATGGCACGCAGAGAAGGAACGCGAGCGCAACTTCAACTGGCGCGTTGTCCTCGGCAACACCGCTGCCGGGCTACTCTTCGTGACGTTCGCCTACGCGGTCTACCTGAAACTGGGCTGGAAGGTCACTCCCGTTCGCGCCATCAGCCTCTTCTGGCTGGGCATTTCCGTCCCCATCATGCTGCTGAACATCCGGTCGCTGGTGACGGTGTGGGCGACTGCGCGCAAGCAGAAGATGGAATCCGAGGTGCACAGGCATATTCTTGGGTTCAAGAACGTCGTAAACCTCGTCGTGCTGCTGGTCCTGGTCGCCGGCAATCTGATTTTGAACCTATGGCTGGCTGATCCCATGTCGGTCGTGCGCTGGGGCCGGTAGGGTCAGCTCGAATGGCGCGGGAGGTGCCTGAGACATGTTCAGAGATCATGGCGCCGCTTTGCTGACAGGTCACGGCCCTACTGATATCCTGGGGCTGTGGCGTGCAAATACTGCGGTGAGAGCCACCCGCCCGACGCCAGCCGCTGCCCCGTGACAGGCAGGGAGATAGGCACGCCCCACCCTTCCGCTGCCCTGGCCATAGGCCAGGCGCTCGAGGGAAAGTACAAGATCATTCGCGAAATCGGCCGGGGCGCCATGGGGGTGGTGTACGAGGGGCTGCACGTCGCTCTTGACCGCCGCGTGGCGGTCAAGACCCTGCGCCACGAGATGAGCAACGACGCCGACCTGGCCACCCGCTTCCAACGCGAGGCCCGCGCGGCCAGCGCCATCGGCCATCCCCACATCATCGACGTCTTCGACCTGGGCCGCACACCTGACGGACTGTTGTTCATGGTCATGGAGCTACTCGACGGCAAGCCGCTCACCACGCTGCTGCAGCAGACTCCCTTGCTGCCCGTGCCCCTGGCCGTGAATCTGATGACCCAAGTGCTGGGTGGCCTGTCGGCCGCGCACAAGCACGGCATCGTCCACCGCGACCTCAAGCCCGACAACATCTTCATCATCAACACCGAGGATCGCCCCAACTTCGTCAAGATCGTCGACTTCGGCATTGCCAAGAAACTCTCGCCGCGCCAGCCGGGGCAGGTGAGTCCGGCCGCCATGAGCGGGACCATGGTGGGCACGGTGATGGGCACGCCTCTGTACATGTCGCCCGAGCAGGCCATCGGTCAGGTGGCGGAGATCGACCACCGCACCGATATCTACGCGGCCGGCGTGGTGCTGTACGAGATGCTGTGTGGTCGCACGCCTTTCCAAGGTAACGGCTACGCAGCCATCTTGGGCGCGGTTCTGGAGGGCAAGTACCCGCCGCCCCACACTCTGCGGCCCGACATCCCGCCCGCTATCGAAGCCGCCATCGTGCGCGCCATCGACCGCGACATCCAGAAACGCTTCCCGTCGGCGGCAGCCATGCGCGATGCCATCAGTGGCGGTGGCGCCGAGGCGACGCCGACACCGATGGCCATCAGCCCCGGGGCACCCGACGATGGCCTGTCACTCAAACTGGCCACGCTCGACGGGCAGGAAGCCCCGGCTTCCGGCATTGCTCTGCTCGAAAACGTTCCTCCGCCCCAGGCATCCCGTCCGCTGGCGCCGGGACGACCGCGCGTGGCCCACGGCCCGGGAGACGATCGCTTCGCGCCCCCGCCCGAGCAAGAAGCGCCGCTGGAGTTGGGCGGCACCCGCTGGGGATCGTCGCCGCCACCCCGAACACCGGCACGGGCAGGCGCTGAAGCACCTCCTCGTCCGGAGATCCGGCGACCGGCGCAAGCGCGCCCCGAAGATGACCGGCCGCGCGCATCGGCGACAGCGCTCGACGACGACCCTCAGTGGCCAGCCCTCACGCGACCCTTCGACCCAACGCCGCCTCCCCCTTTGGCCGAGCGGCCGCGCGCCAGGCCGCCGACCCAGGCCCCAGGAACCCTGGCGCCCGAGCACGTCTTGTCTGCGCGCACGCGCCGCCTGCTGGTCAAGCTGGGGATCGGGCTTGTCGTCCTAATCGCTGCGCGGGTCGGGTATCATTTCTGGCAGACCAACTGGCAGGGTCCGTTTGCCACGAACGCGCCTGTCCCCGCCAAAGGTGTCATGCGCAAGGTGACGCTGGTGCTGGATCCGCCAGACACCAGCGTTCAGATCGATCACATCCCCGCCGCCAAACGCGAGCTGGCCCTCGACTCGGCCACGCCTCACCTGCTCAACGCCACGGCGACTGGGCGCTTGACCCGCCGGTTCTCATTCGAAGCCAAACCTGGGCTCAAGCTGGTGGTGCGCATGAATCACCTGCTGGTGCCGCCCTCGCCTCTCGACCCACCGCCCGCACCCGCCGAGCTGTCCTTGCGCTATCCCGAATCGCCACGGCCGTCGGACGAAATCGACGGTGCCCTGGCCAAACTGGACAAGTACGCCCAGTGCCTGGCTGCCGCGAGCGACGCCAGCGAAGGCAGCGACAAGGCCTCGGCCGGCGCGCGGGTGCGCCTGCACGGCGAAGACCTGGCCCGCTGTCACACCCTGGTGCGCGAGGCGCGTGACATGGCGCCGGCCATCCCGACGCTCGAGGGCGCGGCCGACAGCTACCTTTCCGCGGTTCAGGCGGGACAGAAGCTGGAAGCCGTCATGCGCGCGAGCGCGGCCCTGCGTGCCGAGCTGCTGGCCGCGCGCAGCGAGTGGCAGTGGCAGGAGTTGGCGCTCGAGGAGAAACTCGACGGGCGCCAAGCGGCCTGGCACATGCGCCGCTTGGCCCTGGGCGCGAGCGCCTGGCTGCGCGCGATGAAGTCCGATCCCCCAGCGCGCCAGTCAGTGGACGAACAAGCCAGCGCCCTCAACGACGCCTACTCGATGTTCCTCGACTATGCCGAGAACGCACGACCGGAGCTGGCGCGCACCACCGGGGCCAACGATTTCATGAAAGCCGCGCAGGACACCATGGCCGTGGTGCGACCCACGGACGGCAAGCCGCGCAGCGAATTCGCCGCGCTGGGCGCCTGCCGACGGCTGGTGGCAGCGTTCAATGCGCTGGTGGTGGAGTAGCTACTTCTTGCCGCTCTTCACTTCGGCCAGCCACGAGGTGATCTTCTTCTCGCGCTTGTCGAGTTCGGCGCGCGCAGCGGCCAGCGGCTTTGCGTCGCCCTGGAAAGAAGCCGCGATGGCCTCAGGATAGTCGTTGGCCAGCGAATTCAGGCTGACGTCGTGATCGGTGGCGATGTTGGAATTCCCGCCCTGTGGATCCATGGCGCGCAAGATCTTGGCCTGGGCCTCGATGGCCTTGCGCTGCGAGGCCACCAGCTTGGCGAGCTGGTCGCGCGCATCCGGCTTGCCCTGCAGCTTCTCGGCCGCATCGTCGAGCGCCTTGCGGGTCTTCTTTTCGAAAGCGAACAAGGCCAGATGCTTGGGCAGCTTGCTCTTGTCGAACTTGAGCAGGCGCGCCTGCTCCTCGGCCGCGAGTTCGGCAGCCAGCTTCGCATCGGCCTCCTTCTTGGCTTTCCACAGCTCGTAGCGCGCCATCATGCCCAGATGCGCATCGGCCGGGCGTGCGTCAGTGACTGGTCCCGCGTCGGCAGCACGGGCGGGCAGGGCCGGCTTGGCAGGCGCTGGCGTGGGCTCGGCTTTGCGTGTCGGAGTCTGCTCGGTGCAGGCGGCGGCCAAAAACAAGGCGCCGGCCCCCAAGAAAAGTGTGGTTCGCTTCATGGTGTCCTCCCTGAGCCTCGTGGCTTGGACAGGCACTATCTCACGCATGTGACCCAAAGGCACGGACCAGCGCCAACCGGCCCAGAACGACGCCCGAGGCCCCTGGCTGTCACGCCCATGCGCTGGCGCCGCTGCTCGCGCCCTTGTAGCGTGGCGGACGTGGTTGTCTTCGCCAACTTCTCCCGGGGCGAAAGGCCCAGCCCCTGATGCGGCTCTGGTCCCTGCACCCGGCGCAGCTTGACGTGAAAGGTCTGGTCGCGGTTTGGCGGGAAGGCCTGCTGGCACAGAAGGTTCTGCGCGGGAAGACTCGCGGGTACGCGCGCCACCCGCAACTGGACCGGTTTCGCGCGCTGGAAGATCCCGTGTCTGCGGTGGGCGCCTACCTCTCCGCGATCTTTCGCGAGGCCAGGCGGCGCGGATACTCCTTCAACCAGAAGCGGATCGTCCGCTATGCTTCCCGAATCCGGGCGCGGGTGCCCGTCACCCAGGGCCAGGTGAGGTACGAATGGGAACATCTGCTTGCCAAGCTACGAGTGCGGGACTGGTCGCGATACCGGACTTTGCGACGAGGACAACCCAAGGCCCATCCCCTGTTTCGGGTTGTGGCGGGACCGGTCGCAACCTGGGAACGGATTCCCCGATGAGGCTCTCGTGCGCATTGTGATTTCAGGAGCCTCGGGCTTGATCGGCCGTGCCTTGACCGAGCGCCTGCGATCCGCTGGTGACACTGTGCAGACCCTGGTACGGCGCAAGCCCAAGGAATCAGAAGGCGAAATCGCCTGGGATCCCGAGGCTGGGGTGCTGGATTCCTCGCGTCTGGATGGCGTGGACGCGGTGGTGCACCTGGCGGGAAAACCCATCGACGTTCGTTGGACCGAAGCAACCAAGAAGGCCATCCGCGACAGCCGGGTCAAGGGCACCAGCCTGCTCGCCCAGACGGCTGCGCAACTGCCAACCAGGCCGAAAGTCTTCATCTGCGCCTCCGCGGTCGGATTCTATGGGTCGCGTGGCGATGAACTGTTGGACGAAGCCTCGGCCCCGGGCCAAGGCTTTCTGGCGGACGTCTGCCGCCAGTGGGAAGAAGCAGCCGCGCCCGCGCGGGACGCCGGTTTGCGCACGGTTCACTTGCGCAGTGGCATCGTACTTTCCCGCCAGGGCGGGATGTTGGCGCGCGTGCTTCCACGCTTCAAAATGGGCGCGGGCGTCGTGGTGGGGACGGGACGGCAATGGATGAGCTGGATCTCGCTGGCCGACGCGACGGCTGCTATCCAATACGCGATCACGGCCGCGGATCTTTCCGGGCCAGTGAACCTCACCACTGCGCAACCGGTACCCAACGGCGAATTCACGCGCACCCTGGGAAAGATATTGGGCCGGCCCACGCTGCTCCCATTCCCGGCCTTCGCGGTAAAGTTGCTTTTCGGGGAAATGGGCGACGAATTGCTACTGGCGGGCCAGAAAGCGTTGCCGAAGAAACTGGTCGCCTCTGGCTTCCATTTCGCCCATTCGGATCTCGAGTCGGCCCTGCGCTGGGCACTGGCTCACTGAAGCGCCCTGCATACGCGCCGGGGTACGACCGCCTTTTCATGCCAGAAATGTCGCGATCAGGGCGCGCGACAAACCGGCGACACGCCAGGATGGCCCGATGATTTCCGTGCCTTCTCGCGCTTTCGCGTGGCAGGCCGTCGTCGTCCGCGAACCGGCGTGCGTCTTGCAGTCCACTGAGCCCGATGCGAAGTTTCGCCCAACCGAGGGATCCCAACATGACAAAATTGTCCGCCTTTCTCCCCGTTTTCCTGGTCGGCGCTGGACTGATTGGGTGCGGGAGTGACGCCGCCTCCGGTTCCACCTCTGCCACCGTCTGCGCCATCACTGCGACCCTGGCAGCAACTGACGCGGGAGGCGCCGCTTTGCCCTCACAACATCAATTCACAGCTCGGGTGGATTGGAGGGCGAACACCCTCACAACGGGCGCCAATGGCATGGCCATGGAGATTGCCCTGACAAAGTCCGGCGATCTCTGGAGCACCCAGGAAAGCGTCCCGTTCACTATCCCGCTAACCAGCGGAAGCTGGGACAGCACATTCCCTTCCATCGCCTACCAGACGGTTTCCCTTCGCCCCACCACGACAGGATGCGCCGGCAGCGCCACGGGCACGTACTCCACGCTTTTCACGGACGAAATAACGGGGACGCCGTTCATCGCCACGCTCACTGGCGTGGTGGATCAAGCGAGCCCCGTGTTCACTGTCGCGCCCAACTCCACGAACAATGTGCATCCTCTGGGCGTGCAAGGCGTGGGCGTCAATGAATTGTTGTCCGCGGGAACCACCGCTTTCTGGTCGAACATCGCGAATGACTCAATTCCCATGACAAGCCTTCCCGCAGGCAGTGCCTACGGAGTTTCCGGCTTCCTTCTTCAGAACCTGGCGCTGGCCTTCGGCGCCACCTACCAGATGAAGATCTCCAGCGGCACCGTCGATCTCGCGGGCAACGCGACCGGCGTCTTGCCCAGCATCACGACCCTCGCCGATCCCGGAATGTTCGCGCAGGATGGCTTCGAAGGCGAGGTCCTCGCCACCATGACCGGGAACATTTCCATTGTCAGCAAGGATGCATTCCCCGTGGCCTCGGGCAACAGAGCGCTGCAATTCCCATCGGCCCCCGCGCTGTGCGGCCAACGCTTCACTGCGCAGCTTTCCGTGCCCACCGGCGCCACAACGCTGCAATTCAGCGCCCTCGCCACCTGGCCCAAGACGCGCTCCCAGGCCACTTTCACCGGATCCGTCCAAGTGGCCGTCCCCAACGGCGCTGTCAACTCGTACTCTTGGCCGGAAATTGCCTCCACCGCGCTTGCCTCTCCGTGGACCGGCGCGCTTCCGGGAAGCTCCGACAATAGCTATGGCGATCTGATGCAAATGCAGATTCCCCTCCCCGCCGGCACCAACGGCGAGATCATCTTCGATATGCTGCAACCTTGTTACGATCCGCCCTATCTGGGCGATGGCCTCATCATCGACGATCTGAGGATTCTTGCTGGTGGTCCGGGAGCAACGGGTTTCGATGCTGGGGTGGACGCTTCGCAAACACCCGATCTAGAGACCGCACGGGATGTTCCCAGGAGTGCTGACCAAGGGAGTGAATCGTTGCCGATTGGTGACGCTGGGGAGTGCAAGGGCGACGCTGGAGATCTTGAGCACCTGTATTTCGTTGAGCCATGTCCGTCGACAGTCGATGCCGGAGTCCCCACTCTGAGCTGTTCCGGCTACGTGGGCGCTCAAATCTACGAGGCTCTGTGTGGCGAGCGGCAAACGCTGCGTTGGCAGTGGGGCTCACATGGGATGACCTGCTTCTACCAACAGGGGTCGCTGGTCGGTCTCGAGATGAGGAACGACACTCCTGCGTTCTGTGGAGGCAGTTCCAACTCAATACAGGCCGGTTCGGTCGTGGAATGCCCGGCATCGGCAGAGACGCAGGTATTGGACTGCAACCCATTCGTAGATGGGGGGTTGTAGGACGCGCAGTCAGCGGTGCCGCGTTCAGTTCGCAATCGCCGTATCCGCCAGAACCGCTCCCACCACCACAGGATATCTACACAATCGTCGGGTGCTCGATGCGGCCGGTTTCGCGCCGGGTGAACGCCCAAGACAGCTTTTCAGACGCCCTCTTAGGCACTAAGGAGTCACTACTCGGTCGCCGCCCAAACCGCTCTCACGCTCCGCGTCCAGGGGCCAATCGAGGCGCCAGACCAAGAGCGCGCGAAGCGCCGCTTGCGCGCTGGTTTCCACGCCGAGATTGTAGTGCCTGCCCAGGTCGAAGCGCGCCTGCTCGACGCTCGCATCGTCGACGAAGTCATTGGCGCTGTGATCGACGAACTTGCGAATCTCGTGGAATGCCGAGCGCATGCGCACGGGGTCAACGTTCGCTGACAGATGCAGCAGTGTCGTTCCGCCCCGCAGAAGCTCGACCCAGCCGACACGAATCCAGGAAACCTGTTTCAACCTCTGGTGCTCATGCATCCAACGGTAAAACATCATGCGAAGAGCCACGACATGAAGACGGATCCAGCCGGCAATGCAGGTGATCGCATTGCCTGCGGTCTGATTGTGAAATAGGCCATCGCCGTCTACCTTCGCGAAGTCTCCGTTCCCCAACAGGGTCACAGCTTGATTCGGCGATACGCCGCACCCTGCATCATCGCGACCACCAAGATCGTCGTTTCGCTTGCGCTGCTCTGGACGGGATTTCGGTCCGTCAGCGATGACGACTTCGCTCGTGCCATCATTGCACAGCAGTTCGCCATCCATCCGCACTTTGATCCCTCTGGGACAAGCTGGCTGCCATTTCCATTCTTGCTCTGGGGTAGTGCAATGGCGGCCTTTGGCCCTACGCTGGCGACTGCACAGGTAATGGCGATCGGGCTCGGGGCTTGCGCCGCCGTTGGCGTTTGGTGGGTGGCTCGCTCGATCGAGCTGTCAGCGCGAGCTGCCTTTATCGCCGGAATGATTGCTGCCTGCATGCCTCACGCCGCCTATTACGGTGTTGCGATGGTGCCCGAGTATGCGACGGCCGTACTTGCCCTCTTGGCCAGCGCCACGCTCAGCTCGAAACATGATCGAATGCGCGCCGCAGGCGCGCTCGCAGCCTGCTTGGCCACACTCTGCCGCTATGAAACCTGGCCGATTGCCTGCGTGGTTTCTATATGCGCGACATTCGATGCGATTCGGCAGCCACACCGGCGTCGTTGGTTGGTGGGATCCGCCATCATCGCGCCGCTGGGGGCCACCGCCTGGCTGTTGCATGGTTTCGTCCATCACCACGATGCCTTCTTCTTCGTCACACGCGTCGCAGCCTACCGCCGAGCGCTGGGTGGCGAATCGATGACTCTCGGCTTGCGCCTCCTTCAACAGCCTCTGGCGCTCTTCACCGGAGAGCCAGAACTGACGTTGCTGGCACTCCTTTTGCCATCCATCGCGCTTTGGGTCCACCGTCGCACAGGCCTGCGCGGGCAAGCTTGGGCGAGATTGTGTCTCGCCATTGGCGCCCTCGTGTCATTCTTGATCGTCGGCGATTTGCTCGACGGCGCGGCGACTCATCACGAGGATCGGACCCTGCTTCTGGCATGGCTTGCTATGGCGCTGCTTGTGGGTGAACTGCTCGATCGTCTTTTGCGAAATGTTTGGCTCTCGCCCATGCGCCTCGCCGTATCAGTCGCCGTCCTCGCCGCCGTTGTCGCGACGACGCTGATCGTTCGTCCGCGAATCACCAAATTGGACTCGTTCGTCGATCGCTCTCGTGAGATAGAGATCGGCCAGTTGGCGGCTGCCCTCGTCCCAGCAGGGCAGCGCCTAGCAGTCTACACTGAAGACTATGGCTTCTTCGCGGTTCAGGCCGGGTTCGCGCGTCCGTTCGATTCCACGCCGCTGTTGCGACACGACCCACGTCACCGCGAGCATGACCCATTGTCTAGTCCGGCGGAACTGACACAGCGGCTAGACGCACTGTGCGTTCAATATTTGATTGTACCAACGGCTCGCCTACCACACTTGTCGCAGCAGACCCGCATTGAGGCGGAATCGAACGGGTTTGCTCTGTTATCGCGGCGCTAGCTACGACAAGCCCGTCCGCAAGAACACCGATAGACAGAGACCTGCAAGACTCCGAGAGTTCATGCCAGAATCCCGGCGACGAGTTTCCGGACAGAACGGGATCGGTCCTCTTGCTGTTCAGTAGCCGCACCCGCTAGAGACCAGGTCGACACAGATCCGAACCTTTCCGTTGGCGCCGCGAGTGATGTAGCGAGCGGACACGTCGTAGGACGACGCTTTGCCGCCCGGGTCCTTGGCCCCAGCGGAATTCGCGCTGACCCGCGGACTCGCGTACAGCACCTCAGATTGAGTCGTCCCGACCACATGCGAGACTGTGTACCAGAACGAACTCGCCTTGGAGTCGCAATCCTTGAGGAGATCGAGGCAAACCTCAGTGCGCGGAGTGGTGATTGGCGTGGCCTTTGACTGCGCTTCGCCGTGTTTCTCCTCGGAGGCTTCACACGAGACGATGGGGACCACAGTGCTCGACCAGATCGTTGAATGGAGAAGCTTCTCCACGCGCATCCCACAGCCGCCCCAGTCGATCGGGGCTGCGCAGAACTCCGCACAGGACGCGGTGTCGATCCAGCCCGACGCGGTCGCCACACTGCCCTTGAACGCAACGTCTATGCCATACCGATTGCGGACATGGTCAGGGTGCACCTCGAGACTTGTGATGGCGCAGCCAGGCGGAACGGACCACCCCTTGCTTAGGGTTACTTTCTTCAAAGCGTCGCAGGAACTGTTGTCGAACCGGAAGGCCTGGGGTTCCAGATGACGCCGCTCCATCCGTCGGCACGAGTAGTCGATTCCCGACGCGACGACAACTTGTGAATTGTTTTCAGCGATGCACATGGGGATGAATAGGTCTGCAGACAGCTTCTCGTTCTTGTGAAAGAAGTGCCAGAATGGCTTTCTGTCTTTCGTTCGGAGATGCAACTGAAGACACTTCCCCGCGTTGGCGCTGATCACACCCCGGTCTAGGGTAAGTGAAATACTGTCATCATCGTTGGCACGCTTGGCGGTCAGCTTACGAAGGACCACGTTGCGCGATTCATCCGTGAGGTCGACTGCGGCTTCGAGCCCACTCCACAAGCGAGATCCACTAACGACGAACCGGCCCCCGTCTGGGGGCACCAGGTTGGGCAGGTGATCGCCGAACTTGAATGAGGCGACGCGAGGTCGCCCCTCTTCGACCAGGGGGACGCCAGCCTTCAGTGCCAGAAGCTCAGTTTCGAGGCCAGCAAGGAATATGTCTAGATCCTGAAACAGACATTGCTGCTGCCGTGAAAGAAGGGCATCGATGCGCGCGGTGGCACCGCCAATCTGGTCGGCAAGGGCGCGTACCTCAAGGCTTGTGCTTGCCGGGGTCTTTTCGATGTCGTCATGAGCCATGGTGCGCAGTTGTCCAATGTCTGCTGACAGTTGGTGAGCGACATCATTGACGGCAATTGAGGCATTGCCAGTCATCTTCGCGGCGACATTGGAGAGTCGTTGAAGGAGCGCGTCCCCAGCAGCCGCCACCGACGCGGCATTTGGCGGCACAGGCAGAGACTGGGCGTGTCCTTGTCGTGGCGCGCCACTTGCAGCAAGAAGTGCGAGTGTCAGGACTGTGCGACGGCTGCGGTTGGCGGCCGGTCCTGGCCTTTGCGACCATGGTCCCGTTCGGGATCGCATCGCGTAGCGCCTGCTTGTGCCGGTTTCGCCAGTCTGCATCGGCTATCCTCTTTGGCCAACGTGGCCGTCCTAGTCCGATGTTGGCGGCCATATCGCTGTTACGGGCGGGTGGCGCTTGGCGACAACCAGTACGGACAGTCCGCGGCACCGACAGGCGCTTTCATGCGTGTCAGCGCCGGCTGGAACCACACCTGCGCGCTGCAGGTCGATGGCAGCGCCATCTGCTGGGGCTACAACGGCTTCGGTCAGTGTGCTGCACCGACCGGTACGTTCACCGAAATCACCGCCGGCGAAGAGCACACCTGCGGGCTGCGGGTCGACGGCTCCGCCACGTGCTGGGGCGACAACTCCTCGGCGCAGTCCACCCCGCCGGCCGGCAAGTTCATCCAGATTTCCGCCGGCGAGATGCACACCTGCGTGCTGCAGGCTGACGGCTCCGCAGCCTGCTGGGGTGACAACTTCTACGGGCAATCCACTGCACCGACGGGTGCCTTCACCCAGGTCTCTGCCGGCGGAAACCACACCTGCGGGCTGCGGGTGGACGGCTCCGCATCATGCTGGGGCGCCGACCACTTCGGGCAGTCCACCCCTCCCGCAGGAGCTTTTACCCAGATTTCCGCCGGACTGGATCACACCTGCGGACGGCAGACCGACGGCTCCATAGCGTGCTGGGGCGCCAACTACTACAGCCAGTCCTCTCCGTTGGCAGGAGCTTTCACCCAGATCTCCGCCGGCGGGGAACACGCCTGTGGACTACGAGCCGACGGCACAGCGGCTTGCTGGGGATACGACCTGTACGGCCAGGCCACGCCGACAGCGGGACCTTTCACCCAGATCTCCGCCGGCGAGGCCTGTACCTGCGGGTTGCAAGCCAATGGCTCTGTGTCCTGCTGGGGTGACGAAAGTGCGGGGCAGACCTCGCCACCGGCAGATCCTCTTGCCCAGATTGCCGCCGGCACGGCTCACACCTGTGGGTTGCGGGCCGATGGCTCTGCCGCGTGCTGGGGTGACAACGACTTTGGGCAGTCGACTCCCGCGGCAGGTGCTTTCATTCAGATTTCCCCCGGCGGGGAACACACCTGCGGGTTGCGGGCCGACGGCTCCGTCGCCTGCTGGGGCTGGAACGTGAACGGGCAGTCCAGTCCACCGGCCGGTCCTTTCACCCAGATTTCCGCAGGCGGGTACCACACTTGCGGGCTGCAGCCTGGTGGCAGTGTCGCCTGCTGGGGATACTGCGGGTATGGGCAGTGCACTCCCGCGCCAGGCACTTACACCCAGATTGCCGCCGGCAACGCGCACACCTGCGGGCTGCGAGCCGATGGCACTGTGGCCTGCTGGGGCAGGAACGATTCTGGGCAGTCGACTCCCGCGCCAGGCGCCTTCACCCAGATTTCCGCCGGTGGTGTGCGCACGTGCGGCCTGCGAGCCGATGGCAGCGTCAGCTGTTGGGGGCACAATCCCGACGGCCGCTTCACTCCACCGGCAGGCACTTTCATTCAGATTTCCGTCCGCGATTCACACGTCTGTGGACTACGAATCGACGGTTTCGCCAACTGCTGGGGCGATTTGATAACCCCAGATCCATGAGCAGGCGGCCACTTTGAATACCGCATCGTCGAGCGCGGCGTGGGTCGAGCCTATCTCACCTGATGTCGGCGCCCCGTTCAGTTCGCAATCGTCGTGTCCGCCAGAACCGCTTCCAGCGGTTTGGCGAAAATCGTCCATTCACTGGCGTGCGGGCCAAGTGCGCCGGCGCGATCCAAGTGTGGCAACACATGCTGGGCCACCACGGCCGAGCAGGAAGCGTAGCGACCGGAAAACACGACTGCATCCACACCGCCTAACGCTGCCGCAGCGGTGCCTGATGCCAGCAGCATGCGATAGAGCAGGACGTCGCGGGCTCGCACACAGTCGCTACGCTTGCTGGCCAGCACGTGGTCCAGTCGCACGCGATGACCGACCAAGCCCGACAGGCCGCTTCCGCCCACGAGAAGCGCATTGGCACCTTCTGGGCCAAGACCGGCTTCGCCAGCGAGGGCCAGCGCAACGGCGGGATCGATCTCGCCACTGTTGGTTTCACCCGGAAGGCCCTCGAGCGGCGTGGCGCCACTGGTGACCGTAATGGGCCGACGGCCGAGCACGGCGGCTATTTCGGGCTGCGCCTCAAGGCAGATGGAGAGAATGCGGGCCGGCTGGTCGAACCCTCGCTTGCGCCAGCCACGGCCGGCTTCCAGCGAAGCCGCCTCGTGAAACAGGCCATGGTAGCCCCAACGCCGCAAGGCCAACTTCTGCGCCAGTTCAGGCGACATCGCGTAAGTGCGCTCGCGTGCCGGCAAGTCCACGAAGAACGAAGTCTCGAAGGCCAAGCGGGCCGGCGCCCGGGGAAAGATCTCTTGCACGGCGTGCGCGGTCTCAGTCAAGCCAGCCACATGCAAGGGTGACTGGCGTGCAATGCGGTCCAAGCGGACAAAGGCGTCACCATTGACGGCGGCCGGGCCGGGGAATTCTTCGCCGCCGAAGAGGCCATGCACCACCACGCTGGTGGCGTCGTCGAGCAAGCCCACGGCCTGCGCGATAGTGCGAACCTCGTCGAGAGCCGCGCGTGCCCCTTGCCAGCGAAAACCACGAATGGTGCCAGTACAGGTCTCGCGGCCCGCGATGAAGCCCGCGTAGCGCAAACTCTTGCGGCCAGGAATCAAGACCAGGGTATTCACAGTGCAATCCTTTCCGACTGGCTGTGCAACAGCAGGCCGCAGCTGAAACGAGCAATTGCCATCTCTTCATTGGTGGCCACCGCCAGGATGCGAACCCGACTTCCCGGCGTGGACAAGTCCGCTGGCAGGGCTTTCACTGCATCGTTCTTTTCGGGATCGATGTCCAATCCGAAGCATTGCAGTCCCGCAGTCACCGCCCAGCGCACATACGGAACCTTTTCGCCAATGGTGTCGGTGAAAATCACGCAATGAGCGCCGCCCACCAGGGTCAAATACGCGCCCAAATACTTGCGAATGCGCCACAGGTAGACCTGCGCCGCCACTGACAGTTGGTCGATGTCCGCGGTCGCGCCATCCGCTGCACGCGCCACCACGTCGCGAATGTCGGCCGACATGCCCGACAGGCCCAGCACGCCGCACTTGCGATTGAGCAAACCCTCGACCGCGGCGCTGTTGCCCCCCTCGCGCACGAGAAGAGTCAGCGCCACAGCAGGATCCAGATCGCCCGAGCGCGTGCTCATCACCAGCCCCTGCAACGGCGAGTATCCCATGGTGTTGTCGATGGATCGGCCGTTCACGATGGCGCACAGGCTGGCGCCGCCACTGCCCAGGTGGCAACTGACGGCGTTCAGGTTTTCAAAAGGAACACCCAGCAGTTTGGCTGCCTCCTGTGCCACGTACTGGTGACTGGTGCCGTGAAAGCCGTACTTGCGGAAGCCGTGCTTGGCCACAAGAGCGGGTGGCAAAGCGTAGGCGCGCGCCACCTCGGGGATGGTCGCGTGAAAGACGGTGTCGAAAACCACCGTCTCCGGCAGGTTGGGATAGAGGCGCCGACACGCGGCCACCAGACGTACCGCGGGCGGGTTGTGAATGGGGGCCAGCTCCTGGATGCGCTCCAGCTCGGCCATGACCGCGTCGTCCAGGATCACGTGTTGTTTGAAATTGGGCCCGCCGTGCGCCATGCGGTGCCCGATGGCATCGGGCACCAGATCGGGATCCCGTTCCAGCAGCTGCATGACCTGCGTGAAGGCCGTGGCGTGGTCAGGCATCTCCACCACGATGGTTTCCTTCTTGCCTGCCACCTGGTGGTGAATGCGAGCTGGCTCGGCAGTCTTGGGACCGACCCGTTCAGCCTCCCCGCCCGCCAGCTCTTTCTCGCCCGGCATTTCGATCAGCCGGTACTTGAGCGATGAGCTTCCGCAGTTGAATACGATGATGCGCATGACGTCCCCTTGAATTGCGGTCAAATCTCGTCGGGGATCCAGCCGAAGACTGGGATGCCCACCAAGCCATGGGCCATAGCCGCGGTTCCGTAGGTGCACTCCACGATCTTGGCGATCTCCACTGATTCGTTCTGGCTGTGTGCCTCTTCCTCGCGACCTGGGCCGTAGCCGATGGTCGGGATGTGAAACTCGTTGGACAGCACGCTGCCGGCGGTGCCCATGCCCAGACGCGAAAGCTTCCATTTGCCCGGCCGAACCGCGCAGCCAGCCGCAGACAGCGCCTGACGAGCGCGCGACAGCAGCGGACTGAAGGGATCGGTGCTCCAGGCGTGGGTGACTCGCTTGACCTGCACAACCAGGCCCGATGGCATAGTCTCGGCCCGCTCGCGCACGGCCACGTCCACCTCGACCGCACCGGCGAGTTGCGCCAGTCGCTCGGCCTCGTGGCGCATACGACCCACCACGCCGTCGACGGCTTCCTCGAGGCCGAGGCGACGTTCCACGCCAATGGTGGCGCAGCGAATCCCATGGCTGTCTTCGAAGTGCGGCTTGCCCATGAGCATGGCTTGCACCGCCGCTGCCGGATCGGTGTCGCCCATGCCGTTCGACACCAGGTCAGCCGCGTCGGCCACGTGAAAGGGATTGTTGCTGCGCAGGCGGATGTCCATTTCGGCGCGGCCATCGTGGCCGTAGTACAGGCCCAGATCGGTCGGCTCGCCCAGCACGGCGTACTCGGGGCGCAGCCCCATTTCTTTCAAAGTGAATTCGATGAGGCCGCGCATGCCGACGGAGATGCCGTTCTCTTCAGCCACGGTGGCGGCCACGATCAGGTTCCCGCGCAAAGGCAGAAGGCTGCGCTTGAGCAAGCCGGCAGCAAAGACCTGCGCCGCCAGTCCGCCCTTGCAGTCGGCCGCGCCCAGACCGTGCAGCTTGCCGTTCTCGATGCGGCCACTCCAGGGTGAACCCGGCCAACTCGCCTCGTCGCCAGGCGCCACGGTATCCAGGTGACTGGCCAAGAGCAGATTGGGGCCGTCTTCCACCCCGTGCAGCACGCCCACCACGTTGCCGAAGCCATCGGTGGTGACCGAGTCGAAGTCGAGGGCGCGCATCTGCTTCTCCACCAGCGCGGCAGCACTCGACTCGTCCCGGGTCAAACTGCGTGTACGCAAGAGTGCCTGCGCAAACGACGTCAGCTCGCCCTGCAAACCTTCCAACTTGCCTTTCAACAGATCGTACATTGGTGCGTCTCCTTTGATCGTTTCGTCGCTTGTCGTTGATGTTTTGTCGCGTGGGGAACCCGCCGGCTTTGCCGGCGGCGGACCATCGCGGGAGGGATTGGGAACCCTTTCAGGGTTCCCATCTCAACGCCCTCTCTCAGCAAGCGCCGTGCCGATGGCGTCTTTCCTGCCTTTGTCGTTCCGCGCACCCCGTCCGATGTTTCAACTTGCAAAGTGAACGTTTCAGATTGAAATACTGGGTGCATCATGCGAGTCGAAGACCTGAAACTGGACGAACTGCTGGAATTCCGCGACGGCGCCATTGACTTTCAGGGCCGGTATGTGCGTGTGCGTAGGTGACAGAATCCCTGTGACCAGCCACATCTTGCAGATGCGATTCGGTGAAGGCAAAATGGCGCCTGTTCGGACCATGCTCCAGGAGGCCCCCGATGCTCTTCCCGCTACCCTTCATTCCGAAGTTGAGCTACAAGACTGGCGGTAGAAAATTCGGCGCTCCACGGGCCAGCGGCCGGCGGCATGCGGGTTGCGACCTTATTGCCCCCGCCGGAACGGAAATCTTTGCCGTCGCGGATGGCATCGTTACGGAACCCATAACGATATTCTACAATAACAATGTCAAGGCTTTGGTCATACAACATTCCGGTTTTGTTGCCCGATACTGTGAAATAAGGGACGCCGCGCCTGGCATCAAGAGAGGCTCCCAAGTCAGGGCCGGGCAGGTCGTCGCCTACGTTGGCCAGATGTTTCATATGGCGATGCTTCATTTCGAAGTCTACGCCGGAGCGATGCATGGGCCGTTAACCGTGAGAGCAAACAAGCCCTTCCAGCGACGGGGCGACCTTATCGATCCCACTACACTACTTGATCGCTTCGCAAGTCGCGTCCTGCAATCGCACGAGCCCATCGAGCCTATCGCCAGCGCTGGGGCGGTACTATGAACCAAGTGGCCGCTTCCATAGGCCCGTCTTTGGGCAACCGATTCGGACTAGTAGGCTCGCAACAGCATTCCGGGCTGGACTTTTCTCGGGCCGTGGGAAAGCTCAGCCTAGTAATCTGTCTCTTGGTCCCTGGCGTATCATCTGGGAAGGAAGTTCCTCGGAAACCTAGCGATGCACAGGCAGTCCTCGTAGATCTTTTGACCAAGCCGGGACTTTTTCCGATCCCTTTGCCCGACCTCGCTGAGCGGTTGAAGATCTATTCGCCACTGAAGGAGGAGACCCCGATAGCGGGGGTGACGGACTTTCGGTTCTTCGCGGGCAGGACACGGGAAATCGCGCGCATCGAGATTGTGTATCAACTGGATGAGAAGAAGGCCTGGCGTTTTTCAACTGCAAAATTCTTTTTGCTACCCGAAGGACAGTCGGTTCGTGACCTGCGTGAACAGATCGCACGTGCAATCAAGACAAGGCTAGGCAGACCTGCCTGGATCAATAAGAAACCGCGCGTGGGCATGGGCTGGCGCCTTCACGACTATTGGGAACTGATGGTCAGCGAAGAGAAAAGCGAAATCGAGACGATCCCGAATTCGACTGACCATCTGGAGGTCACGATATTTGAACCGCAGGGGGACGCTGAATAGGCCGACTGACTGGGCTCGGCCGCCGGCGCCTAATCGTTTTCGAAGGGTTCTTTTCCGCGTCAGAGAAGCCTTCCGCCGTGGGTCGGCCGGCCCGGCGAGTCCGCCGGTGCCGGCCCCCTGGTGAACCGGTCCACCGAATTTCGCCAAGTCCCTTCTCGCTGTCACCGCCCAGTATGGCACCTCGATCCCGCCACGAAATCGCAGCTCTGCAGCTCCGCTTGCCTGCCGCAGAGCATCTGGGCATCGCTGTCGCCGACTTGGTCGCGGGCGCCCTCGCCCCGCTACCCTTCGCGCAGAGCTTTCCTGCAGCTCATGGCCGTCCGTGGCTGGTCGAGGGCCCAGGCCGGCCACTTCCTAGTCACCGACGAGAGGGTCGCTAGCTGGAACGGGTGCACCCGCACCCGTCCGATGTTTCAACTTGCAAAGTGAACGTTTCAGATTGAAATACTGGGCGCATCATGCGAGTCGAAGACCTGAAGCTGGACGAACTGCTGGAATTTCGCGACGGCGCCATCGACTTTCAGGGCCGCCGCCTGGTCCTGCACAGCACCGACGCCTTCGCCCAGTTCCGCAAGGATCTTTTCGAGATGGTCGGGCTCGTGCAGGCCCGGCGCATTCTGACTCGCTTCGGGTATTTCTGGGGTCAAGCCGATGCCGCGGCCATGCGCCGGGTGTTCAAGTGGGACAGCGTCGTGGATCTGGTGAAGGCCGGGGCGCGCCTGCACGCCTTGCAAGGCGTGGCCCGCTGGGTGACCAAGAAACTCGATGTCGATCCGGTGGCTGGCCGTTTCGAGATGGAGGTGGTCTGGCATGGCTCGGCCGAGGCCGAGGAACACGTGGCGGTGCTTGGCCGCACAGCCCACCCGTCGTGTTGGATGTTGGCCGGCTATGCCAGCGGCTTCATGTCGTTTGCCCTGGGTCACGATGTGTACTTCGTCGAGCAGAGCTGTCGTGTGATGGGCGAACGCGTGTGCACGGTTGTGGGCAAAGACCGCGC
>Ga0265316_10000512_pt1 | contig 43789 bp, 37 predicted proteins | sample 4522metaG_FD_202092 | JGI IMG/M metagenome (GOLD analysis project Ga0265316, IMG submission 202092) | Rhizosphere microbial communities from Carex aquatilis grown in University of Washington, Seatle, WA, United States - 4-5-22 metaG | ecosystem: Host-associated > Plants > Roots > Rhizosphere >... | reverse complement strand
GTATCGATGCTCGCGGTGGCGGTGCCATCGATGCTGAATTGCAACGTGCCGTCCGGCACGACCGCATCGTCCTGTGCCGACGTGAAGTTGGTCGACCGCATCTTCGCGGCCTTGGCCAATTGACTGACTTGAATGGCGTAGTTACCTTCGGCCTTCGCCGACCCACTGGTCGTGAAGTCCGCATACGTCGACGTGGGCACGATGGACACCACGCCATTGGTTGCGAGATTCGAGGCGGCGGTCTGCAGCGCCTGAACCTGAGATACCAAGGTCCCCAGCGTCGAGATCTGGACCTGGTAGTCGCTCGCCTTCTGCTTGAAAGAATTGAGCTGTACCGAGTCAGCCTGAATCAGAGCGTCCACAATGGCAGAGGTGTCGAGTCCCGAGGAGAGCCCACTTGCCTGGAAGAGTGCCGAGGTCGCCGCTGCCGTGGACTGCGCCGCAGACGTGGTCGATGTACCCGTCGTTGACGATGACGTTGGGGTAACGGAACTAGTCATGGCGTGGCTCCTCTGTAGAGATATCGGCTCGGATCGTCAGTCCATTAAGGTCGATGAGCCCGACGGGCATAGGCCCTCGCGCGTCGTGCTGCCCCGAGCTGCGTCATCGCCGCGAGCGTACGCTCCCGGAGTCCTGCACCCAGCGTCTCATACTTCGCAAGGAGCTGCCGAGCCTCGGAGAGCTCGTCCGGCGGAAGCTCCAATGGCAGCGTAGAGACCAGCTTTTCCATCGCCGCCGCCGCCGCCGCCGCCTCTGCCCAGTTGCGCTGCTCCAGCAGCATCACGATGCGTTGGAGACGCGCGCAAAACTCCTGGGTCGGCGTAAGCGCCACGTCTACCTCGCAACCGCTTCTGCGCTTTGCGCCTCTGCGGCCGCCTCGACGAACGCTTCCGCGATGGGCGCAAACACCCGTTCGGCTTCGTGCACGTGCTGCGCCGAAAACTTCGATCCGGCCATCCCCAGCCGGCACGCCACGAACGTGTAAAGGTCCTTGAGACGAGCACACAAATCGGGCGCGACCTCCTCCTTCAGCGTGCCCTGCAAGCCGAGGACGATCGTCGCTGCCTTCTCGGCCATCATGCTGCCCGAGCTCAGATCCCCGTGCTCGAAAGCGCCCGCTGACGCACGCATGTTGCTCAGGGCCGCCTGGAAAAGCGACACCATGATCTGCGGTGCCGATGCGGTCGAAACTTTCGTCCTGGTGTATGCGGAAAGCGGGCTCATGACAGTTGCCTCTGATTTTCGTAGTTCGTGAGTCTCTTTGAAGGTCGGCCGCTCCGGAGTTTCCGCTCCGGAACGGCCTTCCACTATGTTGGGTTACAGGTGGCGCCCTTCCCCATTCCTTCGACGATTAGCCGAGGAGCTTGAGGGCCAGTTGCGGCAATTGGTTCGCTTGCGCGAGAACCGACACGCCGGCTTGTTCGAGCACCTGGCTCTTGGCCATGTTCGACGATTCGGTGGCCACGTCGACGTCGCGGATACGGCTGTTCGAAGCGGACAGGTTCTCCGAGGTGGTGCCGAGGTTTGCGATGGTGTGCTGCAGACGGTTCTGCGCGGCACCGAGCGTAGCTCGGCTGCTCGAAATGTAACCGAGAGCAGTGTCGAGCGAGGTGATGAGGTTACCGGCCGCCGTGCGGGCCGCGGTCGCGTCGGTTCCGCCAGCCGCCGTGTTGAACGCCCCCAGCTTCGTGTTCAGGTCCACCATCGCGGCCTGCGAAGCGCTAGTAAGCCTCGTGTCGACGAAGGACACTGTGGTGGAATCGCCCTGGTTGGCGCCGGTCTGCAGAGTGGCCGTGCCGCTGCCGGTCGCCGCATCGACGGACAGGTTCCTGGCCGCAAGGAACGAACCGGTCAAATCGACGGCGGTCATGGCTCCCGAACCCGCCAAGTTAACCTTCACGCCAAATTGAGAGAAATTGAGCGTCGCCGTTCCGCCTGTGGTCGCCGCCCACCCCATCGCACTCGCATTGAGAGTCTGTGACAGACCCGTGGTCACGCCGCTCGTATTGACTTGGGTCAGAGTGATGGTCCCGGCGGTGGTATCCGAGCTGAACGTGTAGCCGGTCGCGGCCGACGCGCCCGACACATCCACCGAAACCACGGAGCCAACCGCGGCCGTACCGCCCGTAGTTCCGCGCATGACCGTACCTTGAACCGTTTCCGTCTTGCCCGCGTAGGAAGTCGTGGTCTGCTGCGAAGTCAGCGAACCGTCGAGCAAACCCTGACCGTTGAACTTCGTGCGGCTGGAGATGCTGTCGATTTCCTGCTGGAGCTGTCCGAGCTCGAGGTTGATGTTCTGGCGCTCAGTCTGGCTGTTGCTGTCAGACGCGGCCTGGACGCTCAAGTCGCGCATACGTTGCATCATGGACTGCACCTCGGAAAGCGCGCCTTCCGCGGTCTGAATCATCGAGATGCCATCCTGGGAATTGCGCGAGGCCTGGTTGAGGCCGCCGATCTGCGCCTTCAGCTTTTCACTGACCGCGAGGCCTGCGGCGTCGTCCGCCGCTCGATTGATCCGGAAACCGGACGACAACCGCTCCATTGAGGTTGACAGCGCGTCGCTGGTGGCACCGAGGTGTCTCTGAGCACTGATTGCACTTACGTTTGTTTGTACTGAAAGCATGACCCAACTCCTTTTTCTTTTTGTTTATGGGCGCCTAGCCCGTCTTCAATCAGAACTACGGCACGGCGACTGCATTCCGATAAGGCGTGGGAAGTGCTTTCCTTTCCTCAACCGCAAGAACAAATAAACACAACTATCCTTCACCGTGAACATAGCTCCGCCCAGAAGGCAATCCTTCCGGGAGACACGGAGGCTCAGCCAATTACGGCAGCTTGTCCGCCAAGGACATACCCAGCGTTTTCGCCGCGGCTGTCAACGTGGCGTTCAGGGCATATTGCGCCGACGCCAAACGAGTTGAAGCATCGAGAATGTCAGCATCGAGTAGTTTGCCAATCTTGACCGTTTCATCCGATGCAGCGGTTTGCGCCGTCGTCACCGCGGTTTGAAACGCATCCTGTGCCATGCCCGCCTCGGCGCGACCGGCCGCGAGTTGATCGATCGAGGCATTCAATTTGTCTATCCCGGCTCGAATTCCGACACCGTCATTGGTCTTCAATGCGGTCGACAGATCGGCCATGGTCTGGAGCAAATCAACACCACCACCCGAACCCTTGACGATGGCGTTGGCGTCGAGAGACGCTGCCTGGTACAGACCAGGCGCCACTTCGACAGTTCGAGTATTCGAATCGCCGACGAACGCACCGCTGGAATCGAACGGCGCTGAGCTGTCCTTGAACCCGCCAAAAATGTACCTTCCGCCGTACGTGGTGTTGAGCAATGAAATCGACTCATTGAAGAGACCATCCACCTCGACCGCGGCCGTGGCGCGATCCGTGGCATTGTAACTGTCATTGCCGAATTGTGTGGCGATGACCTGGGCGCGATTCGCCACGGTGGTAATTCCGTCCAATGCCGTGTCCGCGGCATTTAGCTCGTCCGCGGCCTTCTGTGCCGAGTCCCCCACCGCCGTGAAGCGCGCTTTGTCCACCGTGTGTCCAACGGAGAGCGCGGCGGCCACGGGATCGTCGCCGGGGTGCTCGACGCGCGTTCCGCTCGCGACCTCGTTCTGCGCCTGACTCAGGCTTTCCCGCGAGCGTTCGGTCTGCGCGATGCTGCTCTCGAAGATCATTTTCTCGGTCACACGCATGGCGGCATTCCTAAATGAGCTTCATCAATGTATCCAACATGGTGCTGGTCGTCGTAATGACCTTGCTTAGTGCATTGTAGGCGGTCTGCGCGGCGGTCAGATGAATCAACTCATCATCGACGGACACCCCGGAGGCCGATTCGCGCGCATTGGTCAGATCCGCAAGCAGGTTCTTGTCGAACGCCGCACTGTCGTCAACCATGTTGACGGCGATCCCGTAATCCGAGGTCAGCTTTGCCATTCCCTGCTGAACATTCAGGCCGCCAGTCAGCTGCTTGTCTTCAGTTGCAATAATGGCCTGCAGATTCGTGGAATCTCCAGGGCCGCTCGTATCGCTGCCGGCGGCCGCGACGAGCGACGGATTGGCCAGCAAGGCCGGATCCACGGCTAGATTCGTGGCTGCGCCTTGCACGCTGGTCAGCGGAGCAAACATATCGTGCCCTTTGGTGCCGTCCAGCGCATACCCCAACTCGTGTTGCGCATTGACGGCCGACGATAAGTCGGAGGCCAGCGTGTCCAGGTTCGTTTCTGCCGTCCCCAATGTCTGGTCTCGTGCCGCGATAATGCCGCCGATCTGTCCCCCCAACTCATTGCCGTTCAATGCCGTCGACTTGCCACCATCGGGAGGTGTGAATACGAGGTCGTAGTGTCCTCGGTTTTGCGTGTTGGCTTGGACGCTGAGTTGAGATGCAACAATGCCGCTGACCAGGCAAGTTCCGCTCGGCAAGACCACATTGACGCTGCCGTGGTCATCAGGCACGGGCTTGGCGCCAATCATCTGGGCAAGCTGGTCCAGGTCGTTCTGACGAACGTCGAGCAGGTCGTTCGGGTTGCGCCCCGAGTTGATCGCCAGACTGATTCGCCGGTTGAGATCCGCAACGCCGGTCAGTAGGCTGTTGGTCTTGTCTGCAAGCTCCGCCACATTCTGGTCGATACCGCTCCTGGCCGATGCGAGCGAGCTGCCAGCAAGGTTGAACGCCCGCGAGACGCTTTGAGCGCTTTGCACCACCGCCTGCCGGAGCCCCAGGTCGCCTGGATTCTGATTCAGGTCGCGCAACGACGAGTAGAATTTCCCGAGCGCATCGGTGATACCGCCCTGACCCTGCGGGTCCAAGGCGGTCACGGTTGACAGGGCGTCGGACTGCGCCGAGGAGCTGGAACTGTTGGCAAACGCCACGCTGATTTGCGTTTCGACGAACTGGTCGCGTGCCTGAACCACGCCCGCCAGCGCAACGCCGCGCCCGATGTAGCCATTGATCCCGACTTCCTCGTCTGGAGTTGTCTCGGTGGGCACGGCATCTTGGCGTGCGTAGCCCGGCGTATTGGCGTTGGCAATGTTGTGGCTGGTGGTCGCGACCTGGGCACGGTAGACGCCCAAGCCTTCGCCCGCGTTCATGATGACGCCGACAAGATCCATGGCTTAGGCCACCTGCCGCGCGATGAAGGTGATGCCTTCGTTTCGTACGCCGCCGTAGCGGTCGTAGGTATCGGCCCGCGGCGACAGGGCCGAAAGGTAACCGCGCACGCACGCCAGCGCCCGTCTCGCCAGAACTTGGTTGAGGGCATCGATCTCCTGCAGAGCCTGCGCCGAGGCCCGCAATTCCGAGAGCGCTTGCGCAACCTTGCTGGCGGCGTGGATCCCCGACGTGTGCAAAACGTCGAGCGACACCCTTTCAACGCCAAGAATGTCAGCGATCGCAACCAGGGCCTCGCCCAGGGCATCCTGCATCTGTGCCAGCTTCACGTTGAACTCGCCCCGTCGGCGGGCCCGCTCGAACAACCCCTGCACGTCGAGCTTGCGAACCAAGACACGCTGTTCGCGCGCTTCCTCAAGCTCGGCCTGGAGCGCTTGGCGCATCCGGGTCGCAACGTCCAGGGCATGTTCGAGTGGGTCCATCAGCTATCCTCCAAAGATGGCTTTCAAGCGGGCGTCGACTTCCGCTGCTTGAACGATCTTTTCCGCCAGTTGTCCAGCATTAGGTTGGTAGCCGCCTTGGCGAATGGCGGTTTCAAGTTCTTGCAGCCGCGCACTGCGGTCGACCCCCATATTGGTCTGCACCGCTTGCACGATGGCCTCGACTTGCTTGGCGCCGTCGATGCTCACTTTGTCCGCCTGCGGGCGAACAGCGACTTTATCCCCCGCCGGTTTAGCCGGCGCCGCGTCCGTTGCCTTTAGCGATGATTTGTCTTCGACCCTCATGGCTTGTCTCCAATGGTGGTTCTATGGTTTCCTGCCAATCAGAACGTCGGCACGTTCTCCCCACCTATTAAGGGTCGAATTCGGATCTATCGGTTTTCCGTCCTTTCGAACTTCGAAATGCAGGTGCGAACCCGTGGCGCGGCCCGTATGCCCCACCAAGGCAACCGGGTCTCCAGCCTTGACGCTGTCGCCTTCCTTCACGGTCAGTGCCGAAGCGTGCCCGTAAAGCGTGCTGATTCCGGCACCGTTGTCGATTTCCACGGCATTGCCGTAGCCACCTCGTCGACCAACTCGCCGCACGACGCCGGGCGCTGCGGCTAGAACTGGGCTTCCTTCTTGCGCCGCAACATCGATGCCGGTGTGAAAGCGTTTCGAGCCGTCGATCGGGTCATGTCGCTCACCAAATCCGCTGGAAACCTCTGGCGCCACATTTGTGTCACCCGAAGCTGGTCCCGTCACCTTCTTGGAATGTCCGAACGGGAACTCGCCAGCGACGTTGGGGTCGCTGGCGCCATCTGCGTTCGAGGCGCCTTTTTCAAACGAGCCTTCAACCAACTTGGCGATCCCGATGCCACCACCCTGGGCCACCGCGTTGGCAAGAGCATCGCAGAACATTTCGCCGTAGATCTTGCCGCCAGCCTGGCTCATGCCGCGAAATGCGCCGCTGTCTTGGATCAATTGCTTGAGCAGGATGGATTCCAGCGTTCGCGCGCCTTCGGCCGCGGTCTTGATCTGGCTCATCACATCACCTCCAGGTCGGCATCGATGGCACCGGCCGCCTTCATCGCCTGCAGGACCGCCACCAGGTCGCGCGGCCCGACGCCGATCAGGTTCAGCGCCTTGACCAGATCTTCCACGGTGGTGGTCGCTGGCAGGGCCACGGCCCGGCCGTTCGACTCTTGGGCCGCCACGTTCGCCGTGCGGCCCGTGACGGTCTGGCCACCGCGCGACATCGCATTGGGCTGAGACACGAACGGGGTCTGGGTCACCTGAATGGAGAGTCCGCCATGTGCCACAGCCACGGGCCGAATGCGCACGCCTTCGCCGGCCACGATGGTTCCTGTTCGCTCGCTGACCACGATTCGGGCTCGCTGATCCGGATCTACTTCCAGGGTTTCGATCTTGGCCAGCAGCGTGACCATTTTGCCCTTCCACTCGTCGGCGGGCTTGATCTCGACGGAGGCGGGATCGATGGCGTGCGCAGAATCTCCGCCGAGCGACTTGTTGATGGCGTCCGAGATGCGTAGCGCGGTCGTGAAGTCGGGCCGACGCAGGCCGAGCATGAGTGGACCCTTCTCGAGATTCGCCAGCACTGCGCGCTCGATGCTGGCGCCGCTCGGAACGGTTCCGGACGTGGGCTGGTTCTTCTGCACGCGCGACCCGGCAGAGACCATGTCGAATCCGCCGGCCTGCACGGGCCCCTGCGCGATGGCATAGACTTGCCCATCGGGACCGGTGAGCGGTGTCACCAGCAACACGCCGCCCGCGAGAGATCGGGCGTCGCCCATGGAGCCGACGTTCACGTCGACGTGGGTGCCTGGGCGAGAGTACGAAGGCAAGCGCGCGGTCACCATCACGGCGGCCGTGTTGCGCACCCGCACGGCCGCGGGATCGACGCGAATGCCGAGGCGACCCAACATGCCTGCGATGGACTGCGAAGTGAAAGTGACCATCTGGCTATCGCCAGTGCCGGCCAGCCCGACCACTAGCCCGTAGCCGTAAAGTGCGTTGTCACGCACGCCTTGGATGTCGACCAATTCCTTCACTCGAACCGGCGCGGCCAACGCGGGCGAAGCGAGACGCACACCCGAAAGCAAGACGACGGCGAGAAGGATGGTTTTGCGCATGACTTAGAAGGGCCACACCCAGCCGAGATAGCGAGAAAGCCAGCCCTGCCTTTGGTTGTCGGTCAAATCCCCACGGCCAACGAACTCGATCTGCGCGTCGGCGACCACCGAGCTCTTGATGCTGTTCAACTGATCGATGTCGATGGGGCGCACCACACCCGAGATGTAGAAATGGTGCTCCTCGGAATTCACCAAGATGGCCCGATGTCCTTCGACGAACAGGTTGCCGTTGGGCAGGACCTTCATCACGACCGCGGGCACGGTGGCGGTGAAAGATTCGCTGCGATCCGAGGTTCCCGTACTCGCCAACGCCGAGGTCGAGCCGCCGCCGATGTTGAGTCCGGAATCGGTCGAGCTCACCTTCAGCTTCCTGAGCAAACCCAAGAAGGCGTCAATCTTGGCCGTACTGGTGGAACTTCGAGCGAGATTGGTGTCCGCCGATCGGCTGGCGTTGGCGACCTCCTCGATGTTGATAACGACCAAATCGTTGGCGTGCAGCGCACGCGCATCGGTGAACAGCATGGAAGCCGGCCGGCCGTCGCGCCACAAGCTGCCCGGCGATGATGGCTCGTCTTCGCCCTTGCCTTCCGTGGGCAGCTTGTAATCGCGATGTTTCGGCGTGTACTCGCTGATATGCGCGGGCCCGCAACCGGCCGAGAAAGCCACCAGCACCACCACAATCCATCGGGTGCTCATCATGGAACCTCCACAATCAGGCGACCGCCATCATCCATGTGCCCTTCCAGGTGTTTGCCCGAAGAGAGGACCGCACAGGCGCGGCTCTGGCCACACGGAATCCTTCGACCTTGGGCCTCAACGGCCAGCACGCCGGAAACCACGAGGATTTTGATGGGATCGCCAGCGACGACGGCGCTTCTGCTCACATCGGCGGCGTTGATGGTGGTCCCCGACGAAAGCCCGCGAACCGCCACGGCGCCTTGGGGTGGAACGTAGGGCATACGGCCGGGCCTGACCTCTTGCTCGATCAGTGCGAATGACTCGGCCAGCGCCTCGCCCGCGCGCACGGCACGCGTGGTGACCGCGGTCTCGGCCCAGACTTCCAGGTGAACCCATCCCCAACCCGTGCAACCGCGTCCGGAGAACTTCACGGCCACGCGTCCGGAACCATCGATGGCATGGGCCACGCTGGCGTTTCGGATGCGACACTTGGCTGGCGCCGACCAGGAGAGCGGCACGATGCGCGCCCCTGGAATTGCCAGCGCGCGGGTTAGGGACTCGCTCACCTCGCGGGGCAGGATTTCCTGGGCAGCCGGTGCCGCGTCGGAGACTGCGAGGAGAGCGAGTAGGAAGGCAACCATCGAATTCAATCCTGCCTAGTGAAGCTGGGTTAGTCTTTGCAGCATCTGATCCGCGGTCTGAATCGTCTTGGAGTTCATCTCGTAGGCGCGTTGGGTGGTGATCATGTCGACCATCTCCTGAACCGCCTGCACGTTGGCGTTTTCAAGGTAGCCCTGGCTGATCGAGCCCGCGCCCTGCTCGCCAGGTTTGACCAAAATCGGTTCGCCCGACGCGGCCGTCGTTCCAAAAAGGTTGTTTCCAAGCGCATCGAGGCCGCCGGGATTGGTGAAGGTCGCGAGATGAAGACTGCCGAGCTCTGTCGGCTCGGTCTTCCCGGGCACGGCAACCAAAATCGTGCCGTCGGCGCGAATCGTGATGCTGGTCGCGTCTTGAGGAACGTTGATCGCTGGATCCACGACCTCACCCGTCTGGGTCACGAGGCGGCCGGTGGCGTCCACGCGAAAGTTCCCAGCGCGGGTGTAGCCGAAGTCGCCGTTGGCGCGCTGAATGCGAAAGAATCCACCACCCTCGATGGCGAGGTCGAGCGGGTTTTGCGTCGAGGTCATGTCGCCTTGGGCGAATGATCGCGTGGTGGTCGCGTTGCGCACACCGAGGCCGATTTGCAGCGGCTCTGGCCGGCCACCCCCCTGGGCGGTTGGCGCCGTGGCAGAGCGAATGGTTTCCGACAGCAGATCCTCGAAATCCGCACGCGCGCGCTTGAATCCCGTCGTACTACTGTTGGCAAGGTTGTTGGCGATTACGTCCAGCTTGGTTTGCTGGGCTTCCATTCCGGTGGCGGCAGTGTAAAGAGAGCGCAACATGTTTTTTCTCCGTTATCGAACCTGGCCGACTTGGATCACTCGATCATCGAGTTGCTTGTAGGCCTGGATGGCTTGCATGGCGAGTTCATAGTTCCGTTGGGCACCGATCATCTGCACCGTCGATTCGAGCGCCGAGACGTTGCCCAGCTCCAGCTCGCCGACGCGCACGCTACCGTCGGTGACCTGATTCATTTGCGTCCCCGTCGAAGGCGTCATCAGCGACGAACCGACGCGGTCCATGGGACCTTGACTGGTCCACAGCGACAGGTTGCCGACAACCTGCCTTCCGGCTTTCACTTCTCCGGTCGACTCGATCGTTACCTCGCTGGCCTCCGGGACCACGATGGGATCCCCTGAAGCGTCGAGCACGGGCAGTCCTGCGATCTGCAGAACACCGTCGGGGCCGGTTTCGATGTGGCCGTTGCGTGTGTAGGCGATCTTGCCGCCCGGCATTTGCACGGCGAGCATCGAATCGCCGTCGGGGATGACGTCGGTGAGGGAATCCGTGGTTTCGGTCGTGCCTGGCCGCATGTCGATGGTCGTGGCGACCGCGCCCGACAGAACTTTGTCAGTCGGGCCCCCCGGCGGAAGGAACGAACTGAAGGCCGGCCGTACGCCCTTAAAGCCGGGCGATTCGATGTTGGCCAGATTGTCGGCAATGGCGTCGAGCTGAGCCGCTCGGCCGATCGCCGCGGACATGCCTACATAGATGCCATCAGCCACGTTGGTTTACCTCGATGAGCGTTCAAAGCAATTCGAGTGCCAGCAAGAGTGTCAGATCCATGGCACGAGCCGAACGCGTTGCTGGCAGGAGAGCACGGAGGAAGCAGAGAGCGCAGAGATCAACAGAAGGAAGGCTCTCCCTCGACTCGGCGCCGACTCCTTCAGTATTCCATTTCCGCTGCGACCTCGTCCCCCTCTGTGCCCTCTGTAGCGAAACATCCGAGCATGCGCACGACGAGATCGCGCATCTTGCGGTCATCTCTGCCGGGCAACTTTTGCCGCCCTTCTTGGATTCCCAGGGATGCCTGGTTTCGTGTCAGGCACGCTTCCTGCTGTGGCTCCGAAATGGGCTTCAGTTTTTTCCCATTCGTACCGAGGAGAAGATCGTGAGCAAGAAGAACCGGCTGGAGACCGTCGTCTGGCTCCGAGAGACAGAGGAAGATCGCGCACGCCTGGCGATGGCCGATGCCCAACGCCACGTGGCCGCGGCGACCGATGCCCTGTCCGCCGCGAAGGCGCGCGCAAGAGCAGACGAGCGCAGGAGCGCGAGCGCCGCCCATTGGTCCCTGGTCGAGTCGGCGCACATCCGGGCGCTGCAGGAAGCGCGGCAGGCGGAACACGCCGTGAAAACTGCCTCGGACGGCCTTTCACAAAGCCGCGCCAGCTACCTAGGCGCGCACACGAGAACGGAGGCTCTGCGCAGAGCCATCGAAGCCCGTCGTGTGGAAGAGATTCGAGCCGAAGCCCAAGCCGAGCGCAAGAACATGGACGAGATCGCCATGCTCCTTCGCGCCGCGACGGCGTAGTCCTCACGCCATTCGGCCGGCCAAGCGAGCAGGCAGCGCGGCCATCACGCCCGCGATGGTGTCTGACTCTAGTCCGAGCAGCGCGACTCCACATTCGACGACGGCCGCGGTTTCCTCGGGTGGCCGGGTGGTTACATCGTGCCCGGCGACCGCGGCCAGCGCGTTCGCCAGACGAACCACGTTGGCCAAGCGAAAAGGACGTTCTTCGTCGAACTGATCACACAAACCGACCGCATCGATTACCGAATCGGGCAACGTCCAGGCGCGCGTGACCGCGAGCCCAACCGTGCGCTCACACTGCACAATGATGCCCAGCCATTTCGACGGCATGATCCAGTGATCCACGCGTTTTCCGAGTAACCGTCCTTCCGCATCCAGAAGCATCTCGGCCACCACTGGGCGGCCAATGTCGTGCAGCAAGCCCGCAAGGTAGGCCGCTTCGGCGTCGAGTCCGGGCAAGGCCTCGACCAAGTCGTGCGACAGAATGGCCACGGACAACGAGTGATCCCAAAGTCCGTCGCAAATCTGGGCAATGCGCGGATCGTGGCACTCGACCAGCTGCCGGGCCGCCGTCTCCATGAGAAAAAAGGAAAGTTCGCGCGTGCCCAAACGGTTCACGCACGCCAACACCGATTCCAACTTGGTGTAGGTGGCAAAGGCCACGCTGTTCGCCAAGTGCACCAGACGCGCCGCCACCACGGGATCGGTCTCGATCACCGCGGCGACTTCGGAAAGGCTGAAATCGCGCTTGCGCAACAAGGTGAAGGCGCGCGTCGCCACCCTCGGCATCGCGGCCATGGAGATGCGATCCGCCGCCACCTGCTCAAGCACCGCCCGTTCGATCTGGGCGGCCAATTCATCCGAGGAAATCGTGAGACGTGAGAGCTTCACTTGCCCGACTACCATGAACAGCGACTCCTATGTTCTGGCCATCGGCGGATCCCGGCTCCGCCTTGATGGTCCTACGCGATGACGTGAATCAACGATTCGCTGGTTTCGTCGGCCGCGCGCGCCACGGCCAAATTCGCCTCGGCCGCTCTTTGGCTGACCATGAGTCCCACCATGTCCCTGGCCACATTTTCGCCCGCCGGCTGGTTGCGAATTCGTTCCGCCAGCCGCGCAATATCGTCGCTGCGAGCGGAGTAACCTGCCAGGGCGGATCCGAGCGCCTGAATCATAGTGCCTCTGCTCTGCATGTCGACACGCAGGCGGAGAAAGTTAAGTCCCCTCCCCTATGGGCTTAATGACTCACGTGTTCCTGCCGAGTGAGAAGGTAGGCAGACGATGCTCGGTTTCCGCAAAGAAGAACGCCCGCTGGCTTTACCGGACCCGGCCGAGTTGACCCAGGCTATCGCCCAAACGGCTCGCGATATTTGCCTGGACACGCAGGTCATCAAACGCAGCCTGCCGGACGTGGCGGCCGACGTCATGGCCCTGTGCCAGCAAGCAAGCATCGATGCCCTGCGCATCGAGAAGTCCGTAACCCGCGATCCTTTCATCAGCGCTCAGATCGTCTCGGTGGCGAATTCACCCATGTTCGCCCCGCGCATGCCCATCGTCAGTGTGCGCGACGCCATCGTGCGCATCGGCCTATCCAATGTCAGCGACATCGTCATGATGGTGGTCACCAGCTCTACCATGTTCCGCATCCGCGGCTTCGACGAGTACGTCGGGAAGGTCACCTCCCGCTTCCCAGCCACGGCGTTGGCCGCGCGGCTGATCGCATCGACCTTGCGCCTGCCCATGGAGTCCGCCTTCACCGCGGGACTGCTACACGACATTGGCAGCCTCATCCTCCTCGACCGTTGCGTGAAAACCGGCAAGGTCAGGGCGGAAATGACTCGCGAGCCTGTGTTTTACGGGGTCATCATGGATGCACTGCACGCCAACCACGCCAAGGTCGGCGCGGCCGTGTGCACGGTTTGGAAGCTCCCCAGCACCACCGTGGAAGCGGCTGCTCATCATCACGAATACAAGCTCGGCGGCCACCACTTTTCCGCCAATCTGGTGGCCGCAGCGGACAGCTTTGCCGACGCCATGGGCATCGGCATGCCGCTCAAACATATCATCGATCCAGCGGAGACCGTGTTCAGGGATCTTGGCCTCAGCGGCGAACAGGTGACCTCGACGCTGGTCCAGTTCGAAAAGCTCCTGCCGTCAGTGCGGATCTTCAAGTAGTCGACCGGTCTAGGCGACATCTGGGACTGACCAAGGCGGGTGGTGGTCTTGAACTTGCACTACACTGCGTGCAAGGCGAAATCTCTAGGAAAGAGGTCAGATTCGATGCCAATACCCGACAAGTTTGTCGCGATCACGTCGTCCTCGTGGCAAGCTTGCGCGCTTCCCATAGTCGCCCTCCTGCTCTCCGGTTGCGGACGCGGTCACGCCACGGCGAAACCAGACGCTGGCAAACCAGATGCCGACAACACCGGTAGTGGCGCAGATACTTCGCCCGGCCCTGAGGCTGGACCTGAAGTCTCGGTCTTCCCCGCCGACCCTGAATCGTGCGCTCGGGCCACAAATGTTTCCGAGTGCCTCTTTGGCATTGCCTCCGCGACTATCAGCAGCGCAGCGGGCGAGCCACTTCTTGCCAAGATTGTCGTCACCAACGGCCCGTGCAGCAGCGCCGATTCGTGTACCTTGGGATGCACAAGCATCGTCGTCGACAGCAGCTCTGCGAACATCGGCTCGACTTGCGATCTCGAAGTCACCGCGAGGGATGGGCGCAGCCAGTCGGTGCGGCTCACCATCGTCAAAAACCCTTCCCCCTACTACACCTGCTGCGGCGGCCTATCGATGTCGGCCACTTCGTCAGGCTTGTGGGTCGCCCTCAACCCGACGACATTTTCCCCAAGTTCCGTCGTCGTCGATTTCGCACCACCTGATGCCGGCGCGCCCATCGTCGACAGCGGGACCGACAGTGGCAGCACAGCAGACACAGCCAGCCCGGATGTCGAGAGGATCTTGGACAAGATCGATGCTGGAACGGACGTGCTGCCAGTTCCGGATGGCATGCCCGACGCATACGCCCTGCCGACCGACGAACAGACCTGCTTGAAATCCACCAACGTCCCGCAATGCGGTCTGAGCGCAGCCTCCACCACGGTCAGCAGCGCAACGGCCGGGCTGCTCCTTGCCAAAGTCGAAGTCACTGCCGGGTCCTGTAGTGCTGGCGCGTGTGCCGCGGGATGTGCGGCCATCGGTGTCTATGGAACCGCCAATCTCTACGCCGGCGCGACCTGCGATCTCTTGGTCACTGCGATGGACGGCCGCAAACAGTCCCTTCGCCTAACGGTCGCCGCAAATCCTTCGCCTTCCTACATGTGCTGCGGATATCCGCTGCCACCCAATTCGGGACTCTGGACCCAAACCAATCCAACAGTCTTCTCCCCTTCTCCCGTTGTTGTCGATTTTGCTGGCAACGGCGGGCGTGCCAATCATCGACGGCGGCATTCTCGACGTAAATCGGGCCGAATAGAGCCATCGAGAACGGGAAGCCGGGCAACGAAAAAGGCCGTGGTGCTGGTTGGCATCGGCCACAACCCATCGATATAGACATTGTCGGGCTTGTTCGAGAACGACGAATCCTGCGAGTTCGACGGATCCCAGAAGCGCCTCCGGTGACTGCCACGCCGCCCGTTGCCTGAATACCGCCCGGTCCAATTTTGCCGCCGGTCGCGGACGCACCACCCTGACTGGTTTTGACGAACGCTTGCACCGGAATAGCTCATCGCGTCCTTGGCCGTGCGCGCTCACACCCAAACCCATCTTTCGTCTTTGGATCCTAGAAGTTGCCGGACGCCAAGACTGGTACACTGGCCGCCATGCCACGCCTTGCTGCTTTACTCTTCTTGCCACTCGTTTCCACGCTCGCGGTCGCGCCAGCTCAGGCGCAGGAAACCGTTTGGACCGCTCCAGCTTGCCCCGACGGAAATCTGCTTGCGGGAAAGTCGCCCTCGGCATGGCAGGACATCCGACGCGACCTCGCCTTGGTCACCGACGAGACAGTGGCGCCCGAGGGCGCCATGTGGGACGCGCCCATGGCGGTCATCCTCGATACGCCGGCATCCACTCTGACCTGGGATCTGGGTGCGGTCACCATGGTTCGCGCGCTGGCGGTGCAGGCCGACGCCAATGACACCTACACCGTCTGGGGCTCCCTCGACGGCAAAGAGTTCAAGGCCTTGGGACTCGTAGATCCCGCCGTCGGGCACGGGCTGCGCACACGCACCATCAACATCGCGGGCATGCCGGCGCGCTTTCTGCGCATCGGAGAGGGGCAAGGCGACAGTTTCTATTCGATCTCGGAGGTAGCGGCCTATTGCAATCAGCCAACGCCATTTCCGCCCACGTTCAAGGTTCTCGACGCGCCGGTTGCGACCGCGACCAAGACCTATCTCGACTACTGGAACAACGACGCGACCGCCAAGTGGGAGCTGATCCTGGCCATCCTCGGTGCTTTGTTCCTGTGGTGGGAACGCCGCCTGATCGCCAAGGGCGCGACGCACGTCAAGGCCCGGCTGCGCAGGATTCTGCTTCCGGTGATGGGGGTGATCGCGTTCCTGACCTTCTTCAACTTCGGCTTCTGGCACTTCCCCAATTTCGTGCACGGCTGGGACACGTTCCACTACTACATCGGTTCCAAGTACTTCAAAGAGCTCCACTACGAGCGCCTATACGAGTGCGTTGCCGTCGCCGATTCCGAGGAGCCTGGGCTGCGCCGCCGGGTCGAGCTGCGCAAGCTGACCAACCTGCGCACCAACTTGGTCGAGACCACGGCCGACATCCTGGCCCATCCCGAGCGCTGCAAGCAGAACTTCACCGACGCCCGCTGGAGCTCCTTCAAGGACGACTTGCGCTACTTCCGCACGCTCGAAGCTCCACGCCGCTGGGACGACGCCCAGACCGATCACGGATTCAACGGCACACCGGTATGGAACATCCTGGGCACGACCCTGACCAACCTGGCCCCGGCTAGCAAGACCACCATCTATATGCTCGACGCCATCGACGTCACGCTCATCACCATCATGGCTGGGCTGGTGTTGTGGGCCTTTGGCTGGCGCGTCTTCGCCGTCGCCTTCATCGTCTTCGCCACCAATTTCCCGTCGCGCTGGTACTGGATCGGCGGCTCGTATCTGCGCTGGGACTGGCTGTTCTGGATGGTGACCGGGGTTTGCTTACTCAAGAAAGAGCGGCCATTCTGGGCGGGCGTGACGATTTCCTACGCCGCCATGTTACGCATCTTCCCTGGTTTTCTCTTCGTGGCGCCGCTCATCGCGGCGATCTACCACTACGTGAAGACCCGCCAGCTGGACGGCCGGCTCAAGCGTCTTTTTCTGGGCGCGGCCGTGGCAGTCGTGGTGCTGGTGCCCATCAGCTTCGCCACCTCGGGCGGACCGAAGATCTATTCGCAATTCATACGCAACACCGCCAAACACTCGGAAACGCCGCTTACCAACTACATGGGCCTGCGAACCGTGCTCAACTACCGGCCCTCCGAGTCGAGCAACCACATGAACACGCCGGGCATGGTGGATCCATGGGCGCGCTGGAAAGAGGCGCGCCTCAGGAGCTTCCACGAGGCGATCCCCCTCTACATCGGCCTCGTGATCTGCTTCCTCACGCTGGTTGGGCTGGCCATTCGCGGGGTCGATCCGTGGGTCATGGTGGCCCTCTCGTCGACGGTGATCGCCTTCGGCTCGGAGCTGACGTGCTACTACTACGCCTTTCTCATCGTGCCGGCGCTTCTGTACGAGAGGGTGCCGCGCGCCGGGGAGTGGCTGATGTGGCTGACCGCGCTAACCCAATTCATCGGTTGGGCCCCTATTCAGAAGGCGCCGGCGTTCCTGCAGAGAATTCTGCCCGGCTTGAAGAACTTCAGCATGCCGACCGCGCTCGACGACCAGTACACCTGGATGTCGCTTCTCACGCTGATCGTGTTCGTGCTCATCGCCTGGGATCTGTTCATGCTACAGAAAGCGGCGCTGGCACCACAGCCTGTGCCGGAACAAGCGCCGGAGCCCATGCCGGCACCAGCCATGGTGCCTGTAGAAACCACGGTTTCGAAACGGAAACACAAGGGCTCACGCCGCCGGCGATAGCCCGTCCCGAGATCCATCGAGACTCCGAGACGGTATGCCGACTCGGCTGCTAGTTGCCGTGAATGACGGTGCTACTTTTCGATGGTCAGACCGATCTTAACTGGGGCGGCCATTAGGGCGGCCAGGCTATGCACCTCGGCGGCCCATGCCGCCTGGTCGAGAATGCGGCCCGCGCGATCCCAACCCGTCCCAGCGTAGTACACCAACCGACCGCTCGCGGGTACGCTCGTCACCACCAGGTACTCGAGATCGCCATGGTGCTCTTCCATGCGAGCGCCGGCAGGCACCACCACAGCACAGCCGAGGTTCCCGGCCTTTCCACCGTCGAGAGGCTCCCACGTGCGCATCGAGCCGCTGCGCGCATCCACCTTGACGGCGCTGCCGGGATGCTTGGCGATGCCGATGCCGACGGACAGCGCGCCCTTTTGCCCCGTGAACGTGCTCTCGACACGGTTGAACTGCATGCCCGCATCCAGGATCACGCGCTTGGTTTCGGCGACGTGCGCAGAGCCGGCATCCCAGGGAGCGTAGCCGAGCTCGAAGACCAGGCGGATGGGTCCGTTGGCGAGCACGCGCGAGTTGGTGAAGTTCTTCGAGACGTGGAGTTTGCCGCCAGCCCAGATGCCGATGCCGCCGCACCCGCGCGACTTGCCCACGGCGTAGAAGTCCGCGCCGTCGCCAAAGTCCTGATGGTAGTTGTCGGTCATGTACCAGTCGTTGACCACCAGCTTCGAGACGCGTTTTACCCAGACGTCCACGCCGCTCGACGTGAGCGGTTCTTTGGGGCACGTCTCGAGATCCGGGCCGTAGACCCGATGGGCGACGCGATCGTTTTCCCACGCGAAGTCGTCGTGCCGTTCGCGCACGAAACGGCCGTAGGCCTTGTACTCGTCACGCGTGACCATGGGACGCTGGCCCACCTTCAACTTGAACTTCTTGGTTTCCTTCGCGCCCAGGTCGGTTTGGAAAACAAGTTCGTCAGGCGAGTCATCGCCGTTCATGTCCACGAGCTGGGAAAGAATCGGCTTCCCGGCCGCGTCGGTGACAAGTGCCTTCTTGACATCGAAGCCAGGCACGGTCTTGAGCACCTCGGCGAGCGCGACCGAAACCGTTTCCTGCGCGCGCGGAGCCGCGAGAGGATTGGTGACGGCGATGGAAATCTCGGCCGTGCTGACCGCGCTGCTGGGCGCGGGCGCCTGGGGAGATGTTGGCGATGGCGTTGGGGCAGGAGCGGCTGGCAAGGATCCGGCCAACACGAACGCGGCAACCTTTAGTGCATAGATGCTTGTCATGGGCGGGATTATCGCCAACGTCAGGTTGCGCACAACATGAAAGGTGTGCCCCGCCACGACATCCCATTTCGAGGCTGGACGCCTCCTGCCTCTTGCCAACGCCGCCGCTGGGTGGTAGCCCAGACCGTCGAAGCAAGCAGAAAGTAAGAAAGGGATCGTCATGGCTCTCAATTGGTTCAATCTCGAAGGCAAAGTAGCACTGGTCACTGGCTCGGGCACCGGTATCGGGGCCGCCATCGCCAAGGGCCTGGCAGCGTCGGGCGCCGACGTGGCTTGCCATGATTTGAAGGATTTCGCGCGTGGCACGAGCGAAGAGATCCGCGCCATGGGCCGGCGGTCGATCCCACTTTCCGCGGATCTGTCCAAGCGCCCCGAGCAAGAGGGGCTGGTCGCCGCGGCCATGAAGGAGTTTGGTCGCATCGATATCCTGGTCAACAACGCCGGTATGATCCGCCGCGCGCCCGCGGTCGACTACTCGGACGAGGACTGGGATCTCCTTCTCGAAGTCAACCTCTCCGCCCCCTTCCGGCTGTCGCGCCGGGTGGGCAAGCTGATGCTCGAACAAGGCGGCGGCCGCATCGTCAACATCGCCTCGCTGCTCGCCTTCCAGGGCGGCATCCTGGTTCCGGCGTACGCCGCCTCGAAGGGGGGCGTCGCCCAGTTCACCAAGGCGTTGGCCAACGAGTGGGCAGCGAAAAACGTCAACGTGAATGCCATCGCGCCCGGCTACATCGCCACCAACAACACCTCTGCCCTGCGCGCCGACGAAAACCGCAGCCGCCAGATCCTCGAGCGCATCCCCGCCGGCCGCTGGGGCCAAGCCGACGACATCGCCGGCGCCGCCGTCTTCCTGTGCTCGGAAGCCGCCCGCTACGTCACCGGCCACGTGCTAGTCGTCGACGGCGGCTGGATGGCACGGTAGGGGGCGCAGGCAACCTATCGTAGGGTCACGAATTCATTTCGGACCAAAGGTCGCGGGATCCGCGAGCACTCGGAGTCGAGCCGCTACCTCTGCCAGCCGCTTGTCTCCGGTCCAAATCATGTGGCTTCCTGTCATCGCGCTCGCCAATAGATGAGCATCGATCCAACCGATGCCCGATGCATGCAGCTTCTTTGCGTCGATCAAAGCGAACACATCGTCGTCGCCGACGACTTGCGCGCTCGGAAGCTCGGAAAGGAGCCGCAAGACCTCGTCCCGCCGCGCGATACTGCCAAGCGCGATCTCGCCCCGTACCGACGGGTGACAAACCACCCGATTCGCCGCCAACAGCGACCGCAGTGACAATGCGGAAGCACGCCCGGCGAGGAAATCGATCCAGACCGTCGTGTCGGCAAGAATCACGAGCGTCGGTCTACACGACGCCGCGCCGGCGCCTTGGCGACGGGATCGGAACCGTAGAGGGCAGCCAGTTGTTCGCGCGCCGCCTTGGCCAGAAGTTCGCGCAGGCCCAGCTCGACGGCGGCCGTTTTCGTGGGCGCATGGGTCGCGCTCATGGCCCTGGCGACCAGATCGTCATCGATGTTGAGCGTCGTTCGCATGCATATGATTGTATCCATTCGATATGCATACGCAAGGCGTATCGTTGAGGGGACCTTCGTCACCAACCAGAGCTATGAAGACCTCTTTCCAGATTCCTCCACTCATACTCGCAATGGGTTCCGCTGGCGGCGATTACCTCATGCTGCGGAAGCACGTCGGTGCCGTTGCAGCTTGGCCATGTTGCGTGTGCTTGCGGTCGGCCGCGCCCTGAGCCGAGCAACAATCCGGGTAGGCCGGTTGCGCGACAGATCGTGGATGGTTTGCAGGTTCATCCAGAACTCGGGCGTGGTCCCAAAGGCACCCGCAAAGAGCCACGCCGTGTCGGGCGTGATCCCGCGTTTGCCGTTCACGATCTCGTTGATGCGCTGGACGGGAATGCCCAACTTGGCGGCGAGTTCGGTCTGGGGGATACCCAGTTCTGCAAGGAACTCGTCGCGCAGAACCTCGCCGGGATGGGTTGCTGTTCGGTTGCTTGGAATCATGTCATCTCCCCTAGTGGTAGTCGGTCAGTCGAACATCAAGAGCAGAGCCGTCGTTCCACCGAAAGACGATTCGCCATTGGTCATTGACTCGGATGCTCCAGAAACCCGCCAGACTGCCGCTCAGCTTTTCAAGGTGATTCGACGGCGGGGCACGGAGGTCATTGACATCGGCAGCACCATTCAACAAATCGAGCTTTCGTAGGGCACGTGGCCGTAGGTTGGAGGGAAAGCGACGAACCCTGGCCGACTCGTTCCCGTGAAAGAGATCTTCCGTGGCATCGTCGCCGAAATTCGCGATCACGGCCTAACTGTATCTCTATCCCGGTATCCGTGCAAGGCGGAATCGCGAGACGCGCTGGTAGCACTCCGCCAGCTTCGCGGCATCGCGGCGATCGGTCTTGACCGGGTCGCTGGCTTTCTTGGGAATCAGCAATGGTGCAAGCACCTAGCAGTCGACGCCCAGCTTGGTCGGTTGCCAGGTCCAGGGGTAATCCCGCCGGGCCGGCGAGGAGAAGCGAGCCTCTTTGCTACCGCCGTGTGAAGTGTGGCAACATCTCCGCGCACGTAGGAAAGAATCATGTTTCACAAATCAATCGCCATCGAGCGGCCTGATCTGGTGGACCAGTGGCACCCGTCGAAGAACCTGCCGCTGACCCCGCTGGACGTGACGGCGGGCATGGAGACTCGCGTGTGGTGGAAATGCCCCAGGGGCCGAGACCACGTGTGGCAGGCGACGGTCCTCCGGCGGGCCCGCAAAGGCACGGGTTGTCCATTTTGTGCGAACCGCCGCGCAGGCTTGAAGACCTCGCTTGCGGTCCTGGCGCCCAAAGTCGCGCGGGAGTGGCACGAAACGAAGAACGGCGCCGTCAGGCCGACAGACGTGGTGCCCGGTTCGGGCAAGAAGGCGTGGTGGCGTTGCCGCTTCGGCCACGAGTGGCGGGCCGGCATCGTCCAGCGGACCAAGGTGGGCACCGGATGTCCATTCTGCTCGGGGTATCGGGTCACGCCCGAGCGCTCGCTCGCCGCCGTGGCGCCGGCCGTGGCCAGAACCTGGCACCCGACGAAGAACCGGTCGCGGAAACCGACCGACGTGGCGTCGGGCAGTGGCAAGCAAGCCTGGTGGCTGTGCAAACGCGGTCATGAATGGCGGACGCCCATTCTTCGCCGGGCTCGCCAGGGCACCGGCTGTCCGATGTGTGCGGGCAGCAGGGTCAGTCCGGAGCGGTCGCTCGCGACCGTGGACCCCAAGGTGGCCGCAACCTGGCATACCACCCGCAATGGACGGCTGCGACCCGAGGATGTCATGCCGGGCAGCGACCGAAAGGTGTGGTGGCAATGCCCGAAAGGCCCGGACCACGAGTGGAAGATGTCGATTGTCGAGAGGCGTACTCGCCTCGGTTGTCCGTTCTGCGCCAATCGTCGGGTGTCCTGCACCAACTCGCTCGCCACGGTGGAAAAAAAGATCGCGCGCGACTGGCACCCGACGAAGAATGGCAAACTCCAACCGACTGACGTCGTGCACGTCAGCAGCAAGATGGTCTGGTGGCTGTGCAAGTATGGCCACGAATGGTTTGCGACTGTGATCAGCCGCACCCGCGATGGAGGCAGCGGCTGCCCAGGCTGCCGATTCGATGACCAACTCCAGCGCCGCCGCGACCAGGGCAAGCTGCGGCCGGTCGATCGCGCGCTGTTGGCGGTCAAGAACCCAATACCCCGGCGTCGAGTTGGGCGCGCATCGACGTGGTGAGCCTGCTGGCGCTGCACTGAGTGCGCGTATCGCATCTGGAATGCGTACGTCCGGGCGCGACACACAAGCGATACGCCGAAGCACCCTCTGGCCGACCTACTCATCGGCACTTTCGCGTGCAGGTACCAAGCAGTTTTCGCCGCTGGTTTCCCAAGCTGAAACTGTCTAGCGCACCGAGTACGGACGCGGCGCACACATCTACAGAGCCATCTACCCAAGCTAGGTCACTAATCCTTCCATGGAATGCAGGGTCTGGACTATACTGCTGGCCGCGTCCAAGACGCGGGCCGGCAGCACGCATCGACTGGCCCTCCCTGACAGGCGAAGTTCGAAAATGATTCCGAGGAGGCATGAGATGAACCGAACGACTTTGTGCACGCTGTGGCTCGCGGGCTTTGCCCTGGTAACGGCAAGCTGCTCGCAGTCAGGGCCTGCGACGAGTGGCAGCGGTGGCGCCACAAGTTCTGGCGGCGATAACACCAGCGGCGGTTCCACTTCCTCGGGATCGGGCGGTTCACCGAGTTCGGGCGGCACAACGACCAGCCCTGGCGGCACAACGACCAGTTCTGGCGGCGCCACGACCAGCTCCGGCGGCGCCACGACCAGCTCTGGCGGTGCCACGACCAATTCTGGCGGTGCCACGACCAATTCTGGCGGTGCCACGACAAACGCTGGCGGCGCTAGTAGCGCTGGCGGACTTGCACGGACTGGTGGTTCGACCACTAGCGCGGGCGGCACGTCGACTAGCTCTGGCGGCACGAGCGCCGCGGGCGGCACGAGTGCCGCGGGTGGGAGCGCGCGAACAGGTGGTACGACCACGGGCTCTGGCGGCACAACCACCAGCACTGGCGGCACCAGCGCCGCAGGCGGATCCGCGGCAGGCGGAGGCACCGGAACGACAGTTCCCCCCAGCACGATTGTTCCTTCGTTGGATGGATTCCTCTGGGTGATGCCAGCTTCCGCGAAGGGAACCGCAACTGGAGCCAACTACCCTGACTTCGACGCCAGTGGCAACTGTCCCAACGCGACAGCTGCATTCGCTACGCAGGGGATATTCTCAAGTGTCGTGCACAAAATAGGCGGAACGACTGGAACCCAATACACGATCAATTTCGAGTTGCGTGGAGTCCTCGGCACCGAGTGCTACACGGGTGGATCAACCACTGCCACCGGAAACACCCAACCCACATTGGGCGCCAATCCTGAGGTCAGCAACAACGGGTGGTATATGGGCGGCTCGCCAATCGCGAGCAAGTGGAACACCTATGAGGTCCACGTCAAACCTGCCGTGGGTACAACTCATCTCAATCCCGCGGACAATACCGAGAACGTCTACTACTTGAATGCGTTCCCGCAGAATCCATCCGGCTGGTGCTCGAAGGAAGGGAGCTTCCCGATGATCTACACGGCCAGCTTCCCGGTGACGGGTGGAGGAACTATCACGTTGACTATGCACGACTCAAACTGCCTCACACAGCAGAACTGCGGCGCCATCGGCGTCATAGGGACTTGCGCCAACGCTTGGCGATCGATCGACCTCACTGGCATGCCCACGCCGGCTACTTCGTCTGTCCTTGCCTCGATGACCCAACCGTACAAACAAGTCGTTGGCAGTGCAACTTGGTATCCGCAGTGGGCACTCTTCGCGGTGAGGTCAGTGACCAGCCCCTAACCGCCCCATCCCCCGCATCCTCTACGACCCCAGGAGACGTCAGTGAAATCACGACCTATGTGGAGAGTCTTGTGTGTAGTTCTATTCTCAGTCGGTGCCTTTCTTCCTGCAAAGAACGCATTGGCGGAAAAGATTGTGGCAAGGGACGGCGACTGGACGGTGTTCATCGACGGTCGCCAAGGCGCATTCGTCAGCGCTGTTAAGGGCGATGGCTTTCCGCCAGACGCCATCACGATGGGGCACGATTCCACGGGTGCATCTGTTGTCGCAGGCTCAAGTCCCGCCAAAGGCGGGGGCAACAGCGAGGCGGCGAGCGAACAGAGTCTTGTGCCTGGCACTACCGATCAGTTCACGCAGGGAACCATCGAACGTATGCGAATTCGCAGCGGGATGATCTCCAACACCTTGGGAATCGGCGTGCGCGGACCCGCCACACCGTACACGACTGTCAAGGCCTACATGCAAATCTGGACCTGGGTCGAGAGCGCCAGCCAGGTAAAGACCGCACTCAACTATGCGGACATTAGACAGGGCTACGTGAAACTGGAAGGACTTTGGGGCAGCCTGTTGGTCGGGAGATCGCGGGGGTTGTTTTCCCGCGGTGCCACCGACATCGACGTTCTCTATGGCCACGGCTATGGCGTCGGCTACCCCGGAGGTATCGATACCGCCGGTGGTCCGACCCAAGGCCAGATCGGCTTTGGGTTGCTTGGGAGCGGGTTTGCGGCTGGCGTTGTGTATGCCACGCCGGTGCTTAGCGGATTGCAGCTGAGCGTGGGCGCCTTCGATCCAGTCCAGCTCCAGGGAGCTTGGCCCCGGACAAAGTGGGCGCGGCCAGAGGCCGAGCTGACTTTCGAACAACCCATCGCCGACTTGGGCAAGGTCGTTCTTTTCGGCAACGGAACATACCAGAGAGCATACAAGAACGGATACTCCAGTAGTGGGCCGAGCTTCACCGCAGCGAAGGGCGTGACCTATGGTGGTCGCCTTGAACTCGGGCCAGTTCACCTCGGCCTCTCTGGCCTCTATGGATACGGGCTCGGGTTGAACTACGCCCTTGAAGTAAGCGATGCTTCAATGGACCTAGGAACCAATATGCGCAAGAGCGATGGCTACTATGTGCAGGCGCAGGTTGCTGTCGGCAAGGTAGATCTGATGGCCAGCTGGGGCATTACACGGATCTTCCTGACTGACTACGACAACACGAAGATAGTGAGTACGGTCGACCCAACGGTGAGCTATTACCAATTTAGCGTTATCAAACATCAGATGGGCACCTCGTGCGGCGCCGTCTATCACGCAAGGCCTTGGCTTCACATCGATGTCGACTATTTCCGCGCGGATTTCGCCTGGTTCCTTGGACAAAAGCAGATCATCAACGTCGCCAACGCCGGCATGATGTTCACCTGGTGATCGGCTGCGAGGTGGAGCCAACCATTGTTGTCGGCTCCATTGTCGTCTGGCCACTCTGCCAGCGACTGTGCCCTACCCCTTCGCCCCGCTCGCACTCCGTGCCGCCCGCACCACCTCGACCAGTTCCCTGCACTTTTCCGTGATCGCGCCAGGACCGCTCTTGTCGAGTAGCTTCAAGTCGACCACAGCGGCGCCTACGCCGAGGGCGGCGGCGCCGGCTTTGATGAAGGCGGCGGCTGTGGTCACGTCGACGCCCCCGGTTGGTAGCATCTTAACTTGGGGCAGAGGCGCCTTGAGCGCGCGCAGGTAGCTGGCACCGCCCAGCGCGGAGCAGGGGAAGATCTTCGCCATGTCGGCACCGGCCTTCCATGCGGTGATCACTTCCGTGGGGGTCAGCACGCCGGGCATGCAGGGCTTGTCCAAGGCGTGCGTCGCCTGGATGGTCGCCAGGTCGAACCCGGGCGACACGATGAACTGCGCGCCGGCTTCGATGCAGGCGAGCGCCGTGTCCGCGTCAAGCACGGTACCCGCGCCCAGCAGCACGTCCTTCCCGATCTCGTCGCGTAGCTGCCGCAATAGCCCGACGGCATTGGGCACGGTCATGGTGATTTCCAGGACGTCGATCCCGGCGGCCAGGATGGCGCGCGCGGCTTTGGTCGCCACTTCCGCCGACGGGGCGCGAACGATGGGGACGATTCCAGTAATTTCGATTCGTTTGGCGATGTCTGTTCGGTTCATCGTGAGATCCTTGCGCTGTTGCCTTTCATGTGTCGTTCGACTTCCGCACGCGATGCCATCGAGGTGTCGCCCGGCGTGGACATGGCGAGAGCGCCATGCGCGACCCCGCAACGAAGTGCCCACTCGAGGCCGCGGCCTTCGAGCAGGCCATAGATGAAACCCGAGGCGAAGGAATCGCCGCCGCCTACGCGATCGAAGATTTCCGTATCTTGCTGCGCTGTCTCGAAGAATTGACCGTCGAGGTAGCCGATGGCACCCCAGCCATTGACCGTGGCGGTCTTGGCCGTGCGCAAGGTAGTGGCGACCGCCTTGATGTTCGGGAAGGTTTCCACCACGCGCGTGATCATGCGCCGGAAGCCCTCGGTACTAAGTTGGGTGAAGCTCTCGTCCGTGCCTTCGACCTCGAATCCCAGGGCCGCGGAGAAGTCCTCTTCATTGCCGAACAGCACGTCCACGAACGGCATCAAGCCGCGATTCACTTCGCGCGCCTTCGCCTGGCCGCCCACCGAACGCCAGAGCGAGTCGCGATAGTTGAGGTCGTAGGAAACCACGGTACCGTGTTTCTTGGCGCTCTCGAACGCGGCCTTGGCCACGGCCGGGGTCGATTCGCTGAGCGCGCAGAAGATCCCCCCAGAGTGAAGCCAGCGGGTGCCGAGCTTGTCGAAAACGTGATCCCAATCGTAGTCGGCCGCGGTCATCTGCGAGACGGCGGTGTGCCCACGGTCGGAGCAACCCACGGCCGCCCTCGGGCCATAGCCACGCTCAGTGAAATTCAATCCATTGCGCGCAACCCGGCCCACACCGTCGTACGGCAGCCAGCGCAGGAGCGACAGATCGACTCCACCTTGCAGCATCAAGTCCTCGATGAGGCGCCCGACGGGGTTGTCGGCAAGGGTGGTCATGACTGCTGAGCGCAGGCCAAAACAGCGACGCAAGCCACGCGCCACATTGTATTCGCCGCCGCCCTCCCACACGTCGAAATGCCGGGTCGTGTGAATCCGCCCCACGCCAGGGTCGAGGCGCAGCATCACCTCGCCCAGGGCGACCAAGTCCCAACGACAATCCGATGCTTGTTTGATCTGTATCATGTGAGCCTGTTTCTTAGGGTCCATAGGGCGTAGGGATCGCCCAAACGCGCCGCCGAGGGTACATCAAACGCGGGCGCGTGACGAGAGTGGAACGGGTCGATCTCGAACGGTTTGCCATGAACCCAGCCCGCCAGAAACAAACGGCTGCGCAAGGCGCTTGGAAAGCTGGGCATCGAACTTGTCGAGCAATGGGTGAGGAGTGCGACGGCGCCCCCTCTCCTAGCTCACGCAGGGAGTGGAACGGACAGCGGTCTGTCGAGCGTTCAGACTCCCTGAGATGCGTTGTTAGTCACACGTGCCCGAGCACGGTACCCAGGGGCCATCGGTGACCGTGATGGTCGCGGTGCCGGCCGTGAGCCCACTTGCGGTCGCGGTCACAGTGACGGTTCCGGTTCCCGTCGCCTGAACGATCGCGAATGCCAGGCCTCCGGTGGAGGTGCGCGTGAGTCCGCGGTACGTCTGCTGCTGACTGCTCCCACTGTCGACCGCGATGATGGTGCCGGGACCCGTGATGGCAAAGGTCACGGCGGTGTCACTGGACACTGCCGCCTTGACGAACGCGATGTCGTCCAAGTCGTTGGTTATCGTGGTGTGATCCGCGGTGACTGTCACCTTGCCAGCCGACGCTCCGCTGGACGGAACCGACTTCACGGTGCCCCCCCATAAACCCGACCACGTCACACCGCCACTCCTGGGAGTGCCCAATTCGTCCAGCAGCGCCCCGTTGCCCCCCGTTGATGGCCAACCGCCATCCTGCTCGCCCAGATAGTCCACGCCGGTCCAAATGAACTCGCCCGTGAGCGCCGCATTGCCCATAACGTCGGTGGTCCAGGTGCTTGTATCGGCGCCCTTCTCGGTGAGCAAGCCGGATTTCGTGATCGTGGCTGCTGCGGCCGAAATGGCAACGGCGGTGTTGTAGTTGGTGCCCCAGACATCGAGCAGAGTATTCGTTGCTCCGCCGACGTCACCCGACGTGCCGGGATCAAGCAAAGCCTGGGTGTCATAGCGCGACGGATCGAGCGCGTGGCTGATCTTGACCATCTCGATCAGGATCGGAGTCCGCGTGCTTATCGAATCGTGGATCTCGTTGCCCATGCTGTATAGAGCTACGCTGGGGTGGTTACGATCCCGCGCGATCCAGCCGGAGAAATCGACCTCCCACCATTTTGTACCTGTGGCAGCCGAGGGCAGCGGGGGCATACCAGTCGGGGTCGTCGAGGCCTTGTTGAAGTACATCGAGTAGTCCCCAGAATCCTGGTACTTCTTTGCGGTCCAGACGTCGGTGAACTCATCCAGCACAAGGAAGCCCATCCGGTCGCACAGATCGAGGAACTGTGGGCTGGGCGGATCGTGGGCCGTGCGAATGGCGTTTGCTCCGATGGCCTTGAGCGCTGCCAGCCGCCTCTGCATCGCCCGCGCCGGCGCAGCGAGCCCGAGCCCGTGGTAGTCCTGATGCAAGCAAACGCCCTTGAACTTCAAGCTCTTTCCGTTGAGAGTCATGCCCGTGCTGAACTTCAGGTCCCGGATCCCGAACGGGGTGACGTCGTCATCCACGGCCTTGCCGCCGACTTGGACTACAGTCAACAGCTGATACATGCTGGGAGTTTCGAGGGACCATAGTTTGGGGCTGGTGACAGGAATATCGAAGGTGAAGCTGGCCGATGCGCCCGCAGCGATGGTCTGAGCAGGCGCCGCGACGGCGGGCAGCGCCGTCCCGGTCGCGTCGCTGACAGTGCCCTGCACGCCGACGCTTTGAGATGTCGTGCCCGAATTGACCACCGTGGTCGTTACGTGCACGGTTGCCGATGTAGTCGTTGGCGAGGGCGTCGTGACGAAGGTGGCGTACTGATCGATGTGAACCGGATCGGTCGCAACGACGCGGACGTGGCGGTAGATGCCAGCGCCCGCGTAGAAACGTGAGGCCGGCTGAATGCTCGTGTCGGTCTTGACCGCGATCACGTTCTCGGCCCCGATCTTGATGCTCTTCGTCATGTCGTAGCGGAAGCTCACGTACCCGTAGGGATGATTCCCAAGCTGAGTGCCGTTGATGTAAGCGGTGCTATTCCCCATGACCCCGTCGAACTCAATGTAAACCTGCTGGCCCGATGTCACACTTGCGGGAAGAGTGAAGTGATTTCTATACCAGCCAATTCCCGACGGACAATATCCGCCGCGGCCGGTGGTCGCGGCAGCTGAATCCCACGGCCCTTCAATGGCCCAGTCGTGCGGGAGGTTCACCGGTTTCCACCCGGAATCCGCGAAAGTCGCGCCATCCGCCCCAGCGGCATCGCCTTTGTTGAACAGCCAGGCCCGGTCGAGCGGCACAATCTGCCGTACCCGATTCCCGACGGGAATGACAATCGCGCCACCAGCTGCGCCGCCGCCTGATGCTTGGACCCCGCCCGAGGCAGTCGTGCCGCCACCGACGACCGTGCCACCAGACTTCGCGGTGCCGCCCGTTGGACCGCCGCCGCCCTGCGCGCCACCGCCCTGGCCGCCAGATCCTCCAGTAAGCGCGCCCCCAGAAACAGCGAGGCCGCCGCTACCGACAGACCCGCCTTTGCCGACAGATCCGCCATTGCCGACAGATCCGCCATTGCCGACAGATCCGCCATTGCCGACAGATCCGCCATTGCCGACAGATCCGCCATTGCCGACAGATCCGCCGAGACCTGGCCCAGTACCTCCACCTCCGACGGTACCTCCGTTGCCCGGCGAGCCGCCGGAATTCTGCGACCCACCGCTTGAGATCGGGCCTGATGAGGAAGTCGAGCAGGCCGAACCAAGAAGCGCTGCTGAGACGAGGACACCTAGAAGGAGGGGCTTACTTCGCATGGATACTCCTGTGGTGTGGAAGGGGCTGCGACGCGGATGAACGGTCATTGCGGCTGCGAAAAAGAGTTTCGACCCAAAAGGTGGGGAACAGCCCCCTCAATAGATGAGGACGAGCATGACAACCACACGATTCTTCTCACTGCTGGCACTTTCCACGCTTCTTGGTCTGACGGCCTGCTCACAGGCCAACTCCCCAAAGCCGGGAGGCAGCTCCGGAGGCGCCACCCCAACAACGGGAGGAGCGCCAGGAACAGGCGGAACCTCCGCTGCCGGGGGATCTGCTAACGGAGGATCGGTGGTTACGGGCGGCGTGCTGGCGAACGGTGGTACATCCGCGAGCGGCGGCACCTCGGCCGCGGGCGGTACCACGACGAACGGCGGTACAGCCGCCAACGGTGGCACAACCATGAAGGGGGGCACGCCAGCCGCGGGCGGATCTGCGGTGCTTGGCGGCGCTCCTGGCGGGACAGGCGGCACGCCGCAGCCGGGTGGTACGACGGGGTCAGGGGGGAAATCCGTCACCGGAGGTACCACACCCGCAGGCGGAACCGCGACAGGCGGAACGACCGGCGGAACGGCAGGCTCGACCGGGACCACGCCCCTACCAGGCACTATCCCGGCGGGTTATCCCGCCCCAACAGCGGACAACTATGCCAAGTGCAAGACGGTACCCATTGGCGGCGCCGACAACGCGTGCGCCGGCCAGCCCGCGGGGAATGTCTGCATCGAATGCCTTTTCGGCGGCACCACCTACAACACCTCCGAAACCACGCCTACAGCAGATGCCACGAGCGAGGCTGGGAACTACGTTGTGACCGTGACTCTCGGTGGCGCTGCCGCCGGTGATACCTACGTCAGTGCGGAATCCAGCCGAGGCATGTTGCAGTCGGTGACCACCGCCGCGGGTCAGTCGCTGGAATACGCGTTCGTGGTCAATGTCCGAGAAATGGAAGGACAGCCCAAGCACGCCGGCGGGCCAGGCGGATACCCCGGACTGGACTTGTTCTTCTCGGGCAAGAATCCGCAAGTCTCGGCCATCGGATACGCCCTGGCCACCACGGCGACGAAGCCGATCATGGTCTATATTGCCAGCGACTCCACGACCTGCGACCAAACCGGTGGCGCTTTCGGTGGCTGGGGGCAAATGCTGCCCGAGTATTTCGGTCCTCCGGTTGGAATTTCCAACTATGCCAACAGCGGCGCAAGCTCGGGTGGCTACCCCTTCTGGAGCGACATATCTTCGCGTTGGACCAAGGGCGATTGGATCATCATCCAGTTTGGACACAACGACAAGACAGACACAGACGCCCAAGTCGAGGCCAACCTCACGCCGCACGTGCAGGCCGCCATCGCCGCGGGCGTGAACCCGATCATGGTTTCTCCTCCCGCTCGCGCCACCAGTATCCCAATCGGCGATCAAACCAGCCTCCATGCAGCGGCGGCCAAGGCGATCGCAACGGCCAACAACATTCCGTTCATCGATCTCACCGCCCTCTCGACCGCCTGGTACGACACGCTTGCCTCCAAGACTGTCGCGATGACGTACCACGCGAACGGGACCGACCAGACCCACACGAACCTTCCGGGCGCGGAGAAAATCGCCGGGCTCGTTGTCAAAGCCATCAAGGACCAGAACATCGGGCTGGCCCAGTACTTGAGGTAGAGCGCGACTCGCGCATAGATTCCCTCGCAATCGGAGCAGAAGATTCCTTTGCTCCGATGATTGTCCATCGCCGTACTTTTTCAGCCGATGGATCCGCGATACATTGGCAGCAGCTCATGCTAGGAACAATCGTTGTTCGCTCGATCTTTGTTGCCACGGTCCTGATGGTTTTGTCGCCTTCCATTCAAGCTGCGGGTTCGCCGCCCGCGATCTTTCGCAAGGACGCGCGCATTTTGTTTCAAGGCGACTCGATCACCGACGGCGGGCGCGGGCGAACCAGCGATCCCAACCACATCCTGGGACACAGCTATGCCTACCTCATCGCGGCTGACTTCGGCGGGCATTTCCCCGAACGGAATCTGACGTTCTTCAACCGCGGCGTGAGCGGCAACAAGATTCCCGACCTCGTCGCCCGCTGGCAGAAGGACACCATCGATCTCAAACCCGATGTCGTGAGCATCTTGATTGGGGTCAACGACGTTTGGCACAACCTGGAAGCTGGCAAGGAAGTCCCGGTCGAGGAATTCGAGCAGGCCTACGACAGGCTCCTCGCCGATACGGTCGCGGCCTTGCCAGGAGTCAAGATCGTGCTGGGAGAGCCCTTCATCCTGGCGGGCCAGGCGAACAAGGCACGCTGGGACGAGTGGGTTGCAGGCGTGGCAAAGATTCAGCGGGTTGTTGCAAGACTAGCCGCAAAGTACAAGGCGCCGGTGGTCCATTTTCAGAAGGTCTTCGACGATGCCTGCAAGAAGGCCCCGGCGGAATACTGGATTTGGGACGGCGTCCATCCGACACATGCCGGCCATCAGCTGATGGCGGATGAATGGGTGCGCGTGGTCAGAAGCTACTGGCGCAGGTAGCGCTTCGAGCCAGAGCGCCCGCCACATGCGCATAGCGACAAATGAGTGAGCCGAATACCCTCGCCATGCCACCACTTGGGGGAATCTAATAAAGGGGGAGGCACACACCGAAACGGGTCATTTCGATGACTCGATTCTTCTCGGGACGGTGGCTTCCCATTCAAAATCATGGCAACGCACCGCCCAGGAGTCTCCTCAATGAAGATCTGGATCACCCATGTCCTAGCTGGCACATTCATCCTCTCGGCCTCCTCGCTGCTGGGTTGCAGCTCCGATACCTCGCCGGCCACGGCTGGATCCGGAGGCGCCCTTGCCGCCTCCGGCGGGGCCAGCAGCCTAGGTGGCGCATCGACAGGGCCGGTCGGCTCAGGCGGTGCCGCCACGGGCGGCATGCGCGCGACCGGTGGCCAGACTGTGTCTCAAGGCGGTACATCCGCTCAAGGAGGCGCGGAAACCGGCGGGGCCACGAAGAGCACTGGCGGCACGCCGAGCTCGGGTGGCAGCGCAGCGGGCGGAAGCGCAGCGGGTGGCAGCGGAACGGGTGGCAGCGCGACGGGCGGACAGGCAAATGGCGGGGCCGCGAGCGGCGGCAGCGAGACGGGCGGCAGCAAGACGGACGGAGGCCCAATCGGTGGCACGACCGTCGGCGATGCGGCCGCGGGTGGCAAGACCTCAACTGGCGGAGCCGCAACGGGCGGGACCGCCACAGGTGGCAAGACCGGAACAGGTGGAACCGCAGCAGGCGGTACAACGGGTGACGGGGGAACGACACCCATGGGTGGCGGCCTGGGCAGCAGCGACGGCACGACTCCGATCAAGGTATGGATGTCGGGCGACTCCACGATGGCGGGCGACGCTTGCGTCGGCGGCGGCTGGGCAGACCAGTTCGGTTCGTTGTTCAACAGCAACGTGACTATCGAGAACCACTCCGTGGCTGGCCGGAGCATTCAAACCTGGCTCTACGAGAAAAACGTGAGCAGCACGGCGGGCGCCGATGGCGAGTGCACCCTGACCGCCACGACCTATTCGGCGAACTGGAACGCCATGCTCGATGCGAACACCGGAATGAAGAAGGGCGACTATCTCTTTATCGAGTTCGGTATCAATGACGGCGATGCCACCTGCCCACGACACGTCGGCACGACTCTTTTCGAAACCTATCTCACCACCATGGCAAAGGCTGCCAGCGACCGCGGCGCGGAAGCCATTTTCTTGACCTCAACCAGCGCTATCGCCTGCAACGGGGCCACCGCCCAAGCCAACCGCGGATTCGGGCCACAGACCAAAGCCGCCGGCGCCGCTGATGGTGTTCCGGTCATCGACATGACCGTGCTCACCGCTGCCCTGTACACTAGTGCCGGCCTCTGCCCGAACAACTCCGACTACACTTCCACAACAAGCAAGGTTGGCTTGTTCTTCTGCAACGACCACACCCATTTCGAGCCAGCCGGCGCTCTTCAGGTTGCCCAGACCGCCGCCACGGCGCTTAAGAACCAGGGGATTGGGCTAGCGGCCTACCTCAAGAACTAGGGCCTGCTTCGCGGCGGCCGTTGGGACCAGCGTGTCCCGGCCGCCGCCTACCCTGAATGGCGCCGTCGGCGGTGGAGCAAACTCAACACGGCGCCAATCGCGATGATCGGTAGCATTCCTCCCCCGCCATTGGATCTTCCGAGATCGCAACCACAGCCGTTTGTGCCGGCGGAGGAGCTGCTGCCTCCCGCGTTTCCGCCGGAAGCGCCACCGCTCGCTCCCACCACCGACGCTCCCGCACTGCCCCCGGAAACCGCCGGTGCCCCCGCGACGGCAACTCCGCCCGTGGACGATGAGCCGCCGCTGCCAACCGTCCCTCCAGCGCCAGCAACAACGCCACCTGCTGCAACAGCACCGCCGCTTCCTTTCAGTGTCGTGCTTCCACCGGCTCCACCCGCGCCGTCTCCGTGTGCATCCGCGGCCCCGCCAGCACCACCGGCACTGATTCCTGATGCGTCTACAGCCCCGCCAGCACTTGCCCCCGCCCCGTCGGTTCCCTCTCGCCCACGGTCAGCCGCGCTCCCATCGGCGCTTCCGTCCAGGCTGACCGAGCCGCCGCCTGTCCCGGTCACACCACCCCTTCCGCTTGTGCCGCCAGCGCCACCGACGCCACCCGTGCCGCTGACTCCGCCGCTGCCCCCTGCACCTCCTGTGCTGCTTGGTCCTGTCAGGCCGGAAGAACCCACGGCCAGCTCCCCGATAATTGCGCTGGTTCCTCCACCCGCCACCGCGGTCGCCTCCAGGCGCACATATTGCGCGGTTTGGGCGGGGAACTGCACACGCTGTGCGGACAGAAGGCCGCCATTCTTGGAATCCGCTGGCCAGGTTCCCGTTGCAACCTGGGTGAATGTTGCGCCGTCCGTACTGACGTACACTTTGTACGATGTGATGTTCCCGACCGTCGTTCCCGTGTTCCGCTGCGGTAAGTACTCGAGCATGTCGATGTTGTCGTAGCTCTTGCCAAGATTCAGCGTCACCGACTGTGGCAGCGACCCCGTGGACGCCCACAGGCTCTCGCCCTGGCTGCTATGCATAGTATTGTTCACGCCCTTGATTGAATCGTTGTAGCCGTCAATTGCCAGCGCGGCGCTGCCGCTGGTCGCCGTGGCGGAAACCGGCGTTAATGGCACTTCGATCTTGGGCAATTGTTGCGGCAAAGGGGCTCGCGCGGTATTGGGCGTCCAGTACTGAGGTACTTGGCCAAGCGCTGTGACGACCGGATCCTCAAGCAGACCCTGCAGATTGGGCGGACAATCGAGGATGAAATTGGTGTAGTTCGATTCCGTGTTCTTGATCTCTTTGGCAATGTCCGAGGCGGACATGTAGCCGGCGGCGGCTTGGGTGCTTCTCCAGAACCAGTTCTTGTCCTTGGCGATAGTCTGGCCTTGCGCACCGGCGGTTGTGTTTCCCGAGGGTACGGTAACCCCAAGCGGCTCTTCGAAGTATTCCATGTCGACTTCCCAAGGCACGGCACCGTCGTGATCGACGATGATGGTGTTCGGCTGTAGCTGGCGAACAAGGGCGCGAATCTTCTGGTAGGGGACTTGTTGATGTCCCGTAAGCCATGCGTAGCCGTCGAACACGAAAACTGGAATGTTGCCGTAGTTGGTCAGCAGCTCCGTGATTTGGGCCGTGATGTAGGTTCCGACGACGTTCCAATCGACAGGGCCCGGATCTGTGTTGTGTCCTGCTTGCGAACCGATACCATTGTTGGGATCCCAGATCGAAAAGTAGAGGTTCGGGTCCAGCCCCTGGGCGCGAAACGAATCGACATAGCACTTCACCACATCCATGGTCGGCACTGCACTTTGCGCGATGGTGTAGGCAACGGTGCCGTAGGGCGACGTTGTCGGCGGGACGGCCTTGGACGGCCAAATGGCGAAGCCATCGTGGTGCTTGGTCGTTAGGATGCCGAACTTCATACCGGCCGACTTCGCCGCCTTGGCCCACTGATCGGTGAAGGTGTGGCAGTCGCCGCTTGGGGGCGCGAATGTCTTGGGATCCACGCGATTCTCGGCCCACCCCGGTTTGTACGTGTTCATGTTGTAGTGGATGAACATGCCGAAGCGTTGCTCGATGTTGTTGCTCAGCAGCTGCTGCATGGTCAGCGTTTGCGCCGACGCCGCCGTGGATACCAGCAGGAACGACAGTGAAACGACGGGAAGCAAGAACTTCGCAGACGGACGATGATGAACGGTCATGGTTCTTCCATTCATGGTTTGCCTCATGGCTTGCCGCTCACAACCACCTCGGAAAGCCCGGCGGGCTGTCCGCTGAAGCTCACGCGCACGAAGCCAGTGCCCGTGCCGAAGCCAGTGGTGGCAGTCCGCGTTTGCGCTGTGCTTGTCGTCGTGCTTTGGTCCACGGCAGTGGTCCACTGAGTTCCGTCCGGTGAAACATCGATGGTGTAGCGATAATTGGCAGCCGTTGGAAAGGTGAGCTGCACGGAACTGATTGTGTACGTGCTTTCCAACGACAAGGTCCACGTCGGCTTGGTGTCCGTGGCGGCGGACACCCACGAGGTCGTCGTGTCACCGTCGTTGGCATTTCCCGAGGTTCCCGCGTTGCTGCTCGCGTCGCTGGGACGGTTCAAGGCCAAGGTCTGGCTGGTCGCCACAGTCCCGCCGCCCGTATAGCGCGCATAGGGACGTGCGGCGGTTGGAGGGGTCACGCCCTCGACCCAGGCTGGGCTACCTTGCGACGTAATCGTAATCGTCGCACTGGTCAAGCCCGGCGATGTCGCTTTGATGACAGTGGTGCCGGCGTAATAGCTTCTGAATTCGATGGCCGCCTTGCCATCGAGAATTGCGATGTCCGACTGGTCGCTGCTTCCTGAAGGCGTGAAGGTGATGGTTGTCCCGGTCGGGAATTCGCCCGGGCCCGATGCAATCGACAGTGTGACAGGAACGTTGTTGGTGATGGCGTTCCCCTTGGCATCCACGACCGTCACGACTATCTGCGCGTCGTCTGTGCCATCCACTGCCGCCAGCGTCGTCTTGTCCGCGGTCAGTTGAAGACCGGCGGCAGTGCCGCTGGCCGGCCAGGTTGGCGGCGGTACGTTAGCGTAGGCATTGCGATACCAGTACCAGGCGCGCTTGGGCAACCGGAAGTAGTCGACGACGCCCATGGTCTCCAGCTTGGTTCCGCCGACGCTGCCGTGGTCGAACGCGCACCAAAGGGCCTGGCCGCTGCGCCATGCATATTCGGTGGGGAAACCGTTGGTCAGCGTGGAGCTCAGATTGCCCCAACCCGGATCGTAGGCGCCCGGACGCGTCGCCACCACGCTGCCGTATTCGGTGACGACGCTTGGAACACCGGAATTCTGGAACGCCGATTGCGTCGCACCATCGCCGTTGTAGCCCGCCACGTCCCCGATCTTGTCGATGCGGCCGCTGCCGAGTGGTCGTTGCGCCCCACCGATGCCCGCCGGCCGAGTGGGATCGAGCTGGTGGGCCAGCGCGACCTCGGCGGCCAGCAAGGCGCTCATCTTGGTCATGGTGCCCGAGGCCGTGAAATACGGCTCGTTGCTCATGCTCCACGCGACGATGCTGGGATGGTTGCGATGGATGCGAATCATGTCCGTCAGCGTGTTCTTCACGCTCGTCTCGAACGCGGCCTCGTCGCCGGCGTTGTTCGGGTAGGAACCCGCCGTGTTCCAAGCCCCCTCGCCCGTGGCGCCGCCAAAGCCCCAGAAACAGTTTTCCGACCAAAACAGAACGCCCAATTGGTCGCAGGCGTCGCCGAAAGCTGGATCTTTGGGATAGTGCGATCCACGGATAAAGTTGAATCCGGCATCCTTGATCAACTTCACGTCGCGCATGAACCCGGCGTTGGTCACGCCGTCGGCCCAACCCGCGTGATCTTGGTGAACGTCGGCGCCGTGGAAATAGTAGTGCGAACCGTTGATTGAAAACCCGCTGGTGGCCGACCAACTGATCCAGCGGAAGCCGAACGTCGTGGAGAAGTTGTCGACGTTCGTCGTGCCGTCGGAAACGGTCGTGACCGCGCGGTAAAGCGTCGGATGGTCCGGATGCCAGAGCGATGGGTTGGCAACCGCTGGCGTGGTTTGATCGAAGGTGGCGGTGGTACTCGCTGCCACGGTCTGCGTGCTGGATACCGTCGTCACGGTCGTGCCTTTGGCATCCACGATGTCGGTCTTGACCGTACAGCTCTTGCTGGCCGCATTGTCGTTGCGGATCTCGGTCTTGATGTCCACGGTGGCCGAGGTAGCCGAAATCGTCGGCGTGGTCACGAAGGTGCCGTACCATGTGACGTGCAGCGGATCGGTGACCACGAGGTGCACATCGCGGTAGATACCTCCGCTGAATTGATGGTCGCCCGCACGGGGCGCGAGCTGCGCGTTCCAGTTGTTGTTCAGACGCACCGCCACCACGTTGTCACCGGTCACAATGGCGCTTGTGACGTCGAAAGAGAATCCCGTGTAGCCGCCCAAGTGTTCGCCAATCAACTTGGCATTGACATAAACTTGCGCGTCTTGGAACGCCCCCTCGAATTCCAGGAATACGCGCTTGCTCGACCAATCGGCCGGCGCCGTGAAGTGCTTCCGATACCAGCCGTAGCCAGTGTAGAACTGCGACGACATGAAATACGGCAGGCTGAACGAATGCGGCAGGCCAATCGACGACCACGCTGCGTCGCTGTAGGTCGTCGCCTGCGCGCCGGTGGCGTCGCTGCGCTGAAATTTCCAGCTTTGATTGAAATTCGTGACCTGACGATTGCCGGGAATCGAGGTTCCACCCGTGCCGACCACGCCGCCCGCGGCCGAGATGCCTCCACTTGCCGCGGAACCGCCAGCGGTCGATACCCCACCGGCTCCCCCGGCACCGCCCGCGACCGACACACCGCCGGTTCCCACGGAACCATCCACGGCTGTCGTGCCGCCTTTGATCGCGGTTCCACCTGAGCCGACTATCCCACCGCTGGCCTTGGCTCCAGCGGAGCCGCCCGCGCCGCCAGCGAGGGTGGTACCGCCGAGCAGTGCGCCACCTGACGAAGAGACGACGCCACCCGCTGACCCGCCCAAGCCGGTTGTTCCCCCGGCGCCAACCATCCCGCCGGAACTCGCGCTGCCACCTCCTGTCCCCGCCGAAACGCCGGTACCGCCGCTGCTGGTGAGACCGCCTTGCCCCGTGCCGCCGCCTGTGGCGCCGGGCGTACCGCTTCCGGATCCACCGCAGCCCAGACTGCCAAGGCCTACGGCCAATACGAACAGACGAACCCTGCTTGAAAACATCTGCACCTCTTGTTGGAACGGACCCAGCGTCGGGTCTGCCAGGCAAGGGGGGCAGGGCGCGCGATTCGGGTCTAGCTAAGTTTCGCTCTGCCGTCGAGCGCTGGGCAGTCGTCGCGAGTCGACGCGAGTCGAAAGCCGCCCGGACGCGACGTCCCATTCTACGGGTCGTTTAGAACCATGAAATCAAACAGCGAATACCCGTTCTGCGTTCCTCTCTGCGTGCCATACATGCGCACGTAACGCGCGGTGGTCTTGCTGAAGGTCGCGTCGGTCACCGAATACGACGCGCCGAGGGTCGTGCTGTACACATCGGTCCAAGCCGTGGCGTCGGTGGACACCTGAATCTTGAAGGCCTTGCCGTAGTTCGTGTGCCATTTGAGGATGGCCCTGTCGATTTCGGACGCCGCGCCCAGGTCCACCATGATCCACTGTGGGTCGCTGGCCGCGCTCTCCCACCGCGTGCTGGTGTAGTTCAAATAGGTCGCGGCATCGGTGACGTTGGCGGCGACACTGGCGCCATTGACCGACGAGGCGGTGGCCGTCTTTCCAGATGCCAGGTTTCTGGCGGGATCGAATGTTCGCCAAGTCCCAGCGCTGACGTTCAAATCCCAATCTTGATAGTAGTTCAATGTCGGAGCGGTGCCGTTGAACTCAAGCGGCAGCCACGGATAGTCGCCCTGCCGCAAGTCCGTCTTGACCCAGCGATCGCCTGCGTACATGAAAACCGTCCCCGCCGTGCCCACCCAGGGATAGACGTAGTCCACCTGCGTGTCCCACGAATTGTTGGAACCCGGCGTGGGCAGCAGCGTCGCCGCAGACCACGGGCCGGCCAGATCGGTTGCCGTGTAATAGCGGGTTGGCGACGACTGAATCCCGTTGGTTTCAGAGGTTCCGTAGTAGTAGAGGCCGTTGCGCTTGAAGACGTGCACTCCCTCGCGACTGGGAATATCCCAAAGGTACATGCGCGTGTCGAGCGTCAGATAGTCGGCGGACATGCGATAAAGTCCATGCTGGCGATTGGGGCCGGTCTTGTCCCAAACGTAGGCCAAATAGGCTTTTCCATCGTCGTCCTTGTACACGGACATGTCGCCCATCTGAGCGCCGTCGACGAGCGTCTCGCTGAGCAAGGTGTACTGTCCGTCGGGAGTCGGAGAAGTGGCGATGCCCAGCGAGGCAGCATCACCACCGTACTTCAGGAACATCACGTATTGCTTGGTGGTGTCGTTGTAAAGCACGTCCATTCTATTGGCACCCGCGTCCACGTGAAGCACGACGCCCTTGTAAGTCCAATGGACGAGATCCTTCGAGGTGTAGCAAGTCTGATCGTTCCAAGCCTTGGGATCCTGCCAAGCGAGCAGGCCGTACCAGTAATAGGTATCGCCGAATTTGCGCAGGCAACCGGCGCGCGTCTCGATGGCGGCACCGGTGTCGTCGTACCAGAAGAAGTCGTTGTGAATAGTCACCCAGCCCGTCGCCGCCACGCCGCCATCGACGGTGCTGCCGCCCGCGCCGGTGGTTCCACCCGCTGCAGTCAGGCCACCATTCGCCGACGTTCCGCCGCCAACCGCTGTCCCGCCAGTCACGGACTTTCCGCCAATACCCGCAGTCCCACCGGTTGTACCTGTTCCACCCGTGCCCATCGCACCGCCAGTATCGAGCAAGCCACCCGTCGTAACCACGCCGCCGGCTGCGATGTTCAAGTCAGGGACGCCCGCATCTCGACCGCTGCTGCCTCCGGACGCGGCCCCGCCGGTTTCAACCGCGCCTGCTCCTCCCGTTTTGGCACCGCCCGTTCCCACAAGGGCGCCACCAACTACCGAGCCACCAGTCGCCGTCTGCCCTGCCCCTCCACTCGCGCCAGTCGTGGTTGATGTGCCGCCTGCAGCCCCGGCTCCGCCGGTCGACACGCTCGCGTCAGCATGCTTGCCAGGCGCATTGCTGGCACCACAGCCGACCGAAATCAACGAGCCGACAACCGACCCAAGAACAAGCAGCCGTGCTTTGCGAATCGTGTTCATGGCTTCCTCCGGTGTGGGGATATCTTGACCCGGAACTGAGCTGGCCGTGAGTCCATATTTTGTGGCCCCAGGAACCTTTGGAAAATGACGAGCAGCGGCCAGCAAAGCCACCTGATTCCACTGGCCGTCCTGTGATAGAAGGCGGTCATGTCAAAATCCGCACGGTTTGGTGCACCCATCGGTCAGGCGTTCGTTTGCTCGCTGCTCGGCGCTCTCGCTTTCTCGGCCTGTTCGTCGAGCGGAAGCTCGACCGCAGGGACCGGCGGGAGCAGCGCAACTGGAGGCAGCAGCAACGGCGGCACTTCGGCCTCCGGCGGAGCCAGCGTGGCGGGCGGATCGGGCGCGGGCGGCGCGAACGCAAGCGGCGGCGCGAATTCAGGTGGGACTCCCGCCACCGGAGGCGCGGGCACGGGCGGTGCTTCGAGCTCGGGCGGAAGCGCCAAAGGCGGTACGACTGGAACCGGTGGCGCCGCCAGCGGTGGTACCAGCACGGCGGGTGGCGCGGCCAGCGGTGGCGCCAGCGCGACCGGTGGTTCAGCAAGCGGCGGCACGAGCACAGCCGGCGGATCTGGCGCAGGCGGCTCCGCAACCGGCGGCTCGGCCGCAGGTGGCGCGGGCGGGAAGACGGGCACCACCGGCGGAACGACTGTCCAAGGCGGAACATCCGCTGCCGGCGGTACCAGCGGCGGCACCGGTGGCACCACCGGCACGACGACTTGCGGGGCACGCGTGCTATCGCTGAGTGCCAACGGGACCGGCTCGGCCGCCGACACTGCCGATTCCCATGTCGAGGCGGACCTGAAAACCGACCTGCCCATCGGCAATGCACTGCGAACCATCGAGTTCTGGGCATTCATTAAGACCACCGACTGGGTCGGCGACAAGAACGAAATCTTCTACTACGGCGCTACGGGCTCTGCTGGATCGCTCGGCATGGATTTCGGCACCTTCGACGTGGCGGGGTCGACAACCAATCACGCAACTCTGGATCCATTCACCGGCGGAGCATTCAACGATGACAGTACGGCAGATCTCGGAATCACCTCGTCAAGCGACCAGTGGGTCCACATTGCCATGGTGTGGGACGGCACCAACTTGCTTGTCTACGTGAATGGCGTTCTCAAAATCACCGCAAAATCGACCATGAGCACTGTCACCGCACTTGCCACCGCACAGTCGGTATTGTCAATCGGTTGCAATCCGACCAACAACACCTGCTTCAACGGCTATCTTGCCGAATTCCGCGTTTGGAACGTTGCCCGCGCCGCGGCCGATATCCTCGCCAACTACAAGAAGCCAGCGGTCGGCAACGAGACAGGCTTGGTCGCTTACTACAAGTTCGCCGACGCGGCCGGCTCCACCACCGCCGCCGATTCCGTGACCACAGCCGGACACGTCGCCCATCCCGGCACCTTGAAGGCCGATACAACCGCGCACAACCCGACCTTCATTGCGCCGGCGACAGCCCTGCCTCTCGTCTGTCCGTAGTCGGACATACCGCGGATCCCGCAGGGCCGGATCCGCGGCGGCGTTTCCAGCGACCTACTTGACCAGCACCACGTAATCGATCGCTGTTGGCGTCAACGCCACGTGGTCGCCGGCGACCACGCTGCGCTTGTAAAGCGAGTACTTGACCAGCTTGGGTGTGTTGTCCCGCCATTGCCCGGTGACGCCGGTGTCCGCAAAGCCAGCAGCGGTGATCCACGCAGGAACCGACGATTGACTCGTGAACATGATGAAAATGTCAGCGCTGGCGGTCATGTCGAAGGCCAGGTTGGTGAGCTTGGTCGAATCGCTCTGGCGCTTGGTCGCGATAAAGCTCGCGCCGGCGGCCGCTGCCGGCACGACGTCGAACGCATTGTCCCCGGTGCCATCGTAGTTCAGTGTGAACGGACGTTGGTCAAAGATGGGGTCGTCGATGAAGTAGGCCGAGCCGTTGCTAGAGGTCAGGTTCGCGACCTTGGCGCCGCTGTCGGCCGGCAGTGTCATCCCCGTTCCGAGGTTGTAGACGGTCATGCTGTCCGTGTTCCCCTGGCCGTCGTCGACCGTGACGACGTTCTTGCCAAGGCTGAGCGGATTGGCCCAATAGAAGACGTCCGCGATTGGCGTGCCGTTGGGGTGCTTGTATTGGTTGTTCGCCAGCGTTC
>Ga0265316_10000511_pt1 | contig 43817 bp, 40 predicted proteins | sample 4522metaG_FD_202092 | JGI IMG/M metagenome (GOLD analysis project Ga0265316, IMG submission 202092) | Rhizosphere microbial communities from Carex aquatilis grown in University of Washington, Seatle, WA, United States - 4-5-22 metaG | ecosystem: Host-associated > Plants > Roots > Rhizosphere >... | reverse complement strand
CCTCGACCTGCTCGACAGCCAGGCGGTCGACCTGATCGTCACCGACCTGTGGATGCCCAATCTCGACGGCGTCGAACTGCTCAAACGGCTGCGCGCCACCAACGCCGGCATCAAGGTCATCGCCATTTCCGGCGGCGGCATGCGCAAGCCGATCGACGTTTCGGCGGCGTTGGCCCAGACCTGGGGCGCCGACGCCGTGCTCTACAAGCCGTTCGACAACGACGATCTGGTCGCCGAGATCCGGCGACTGCTCGGGGCCTGAGACCGGGGCCAATTCCACCCTTTCCCCCTTCCGGGATTTGGCGCTATCTATGCCGCCGGGATGCTGGCGGCACGGGACCGCGGCCAGCGCGAACGATTCCGGCAAGTCCGGACAGGCAAGGGAACGATGACGTGCGAAAAGTGGCTTTGATCACCGGTGTCACCGGTCAGGACGGGGCGTATCTGGCGGAACTGCTACTGAGCAAGGGCTATATCGTCCATGGCGTCAAGCGGCGGGCGTCGTCGTTCAACACCGGCCGGATCGAGCACCTCTACCACGATCCCCACGAGAAAGAGATTAAGTTCTTCCTGCACTACGGCGACCTGACCGACGCCACCAACCTGATCCGCCTGGTTCAGGAGGTGCAGCCGACCGAGATCTACAATTTGGCCGCCCAAAGCCACGTCCAGGTCAGCTTCGAGACCCCGGAATACACCGCCAACTCCGACGGCATCGGCACGCTGCGCCTGCTCGAAGCGATCCGCATCCTGGGGCTGGACAAGACCGCGCGCTTCTATCAGGCCTCGACCTCGGAACTCTACGGCAAGGTCCAGGAGACGCCCCAGCGCGAGACCACGCCGTTCTATCCGCGCAGCCCCTATGCCGCGGCCAAGCTCTACGCCTACTGGATCACCGTGAACTACCGCGAGGCCTACGGCCTGCACGCCTCCAACGGCATCCTGTTCAACCATGAAGGCCCGACCCGGGGCGAGACCTTCGTCACCCGCAAGATCACCCGGGCGGTGGCGGCGATCGAGGCCGGCGTCCAGCAGGAACTGTTTCTCGGCAATCTCGACGCCAAGCGCGACTGGGGCCACGCCCGCGACTATGTCGAGGGCATGTGGCGGATCGTCCAGCAGGAGGTGCCGGACGACTATGTGCTGGCCACCGGCGAAACCCGCTCGGTGCGCGAGTTCGTCGAGCTGGCCTTCGCCCATGTCGGCCGGCCGATCGAATGGCGCGGCTCGGGCGTCGACGAGGTCGGCTTTGAGACCGCCACCGGCACGCCCCGGGTCCGCATCGATCCGCGCTACTTCCGGCCGACCGAGGTCGACCTGCTGCTCGGCGACCCGTCCAAGGCCCATGCAAAACTCGGCTGGCGCCACACCACCACCTTCCCCGAACTGGTGCGCGAGATGGTCTCTTCCGACATCCGCCTGCTGGCCGCCGAGCGGGCCGGCCAGCCGCGGTGAGCGGCGCCGCCCTCATCTTCGGTGTTTCGGGCCAGGACGGCGCCTATCTCGCCCGGCTGCTGCTGGAACGGGGGTTCGCCGTCCACGGCACCTCGCGTGATCGCGAGATGGCCGGATTCGGCAACCTGACCCGACTCGGCATCCGCGAACGGGTGGCGCTGCACTCGGCGGTACCCAGCGACTTCCGCAGCGTGCTCCAGGTGATCAGCGCCGTCCGGCCGGTACGCATCTTCAACCTTGCGGCCCAGTCCTCGGTCGGCCTGTCGTTCGACCAACCGGTCGAGACGCTGGACAGCATCATCGGCGGCACCCTCAATATCCTGGAGGCGATGCGCATCCTCGGCCTGCCGGCGCGCTTCTACAACGCCTCGTCCTCCGAGTGCTTCGGCAACACCGACGACGGCCCGGCCGACGAGCAGACGCCGTTCCGGCCGCGCAGTCCCTATGGCGTCGGCAAGGCGGCGGCGTTCTGGGCGGTGGCCAACTATCGCGAGTCCTACGACCTGTTCGCCTGCTCGGGTATTCTGTTCAACCATGAGTCGCCGCTGCGCCCGGCCCGCTTCGTCACCCAGAAGATCGTGCGCGGCGCCGCCGACATCGCCGAGGGCAAGGCCAGCCGGTTGCGCCTGGGCGCCCTCGAGATCGCCCGCGACTGGGGCTGGGCGCCCGAATATGTCGACGCCATGGCGCGCATGCTCGACCGCGACCAGCCCGAGGACTTCGTCATCGCCACCGGCGAGCTGCATACCCTGGAGGATTTCGTCGACCGCGCCTTCGCCTATTTCAGCCTGAACTGGCGCGACCATGTGGAGATCGATCCTGAACTGAAGCGGCCTTCGGATATCCAGGTCAGCGTCGGCAACCCGGCCCGGGCCGCGCGCCTGCTCGACTGGCGCGCGGAAACCACCATGCCGGCGATCGTCCGCAATCTGCTCGATGCCGAGATGGTCCGGCGGCGGGACGGCAAGGACTAGAGTCTCTTTCGAGCGAATTGATCCATAGTCTCCGTCATGGCCGGGCTTGACCCGGCCATCCACGCCTGGAAGCCGGCGCTGCAGGCCAAGATCCCGCACAGATGGCACCACGTGGATACCCGGGACAAGCCCGGGCATGACGAAGAAAGGGCATTCCCCAGCAGGACATCCCGATGCGCGTCGCCTTCATCGATCATTCCTTTCATCAGAAGACGCAATCGTCGCGCTTCTTCCTGGACCTGATCCGGTCCGGCTGGGACGTCGACGTCATCCTCGACACCAGCTGGGATGCCGACGCGCCCAAGACCGAGGTCGCCTTCGACCAGGATGATTACGACATCGTGATCATCTATCAGGCCCACGAGTTCTTCCGCCGCCTGCACAAGCCGCACCGCAATCTGGTCTTCGTGCCAATGTACGATGCCATGATCTGGGGCGGCCAGTTCTTCTGGCGCGAGGAGTTCAGCCAAGCCAAGGTGGTGTCGTTTTCCTGGACCCTGCACGAGCAGGTCCAGCGGCGGACGCCGTATTCGGCGCCGTTCCAGTATTTTCCCGACCCGGCGCGCTACCGGCCGATCGAGCACAATGACGAGTTGCGTGCTTTCTTCTGGTACCGGACCCGGGCGATCGGGCCGCAGACGGTGTTCGACCTGTGCCGGGGCCAGACCCTGGAAGCCCTGACCATCCACAACGCGCCGGATCCCAGCCACGAGGGGCTGGCGGCCTGGTCCTGTCCGGACAACATCGGCCGGCTCGAGCTGACCTCGTGGTTCGAGTCCGAACGCGATTATGTCGACATGGTCCGGCGCCACAACGTCTTCTTCGCGCCCCGCGCGCTGGAAGGCATCGGCATGAGCTTCCTGGAAGCGATGGCGCTCGGCCAGTGCGTGGTCGCGCCCGACGCGCCGACCATGAACGAGTACATCTCCAATGGCACCAATGGCGTGCTCTACCCGCTGGAGCGGCCGGGCGCCGTCGATCTGGCGCGCCACCGCGAGATCGGCGCCCGCGCCCGCGACAGCGTCGAGCGCGGCTTCGCCCGCTGGCAGGCCAGCCAGCCCGAACTGCTCGACTTCATCGCGGCGCCGCGGGACAGCCTGGTGCGCACGGTCACCGGCTGGCGCCGGCCGGCAGCGCCGTCGGCCCCGGCAGCGATCCCCCGGTCCGAGGCGCCGCCGCCGGTCACGGTGGTGACGGTCTGCCTCAATGCCGCCGAAAGTCTCGAGGCGACCATCGGCAGTGTGCTCGGCCAGACCGGCCTCGCCGCCGACTACGTCATCCTCGACGGCGGCTCGACCGACGGCAGCCTCGACATCATCCGGCGCCATGCCGGCCGGCTCGCCTATTGGCACAGCGCACCCGATGCCGGCATCTATCCGGCCATGAACCTCGCCCTGGACCAGGCGCGCGGCGACTTCGTGCTGTTCCTGAATGCCGGCGACGTCTTCGCCGACGAAAGCGCGCTGGTCCGGATGTTCGCGCAGGTTCCGGAGGGCACCGACGTCGTCTACGGCCATCACCTCTACCGCCGGGACGACGGCAGCGACCAGTATCGCCGCGCCGCCGATTTCGAGGTGACCTGGGGCCGCCTGCAGCGCGGCGAGCTGGGCTACGACTGGATCGCCGGCATCCCGGCCCATCAGGCGACGGCGGTGCGCCGCACGCTGCTTCAGCGCCTGCGCTTCGACCCCCGCTACCGGATCGCCGCCGACCACGACCTGCTGTTCCGGGCGCGCCGCGACGGCGCCCGCTTCTTCAACTGCGATGAACTGATCGCGGTCTATGCCCGTGGCGGCCGCTCGCTCGGCGATTTCGCCCGCTGCCGGGCGGAGTGGACCGAGATCGCCCGCAATCACGGCGATCCGGTGGCGGCCGAGCGCTTCGGCAGCGAGATGGCGGTCCACGATTCCGGGCCGGTACGGCTGCTGCGCCGTCTCGTCCATGGCCCGCTCGACGCCCTGCAGCGGCGCCACCCGGTGCTGGCGGCCCGGCTGCGCCGGCTGCTCGACAACCGGTTGCTGCGCCGGCTGGTGCGCCATGCGCTGGCGCTGGCGATCCGGGGACGGCAACGCGTGCTCGGCCGGGCACCGACGATGCCGGCATCTGCGCCAAATAAAGAGAAAAATCTATAGGTCGCACAATTTCTGAAAATTTGTCGTAAAATGTGATAGTGATCACTGGAACAGCGCCGCCGCCGTGGCATGCTGCCTTCATCGAACAGCGGGGGAGCGGAGCGACCGGATCCCCTCTTCCCAGCCCACGGAGCGGTGCCATGTTGCTCGTCGATAACGAAACCCTTGCCGCCGTTCACCACAGCTTCAAGACCAGCGGCAAGGCCGCGGCGGTGGCCGAGCTGCGCCGGCGCTTCTGGCTGCTCGATACCGCGGCCAACGAGGCGGTGGAGCGCCTGCTGGCCTGGGCGCCCGACGGCCGGCCCCGGACGGCAGGCGGCCTGCACTGACCTCTTCGACATTACAGCTGAAGAATATCGTCGCCCTTGCCGATGATCATGCTGAGGTCGCCCTTCTTGCCGCGCAGATTGCGCCGCTCGGCGAGCTTGCGTTGCGCGGGCAGCGGCAGGTCAGTCAGCGCGATGATCCGGCGTTCGATCAGGACGTAGATGACGTCCTCGATCACCCGGATGAAGTCCTTGTCCAGGCGGTCGAAATATTCGCGGATATTGATGATGTCGCCCAGCGCGACGATGAACTCCATCAGGTCCTTGGAGTTCGGGGCGATCTCCTCGAGGTCGCCCTCGACCGGCTCCAGGTGGACCGAGACGATCCGGCCGAAGTCATCGCGTTTCACATAGGGCATGGGGCGTTTTCCGGGCGGCGGCGGTGATCGACTGCCGGCCACCCTAGCAGTTTGCCGGCCATCTGGCCAACGGCCAGGGGGCTGGCAAGGCTCCGAACTCATGTTCCGGACCGGGGCGGTTCGGATTTGCCGGTGGCGGCTAAATTTTTCAGCGACTTGATCTTGGCCCAATGGGCACAGGTCAGGCACGGGGCCTTGTCGACCTTGTTCTCCCGGTGCTTTTGGCGCTCAATGGCCATCTCATCGTTCCAGATGTCGATCAACGGCTTGTCCATCAGGCTGGGCAGGTTGGATGCCAGCTTGTAATCGAAGCAGCAGAAGATGACTTGGCCGTTGTTGCTGATGGACAGAACCTGCCAGAGGAAGTGGCATCCCTCTGGTGGCTGGGCGTTTTCATCGGTGGTCACCGGGACTGCCGCCGGACGTAGACCGAACTCAGGGGGAACCTCGAATTGGCCGAACCAATCGGAAAGGCCAAGTATCTGGGTATCATCGGCGATGTCCTTCCACATATCGGCAAAGGCACCGATTTCACCGCGGGTCAGATCACTTTCGATGCAATGGATATGGAGCTGACAGGGACGGCCTAATGTCTTGCGCAATTCGGAGAAATGCCGAACATTGGCTATGACGCTGTCGTAGTTCGCCCCGATGCGGATACGTTCATAAGTTTCCCGTGTGGTGCCGTCAAAGGAGACCTTGCACATGTCGAGCCCGGCCTCCAGCAGGTCTCGGGCCGTTTCTTCCGTCAGCAAGGTGGCATTGGTGGTCAGGGCCACCCAATGACCACGCTCCTTGGCCATCCGGACAAAAGTGGCCACCCGCTTGTTGATCAGGGGTTCCCCCATCAACGTCAGGCCAAGGATGCGCGGCTTATCCGAAATCTGGTTCAGTAGTGACGAAAATCTCGCGATGGGCATAATGCCGGGGTTCCGGCCATCCATGGTGGTCTTGGATTCAGGGACCGGGCACATGGGACAGCGAAGATTGCAAGCCATGGCCGTCTCGATCTGAATCGAGTCAGGAAGTTCGAGAAGCTCCATGGTCGTATTTGTCCTTTGCAAGGGTCGCCACTGCGGGCACCAATAGATATAAAACCAGCAACCACGCGTCCTTATAGTGGCACCGTCAAGTTGTTCTGTCTACGGCCGGTGAAAGGCGCGCGAAAGTCCGCGGCGCCAGCATCGGCCGGGTTATACCGGCGGGCCAGGACACCGGCACTATGCTTGTTCTCTGTCGCCCTCCAGAAGGCCGGCGCCGCTCGGCAGGCAGACCAGCCGCGCCGCCAGTTCCTCGGCCACCGGCAGTTCGGCGCTCGGGCAGGCGGCATACATCGGCAGTCCGGACATCAAGGCCCAGGCCGGGCGGGCGAGCAGGCCCGCCCCGTGACAGGCGGCGAGCAGGGCGTCGCGCGCCGCCGCGTCGGGCACCTTCACCGCATTCAGCCAGTAGTTGCCGGTGCAGCCGGGCGGCTCGATCACCGGCTCGATCCCGGGCAGGCCGGCGAGGCGCTCGTGGTAGAGCGCGGCCAGCCGGCGCTTGGCCGCCAGGAAGGTGTCGAGCTGTTCCAGCTGGGCACAGCCGAGGGCGGCATTGAGGTTGGGCAGGCGGTAGTTGTAGCCGACTTCGTCATGCTCGAAGGCCCAGGGGTGGGGCCGTTTGGCGGTACTGGTCAGGTGTTTCGCCGCGTCGGCCAGCGCCGGATCGTCGGTCAGGATGGCGCCGCCGCCGCCGGTGGTGATGATCTTGTTGCCATTGAAGCTGAGCACGGCCAGCCGCGCCAGCGCGCCGGCCGGGCGGCCGTGGTAGAGGCTGCCCAGCGCCTCGGTGGCGTCCTCGATCACCGTCAGGTGCCAGCGCGCGGCGACGGCATTGAGCGCATCCATGGCCACAGGATGGCCGAAGACGTGCACCGGCACCACGGCGCGGATGTGGCGGCCGGTGGCGCGGTTGATCGGACCGCCGGGTCCCGGCGCCGCCGTCTCGGTCAGGTGGTCCTCCAGGCGCTTCGGGTCGAGGCCGAGGGTCACCGGGTCGCTGTCGACGAAGTGGGGCACGGCGCCGGCATGAACGACGGCGTTGGCGGTGGCCACGAAGGTCAGCGCCGGCACCAGCACCTCGTCGCCCGGCTCGACCCCGGCCAGCAGCAGCGCCGCATGCAGGCCGGCGGTGCCGTTGACCACCGCCACGGCGCGGGCGACGCCGCAGCGTTCGGCCAGCAGCCGCTCGAAGCGGTCGACGTAAGCGCCGGCCGACGACACCCAGCCGGTGTCCAGGCACTCCTTGACATAGTCCCACTCGCGCCCGGCAAAGCGCGGCTCGTGCAACGCCAGCGGCCGCGCCGCCGGCAGCATCGCCGTGAGCGCCGCCAGCACCGGCGCGGGGTCGAAGGGAGCCACTCTCATAGTTGGTACCCCTGACGATAACGGGCCAGATTGGCCGGGTCGGAAAACCAGGCGATGGTCCGCTCCAGGCCGCGGCGGAAGCCGGCGAGGCCCGGCTCGGGCGGTCGCCAGCCGATCAGCCGTTCGGCTTTCTCCAGGCCGGCATAGAGGCGTTCGACCTCGCTGCCGGGCGGACGCAGGCGTTCGGCCTCGCAGGTGATCTCAACATCGCGGCCCATGATCTCGGCGATCAGGCGGGCGGAGTCGCCGATGCCGATCTCGAAGCCGCTGCCGACATTGATCTCCTCGCCGACCGAGGCCGGATGATCGGCCACCGCCAGGAAGCCCGAGACGGTGTTGGCCACGAAGGAGAAATCCCGGGTCGGCGTCAGCGCGCCCAGGCTGAGCCGCCCGGCCCCGGCCGCCAGCTGGGTGATGATGGTCGGGATCACGGCCCGGGTCGACTGGCGCGGCCCGTAGGTGTTGAACGGCCGGATCACCGCCACCGGCAGCCCGAACGAGCGGTGGAAGGACAGCGCCAGCTGGTCGGCGGCGATCTTGGAGGCGGCGTAGGGCGACTGGGCCTGGAGCGGGTGCTCCTCGTCGATCGGCACCCGGCGGGCGCTGCCGTAAACCTCGCTGGTCGAGGTGTGGACCAGCTTGGCCACGCCCAGCTCGCGCGCCGCCTCCAGCAGGGTGAGGGTGCCGCCGGCGTTGGTGTCCAGGTAGCTCTGGGGCGCCCGGTAGGAATAGGGAATCGCGATCAGTGCCGCCAGATGGAACACGGTCGAACAGCCGGCCACCGCGTCCCGCACCGAGCCGCGGTCGCGCACGTCGCCGGCCACCACCTCCAGCGCGTCCAGGGTCGCCGCGGGCAGCGCATCGAGCCAGCCCCGGTGGCCGAAGGAATTGTACTGGACCAACGCCCGCACCGCGTCGCCCCGGGCGACCAGGGCCTCGACCAGATGCGAGCCGATGAAGCCGTCGGCCCCCGTGACCAGAACCGCACCGCCCGCCATGCCGCCTCACCGTCCGAAATGAATTCGATCCACGCAGCAACGGTGCCCCGGCCGGCGGCCCAAGGCAAGGGGGACCGGCTGAAAACAGCTTTACCGCGAGATGGCTTCCGCGGGACGCTGGCAACGTCCGGCGCAGGCTTGCCGGAGCGGAGGATCCCGGTGATCGGCCGTAAAATGGCCGAATGGCAACACCCCCAAGAAAGCAGTTGCCCGGCCCGCCGCGAGTTCATAAAACCGTACCCTGATTGCCCTGCAACCTTCGGCCAACGGGTCCATCGTGCCACTCCTTATCAAACTGGCTCCGGGGGAAAAGATCGTCATCAACGGGGTGGTGGTCGAGAACGGCGGCGACCACACAACCTTGCGTATCCTGAATCAGGCGCACGTGCTTCGGGCCAAGGACATCCTGACCTTCGACGAGGCGAACAGTCCGGCCAAGCGGGTCTATTACGCCCTGCAGTGCTTCTATCTGTTTCACGACGATCGCGAGCAGCATCTGCAAGCGGCGCGGGGCTACCTGGATGACTTCGTCAAGGCCGCGCCCAGCAGCGCGCCGCTGGTCAACCAGATCGCCGAGCATCTGATGCGCGACGACTCCTACCAGATGCTCAAGGTGGCCAAGAAACTGGTCGAGTACGAGAAAAGGATTCTGGACAATGTCGCCTCAGCCTGAGTCCGCCATCCCGACCTCCACCGCCAATCCCCGCCAGATCGAGAGCTGGGCGCTCACCGAAACCGCGGCCCGGATGAGCACCGCCCGGCAGGACCCGGTGGACGAGGCGACGCTGCTCCATGCCGTACGCCTCAACTGGCGCCTGTGGACGATCTTCCAGGCCAGCCTGCTCGAGCCCGACTGTCCGCTGCCGGTGGAAATCCGCAACAATATCCTGTCGCTGGCAAACTTCGTCGACCGGCACACCGCCGGCATCATCGCCGCGCCCAGCCCGGACCAGCTCGACGTGCTGATTCGCATCAACCGCGAAATCGCCGCCGGCCTGACCGACGGCGGGAGCTGATTGCGCGGGACCCTGCCGCCTTTTTGTCTTCCACAAGAGCGCGTGAAAAAGCCTGCGGCCGCCAAACAGAAGTGTCATGATGTCGCGGTGGTCGCCGCGACGCCGCCTTCCGGCGGCTTTGCTTAACTCTCTTTGGCACATGATGAGGCAAGGCGATGGTTGACACCCGCCCGACCAGCCGCACCGGAACCGAGGGCATCCGCCCCGAAGCGCCGCGCGAACACGCGCTTCCCGGCTTGCCGCCGGCCCGGACCGATACCGGGTCGCCGCGGGTACGCCAGCGCATTCCGACCATGCGCCAACTGGCGGCCCTGGTGGTCAACGGCATGCTGATGCTGCCGCGCAATTATCGCCGCGGCATGTTCCTCGACATCCTGGTTTAGCGCCGCTTTCGATCGGCGCGAACCGCGACCGCAGTTCCGGGCGCACGAGCGCCCGGGCGGGCAAGACAGGAAACCGCCGCCGTCCTCTCCGTCAGCCGGCGTCGAGACCGCGGGCGTGCGGCGTATCCAGGAACCAGCGGTAGGTCTGCTCAAGTCCGGTGCGCAACGAAGTCTGGGGCCGCCAGCCCAGGCCGGTCAGCAGGCCGGTATCGAGAAGCTTGCGGGGAGCGCCGTCGGGTTTGCTGGTGTCGAAGGCAAACTCGCCGTGATAGCCGATCACCTCCGCCATCAACTCGGCGACCTCGCGGATGGTGATATCCGTGCCCACGCCGACATTGACGTGGCCTTCTTCGGAATAATGGCGCATCAGGAAGACCAGGGCATCGGCGAGATCGTCGGAGAACAGGAACTCGCGTCGGGGCGTCCCGGAGCCCCAAATCGGCACGGTCGGACTGCCGGCCTTCTTGGCGCGGTCAATCTTGACCATGAGCGCCGGCAGGACATGGCTTGCCGTCAGGTCGAAGTTATCGCCGATGCCGTAGAGGTTGGTCGGCATCGCCGAGATGAAATCGCAACCGTACTGGCGCCGGTAGGCCTGGCACAGCTTGATCCCGGCGATCTTGGCGATGGCGTACCACTGGTTGGTCGGCTCGAGCGGCCCGGTCAGCAGCGCCGCTTCGGACATCGGCTGCGGCGCTTCGCGCGGATAGATGCAGGATGACCCGAGGAACAGCAGCTTGCGCACCCCGATCTGACGGGCCGCCGTGATGATATTGGCCTCGATCATCAGGTTGTCGTACAGAAATTCGGCTGGCCGGGTGTTGTTGGCGTGAATGCCGCCCACCGTTGCCGCTGCAACGAACACGAATTCGGGCCGTTGCGCCGCCATCCACGTCTCGACGTCGGCCTGCCGCCGCAAATCGACCTGCTGGCGGCCGACGGTCACCAGCTCGCAGCCTTCGGAGGCCAACCGGCGACAGATGGCGGCTCCGACCATGCCGCGATGGCCGGCGACCCAAACCTTTCGCCCGCGCAAATCAATGTCCGGCTGCTGTTCCATGGCTTACCTCCGGGAGAAAAAACGGTCACTCGGCGGCGGCATCCGGCCGAGCCTCGCCGCCCGGCACGTCGGGCACCGATCCGACGGCTACGATACGCCTGTGTTCGAGGCGAATGGCGTGATTGCACACCGAGCGGATCAAATTGTGGTCGTGGCAGACCATCGCCAACGCACCTGTTTACGTCCCTGGCTGCAGCTGTGGCCGATAGACCCTTCCCTGCTTTTCAAGGAAGCTCCAGCGAATTGGGCTCTAACGGGCCGTTCGCGATTCATAAGACATCTCATCGATCACAAGTACAAATCGCGGCGATTATCGAAGTTGCCCTCGCCTCGCTCGTGGAACTCACCTTGCCAAGACCGCCGTTCGCATGATTTCCCGCCTCAGGAGCACGGACATTTTCCGTATCTTATGGTTCCTGTTGCCGCGGATGGTTTTAACCTTCGGCCGTATGAAACTCCGCGAGCCCATTTTTTGACGTTTACCCTGGATCGCGGCTTTGCGTCCAGAAAAAAATGAGGCCTGCCCATGCGATGGCGATGCTCCGGCCCATTGAGAACTGGTCGGACGTGTCTGGACAAGTTCCCACTTTGGATAAGCAGGAGTCAGCGTCGTGCCTGATGCACAACGCCTCAGCCAGCAGGCCTTCCTGCTCTCCGGATGAAACTCAAGAGCCCGAGGCGATCAGTACTGGTTCACGTCCTTGGAGTCGACCTGGCCGCTGAGCCGGGTGCGGATGTGCGACCACGACACGCCGAACGACAGGATGGTGGCGAACAGGGTGCCGACCACGGTGGCCACCGCATCGGGATTGTTGAGGTCGAGCAGGTTGTAGTCGACCAGCGTCCAGACCAGGGCGGTCAGCGAGGCCGCCGAGGTGGCCACCCCGACCGGACCGAGCGAGCGCCAGATCGCGATGGCGAAGATGCCGTAGGAGGTCATCAGGCTGACCCCGATGAAGCTTTTCAGCGGCCAGTTCTCGGCCCCGGCCCCGGTCACCCAGTGATAGTAGGAATAGCCGGAGGCATTGTACGTCGCAAAGACGATGAACATGGCCAACACCCACCGGACCAGGAAACTCGAGGCATTGAACATGGGCCAAACCTATCGGCTGAATCTACTCCGCGCCGACCATAGCAACGATTCGACAAATGTGAAAGCGCCACTCCACGCGGGAAACCCCGCGCCGGCCGTCGGGACGGCGGCACGTACGGAAAACCAACGCCTTACCGGCCGGCCGCGAGGGGTTGCGGCAATCGGTCGCCGAGCCCCCTACCCTTTGTGGCAGGCCCGGCCGCCGCCGCCGGCCGCGACTCCGGCCGGCGAAGCGTACACCCGGGCGCCGCGGCATACCGTCGACATCCGCGCGAAGGCCGGGACGTCCGCCGGCAAGACGGTCAAGCCCGGCCGTAGGTATCGCCCAGCCGGACGATGTCGTCCTCGCCGAGATAGGCGCCGGACTGGACCTCGATCAGGTTGAGCGGCACCCGGCCGGGATTTTCCAGCCGGTGCGGCGTGCCCAGCGGGATGAACATGGATTCGTTCTCGCGCAGCAGCACCTGTTCGTCGCCGCGGGTGACGAGCGCGGTGCCGTTGACCACCACCCAGTGTTCGGCCCGGTGATAGTGCAGCTGCAGCGACAGCTTGGCCCCGGGATTGACGGTCAGCCGCTTGACCTGGAAGCGGTCGCCGGCATGGAGCGACTGGTAGAAGCCCCAGGGCCGGTGCACCTTGCGGTGATTGACCGGCTCGTCGCGGCCGCGGCGCTTCAGCTCCTCGACCAGCCCCTTGATTTCCCCGACCTTGTCGCGGGCCGCGACCATCACCGCGTCTTCGGTGACGACGACCACGGTATCGTCCAGGCCGACCGCCGTGGTCAGCATGCCCTCGCTGCGGATGTAGCAGTTGCGGCTGTCGCGGCTGAGCACGTCGCCGATCTCGACGTTGCCGTTGCCGTCCTTGGCGCCGATCTCCCACAGCGCCGACCAGGCGCCGACGTCGGTCCAGCCGATCTCGGCCGGCACCACCACCGCGGCGTCGGTCCGTTCCATCACCGCATAGTCGATGGAGATCGAGGGCGCCTCGGCAAAGGCCGCCGCCTCGAGCCGGCAGAAGTCCAGGTCGGTGGCGGCGCCGGCCAGCGCGCGGCGGCAGGCGTCGACCACCGCCGGCACGAAGCGTTCCAGTTCGGCCAGCACCTTGGCCACCGGGAACAGGAACATGCCGCTGTTCCAGACGTGGTCGCCGGCGTCGATATAGGTCTGTGCCTTGTCCCGCGACGGCTTCTCGACGAAGGCGGCGACCCAGAAGACGCCGTCCATTCCGGCCAGCGGCGCCCCGCGCCGGATGTAGCCGTAGCCGGTCTCGGGCGCGGTCGGCACGATGCCGAAGGTGACCAGATGGCCGGACTCCGCAGCCGCGGCGGCGCGCTCGACCGCGGCCCGGAACGCCGGCTCGTCGCGGATCAGGTGGTCCGCCGGCAGCACCAGCATCAGCGCCTCGGGTTCGCGCGCCGCGATCTGCAGCGCCGCCACCGTCACCGCCGCCGCGGTGTTGCGGCCGACCGGCTCCAGGATGATGCCGGCCGGGCCGCTGCCGATCTGGCGCAGCTGCTCGGCGATGACGAAGCGGTGCTCCTCGTTGCAGATCACCAGCGGCGGCGCGAAGCGCCCGGCGTCCGAGACCCGGCGCGCCGTCTCCTGGATCATCGAGCGATCCGAGATCAGGGCGAGCAATTGCTTGGGAAAGCGCTCCCGCGACATCGGCCACAGGCGGACGCCGGCCCCGCCCGACAGCACGACGGGATGAATCTTTCGCTGGTCTTTCATCGGAACCCGATCAGTTGGGTACGGTGGTGATGAACAGGGCCGACGCCACCGGTGCCGGGCCGCCGGCCTTGGCCGCGGCATCGACCGCCTTGCGCAGTTCGGCCAGATAGCCGGCCGCCTGCTCGGCTTCCGGCCGCAGCGCCGGGAACAGCGGCTTGGCGCTGGCGGTGACCACGATCAGTTCGCGCCCGAACGGCTGGCCGACCGTCCAGAACCGGCCGCCGCCGGCCGGATCGCCGAGCCGGCGCTGGCCGCCGGCCGCAACCTTGTTGTCCTTCTCCAGGCCGTTGGGCAGCAGATGGACGACGAAGCCTTCCAGCGTAAAGTAGTCGACCTGGAGATAGGCCGGGAAGTTCGGCCCATGCAACTCCAGGATCAGGTTCTGGCCGTTCTTGAACACCGCGCCCGGGCTCGACGACTGCACCGACACCGGCTGGGGCAGCTCCTGGTTGCGCTCGCGCAGCCGGGAGACCGCCGCCAGCGGATCGCACATCGGCCGGCTGGCGGCGTCGATCCTGAGGCTGTAGGGCATGCCCGGCGCCGTGCTCTCGATCAGCGTGCGCAACTGGCCGTCGGCGCCCGGTTCACCGGTCGCGCCGGTCACGGTCAGCGCGCCGTCGGCGCCCGACTCGGCCTTAAGGATGGCGCACGGCGCCTTGGCCAGCGCGGTGCGCACCGCGCCCAGCGCGGCGCCGGCCTGGGCCACCTGCTGGCGCTTGGCCTCGGCCGCCTGCTGCTGGCGCGCCTGCTCGTCGGCCACGCGCCGGGCTTCGGCCGCGGCCTGGTCGGCCCGGGCCTGCTCGTCGGCCAGACGTTTAGCGTCCGCCGCCTGCTGCTGGCGCGCCTGTTCGTCGGCCTGGCGTTTGGCGTCCGCGGTCTGCTGCTGCTGCTGCTGTTGTTGCTGGCGGGCCTGCTCGTCGGCCCGGCGCCGGGCGTCGGCCGCGGCCTGCTGCTCCTCGGCCAGCTGCCGGCGCGCCCGCTCCTCGGCATCGCGCTTGGCGGCCGCCGCCGCCTGCTCGGCGCGGGCCGCGCCGTCGTCGACCGCGGGCTGGGCCGGCTGCTCGATCTGGGCCTGGGGCGCCGGGACCTGGGGTGCCGGCTTGCCGCCGCCCGAGCCCAGCGCGAAATAGCCGACGGCACCGCCGACCACCAGCACGCCGCCGGCGATGGCGCCGATCAGCGCGCCCTTGCTGCCGCCCTTGGCCGCCGCCGCCGCGGCCTCTTCGCTGCGCAGCGCCGGCTTGGCCGGCGGCGCCTTGGCGGCGGCGGGCGACGATCCGGCGAACTTCATCGTGGCCTCGCCGCGCCGGGCGCCTTCGTCGGCCAGACCGTGGGCCGGCATCGCCTCGTCGTCGTCGGCCGCGCTGGCCGGAGCGGCCCGGGCCGCCAGCGAGGCGGCGACGGCACCGGTGTCCATCATGGTGCCTTCGCCATCGTCCACCGGCAACGGCGGCGGCGGCGCGGCGACCTTGCCGTCGGCGACATCGCGGACCGCCTGGGCGAATTCGGCGGCGTTCTGGTAACGGTCCTCGGGCCGTTTGGCCATGGCCTTGGCCACCACCGCATCGAAGCCGCGGGGAATCTGGACGTTGAGGACCGACGGCGCCTCGGGCTGGCCGTGCAGCACCCGGTGCATGATGGTGGTCAGGCTGCCGGTGAACGGCTTTTCGCCGGTCAGCAGCTGATAGAGCACGGCGCCGGCCGAGAACAGGTCCGAACGGTTATCGACCTGCTGGCCCATGAACTGCTCGGGCGACATGTAGCTGGGCGTGCCCATCACCGCGCCGGCCTGGGTCAGGTTCGACGACTCGAGGCGGGCGATGCCGAAGTCGGTGATCTTCACCTCTCCGGCCTTGGTCATCATGATGTTGGCCGGCTTGATGTCGCGATGGACGATGCCGTGCTTGTGGGCATAGTCGAGCGCCGACAGCGCCTCGCTCATGATGCGGACGATGCCCTTGATGTCGAAGCGCTCGTGGGCGTCGAAATAGTCCTTGAGGTCGCGGCCCTCGATGAACTCCATGGCGATGAAGGCGGTCGGGCCGTCCTCGCCGTATTCGTAGATGGCGACGATGTTCGGATGGTTGATGCGGCCGGCCGCCTGGGCCTCGCGCTTGAAGCGGGTGATCTGGGCGACGGTCGCCTCGGGATCGTCGGCCGCCAGCATGTCGGTGCGGACGGTCTTGAGCGCGACGAAGCGCTCGATGAAGGGATCCTTGCCCTTGTAGACCACCCCCATGGCGCCCTTGCCGAGTTCGCCGAGGATCTCGTACTTGCCGAGTTTGCTGATGTCCGCCTGTTTCACGTCGCCCCCGGCCGTTGCCGCCGCGCCCGGATCGGGCCGGCTCATGAGATCAAGCACCCAGTATCGAGACCCGGTATCGCACCCTGCCCTACCCCGTTCATCCGGTATACCTTCGGACGAGCGCGGCGCCAAGACAACGCCGCATTCGACGAAGTCGCGCCGGTGATTATGCAAAGCCTGACCGGTCCCCCGCAAGGCTCCTGCAGCGCAAGACCGTCTTTGAGGCCCGGCGCGATGCTGATAGTGTGCAATCGTGCCGGGATGGGTCCGACCGGCCGCCGTTCACATCACCGGGAAAGCCGCCGCCGATGAGACTCGCCCCCGCCTTCGGTTTCGCCCTGCTGCTGCTCCTGATGATCGCGCCGGCCACCGGGCCGCTGCACGCCCAGACCTGGTTCCAGGGCCGGTCGCCCGGAGACTCGGCGGGGCACCCGCCCCAGTCGCGCTATCTGGAGGAAGAGGACGCCGCCCTCGACCGGCAATCGGCGTTCCTGCATTTCGCCACCCAGTATACCGGCACCATGGTGGTCGGCCTGCTCGCCGGCGGCCTGATCGCCTACCGGCTGGTCGGCGGCCCGGTCGCGGCCATGGCCGGCAGCCTGAGCGGCGCGCTCCTGGCCAGCTGGGTCTATCTGGATCTGGCCTCGTCAAACTATGTGGTTCGGGAAGTCCGTTAGGAAGATGCCGATGTCGATATCGATGCCGACAGCCGCCCGCATCCTGCTGCTGGCCGCCCTGCTGGTCGTCCTGCTGGCTGGGGCGCCCCGGCCGGCCCCGGCCCAGGCGCCCGCCGCCGCTGCCGGGGACATGACCCGGTTCGCCGTCGACTACACCCAGACCGTGATGGCCGGCATCGCCGGCGGCGGCGTGCTGCTGCACCTGCTGGTCGGCGGCCCGGCGGCGACCCTGGTCGGGGCGCTCGCCGGCTCGACCGTGGCCAGCTGGCTGTTCATCAACCACGAAGCCCGGCACTACGTGATCCAGCGCGCCGGCTCGGGTCCGTCCCACGGCGGCCGCTGAGCCGGCGCCACGCCGTCACCACACGTCCGGCGCGTGCAGAAGGCCGGGCGGGCCGGATGGCGGCACCGGCTCGGCCGCAGCCGTCACCGGCCGGTGACGCGCCGTGGCCGCCACCGGCTGATGGCGGACGGTGGACACCACCGGCTCGTGCCGCACCGTCGACACCACCGGCTGGTGGTGGATGGTGGACACCACCGCCTCCCGGCGATGGCCGAAGCGCCGGTCGTGGCGCGGCCCTTCCGTGGCGTCGGCAACCATGGCGACGATCTCCCTGCCTGTTGTGAATCCCGTGCGGCCCGTCCGGTCAGTAATCTTGCCGGTCAGTAATCTTGCCGGTCAGTAACCTCGTGTCCCGGCGCCGGCTTCGACACTTGTCAGGGTTGACAGGGGGGAGAGAAATGCGTCGGGCCGGCCAGCAACCGGCGGTAGAGGGCGACGGTGGCGGCGCCGACCGGGCCGACCGCCATGTCCGACAGCACCAGCCGCCGGCTGGCGGCGCCGAAGCGGGCGCGCAGGGCCGGATCGCGGACCAGGGTTTCCAGGGCGTCGGCCAGCGCGCCCGGATCGTCGGGCGGCACCAGCAGGGCGTTCTCGCCGGCCCGGGCGATCTCGCGGCAGCCCGGCACGTCGGTGGCCACCAGGGCGCGGCCGCAGGCCGCCGCTTCCAGCAGGCTCTTGGGCAGGCCCTCGCGCCGCGACGGCAGCACCGCGATGTGGGCGCCGGCCCAGACCGTGCGGACATCGGCGACGGCGCCCGGCCATTCGATGCCCGGCTCGGCCGCCCAGGCCCGCACCGTCGCTTCTGACAGGGAGGTCGGGTTCTCGGGGTCGGGCGTGCCGGCCAGCACCAACCGGACCTCGAGGCCGCGCGCCCGCAGCAGCCGGTGCGCCTCGACCAGGGCCGGCACGCCCTTGTCCTGGAGCAGGCGCCCGACATAGGCGACGGTGACCGGGCCGTCCGCCGGCTCGGGCCGGGGCGTGTAGTGCTCGATGTCGATGCCCGAGCCGCGGATCACCGTCACCCGCTCGGGCGCGACGAAGCCGCGCCCGACCAGCAGGCCGAGATCGTCGCGGTTCTGCAGGATCAGGTGACTGTTCGCGCGGCCGAGCACGAAGCGGATCAGACCGCGCACTGGCCGCTTGATCAGGCCGCCCCCTCCTTCTTTGCCGCCAATAAAGACGAAGCCGAGTCCGGTCAGCGCATTGACCACCGCCGGCACCCGGGCCAGCCAGGCGGCCAGCCCGCCCAGCACCACCGGCTTGATGGCCACATGGTGGACCAGATCGGGCTGTTCCCGGCGATAGAGCGCGGCGATCTCCAGGATGGCCCGCAAGGTGGCCAGCGGCCCGTTGCCGCTGCGCTGCCAGCCCAGCGGATGGACGCGAAAACCCTCGGCCTCGATCCGCGCCCGGTGCGCGCCGACCCGGGTGGCCACCGCCACGTCGAAACCGGCCGCCCGCGCCGCCCGCGCCATCGGCAGGCGGTGCGACCAGAAGTACCAGTCCTCGGTGACCAGATAGAGCAGTTTGGGCATGGCGCGCCTTACAGGAAACGCGGACTATTTCCGGACAGGCCCCGGCTGAACCACCCCCACCCCGACCCTCCCCCGCTGCGCGGGAGAGGGAGTCTTTCGGTGATTCCGTTGGCGTCCCTCCCCTGTCCTTGGCGGGGGAGGACAGGTGGGGGCGAGCGAACCGCTCCGGGAATCTTTCCGGCGAGGCGCCTTACTTCCCCCCGAACGCCTTCAGCTTGCCGACCACGCCGTCGAGCGCCGAGGTGACGGCGGCCTCGGCTTGATGAACCGCCGCTTCGGCGGCTTCCGGCAGGGTTTGGCGGTAGCCGGCGGCGTCCATGCGGTAGGCGGTGTCGATCGCCGCCGCCGCCTGCTCGCCGGTAAACAGGCCGGGGGTTTGCGGCCGGCCGTCCTGCTTGGCGCCCGCCGGATCGGTGTAGGCGTCGTTCCAGACCTGGACGTGGTGGGCGATGGCCTCGCGGATGATGAAGATGTCCTTGCGCGTGCCCGCGCCCCAGCCCACCGCCCGGCGCCGGAACAGGCAGCGCAGCAGGCCGGTGTTCTTGCGGAAGGCGTGGCGCAGGTTGAGGTCCATCTGGCCCGAACGTTCGGGCAGGGCATCGGCCATCTTGCGCCGGACCAGATCCCGCATGAAGAAATGCCAGCCGCCGAACACCGCGGCGAGGCCGCCCAGCGCCGCCGCCAGCCGGACCGGCACGCCGTGGAATTCGCTCCCCTGGGTCAGCCAGCCGAAGGCATTGCTCACCGCCTCACCGCCGGCGAGGTAAGCGGCGCCGCCGAGCAGCAGCGCCAGCAGCAGCGCGCCCGCGGCGTCGCCCCACAGCACCCGGCGGCGCCAGGTGGCCACCAGCGTCTGGATCTGCGGCACCACCTCGCCTTCCAGCTCCTTGGCCAGGGAGTCGAGGATGCCGACGATGCGGTAGCCGCGGCCGAACTCGACCTCGTTGATGCGGGCGTGGATCTCGGCCAGATCCGCGTCGCACTTGGCCTCGTAGCGGGCGCGCTTGACCGGGTCGGGGATCGGCGGCGCCACGTCCTTGTTGTAGATGCCGTAGAACTTGCCGGTGGTCAGGCCGGCCTGGGCGATACTGCGCTGCCAGGCGCCGACCACCTCTTCCGGATTGTCCTCGCGCGCCGAGGCGTCGATCTGGTTGAGGATATAGAGGAACTTGCGGGAGTCGGTCCGCCGCACCGTGTGAGAGACCAGATGCTGCAGCGTGTCCTGCATCGAGCCCGGCTCGGGCCGCCGCGCGTCGAAGAAGATCAGCACCAGATCCGCCAGATCCAGAATGTGATCGGTCACCCGCAGCGTCGAGCGCCGCTGATCGTCGGCGTCGAAGCCGGGCGAGTCGATCAGGATCTTGCCCTTGATCCGCGGGCTGGAGCAGGTCTTGAGCTGGAGATAGCTATCGATGCGCTTGCCTTCGCCGGCCGCCACCTTCTCGATCTCGTCGCTCATCCGGTAGAACGGGAAGCGGGGATCGGCGTTGAGCGCGGTGCCGGGCAGAGCGTCGTACTTGCGGTCGGGACCGAAGCAGACCACCGTGAACTTGTCGTCCACCGCCTGATTGCCCGAAGTCTGCAGCGGCACGCCGAGATAGCTGTTGATGAAGCTCGACTTGCCGGCCGAAAACAGGCCGAGCACGCTGATCATCGGCCACCACGGAATCCGCATCGACAGGCTTTCCGTCTGGGGCAGCAGGCCCATCCGGTACAGCACCTTGTCGAAGGCGCGGAAGGTCGGGATTACCGGCAACAGGTTCGGATGCTCGGAACGCAGATGAGCTTCCAGCGTTTCCAGGCGGCGGAGCAGGGCTTTTTTCGGGGTCATGGTCGCGGTCGCGCCTTTGGCTTAAGGGGACTCGTCAGCGGAATCTTGTGAATGCGGGCTCACTTGCCGGCCGGCGAGGCGACGGCCAGCATCAGGCGGGCCAGCTGGGTGCGGGCGCGGTCGGCGATCACCCGGGCGCGGGCCTCGGCCAGCCAGGGCGCCGCCACCTCGGCGGGCAGGCCGGTCAGTTCGCCCATCAGGTCGACGGCGCGGCCGAACTCGCCCGCCGCCATCGCCGCCTGGGCGCGGTCGGCCAGCGCCCGCGGGCCGTTGCCCTCGGACACGCCGGTCAGCCGGTAGACCGGCGGCATCCAGTCGGACAGCATGTCGAGGAAGACGTCGCCGACCCGCGCCGCCGGATTGCCGATCGAGGCGGCGCGCAGGATGTTGCCCTGCACCGTCGAGAAGCGGCCGATCAGCCACGCCTCGGTGGCGATGCCGGTCTGGGCGCGCGAGGAGATCTGCTCCAGGGACTGCTTCAAGGGCGGATCGTTGAAGCCGGTCAGGCGCAGCGCCGCCAGCTCGTTGACGAAGGGATTGGTCGAGGCCAGCACGCCGCGCAGCTGGGTCGCCGACAGCAGCACGCCCAGCACCGGCGCGCCGATGCCCTGGGAAGCGACACGCTGCTGCAGTGCCGGCAGGTCCTTTTCCAGGGTGGCGACGCGCACCGCCAGCTCGTCGGCGGTCTTGCGGCTGGCGGCCTGGGCCAGTTTGGCGTCAAGCGCGGTGATCTGCTTTTCGATCGAGGCGGTCTGGGAGCCCTGCTCCAGGGCGACTCGCGACACCTTGCTTTCCAGGTCGCCGAGCCGGCGCTCGGCGGCCGGGGCGATGGCGGTCTCGCCGGCCGGCGGCGAAGGCGGCGACCACACGGCGATGCCGGCGGCGATCAGTGCGACCACCGCGGCGGCCATCGACAGCCGGGCCGGACCCAGCGCCATCAGGCGGTTGCCCGCGGCCGAGGCGGCGGGACCGGCGGCTGCGGCCAACCGGGCGGCGGCGGCGGCGACCGCGGCCGGCGGCACCGGCGCGGCCGGAGAGGAGGAAACCGAGGTCCCGAGCACCGACGGCCGGACCGTGGTCCGGACCGGGCGCGGCGGCAGCTCGAACGGCGGCACCGCCTCGGCCGGCCGGGGCAGCACCGGCGGCACCGCCAGCGGCACGTTGACCGGCACCGGCTCGCTGTCGACCAGCGGCACCGGCGCGGGCAGCGGCACCGGCGCGGGCTCGGGCAGCAGCGGCGCCTTGGCCGCGGCCGGGACGGGGGCGGGAGCCGGAGCCGGCCGCGCCGGCTCGGCGTGGCGCTCGTCGGAGCGGCCGACCGCCTCCAGGTCCGCCTCTTCGAGCGCGATGCCGTGGCGCTGGGCGGCGCTGCGCAGATCGGCCAGCCGGGTCGCCGGAATGGCGCCGCGCTTCTTCCAGCCCTGAACCGTGGTGACCGGGACTTCCAGCTTGTTGGCCATGGGCCGGATGCCGCCGAAACGCTGGATCAGTCGCTCCGAGGCCTTGGCCAGGGGCAGGGAGTCCGAAGAGACGTCCGACAAACGGACCGTGGAGGTGGGACCGCTCGACTCACTGCCCGGCCGGTTCGAAGCTGGAGGAGAAGTCATGGACTATCCTTATTCCGCCCGCCCTCAAGGCCGGGTTTCGAGGCGACTCACAGCCCATCCGCGGTCAACCAAACTGGTCCCGGGGCACTCTAACAAACGTCCGAAGCGGGAGGGAGAGAAAAAAGCGCCGCGTCCCGGCCCCGGCCCTCCGGTTGAAAGCGCCGGCCGGCCGGCGTATCTTTGCGGAGGAGACACCGGAAGGCCCGCCATGATCGCGCCCCTCGCCACCGCCCTGTCGGGAGCGCTCGCCCAAAGCGAGCGGGTGGGCGCGGCTGCCGCCAACCTGGCCAACCAGTCGAGCGTCGGCGCCCTCTCGGGCCAGCCCGCCGCCTACCGGCCGGTCAGCGTCGCCACCGTCGCCCAGGCCGGCGGCGGCACCGCCGCGGTCAGCCGGCCGGTCAGCCCGGCCACCCTGCCCGCCTACGATCCCTCGGCCGGTTACGCCGATGCCCGGGGGCTGGTCGACACGCCCAATGTCGACTCCGGCACGGAACTGCTGACCCTGATCAGCGCCGATCTGGCCTACAAGACCAACCTCAAGGTCATGCGCACCGCCGACGAGATGACGCGGCAGGCGCTGAACCTGACCGCCTGAAATTGGGACGCATCCGCAAAAGACACGGATGCCGCTTCGCAGGACCTGTTCATCCGTCTCAAAATCCGTGTTGATCCGTGGTTTCTGGCGGGATGCCGCCGCATTCGGAAGTCGAAACTTTCGGAATGCGGTGTCACACGTCCCGCTGGCGCCAGCGCTGCCAGCCGCGGCCGAGCAGGCGGCCGACGCGGGCCGGCGACCACAGGGCGGCGGCCAGGGCGGGCAGCGCGGCGGCGACAGGCGCGCCGGTACGCAGGGCGGCGATGGCGCACTCCAGCTCCAGCGAGGCGCGCAGACGGCGTCGGCCGGCCGGCCCGGCCATCCGGCCGACGCGCTCGCGCTGGCGCGCCCACAGCAGATCGGCCGCCTGCCGGACCTTGAGCCGTGACGGAAAGCCGTCCACATGGACGAGCGCGCCCATGGCCGGCAGGCAGTCGAAATCCCAAAACTCGAGCAGGCGCAGCAGCCAGTCCCAGTCCTCGAAGCGCGGCAGGTCCTCGGCGAACAGGCCGACGGCATCGAAGCAGGCGCGCCGGGCCAGCAGGGTCGAGCCCGGCGACACCGTGCAGCCGTCGAGCAGAGTCGCAAGCCAGCTGCCGTCGGCCGCCGGAACCCGCTCGAGCCGGCTGCCGCTGGCGACCCGGTGCAGCACATAGCCGGTGCAGAGCGCGCCCAGCCGGGCCGGGCCGCCGTCCAGCGCCGCCACCTGGGGGCCGAGTTTGCCGGGCAGCCACTCGTCGTCGGAATCGAGGAACGCGACCAGCCGGCCGGCGGCGGCGCGGATGCCGGTGTTGCGGGCGGCCGGGGCGCCGCGATTGACCGGATGGCGGATCAGCCGCAGCCGGCGATCGCCGCAGGCCAGCGCCGCCTCGGCGCTGCCGTCGCCGGACCCGTCATCGACCACGATCAGTTCCCAGTCGGCGAAGTCCTGGGCCAGCACGCTGGAGATGGCGCGCGGCAGGGTGGCGGCGCGGTTGTAGGCCGGGATGACGACCGAAACGGTGGGAATCACGGGCTCTTGGACATGACAAAGGTGACGTTGGGAATCACGTCGACATCGATGTCGACGCCGCTCAACCGGAAGCCGTCGTTGCGCACCGCATAGACCGACTCGGCGGCGTTGAGCAGGGTCATGACGATGCTGCGCTCAATGGTGCCGACCGGTCGCGAGGCGTCGGTGATGCGGGCCATCAGCGCCGTCTTTTCCGGCTCGCTGAGCCGGCGCAGGAACTCCATCGACAGGCTGACCTGGGGCACCAGCCCGGCGCCGACCGACACCGCGGTGATCCGGAAACCGGCCTGGCGGACCAGGGCGTCGAAGGCGGACAGGTCGCTGTCGACGCTGCGTTTGAAGCGCTCGACTTCGTCGACGACGAAGCGCTCCTCATGGGAGAACAGGCCGGACAGCCAGTGCGACAGCACCTCGAACGGCTCAAGCAGCGTATCGACCCAGTCCCGGGAACTCGTGGCCGAACCGGGGGCAGTCGGTTCGTCGGCGCGGGCGGGCGCGGTCATGGCCAGCAGGACGGCCATGACCGGGATCGCGAGTCGGGCGGTGGCGGTTAGCGGGCAGGCGCCAATGGCGGCGCGGTTCGGCGAAACTTGGTTCGGCACGGGGACGCGTCCTCACCGCGGGATTTCTTGCAGACGCCGTCAAAAACCGTCGTGGCTCGGGTCGAATACTGCGCCGAACCTGGAATTCTGACGCTATTTCAACAATATGGCAGCGGGATGATGCTGTCAAGCCCAGGCGGCCGTTCCAGCGGTTCTCACTGCGGCTGAATCGCAATTGACCTTGGCCGAACAAAAGGCGGCCGGAAATCGGGAGCCGAATGCGGTTGTCCCGGCGGACGATCCCGCTATTATCTGCCGGATCCGTTCGAGCCATGTCTCGAGAAAGCGATCGATGACCGGTCCGTCAGGCGTCCGCGCCGACAAGCAGGAGCGCAACCGCTATGCCGCCCTGGCCTTCTGCTGGGGCGATCTGGTGTTCGAACTGGACAGCGCCGGCACGGTGGTGTTCTGCGCCGGACCGCTGACGGAATTCACCGGCCGCACGGGCGAGGCGGTAACCGGCCAGCCGTTCCTCGAGCTGATGGCGCCCTCGGACGCGCCGGCCCTGACCCGCTTCCTCAAGACCACCCGCGCCCGCGGCCGGGTCGACGGCGAGGTGGTCCATCTGCGGCGCGGCGCCTCGGCGCTGCTGCCGGTGCAGATTTCCGGCTACTGCATGGACGAGCGTTTCTACGTCGCGCTCCGGCTCCAGAGCAGCAAACCGCTGCCCGCCGAAGCCGCCGCCGACACCGGCCTCAGCGACCCGGACGCCTTTTCCCGGCAGGCCAGCCGGCGCATCAAGGACCTGGAACGGCAGGGCCGGCAGGCGGAAATCACCGTGCTCGACCTGGCCGGCCTGAGCGGCCTGAGCGAAACCCTGTCCGAGCGGGACTCGGCCGAGCTGCTGTCGTCGGTCGGCCATTGTCTCAGCCAGAGCTCGCTGGCCGGCGACACCGCGACCCGGATCGGCGGCGATTCCTTCGGCCTAGTCCATGAGTCCTCCCTCGACGTCGCCGCCCTGCAGGCGCATCTGCTGGAGGCGGTGCAGGCCGCCGCCCCGGCCGGTGCCGCGGTCGAGATCGCCCGCTCGACCATGGCCATGGACGCCGCCCGGGAGGTCAGCGAGCAGGATCTGGCCAAGGGCCTGATGTACGCGCTCGGCGCCTTCCAGAAGAAGAGCGGCAGCGACTTCAACATCTCGGCCCTGACCGACAACATGTCGACGCTGTTCTCCCAGGGCATCACGGAAATCCGCGACTTCCGCCGCATCCTGTCCGAGCGCAGCTTCGTCATGGCGCTGCAGCCGATCGTCGACACCAAGAGCGGCGCGGTCCATCATTTCGAGGCGCTGTGCCGCTTCAATCCGGCGCTGCCCGACCAGTCGCCCTACCGCCACATCACCTTCGCCGAGGAAACCGGCCTGATCCATGAATTCGATCTGGCGGTGGCGGTCAAGGTGGTCCAGTGGCTGCGCAAGATGCCGGTCAACAACCGCAAATTCTCGGTCGCGGTCAACATCTCGGGCTTCTCGATCGGCGTGCCCGACTACGTCCAGGGCATCCACGAGTTGTTGCGCAGCAATCCCTGGGTCGAGGACCGGCTGATGTTCGAGATCACCGAGTCCGCGCGGATGAGCGACCTGGAGGCGGCCAACGACTTCATCCAGGGCCTGCGCCGGCTCGGCTACAAGGTCTGCCTCGACGATTTCGGCGCCGGCGCTGCCAGCTTCCAGTATCTCAGCGCGCTGGAGGTCGACGTGGTCAAGATCGACGGCAGCGCCGTGCGCAACGCCCAGCGCGGCCCCAAGGGCCGGGCCTTCCTGTCGGCGCTGACCGAGCTGTGCGCCCGCCTCGGCGTCGAGACCATCGCCGAGATGATCGACAGCCCGGAAGGGCTGCGCTTCGTGCGCGACTGCCGCTGCAACTACGTCCAGGGCTTCCTGTTCGGCAAGCCGTCGCGCAACGTCAACGACTTCTCGCCGCTGCCCAATATCGAGCTGTTCCGGTAGCAGCAGGGATCGCAAGGCCGGAACGGGATTATCCGAACAGCTCGGCGTGCGTTCCGGCCCTGACGAAAACAACGGTTTCATCGGATCCGGCGCCGGTGAGCCGGTAAATCAGCAGGAAATCACCGCCGATATGGCACTCGCGATGGTCGGCCCACTCGCCGGTGAGCGAGTGATCCAGCCACTCGGGGCCGAGCGGTCCATCGTTCGCCACCAGTAACGCCATCGCTTCTTTGAGCCGCCGCAGATCGTAGCGGCCGGAGCGCGACAACCGTCCCCAGTCCTTGACGAAGCTCCGATCCCGATCCGACAGCCGCGGCAGCGCCGCCCGCTTATCGCTCGCCGCCTTTTTCGAGGTCATTCATCAGCTCGTCGACGCTGGCGAACCGGCCGCGGGCGATTTCACGCGCCCGCAGCATCGCTTCCCGGGTCTCGGCGTTGGGAACCGCCAGTTCGATCGGCAGCGCGCCATCGCGGGCGATCCGGGTCAACAGCATGCGAATTGCGTCCGAAACCGTGAGGCCGATTTCACCCAGCACCACGGCGGCCCGATCGCGAACGGCGTCGTCGATGCGGGCTCGAACGAAGGCCGTCATGGCAAGCTCCATCATCCGTCGTCGCGTTCAATCGGGCTCATTATGGCTCGGTCGAGCAACGGAATCCAGCGTGGCCGTCCTGGCATGCGGAGGAAGGAACGGACGAGGGATCAGCTGGCGTATTTCTTCTTCAGGTAGGCGGCCAGCACCAGATCGAAATGCTCGGCATGGACGCCGCAGATCACCCGCAGCTTTTCCGCAATCTGGCCGACCGGAAACCGGCTGCCTCGAGTCGACTTCATCACGGCGGTGATGGTGGTCATGATCCGGTTGTGCTCAAGGGTGTGGATGTCGGTCAGCGGATACCGGAAAATTTCCATCAGCCGCTCTTCATATTGGAACTGGCGATAGACTTCCGAGACGAACTCCCCGATGTGAGTATTCGTCGCCGGCTCGTCGCAGATGATCACGGCCTGGAAGCGGTCGATCGCCCCCAACAGATTATTATGCTCAGGGAAAATGGTGGTAATATCGAAGAAAGTCGTGCCCGCGCCGTCAATTCCGGGTTCCATGGCGGCCGCTCCGTAAAACTTGTCGAGTGAGCAGTACCGCCAGATTCCCGCCGGGTCAAGAGGCATCGCAGGGCGGCCGTCGAGCAGCGCCGGCTGTCGCCGTGGCCGCAGCCGAAGAACCGGCAAGGGACGGGCCGATACTAGCCAATGGGCTGACGAGCACTTTGCTCACGAAAGCTTGACGCTGTCGCGAAAGCCGATATGATATAAGAGTATATCATCCAATGGCACGGGGCCGCCGGAGTCAGTACAGCACCGGTATTTTATCTGACGACAGTGTTACACATCGTTACATATGGTCCCGGAATGGCGATGCCGATGGAGAAGAAGCCGTGAAGCAGTCCCGGACGCCATCTTCCGGCAAGCGAGACCATCGGGCATCGGGACATCACGCGGACGACGACCGGGCCAGGATCAGCATGGACAAGGTCCGGGCCATGCTGGCGCCGCTGGGACGCGACGAGAAGGCGCGTCTCTACGACCGCGTCAGCCTGGGCGGGCTGTGGGACGAACAGATGGAACGGCAGGTCGCCCGCCTGCTGGTCGAGCAGCTCAACGGCGCCCGCACCGAGCATGCAAGGCGGCTGTGGACGTCCTGGTTCGATCCGATCCTGTTGCGCGACGACCTGACGCTGCTGGCCGAGGAACGGCTGCCCGGCTCCCTGCACATCGCCGAGGCCGGGGCCTGGTGGTTCGCCCTGGCCGGCTTCCTGGAGCCGCTGCCCGGCACCGTCCAGGCGGCGATTGCCGAACGGAGCCGGGACCAGCCGCTCGAAAAGATATTTGCATCACCCGAGGCCGGGATCTGGGCCGACGAACTCCGCCGGCAGACCCTGACGGTGATCGCGTCGCTGCGCGCAAAGGTGACGTCGTGCAACCGCCTGATCGCCGACGCCAACGCCCACCGGGCCCGGCTGATCAAGGATCGCGGACTGGCCTGCCCGACGGTGCTGACGCCGGCCGATCTCGACAGCCTCGAAGCCATGCTGATGGCGGCGCCGGCGTGGAAGGAGCTGGGCAAACCGGCGGCACAGGCCGAGCCCGGAGACCTCGCGCGCTTCGCCGCGACCGCGGCCCGCCGCGACGCCTGCAGCCCGGAGGGGGCGGTGCTGCTGACGCTGGGCTTCCTGCATGCTCGGCGCGACCCGGCCTTTGCGCTGATGCTGCACCGCTCGCTGTGGCAGCCGGTGCTGCGCGCCGCCGTCATCGCCCATTTCCAGTTCGCGGCGCAATGGCTGCGGCACGGCGTCGGCGTGCGTTATCTGGCGAAGACCAGCCCGCTGCAGCCGTTTCTGGGCACCCTCAATGCCACGACGCTGCTGGCCCAGCTGTTCGCTTGGTACGACACCGTCCACACCCTTGAAGCGGACCGCGACGAACGGGCGCGCGCCGTCGTCACCGGCCTCCTCGGCTCGATGATCGGCCTGATCGAACAGGAGCTGGTGCCCGCGGTGTCCCGGCACATCCTGTCCCTGAACCCGCGCTCATCGCCGCTGTCGGCCATCGAGCAGGTCGAGTTCGTCGGGCTGTTCCAGGCTGCCCTCAAGCAGCGCGGGTTCGCCAGTTCGGGCAATTCCTGGCTGCCGGCGCTCGGGGCCCACGTCGCCGAGCAGTTCCGCGCCATCGCCGTGGCCGGCGCCCAGCAGCCCGAGCCCGGCCAAAGCCTGCCGACCCTGGCCCGCTTCGCCCGGCTGGGCGAACTGATCAACGCCCCGATCGAGATCAGCGCCATCAACAAGGCGCTGATCACCGTGGTCGGCGGCGCCTTGCGCGAGCCGGGCAACTTCGATCCCCTGGAACTGCAGCTGATCGAACGCGTCGTGGCCAAGTCCCAGGAGGAGCGCCGGCGCTCCAAGTGGTGGGTCTCTCCGGAGGTCAGCGACCTGCTCGAGATCGTCGAACGCAGCGGCCCGGCCGGCACGGTTAAGGCGGGTCCGGCGGACTGACCCAAATAGCACTGGCCGCCTGTTACGCCGTCCCCGCAGCTGCCACCACGGCGCTGCTTTCCTGGTCCATTTTCTCACCGGCGCTCCCGCCCGCCCGGCCGCCCGATGGCGACGTCGCAGCGTGTGCCGTTCATTGAAATCCGCTGTCCCCTGCCGGAGTCGGTTCCTTGCCCATAGCCCTGCGCCAATTCGCCCTCCAGGCCGTTGCCGTGCTTTTCGTGCTGCCGGCGGCGCTGTTGTTTCCCGCGCTGGATGGCCCCTTGTTCTGGGGGCTGGTCGCCGCCGGCTCCGGGATGTGTGCCGGCCTGCTGGCTTGGCTGACCGGACAGCCGCCGTGGTGGCGCTTCATCCACGGCGCGTTCCTGCCGCTGGCCTGGGCGGTCAATGCGCTCCGGATTCCGCCCGACTGGTTCCTGCTGGCGTTCGTCGTCCTGATGCTGGTCTATCGCGGCGCCGTCACGGGGCGTGTGCCGTTGTACCTGTCCAACGCCGCGACGGCCACCCGGCTTGCCATCCTGACCGGTGACCGCGAGGCCCGTCATCTGGTCGATCTCGGCGCCGGCATCGGCAGCATCGTCCGCCGTCTGGCAAAAGCCCGACCGGCGATGGCGGTGACCGGCATCGAAAATGCGCCGCTGACCTGGCTGGTCGGCGGGCTGCTCAGCCGCTGGCGCGGGACGGGCAACGTCGATTGGCGCTATGGAAGCTTGTGGGACATCGATCTGGGCCGGTTCGATGTGGTCTATGCCTTTCTGTCTCCCGAGCCCATGCCGGCGCTGTGGGAGAAGGTCCGCGCAGAAATGGCGCCCGGCTCCCTGCTGGTCAGCAACAGCTTCCCGGTACCGGACGTGGAGCCGTCGTCGCGGATCGAGGTGGGCGACCGTCGCGGGACAGTCCTTTATTGCTACGCTCTGTAATGGCAATGGCCGGTGACCTGCCGTCTTAACCGCGAGAGCACGAGAAGTGACCCGTTGGAAAGTGGGCCGGAAACGCGCTAAGAAGAGCGGGCGCGCCGAACCCTCGGCGGCGTTCCGGCCCTGCGCCCGTTTGCCATGAAGATTTTTCCTGCCGCCATGTCCTCCGCGTTCACGGCCCGTCACCTTTCGTCGCCTGTCCGCGCCGTCCTGGTCGTGATCGACGTGACGCCGATGCTGCCCGGCGGCGGCAACGGCGGCGCCAAGTGGTTCGTGCTGGCGCTGCTCGGCGAGTTGGTGCGGCAGCGGCCGGACTGGCGCTGGCTGCTGCTGACCACCGCGGCCAACGACGGCTTTCTCGGCGAACTGTTCCCGGCCATGGATCGGCTGATGGTGATCGACGGCGCCGGCCGGCCGATCCTGTACCCCGATCCGAGGCGACTGCCCGACGGCCGCCGCGCCGATATGGTTTATTGCCCGTTCACCGCACCGTTCCACGTCAGTCCGATGGTGCCGACGGTCGCCACCGTCTACGACCTCCAGTTTGCCGCCTACCCCCAATTCTTCAGCCGCGCCGAGGTCGAGGAACGCGCCAGCCACTTCTTCCGGGCGGCCAGAGTGGCCGAGCGGCTGGTCTGCATTTCCGACTATGTCCGCGACCATGTCCGGCGTGTCACCGGCCTGCCGGCAAAGCGGGTCTGCCGCGTTTATATCAGCCTGCCCGACCGGCTGGCCGGGGCGGGACAGGCGGACGCCGCCGCGGTCAGCACCCTGATGGCCCGGCTGGGTCTCGTTGCCGGCCGCTACCTGATCTATCCGGCCAACACCTGGCCGCACAAGAACCACACCATGCTGCTGACTGCGGCCGGCGTCTACTTCGCCCGCCACCCCGACAGCGACCTCAAGCTGGTCTGCACCGGCGTCAGCGACGACGAGCGGGGCCGTATGCTGCGGCTGGCCGCCGAGCGGATGGGGCTGGCCGGGCGGGTGCGCTTCCCCGGCTTCCAGAGCGAGGGCGACCTGGCCGCCCTGCTCGACAACGCCCGCGCCCTGCTCTTCCCGTCGCTGTTCGAGGGCTTCGGCATGCCGGTGCTGGAGGCGATGGCCCAGGGCATGCCGGTGCTGAGCGCCGATACCACTTGTCTGCCCGAGATCGCCGGCGACGCCGCCCTGCTGTTCGATCCGCGCCGGCCCGGCGAAATCGTGCGCGCCATCGAGACGATCGAAACCGACCGCGAACTGGCCGGCCGCCTTGCTGCAGCCGGCCGGCGGCGCGCCCGTGCGCTGGGCGATGCCGCCAGCATCGGTGCTCAGTACCTCGCCGTGTTCGACGAAGTGCTGGCCGAAGAGCGCGGTTTCGTCGGCGTGATCCGGCGTTGCCTTCGAAAACTGCGCCTCGTGATCAAGGATGGCCGGTACGTGATCCCCGCCATTCGGCGCAGGCTGCGGCGCCTGCCCGGCTGGTTGTTCGGCCGGGTTCAGCTCTTGAGGATGTCGTTGAGCCGGCGTCTGCCGTTCTTGCGTGCCCTGATGCGCCGGTGGCGCGGAGACCCGTCATGACTGCCCCGATCTGCGTCATTACGCCGTCGTTCGCCCAGGGCCGGTTCATCGAGCGGACCATTCTCAGCGTGCTCGACCAGGGTATCGAGGGGCTCGACTATGTGGTGGTCGACGGTGGCAGCACGGACGAGACCGTGGACATCCTGACCCGCTACCGGGACCGGCTGCGCTTCGTCTCCGAGCCCGACGACGGCCAGACCGACGCCGTCAACAAGGGCTTGGCCATGACCACGGCACCGGTCATCGGCTGGCTCAATTCCGACGACGTCTATTATCCGGGGGCACTGGCGGCGGTGCTCGAGCTGTTCGCGGCCCGGCCCGAGGTCGATGTGATCTACGGCGACGCCCACCACATCGACGTGAACGACGGCGTGATCGAGAACTACTACACCGAGCCGTGGAATCCGGACCGGCTGACCGAGGTCTGCTTTCTCAGCCAGCCGGCGGTGTTCTTCCGCCGCCGGCTGGTCGAGCGTTTCGGTCCGCTCGACGCCGGCCTGCGCTACTGCATGGACTACGAGTACTGGATCCGCCTCGCCCGCGGCGGCGCGGTGTTCGCCCATCTGCCCCGGGTGCTGGCCGGCTCGCGCCTCTATGCCGACACCAAGACGCTGGGCGCCCGGGTCAAGGTCCACGCCGAGATCAACGACATGCTCAAGCACCATCTCGGCCGGGTGCCCGACCGCTGGTTGAGCAACTACGCCCATGTGCTGGTCGAAGAAGAGCGCGGCATCGCCAACGCCGACCGGCCGCGCTTCGTTTATGCCCTGGTCTGGGCGACGCTGGCGGCGGCGGTGCGCTGGAACCGCTGGCCCGGCCGGCCACTGCTGATCCTGCTCGGCGGCTGGCTGCGCGGCGCCGTCGCCCACAGCCTGCGTGTCCGCCGGAGACCCGCATGAGAATCGGCTTCGATGTCAGTCAGACCGGAGCGGACAGGGCCGGCTGCGGCGTGGTTGCCGATAATCTGATCCGCCATCTGCCCGGCCGGCGGCCCGACGACACGTTCATACTCTACCCGACCTGGGGCGACCTCTACTGGGACGACCACTGGGCGCGCGACACCGCTTGTCCGGACCTGCCCAATGTGCGGCGCGGCTTCCACCACACCGCACTGGAGGCGGCGCGCACCTTCTGGCGCCGGCCGCCGGCCGACCTGGACGCCGTGCTGGGCGATCCCGACATCGTTCATTCGAACAATTTCTTCTGTCCGGCCGGGCTGAAACGGGCGCGTCTGGTGTATTTCCTCCACGACCTGGGCTTCCTCGAGAATCCCGACTGGACCACCGAGCACAACCGGACCGGCTGCTTCGACGGCGTGTTCGGCGCCGGTCTCCACGCCGACTTCATCGTGGCCAATTCCGAGTTCAGCCGCCACCACTTCCTGGACACGTTCCCCCACTATCCGGCCGAGCGCACCGCGGTGGCCCATCTGGCCAGCCGCTTTCCGGCGGTTCCGGCCGGAGCGCCGCCGCCGCCGGCCGAGCGGCTGGCCAAACTGGCCGGCGGCGGCTTCTGGCTGGCGGTCGGCACCATCGAGCCGCGCAAGAACTACGAGGGGCTGGTCCGCGCCTATGCCCGGCTCAAGGCCGAGGCGCCGGCCACGCCGCCGCTGGTGATCGCCGGCAAGGTCGGCTGGATGATGCCGCACTTCCCGGCGCTGCTGGCCGAACTGGGCATCGCCCGGGACGTCCTCCCGCTCGGCTATGTCAGCGAGGCGGAACTGGTCTGGCTCTACCGGAGCTGTTTCGCCGTGGTCTATCCGACCTTCTGGGAAGGCTTCGGCCTGCCGGTGGTCGAGGCGCTCGGCCATGGCGTGCCGGTGATTTCCTCCAACGTCAGTTCAATCCCGGAGGTGCTGGGCGACGCCGGCCTCTTGATCGATCCCCACGACACCGACAGTCTGGTGCAGGCCATGCGCGAGCTGGCCACCCGGCCGGGCCTGCGCGCCCGGTTGGTCGAGCGGGCGCGGGTCCAGGCGGCGCGCTTCTCGTGGCAGGAGACCGCCCGGCGGATCGGCGAAATCTACGACGAGGTCATGGCCCGCCCGCGTTTCGCCGCCCCCGTGACGGATACATCCGGGTAGACCGGGGACCTTGCACCAAGTCCCGGTGCCTTCCGGGAGAGGCGCCGGAAACAGCGTGCCCTTTGGCTGCTGGCGGAGAAATGACCATGACGGCATCATCGCCGGCGGCGCTTGCTCCCGATTTCTGGAACGGTCGCCGCGTCCTGCTGACCGGCCACACCGGGTTCAAGGGTGCCTGGCTGAGCCTGTGGCTGGACGTCCTGGGCGCCAGGGTGACCGCCCTGGCGCTGCCGCCGCCGACCACGCCGGCCCTGATCGACGTGCTGGCGCCGTGGCCCGGCCAGTTTCACCGGACCGGCGACATCCGCGACCCAGCGGCGGTGCGCCGCGTCTTCGACGAGGCCGATCCCGAGATCGTCCTGCATCTGGCGGCCCAGGCCCTGGTCCGCCCGTCCTACGCCGACCCGGTGGCGACCTACGCCAGCAACGTCATGGGCACCGTCAACATTCTCGAAGCGGCGCGCTCCCGGCCCGGGCTCAAGGCCGTGCTGGTGGTGACCAGCGACAAGGTTTACGAGAACTTCGGCCGGCAGGTGCCCTTCGCCGAGGATGCCCGGCTGGGCGGCAAGGATCCCTACAGCAACTCCAAGGCTTGCTGCGAGCTGGTCACCGCCTCCTACCGGGCCAGTTTTTTCGGCACCGGCGCCCGGCTGGCAACGGCGCGGGCCGGCAACGTCATCGGCGGCGGCGACTGGGCGCTCGACCGCCTGATTCCCGACGTGGTCCGGGCGGTCGGCTCGGGGCGGCCGGTGCGGCTGCGCAACCCCGGTTCGGTGCGGCCGTGGCAGCATGTCCTGGAACCGCTGTCCGGCTATCTGGCCTATGCCCGGCGACTGGTCGAGGCGCCCGCCGGCCTGCCCGATGCTCTCAATTTCGGCCCCGATCCCGAGAGTTTCCGCACGGTCGCCGAGGTGGTCGAGGCCATCAGCCGCCATTTCGACGGCCGGCCGGGATGGCAGCAGGACGACGGCGAGCACCCGCCCGAGGCCCCGGCGCTGACGCTCAACTCGGAGCTGGCCGGCCGGATTCTGAACTGGCGCCCCCGGCTGTCCATCGAGACCGCTCTGGAATGGACGGCCGCCTGGTACGCCGCCCACCGGGCCGGCGCGGCCATGCGCCCGATCACCCTCGAGCAGATCCGCCGTTTTCAGAATCTGACCCTGTGAGGCAGGGCGCGATCGGCTAAAGAAATCCTGAGAAAACCACCCCAATAAGAATGATCTTCACGCCGCCAGCCACTCCCGGTAACGGTAAAAACACGCCATCGTGATCGCGCAGAACAAGGTCTCGGTCCCGGCCATCGCCGAGACTTCGTTCGGGGAAAACAGGCGGCCTTCGCCGCGGCCGAGTTCGGGCTGGCGGTGGTCGGGCCGGTCCCGGCATTCGGTGGCCGCGAAGATACGAACGCGGGCGTTGATGATGCCCGGCTCGGGGGACAACTGGCCCAACGGGACCAGGGCATCCAGGTCGCAGTGCAGGCCGGTTTCCTCGATCAATTCGCGCTGTGCCGCCTGGAGCGGCGTCTCTCCGTCGTCGATGAAGCCCCGAGGAACCTCCCAGCCCCAGCGCGACACCGGGTGGCGGTAGATGTGATGGAGAAGAATGCGGTCCCCGACAACCGGCAGAATGGCCACGCCGGCGCAACCATCCGCGCTCAGCGCCAGGGGATCGACCACCAGATAGGCCGGGATGTCCTCGCCGTCGTCGGTCCGCAAATGATCGAACCGAATATCGAAGCGGGTATTATGGGCGACGCTGCGTCGGGCCAGCACCCGGAACGGCGGGGTTCGGGGCGGTGTTGTCATCGTTCTCCCGGACCGGCGAATACGGAACCATGGGACATGCGGGCGTTCCTCAAGCCAGAAAGGCCGATGATCCTCGGCCCATGACGTGGTTCAGATCGGCCTTGGGATCGCCCGGCGTCACCGGTTCCTTTCGGATCAGAGCGTTCGTTCGCGGCCGGAAGTTCCCATAGACCGAATCTTCGATCCCGGCAAAACCTTTGATCACCCCGGCGGCCTGACGCCGGTGGTCGGGCGGCTGGGCCTGGTGTTGTGACCGAGACGCTTCACTCCCGATGATCGTGTTTCGGGCCGACGGAACGGTCCGTCGAAGTCGGAGCACCAGACCCAATGGTCGTGTCACCAGCCGCCACGTCGGTCAGTCCGAGAGGTCAGGCGTGATCCTGACGTCGGCGCCGCTGGAACGGCCTTGACACCTTGGTGGAAATTGGTACCGAACAGACGGCCCGGCACGCCTTCGACCACTTCGCCGGCTCGGTCATGCGAATCCTCGCGAGAAAATCAACTAGGAGCATGTCATCGACATGGCCGACATGCCTTGCAGCTACCGCGAAGGCGGCGTGTTCCTCAGCACCAAAAGCGAGATGCCATGGTAACCTCGACGATGAAGGCCGCTATTCTCCGTACCCTGGGCGCTCCGCTCAACGTCTGCGACGACCTCGCTTTCGACGCGCCCGCCCGCGGTCAGGTCCTGGTGCGCCTCGCCTATAGCGGTGTTTGCCACAGCCAGCTGATGGAAGTGCGCGGGCATCGCGGCGCCGACCCCTATCTGCCCCACCTGCTCGGTCACGAAGGCACCGGCATGGTCGTCTCGGTGGGCGAGGGCGTCACCAAGGTGGTGGCCGGCGACCTGGTGGTCCTGGGCTGGATCAAGGGCACCGGCCTGGATGCCAGCGGCACCCGCTATTCCTGTCGTGGCGAGACCGTCAACGCCGGCGGCGTCACCACCTTCAACCAGTTCGCCCTGGTTTCGGAAAACCGCGTGGTACCGCTGCCCGAGGGCGTGCCGCTGGACGTGGGCGTGCTGTTCGGCTGTGCCCTGCCCACCGGCGCCGGCATCGTCATCAACGACCTCGATCCCCGCCCCAATGCCACCTTCGCGGTGTTCGGCCTGGGTGGCATCGGCATGAGTGCATTGATCGCGACCCAGCTTTACGAGCCGGCCACGGTCATCGCCGTGGACGTTTCCGACGAGAAGCTGGCCCTGGCCCGTGAATTCGGCGCCACCGTCACCATCAATTCGACCACGACCGACGCCGTGGCGGAAATCCGCCGTCTGACCGGCGGTGCTGGCGTCGATTACGCGGTCGAGGCGTCGGGCCGCGGCGAGGTCATTGAGGCCGCCTTCGACGCGGTGCGCCGTGGCGGCGGCCTGTGTGTCTTTGCCTCGCACCCGCGCCAGGGCGTCCGCATCAGCCTGGACCCTTACGAGCTGATTTGCGGCAAGCAGATTCGCGGCTCGTGGGGCGGCGGCTGCAAACCCGACCGCGACATTCCCCGCTTCGGCGCCCTCTATCGCGAGGGGCGGTTGCCGCTGGAAAAACTGCTGACGCACCGCTACACTCTCGACCAGATCAACGAAGCCCTGGATGACTTGGAGCACGGCCGGGTCGGACGTCCGCTCATAGAAATCGATCCCGGAACCAGCCCGGCCGCGCGCAAAGGGACAAAGTGATGCGCATCCTCATCCGCCTTGTCATTGCCGCCGCCGCGTTGGAGGCACTGGTATATTTCAACTTGCTTGACATCAAGATGCTGCTGGATCTGGCCGGCCACCCGCAGACCCTGGCACTCGCCTTGGGCCTGCTGTTGATCAGCTTCGGTTTCGGCGCCGTGCGCTGGCACCTGCTGCTGAACGGCCTGGGGGTCCGGCTACCGTTTTCCAGCACGCTCAACATCCTGCTCATCGGCCAGTTCTTCAGCACCTTCCTGCCCGGCGCCTATGGCGGCGACCTGGTGCGGACCCACATGGTGTTGCAGCAAGAACGGACAGGATTGAGCCGTATCCTGCTCTCCATCCTGATCGACCGTCTGCTCGGGTTGGTGGGATTGATCTCGCTGGGCATGCTGGCGGTATTTCTGATGCCGCCGGAACTGCGCGGCAATCTGGTCATCCTTGGCCCGGCGCTGACCCTGACGATTCTGGTCGGGCTGGTGGTCGCAAGCGTCCTGGGCGAACCCATGGCCCGGCTGTTCGAACGCGTGCCCAAAATCGGCCTGCGCCTTGCCAGTTTCTCGCGCGAGGTTTCGCGCGGATTGCGCAGCTATGCTGCGCGTTGGTGGATTCCGGTGGTCTGCTGGCTTCTGTCGATCGCGCTGTTCACGCTGGTAGTGTCGGCGTTGGTGGTGGTGGCAAATAATCTCAACCTGGGTTCGCTCAGTCACGTGCTCTATGCGCTTTCCGGCGTCATCGCCCTGCTGGCGAATGCCATCCCGCTCACGCCCGGCGGCATCGGCATCGGCGAAGCGGCGTTCTCCCAAGCCGCCCACATGCTGGAGATCGTGCGGAGCGACGCCCCTTACGCCACCATATTCCTGGCCTACCGGGCGTTGACCGTTGCCGCCAGCCTGTCCGGTGTATTGGCCTATCTCCTCCATCGTGCCGAAGTCGACGAGTGCTGCAAGGCTACCCTGGAATAAAATCGCCCCGTCGACACCCGTGGCGTCAGTGCATAAATCGGCTTTGCGTGCGATTGGGTGCGGTTTGAAGTATGTTCGGAGTCGCCACTCCCAGCCTTGGCCTCGTGAAATGCCTTACAACCATCATGAAAACCGCCGCCGCAAGATACCGAAGGCCCGCGACCGGGTGGAGAATTGGCGAGAATCTGAGGCGGCGCTGCGGGATCGCGGCGGTCTGACGGTGTGGATGACGCCCGAAGCCGTTGCGGCATGGCACCCGGCCAGGATTGATCGGCGTGATCGGTTCCGGCATTATTCGGACATTGCCATTGAAACCGGAGTGATGCTGCATTCGGTGGCTGGGTTACCCGGTCTGACCATCGATGTCCCCGACGATACGACGATATCACGCCGAAGCGCCGCCCTGTCCCTGGTGACTGCATTGAGCAACGCTACAGGTCCAACGCCATTCTGCAGAAAAAGCGGATTTTTGCACGAACGTCCGAAGGGCGTTGGTATTTCAAGGAGCGCGGCCGATGAGATGTGATGAGACACCAGATGTTTCTGTAATCCTGAATGTTTATATTGAGAAGTCATATGTCAAAAGAACTTTAAGATCGCTCTGCGAAGCGGCCCAGTTCGCCGCCTTGATGTCCATCAAAACGGAACTTATCGTCGTTTTCGATAGATCTGATGAAGGCATTATACAAATTGTTCATTCTGCAGATAAGCACGGGTTTGCCTCCGTCCGCTATGTGCACGTGAATCATGGCTCATTGGGCCTGTCCCGCAATGCGGGCATTGAAGAAGCTCACGGTCATTACGTCTGGACGGCCGACTATGATGACCTCGTCTCATTCAATTGTATTTCTGAAATGTACGCGATTGCTCGGGACAATCCAAACTCCGTTGTGTTTCCAGAATACCTTGTCGCATTTGGCGAATCCCATTTAATAGCGAGATATTATGATCATACCTTCGTTAGGGTTGCCGATTTTGTCTTCGGGCACCCTTATATATCTCGGATTTTTGTGAAAAGAGATGTATTTGCTGATATAAAGTACCTTGACCTCAGGCTGTCAAACGGACTCGCGTTTGAAGACTGGCACCTGAATTGTGAATTGCGCATGAAAGGGCTGTCTTTTAGAATCGCGCCAAAAACGGCGATCTATTATCGACAGGTTAAGGGCAGTCTGCTTAAATCGTATGATGCAGTATCCATAAGACAGATTCCGCACTCTTCATTATTTGATCCTGACCGTGTTGCTGCAATGTCTGCCGAAGAGGATACCCGGCAGCCCACCCCCATTCTTGACAGGCGTAGAGACATCGCTCGCAGCAGCAATCCGGCCAATGAATTCATGTCAGATCTAGAATGCTTGGAGACATTGATTGCAGCGATTAATATCGATCCAGGAATTAATGCCCTCAAGCTCTCTCGCGCACCCAGTTGGACCAATATATTTCCAAACCATCATTGGGGCCATGATTTCGTTACGGCTTGTTCGGCGGTCGGGTCCGGGCCATTTACTGACATCGTCCTGTTACCGTTTCTTAAGCGTGGCGGTGGTGAGAAATATATCCTCGACGTTTTGAAAATTCTTTCAGCAATAACACCGGGATTCCGCTGTCTGGTGATCACGAATGAGCCGGCCAATTACCATGAATGGGCGACTAATTTACCGGAACATTCCATCTTCCTGGATGTATACAACGCATACCCTCATCTTGAAGAAGCCGATCGGGATCTCCTTATATTCAGGCTTGTGCTGGCGGTTGGCCAACAGAATACCCGTCTTCATCTGAAGCCAAGTAGCTTTGCCAATCGCTGGTTCGCAAAGTTTTCCGCCAGTGTCGGAAAAATATTTAGAGCGGTGTACTATCGATTCAGCGAGGAACGAATGTTCCTGAACGGCTGGGCGATTGAAATGGGCTGGAGTTTCGACTTCGTTTCCACTGAGATTAAACAAATCTCTTTGGTGATAAGTGATCACAATCGGATCGTGAGAAGCGACATTGAGCGATTCGGGGTTTATACGGACAAGTGGCAGTGTCTTTATGCATCCCATATGCCGAAGCCTGCGGCAATAAATCATATGCCGAAATACAAAATCCTTTGGGCGTCGCGGATCAGCCGTGAAAAACGTCCAGACCTCGTGCCTCGTATTATCACCGCCGCGCGAAGAATCGTGCCGGACGTAACGGTATGCGTGGCCGGCTTTGTGGATTCCGAACAATACTTCTCACTGTTCAAAGATGTTCCAGGGCTTGACTATATCGGTCCGTTCGACGGTTTCGACAGTCTTGATCCGCAGCGGTTCGATGGCTTTCTTTACACCAGTATGTTTGACGGCCTGCCTAACGTGGTCCTGGAAGCCATGGCCTGGGGATTACCAGTCATCGCGCCGGATGTCGGTGGTGTTTCCGAAGCGGTTCAGGATGGCGTGACGGGATGGTTGCTGTCGGATATCAGTGATGACGAAGAACTTGTTCAGGCATATGCGAGCGCCATCGCTTTCATTTATCGAGAGTGGCCGCGATCCCTTGAGTTAGGTCGGGAAGCCCGGTCTCTGGTTGAACGCAGGCATGCCCCGGAGGTGTATCAGGGCCGGGTGCGCCAGATCTTTTTCGGGGTGTGATCATGAGTGACCAAAAACTCGGTTCCGAGGACGCGATCTCGACCTATGATACTTTGTTGGCAGGGGAATGCCTCGGTCGCTACGCGGCCATGCGGCCGTTCGTTCAGGACAAGAGGGTTCTGGATATTGCCTGCGGGCAAGGTTATGGAAGTCGGTTGCTTCGTGATTGGGGTGCTGGGGAGGTTGTCGGTGTGGACCTCTCCGAGGCGAGCATCGCAACCGCACAACGGATGTTCGAGCGCGACGGCGTTCGCTTCGTCGTCGGGAATGCTTGCCGCGCTCTGGAGGTTTTCGGTCCCGAAAGATTTGACGTGATCGTCAGTTTCAGAACAATCGAGGATATGTCGGCGCCAGACATGTTTCTAGGATCAATAAAAACGATGATGGCACCAGGAGGCGCCGTTTTTATCGGATTTCCCAATAGCAATAATGCTGATTTAAAAAAACATGATTTTGAACGGTTCCGGAGCTTGTCTGAACAAGTTCTCGGACTGTCGCCACAATGGCTATCGGAAGTGATCGTCCCGGGTTTCAACCTGGTACCGGGAACCGATCAATTGGTCATTCCCGGCCGAACCAACGGAAGTGATCCTCTCAAACCGGAAGAGCCTTCCGATTCCTATCCGATACCCGGCCAACAAAATCAACACCCTAAACCGGGAAATGCTTCATATTATCTCGGCGTCTGGGGTATCGCGGCTCCGTTCACTGCGGTTGCTGTCTCCGGTCAGTTCCATTCCGCGGTCCCCGCCCCCTGGAAGGCGTTGGTTTGGTCCGAATGCCGACGAACCGCCCAGGCTGATCTGGAACGACTTACGGTCGAGCGCGACGCCCTGACGATCGAGCGGAGTGTGACCCGGCGAAGACTTTTGGAACTGGACCGCCGGATCACCAAGCAGAACAATGACCTTGAAGAACGGCAGTTCCAAGCGAAAGAACTACAGTCCCAGGTGAGAGAATTGCGGTCGCAAGTAGCATCGGCGGCGGGATGTCGGCGGGAGGGCGAATGCGAGTTGATGAGACATCAATTACAGTCTATTCTGTCTTCAACCAATTGGCGTTTGATGGCCCCCTTTCGTATGGTCATGGACCGTATTCCCAAAAGGGCGAGGTTCGCCATCCGCTGGACGGCTCGTATCGCCTATTGGGTCGTCACGCCAAATTTGTGGCTCAAGCGGTATCGATATTTTAAGGAGCGGAACCTGTCGGAGAGTCTGACTCAGAATCGGTATGATTGAACTGAAGTGGCTCCCGTGGTACAGCCCCCTATGCACAGGAGAAACGTGACGTGATCTTGCTAACCGGGGGGTGTGGTTTCATTGGCTCCCACACCCATGTCGCGCTCGCCGTGGCGGGGCTCAAGAGTGTCATCCTTGACAATCTGAGCAACAGTTTGCCGGCCGTGCTCGACCGGCTGGCCGTGATCACCGGCCAACGTCCGGTGTTCGTCGAGGGCGACGTGCGGGATGGCGCGCTGCTGCGTCAGGTGCTCCGCGACCATGGGATCGACACCGTGATCCACTTCGCCGGACTGAAGGCGGTCGGCGAGTCGGTGGTCGAGCCGCTTGCCTACTACGACAACAACGTCACCGGAACCCTAACGCTTTTGGATGCCATGCGGGCGTGTGGAGTGGGAAGGCTGGTCTTCTCGTCCTCCGCCACCGTTTATGGCGATCCGGCTTCGGTCCCGGTACGCGAGGAGGCTCCCCGCGCCGCGACCAATCCTTATGGGCGATCAAAGCTCATGATCGAGGAAATTCTCGAGGATGTGTATCGTGCGGATGGAATCTGGCGGATGGCCCGGTTGCGGTACTTCAATCCGGTTGGCGCGCACGAAAGCGGGCTGATCGGCGAAGACCCGCAGGGTGTTCCCAACAATCTCCTCCCGTTTCTCGCCCAGGTGGGAATCGGGCAGCGGGCTTGTCTCAACGTGTTCGGCGCCGATTATCCGACTCCCGACGGCACCGGCGTCCGCGATTACATCCACGTGATGGACTTGGCCGAGGGCCATGTCGCGGCACTGACCGGTCTTAAGCGGGCGGACGCGCCATTGACCCTCAACATCGGCACCGGGCGCGGTTATTCGGTGCTGGAGATGATCCGGGCGTTCGAGGCCGCGAGCGGCCGGCGAGTGCCTTATCAGGTGGTCGGCCGGCGCCCCGGCGATGTCGCCCAGTGCTGGGCCGATCCGGCAGAGGCCTGGCGGTCGCTTGGCTGGCGGGCGCGGCGCGGCCTGGATCAGATGTGCGCCGACGCTTGGCGTTGGCAGCTGGCGAACCCGACCGGATACCGATAGCGTTGCGGCCATGGTCAACAACACCCCGAAGAGGGTACCAAAGTCATGACTCTCAACCAGTCAGCCGTCATGGGGGCTTTATGAAGGGCATCATCCTGGCCGGAGGTTCCGGCACTCGGCTCTATCCGCTCACCTACGCCATCACCAAGCAGCTACTGCCGATTTACGACAAGCCGATGATCTATTATCCGCTGTCGACCCTGATGCTGGCCGGCATCCGCGAGATTCTGGTGATCACCACGCCCGAGGACCAGGCCCGTTACCAAGCGGTCCTGGGAACTGGCGAGCAGTGGGGCCTCTCGCTTTCCTATGCCGCTCAGCCGCGCCCCGAAGGTTTGGCCCAGGCGTTCCTGATCGGCCGCGACTTCATCGGCGGCGACGGTTGCGCCCTGGTGTTGGGCGATAACATCTTCTATGGTCATGGCTTCACCAATCTGCTGCTTGAAGCCGCCGGCTCCCGCCGG
>Ga0265316_10000509_pt1 | contig 43863 bp, 35 predicted proteins | sample 4522metaG_FD_202092 | JGI IMG/M metagenome (GOLD analysis project Ga0265316, IMG submission 202092) | Rhizosphere microbial communities from Carex aquatilis grown in University of Washington, Seatle, WA, United States - 4-5-22 metaG | ecosystem: Host-associated > Plants > Roots > Rhizosphere >... | reverse complement strand
CTGCCCGGATCCCTGCGCCGAGACTGGCGGTGTCGAAGCAGAAGGCGCCTGAGCCCCCGGCGCCGCTTGCGCCGAAGACATGAGCAGATAAGCCACGCAACCCGCTGCCAGAGAACTTGTCAAACGCATGCCTATCATGTCGAACTCCTTCATGAATTCTGTGCGGCCCCGCGGCCGTGTCGACGGCCAAGACAGCGCGAGCATACCAGTCTTCCTGGGCGGGTGTCACGCAGTTGCTCGCACCGATGTTGCACGCCCGATTTGGGGTCAATGCCCGGCCCCCCCGCGAGGGTGGTGTGAGCGCTGTCATTGTAGAAACCAGTCGAGTTGCCACGCTGGATGAGGTACGCCTGGGTTCTGGCTGTCGGATCGATGACGGGAACGTTGTTGGCCGTGGCAACCGCTCTGATGGTTTCGGGCATATTGACCCCGACACTGTTGATGAAAGCCCATTCTCAGAGCTGACCAGATCCCCGTAATAGGGTAGAAGACCTCCCTTCAGGGTAGAATCGGGCTTGCGCAGGCAGACATGGAACGTTCGCATCCAACTGGGAATCTCGCAACGGGCTTGCGCTCGGGACACACTCCTTTGTCCGTGGCGGTGCCAGACGAGGCGAAGTATCTCGATCCGGCTGCGGATTTTCTGCAGAATCTCGAAATAGAAGAGCTGGTTTCTTCCGACGATTCCCGCCATCTCGAGAGCGACTGCATTCGCGAGGAGCGCTGGGACGACCTGGCGGCGCTTCTGTTGCAACGATCGGAAGAGGTGCTGGACGCGGCTGAGCGCAGCCGCTGCCTCATGCGGGCGGCCCAGGTGTACGAGACCAATCTGGGGGATACCGACAGCGCCTTCGTGGTCATGCTGGTCGCCTTTCAAGAGAACCCTGCGACCCTTGACCTGGCCACCGACCTGGCTCGCATGGCCACGGTTCACAATCGCTGGCAGGACCTGCTGGCGGAATGCGAAAAGCGATTGCCCGAGATCACGCCTGCCGCCAAGCGCGCAGACATGCTGGTGGCCATGGCGGGTTGGTACCAGAAGGACCTCGGGGACGCGATTGCGGCCGAAAAGGCGCTGGAGTCGGCCCTGGCGGCCAATCCCACCAACGCGGAGGCCTTGCGCGCCCTGGTTGAACTTCATAGTCAGCGGGGTAACTGGCTGCGCGCGGCTGCCTACCTGACCTGTGCCTCGGGCAATGCTGCAAACCCGGCCGACGGGATCGAGCTGGCTTTGGAGGCGGCCGAGATCTATCGCGAGCGTCTGCACGATCTGGACTCCGCCATCGAGCAATACACGCGGGTCCTCGAACGATCGCCCGGCCATCCCAAGGCCACGGGCGCTCTGGCGGAACTGGCCTGGGTTCGCAAGGACTGGCCGGTCGCCCTGCCCCTTCTCGAAAACATGGCGGGATCGGCCAAGCACGCCTTGGATGAATCCGCCCGGATTTGGCAGAAGGTCGCCTGGTCGGCGCAGATGTTGGGCGACATGGAACGAGCCCGCGCGGGTTACCGCCGTTCGTTCGCCGCGCAGCCGACCTACAAGCCGACCTTGACAGCATGGTCGCAGCTCGCCCTTTCCCAAGGTTGGTGGCAGGACGTATGCCTGACCGTGCCGCGTCTGCTGTCGCAGACCAGCGATCGCTTGGCCGCGGGTGACCGTGCGGACCAGTTGGTTCGCCTGGGCCAGGCTCATCTCGCCCTTCACGATGCCGAGCCCGCTGCCGACTCCTTCATGAAGGCGCTGGAATTGGCGCCGGACCTAGTGGCCGCCCGGGTGGGACTGGCCGAGGCGAACTCCAAGATTGACGGTCGCGGTCCTGAAAATGCGGCGACTCTCATTGAACAGACGCGGCGCTTGCTGGAAGGAAACCCATCTCCTGATGAGCGCTTCGAGTATCTCTGCCGCATTGGTCGTCTGCAGCGTGAAGAACTGAATGACCAGGTTGCCGCCCTTCAAACCTTCCTGCAGGCCTTTGAAGTACGGCCCGACGATGCCGACGTTCTGCACGAGCTGGTGGAAATTCACACCCTCAATGGCCACTGGTCGCGCGTGGTCGAGGTACTTGAACGGCTGGTGCGTTTGTCCGCTGGCGAGGACAGGGCACGCTACCTGGTGGCAACGGCCAACATCCTCAATTACGAGCTGGAAGCACCGATCGAAGCTGTCGATCTGTACAGTCAGGCGCTGGATCTCAATCCCAATGACCAGCGCACCTTCGGGCGCATCCAGCGCGTTCTGACCACGCGGCAGGACTGGCGCGCCCTGGCCCGGGCCTATCGCCACATGATTCGACGATTGGGGACCAATCCGCCGCCCGACAAGCGACCTTGGCTGCTTGGCCTGTGGCGCAGCCTGGCCGACCTGTGCGGACGGAACCTGCGCGACTTGCCGGCCGCGGCTGCTGCCTATGAGGTGTGCGTGTCGCTGGCTCCGAACGATAGCCAGCACCGCGAGGCTTTGGCCAGGGCCTACGAGGCCCAGGGACCTGCCACCTTCGGACCGGCGGTGAAGACGCGCGAACATCTGCTGACCGTTTCCACCACTGCCGACGACGCCGCCAAGCATATCCGGGCGTTGGCCAACCTGTACCGCGGGCAGCGCAGGTTTGATTCTGTCTTTTGCGCCTGCGGCGGCCTCAGCGTCCTCATGAAGGCCGATGTCCGCGAGCGCGCGTACTACGAGAACAACGCTTTGCCCAGCGTTCCCATGGCGACCAGCATGTTGACGGAGGCCCAGTGGCAAGGCTCCATCTCGTCCGCGCGTGAGGATCGTCGCATCTCGCAATTGCTGGCTGCCGTCAGCGCAGGCGTCCTGATGTCACGTGTGCGCGATGCGGCTGCGTACGGCCTCACTCCCAGCGATCGCCGCGACGCCACCGACCAGAAATCCCTGCTCGGGCGCATCCTGGTCTACATCAGTCGCTTCATTGGCGTGCCCCTGCCCGCCGTGTACGCGCCGCCCGGCGCCCCGGGCGACATCGATCTGGTCATCCTGCAGGAGGGGGCCCAGCCCGTGCTGGCCTTCGTGCTCGGGCGCGACCTGACGATCGGCCGCAGCGACCGCGAGCTGGCCTTTTTCCTGAGCAAACGGCTGGTGGGCCTGCGCGCCGACCGGTGCCTGCTCTGGCCGCGCCTGGTCTCCACCAAGAGCGAACTGCGCGCCATCTTGGGCGCCACCATTCAATTGGCCCGACGGGGCTACCAACTGCCAGACACCGATCCCAAGGCGGTTCGCCAGTATCTGACCTACCTGCAACGGGTTCTGCCGCCCGCCCAGATGGCGCCCATTGCAGCCGCGGTCGAGTCATTGCTGGCAGGCCCCAGCCTCCCCGATCTGGACGCCTGGATCGCGGCGGTGAACGAAACCGCCAATCGGGCGGGCTTGCTCGCCTGTGGTGACGTGATGGCGGCGGCGCGGGAACTCGTCAAGGAAGCGCGCGCGCACCGCTCGCGTCCCGAAGACGCCATTCTGTCTCTGGTCCGCTGGGGAGTTTCCTCGGACTACTTCGATCTGCGCGCCCAGTTGGGCCTGGCCCTGGTTTCGGAAGAGGACAAGACCCCGCTCGTCACGCGCACCTACCCGGCGTCGTAGTTTCCGTTTCCCTTACCAGCCGGGTTCAGCCAGCAGGTTGCAATTCTTGCAGATATCCGGTGGATCGCATCCGGGCCGCAGTAGCTGCTCGCGCATGGTCACCAACGTCGGATGATTGAAGAGGGCTTCGGGATCGCTTTCAAACAGATTGCTGTTGGGTCCCTGCAGTGTCATGTCCGTGCCGCAACAGATCGTCATGTTGCCGACAACGTCGCTGTTGATCCGTTGCCACAACTGCGGACAGAGTTTCTCGAAACCTCCCCGCCGGATGGCGGTCGGCCACAGGCAGAAGCCAGGAAGGGTCTCTTCCATACGCCTGCGCAATTCCACGTAGGCGGGCAAGGCGTCGTCGATGACCTCCTCAGGTTTTGGATTCACGCCGACTGGACGGTAGAGCCAAAAACGCAGACTGCGGCATCCTGCCGCGCGGGCGAAGCGAGCGGTTTCGAGAATCGCCTCCTGGTTGTGCTCCACTTGACTGCGCACGAGCACGATACTCGCGTGTGTGGGGAAGATCTGATTGATCTTCGCCAGGTCGCGATCCATCACCGCCCGGTTCGTATCATAGAGAGAGACATTGATCCGCGCGATTCCGGCGCTCTTCATTCCGGGCAGGCGCTCGGCCAGCAGCATGCCGTTGGTCGAAACATTGACGATGTTCCCGCGCTTCACCAGATAGGCGACGATGGCTTCAAAGTCGTCGACCATCAGCGGCTCGCCCCCCTGCAAGTCGACCAACAGACAGTTGGCAAACAACGGGTTGGCGAAAATCCGCTTCACCTTCTCAAGCGTCGCCTCACCTTCGCGCCACTCGGTTCCCTTCCTCTGCATGAAATTCCCCGCCAGGCAGAATCCACACTCAAGATTGCAGCGCTTGGTCAGGATGATATGCGCGATCTGCGGCGTGTACCGGCGAATCGGCGTTGTCGCCGATTTCTGCAGAGACCGATACTTGAGATAGTTCCAAACCTTGGGTGCCGCCTGTACCGGATGCACCCGCCGGCTCATCTCGTAGTAGTAGGACAGCTTCGACCTCATCCTGCTGCCTCAACTTGGGAAGCGGTCTTCCTTGCCCGTAGAAACGGGAACAGAAAACAAGCGAGGAAAACCAGCAGCGCACCCATCGAAATCCAGAATCCGACAACCACGGTTGGTGCCTTGAATCGAAACTTGACCTGGTGGTCACCCGCCGGGACCACGACGGCTCGCTGTGTGATATTCGCCCGGTAGATTGTAGTTTCGCGCCCGTCAACCTCGGCACTCCAGCCCGGATAGTAGGAATCGGAAAAGACCAGGATCGCCTGCTGCGCGGTCTCGACCTTCATCTCGGCCTGATTGGTCGTGTAGCTGAGAATCTCCACGTTTCCACCGCTGCCTTCGCTCGGCTGATAGTTGGGCGGCACAGCTTCAAGCATGACCGACCGGCCGGGATCAAACGCGTCCGAAAAGATCATATTGAGGGCCGGCTTACCATCCGCGACTGGGACGACGCCCCGGACCAGATAAGCTCGCGGCAGGAAATCGTCGTTTTGATAAAGGTAGGCGCCACCATACAAGCCCAATGGCTTCAGATTCGCGGACGAAGCGAACGGCCAGAACGATGTGAGGTACTTGACGTTGTACATCCGCATCAGTTTCCAGAACGCTGGCAGGGGGAAGAAGGTATCGTTCCGGATCTCAGCCGTATGCGTGATGACGCCAGCGCGGTTCTGATCGCCCCAGACATCGACTATGTACCTCGGCAGCAGGTTGGCATAGCCATCGGGCGACGACAGGCCATGAAGGACATTGGTGCTCGCCTGGATGAATTCGCGCTGCTCGACAAACGGCTGGAGATCGCCTTCCCAGCCACCCGCCTGGTCCACTATTCTTCTGTGAGCGTGGCGTCCGCCCAGGCAGTACATTCGAAATATCGACGGATCGCGTTTCAGGATCTCGACCGTGGCAGGCGGCTTCGTCCATTTCCCGGCATCAATAGTCGGGTTCTGACGAAGTTGGAAATGGAGCAAGTCACAAATCGTGACAGCCAGAACAGTCGCCTGAATCAGGACAGAACGGCGCACACGGCCGGCCGCTAACTGGGCGAACTTCGTCAACGACAGACAGGCAAGGGCGGCAAGGGATAGATCCGTGACAAGAAGAAGCCTGGTCGGAAAACGAAAAAATCGCATACCGGGAACGTTGTCGAAGACGAACCTGTACACCGGCGTTGCCGGGCCCAATACAACAAGGTAGGAGACAAGTGCCGTGATCGCGAAGAATCGCACGTGCCAGTTCTTCCGCCAGACAAGTGGGGCGCAGAGCGCAAGCAAGAACGTTAGAGCGCCGACATATCCGTAGTCCTCCCAGAAGACGCTCTTTGCAATGTACGAAAGGTTGCCGGGATCGCCATTGATGTAGGGGCGAAGGAAGGTCCAGAAGTCTTTCGGATTGTAGGCGTAGCTCGAAGCATATTCAAAAGTCACGCCGCCCGACCGCGCCGAGAGCGAGACCATCTCATAGGTGGGCACAAGCTGCACAGCAGCGAGCAGCGATCCCAGAACCAGCACTCCGGCGAACGACCAGGCCAGTCGACTCTTGAGGAGGCTGAGAACGCGCCGTCGGAGATTGGATTTCCCCGAGGCACCCTGCACTTCTCGTTGATTGTTGAGAAATCTGAATACAAAGTAGAAGACATAGAGAGCGCCTGCATAGTAGGCGATCTGCGTATTGGCCGAAAGTTGCTGCAGGCCAAACACGATTCCGAACCAAAGCAGGGACCGATGGTGGTTGCGTCTGATCGCCCGCTCAAGCAAAGCCAGCCCCACCGGCAGCCAGGACGCAGCGCTGGCCATGCTGAGATGCTTCAAGTGTGAAATGAGGTAGCCACTGAAACAAAAGGCGATGCCCCCAGCAATGGCCGCCAGGTTGCGCGCCCCGATCTCGCGGGCAAGGAGGTACATACCGACGCCAGCCGTGACGACAATGAGAAGAATTGTGAGATTGAGAGCCACGTACGGCGGGAGCAGGCCGAAGAGAATCAGGTTGAAGGGGTAGCAAACGCCGGACTCGGCCCGGGCCAAAAGCGGGAATCCGCCGTAGATCTCACGCGCCCAGAGTGGCCAGTGGCCGGAGTGGAGGGCATCGCCCATCGAAAAGCGATAGGGGAAGTTCTCGTTCATCAGGTCGCTGGCGAAGAAATCGTCGGTGATGAAGAGGCCGGTCATCGACGTCAACTGCCAGAACGCGGCGAGAACGACCGCCGCGATGAATGCGACCGCGATCCAGGTCCGCCACTTCCCGCCCTGGTCGGTGTCGAGGATGGACCGGGATCTCATGGGCAAGCGCTTGGCGTGAAGTCAGCCGCGGCGCCCTCAGGCTTGGCGGAAGCCCGGCGATTTCTTGGCCGCTTCATGTGCGGCAAGCATACCCAGGCTCGGATGAGAAACTAAAGAAAAGCCTGGAATCTGCGAAGGGAAGTTGGCCGAAATCCGCGTGGTTACAGGAATCGGCCCTGGCTCGACCGAGCGCAAGATCGACCCGCGCGCACGTGCGATTCTGCACCACCGTGCGGAGCCGCCCACCCTGGACGCTTGCCCTGTCGCTGGCGCTTTGCGTTTCCAGGGAGTTCCCCTTTGTTTTTCGGGCAATTGAAGACTTGCAGCCCACGGCGTCGCGGCCATCGGAAACGGTGCGTTTCTTGCTTGTGACTCGCCGCCGTGCACGGAGATGCAAACACCAACGATGGCGAACGTGGCCCAAAACTGGGCGACGAATGGCGCGATTGGGATGGCCAGTCGACCACGCCTGACGCGTCGGCCCCAAAGCGTCTCTTCTTTGCCCTGATCGTGGGGTTCCTCGTTGTCACGGTGGCAGCGAGTCTCTTCTCCTGGTACCTGGTGGAACCGCGCCTAGCGCAGTGGCACGCGGACGCGCCAGCGGTGCTCCTCGTCACCTTGGCGGTCCTTCTCACGACCCTCGGCGTGGCGCTCGCGCTCGTGGCCCTCATGCTCCTGACGGGCTGGCCGCACAGCACACGCGCGTCGACGCTTGCCCGTGGGATCCTCGCCATTGTCGAACGCCGCGTGTTCTGGTTGGGGCGCGTTCTCTCGATCAACAAGGATCGTTTGGCCCACGCTTTCATTCGCACCAACAACGCCATCGTGCGCATGGCTCCCCAAGGAATCGCACCGCAGCGGGTGCTCATCCTTCTACCTCGATGCCTGCGCAAGGACCAAATCGACCAGGCCCGCGCCCTGGCAAGCGCTCGCAGCGTCGAGGTCGCGATTGTTGCCGGAGGCGAGCAGGCGCGCCAGCGCATCCGCGAAAAGCGGCCGAGCGTCGTCATCGGCGTGGCCTGCGAGCGCGACCTTCTGAGCGGCATCCGCGATGTTCGTCAGCGGCTCTCGGTTCTCGGCATCACCAACACGCGGCCCAACGGGCCCTGTCGCGACACGTTCATTGATTTGAAAGAACTTGAAGGCGCGCTCGATCTTTGTGTGCGTCCAGCCACTGCCTCCAACCTGATACAGTCCGGGACCTGACACGCCGGAAACCCAGCCTATGAAAGTAATGAAACCGAATCGAGACGTTGGCATCGTCGGCTATGGCGCTTACGTGCCACGCTATCGCCTGCCCGGAACCGAGATCAGCCGCATGTGGGAGGGCGCGCAGGGATGCACGCTGCCCATCAAGGAGAAATCCGTCCCTGGTCTCGATGAGGACGTGGCGACCATGTCGGTCGAGGCCGCGCGCAACGCACTCAAGCGCGGCGCGATCGATCCTGCGTTCATTCGCGCAGTCTGGGTCGGCAGCGAAAGTCACCCCTACGCCGTGAAGCCGACCAGCACGATCGTCGCGGAGGCCATCGGCGCCGTGCCGCACACCCTGGCTGCCGACTGGCAGTTCGCCTGCAAGGCGGGCACGGAAGCTCTGCAGGCCAGCATGGGTTTCGTGGGCTCGGGCATGGCGGACTACGCGCTGGCGATCGGCATGGACACAGCACAAGGCCGACCGCGGGACGCCCTCGAATACACCGCCGGCGCAGGCGGCGCGGCGTTCCTGGTCGGGCCGGCGGCAGAATCGGTGGCGGTGCTTGAGGCATCGACCTCGTATGTGACCGACACCTCGGATTTCTGGCGGCGCCAGCACGAGCACTATCCGGCCCACGCGGGTCGCTTCACGGGCGAGCCCGGCTACTTTCGCCACGTGCTCGCCGCCGCGTCGGAGATCATGGAGGCGCTCGGCCGCAAACCCTCCGACTACGCGCATGTCACCTTCCATCAGCCCAACACCAAGTTCCCGACCAAGGCAGGCCGCGAGCTGGGCTTCAAGAAGGAGCAGCTCACGGCGGGGTTGCTGGTCAACACCATCGGCAACACCTACGCCGGCGCCGCGATGATTGGCCTGACCGGAATCTTGGACGTGGCCAAACCAGGCGAGCGCGTCCTCATGGTTTCGTTTGGCAGCGGCGCGGGCAGCGACGCCTTCGATCTGCGCGTGACCGACGCCATCACCACGCGCCGGACCTGTGCGCTGAGCACGCGCGACTATGTTTCCCGTCGCCACGAGCTCAACTACGCCACCTACGCGCGCCATCGAAACAAGATTCGCATGGACTAGCTCGGCCTCCCCCACGACACCTAACAAACACGGCAAGAAGCACGATTCGAGACTGATATGCGAGATGTATCCATAATTGGAATAGGTCAAACCCCAGTTGGCGAGCACTGGGACAAGTCCCTCAAGGATCTGGCTGCAGAGGCGATCTTGGCCGCTATCAAGGACGCCCAGGTGGAACGCGTCGATGCGCTCTACGTTGGCAACATGTGTTCGGGCACGCTCAATGGACAGGAGCACCTGGGCGCCCTCATCAGCGACTGGGTGGGACTGCGCGGGGTCGAAGCCGTCAAGGTCGAAGCGGCCTGCGGATCGGGTGCGGCGGCGCTGCGCCTGGGCTACGTCGCGGTGGCGGGCGAGCTGGCGGATTTCGTAATCGTCGCGGGCGTGGAGAAGATGACGGATCGCCCAAGCGATCAGGTGACGGCCGCACTGGCGATGGCGTCTGACGCCGACTTCGAGGCGCAAAACGGACTGTCGTTCGTGGCGCTCAATGCGATGCTCATGCGGCGCTACATGCACGAGTACGGCGTGCGCCACGCGGATTTTGCGCCCTTTTCGGTCAACGCGCACAAAAACGCGGTGAACAATCCGAATGCCCTGTTCCCCCACGCCGTCACCCATCAGGATTTCTCCGCGGCCAAAATGATCGCGGATCCGGTGAACCTGCTCGACAGCTCGCCGGTGTGCGATGGCGCCGCGGCGGTGGTTCTGTGCCCCACTTCCCTCGCCCGCTCGTTCAACGCCCGGCCGGTGCGCATTCGCGCCTCGGCGGGTGCGACCGACACCATCGCCCTGCACGACCGGCGCGATCTGCTCGGCCTTGAAGGCGCGGCTCTGAGCGCGTCCAAGGCGTACAGCCAAGCCAAGGTGACGCCGAAAGATATCGACCTTCTTGAGCTGCACGACGCTTTCACCATCATGTCGGTGCTCTCACTTGAAGCGTGCGGCTTCGCAGAGCGCGGCCGCGGCGTGCGTCTGGGCGCCCAGGGCGACATCGCGATCGGCGGACAGATCCCGATCACGACCATGGGCGGGCTCAAGGCGCGCGGCCATCCCGTGGGCGCCACCGGTGTCTACCAAATCGTCGAGGTCGTGCAGCAATTGCGCGGTCAGGCCGGCGCGAACCAGGTGCGCGACGCACGCCTGGGCATGGCGCAAAACATCGGTGGTAGCGGCGCCACCGTCATAACCACCATTTTGGAGGCTGTGGAGTAGGCGCGCGACGACGCTACGTCTCTTGACAGCCACGGACGCGAGGAGCAAAGAAGCCCTATGGAGATTGCCAGGCATTGGAGATTGCAGAGAAGTCGCTACGCGCTTATTGGCGAGGTTTGCAACCACTGTGGCGAGAAGATCTTCCCGGCACGCGACGTGTGCCCGCAGTGCAATGCCCCCGCCAAGACTCCCTTCACATTCAGCGGCAAGGGTGAGGTTTACTCGTACTCGACGGTGCATCATCCACCGGAGGGTTTCGAGCACTACGCCCCGTATGTGGTCGCCTTGGTCAGATTGGCCGAAGGACCTCTGGTGGCCGCGCAGTTGACCGATGTGGAAGGCGAGAAGATCGAGATCGGGATGCCGGTTGAGATGGTGACGCGCAAGCTGCGCGACGACGGCAGCAAGGGCACCATCGTCTACGGATACAAATTCCGGCCCGCGATCATCGGTGCGGCGTCAGTGGACGCCAAGACCGCTTCGATCTGATGCGCGCCTGGCTGCTCGACGACTTGACCGGCATCGGCGGCTTGCGCTGGGCGGAATTACCCGACCCGGTTCCGCAGGCGGGCGAGGTGATCCTGCGCGTTCACTACGCCAGTTTGAATCCCGCTGACCGCTACCTGGCTGAGCGGCAGTATCCCGCCAACCCACCCTTGCCTCATATCCTCGGCCGTGACGGCATGGGAGCCGTCGAGCGGCTTGGTCCGGGCGTGACGCTGTTGCGGCCAGGGGACCGACGGGTCCTTCTACGCGGCGAAGCAGGCGTGACCCGCCCAGGAACATTCGCGGAACGGGTGGCTGTGCCCGTCGACAGTCTGGTTGAAATCCCGGCAGGCTGGAGCGAGCCCGAGGCCGCCTGCGCGACGCTCGTGTACTTGACGGCCTATCAGGCGCTGACGATGTGGGGCGCGCTGCCGCCGGATTCGCTGGTGTTGGTCACCGGCGCGTCGGGTGGGGTGGGCGTCGCGGCCGTGCAACTCGCGCGGGCCATGGGGCACCAAGTGATCGCCCTGTCTCGCAGCGAGGGGAAAAGCCGCCGACTCCGCGAGCTTGGCGCCTGCGCGACCTTTGATCCGAAGAACTCGGATTGGCCACGATCGGCGAGGGCCGCCATCGCTCCGCGCCGCATCGACCTGGCGATTGACAACATCGGCGGCAAGCTGCTCCCCGAGGTGATCAATCTGCTTGGCGATCTGGGCAAGGTCAGCGCAGTCGGCCGCCTGGCTGGCCCGGTGCCGGAATTCAACACAGCGACCCTGTTTTTCCGTCGGATTCGTATCGGCGGCGTCGCGCTCGGGGCCTGGACCAACGCCGAGAGCCGGGCGGCGTGGGAACAAGTGCTGCGCCTCCTGGCGGCCACCAACTCCCGGCCGCTGGTGGATTCCGTTCTGCCGTTCGCCGACCTGCCCAAAGCATTTGAACGCCTGGCCCAAGGTCCAATGGGCAAAGTGGTCGTGCAAGTGGGCGCGTAACGGCGCCTGGACTGTGCTACGCCGTGGCGGTGGCTGCGGCCAGGCGGGCCAGGGCCCAGATGGGGAAGTAGCGGCGGTAGTTTTCGTAGTTGATGAGCGCGGTCTTGTTGAACACGCCGGACAGCGTCTGTCGGGGCCAGTCGCCGTTATCGAGCTGAGTGGCGACGAGGAATTGGGCCGCGCGCTGGCAGCGGGGATCGCGGGCTTCGCCTGCGGAAATGAGCGCCAGCAGCGCCCACGCGGTGTTGACGCTGTGACTGGCGCTCTGTACGTAGCGCCGTTCCTGGCAGCTCGTCCCGCCCTCGCCCCAGCCACCGTCGGGATTCTGATGCTGGAAAAGGAACTCGCACGCGCGCTTGATAGCCGTATCGCCGTCTTTGGCGCCGGCCGCGCGCAATCCGCGCACGCCGAACCAGGTGCCGTAGGTGAAGCACACGCCCCACGATCCTTCCCAACTTCCGTCAGCATGCTGGCTGGCACGCAAGAAACGCTCGCCGCGCCGGATCGCGGCCGCGACCTTGCGCTCCAATCCTTTGTCAGAATCTGCGGGCAAGCGGCGGCTCCACAGCGCCAGGCTGTGCAGAGACGCTGCCGTACACTCGGGATACGAGTGATCGACCATGATGTCGTCGAAAACGAGCGCCGGATTGATGGCGTCCAGCCAACGGCCGGCCCGCTGTTTTTCGTAGGTGGCCCAGCCGCCATCGCGGTTCTGCCAGCCGAGCATCAGCTTGACCGCATCGACCACGCGATCCGCAGGCAGCGCGGGCAGCCCCGCGTCCTGCATCATCATCGCGGCGGTCAGGCCTTCTGCGGTGCAGTCGGTGATTGGCCAGCCATGCGCGCGATCGGAAAAGGGCCAGCCGCCCTGGCAGGGATGGCGATAGTACCGTTTGTAGTCGGGCAGATCTTCGAGGACCTGATTGTTGACTACAAAGCCGTGCGCCCGCTCCAGCGTCTTGCGATGGGCCTCCCACGACGAGGTATCCAACATCGCCTGCGCTGCAAAGGCCGTGTCCCACAGCGCCGTCGAATTGTAGCCGTTCATCTTGGTGCCGTCGTGCCCATCCCACAGATACCCAGCCAGCGTAGCGAAACTGCGTGTCGTCGCCTCGCTTTGCGGGGACCGGAAGAAATGCACCAGGGTATTGAGCACGGCATTGACCGGCCCGATGCGAATGAACTGGGTCGCGCGATCCTCGAAGTCGATGTGGTCGAGAAGCCGAGCCAAGGCGCGCTTGCGTACCCCCAGCAAGTGAAAGCGTTCGGCAACACCAAGCAGGGCGTTGACGACCTTGAGCGCCCATGAAGTCGGCGCGTACACGTCGTCGGGAGCGATGGTGTCGCGGTGGTCGGCGAAAGGAATGCTGTCGTAGGGACGGTCGTACAATTCGCTGCGAAGCGCGTGGGTCAGATCGTCGGCCGGCATCCGCGCCCGCATGCCGTACAGGTACGCCATGGGCAAATACACTTGCCGGCAGTGGCACCAGAAGCGGCTCGGGTGAAACGGCAGGCTGGCAGGTAGAAGCCACAATTCCGGCAGGACCGGCTGTAATCCGTCGTACTCGTAGAGATTGAGCAGGGCGAGGGTGAACTTGCCCCAACTGGCGCACGCCAGCGCCGTGCCGTGGGCGAGGATGAAGGCCCGCGCCCGCGCCACGCGATCGTCATCGGCCGGCAGCCCGAGCAAGCGGAACGCCACGTAGGACAGCACCGTAGTGAACTGGCACCCGGAGCTTTCCGCGTGCAGGCCGAAACTGCCGTTGGCGTCTTGGGTCGCCGTCAGGTACGCGATCATGCGATCGCGGGTCTTGGGCTCGATGGACCTTGCCCCGATGTGGCGGGCCGCCACGTACATCGGCAGCAGGAACATCGGCCCGCCATAATCGCCGCGCCACGCCCCGTCGGCCTCTTGTTGCGAGGCAAGGAAATCGAGACCGCGCGCAACCGCGCGTGCAGAGTCAGTCGGTGCGGCGGTCTCGCTGCTGCCTATCACGCGGGAGCCCGGAAGAGTCGCCGCACCATATCCGCCGTGGTCTTGGTGTACGGCTCCCACAGGGCGCCACCCTCGATATCACCCAGCAGGTCCTTGTACATCGGCTCCAGCTTCGTGCGCCAAGCCGGATCAATGGTGACTGAGCGCGCAGCCCACTCGTGGCAATAGCGGCACTTCTCACAATCAGTGGACTGGCAGTTCTTCTCAGTGAAGCGCTCCATGAACCCGTCGAGCTTGCGATTGTCGATCATGACGGGATTCGCGCCTTCCCGAGGATAGAGCATGCTGGCGGCGTGCCCGAAGTCGACGATCTTGCTAAAACGCAGCAAATTGACCTGAAACGGCTTGATGAAGTACTTGAACATGCGCTTCCACGAATAGGAGTCCTTGCCCACGGCGCCCATCTTGTCCTTCGGGTAGGCGTAGTTCTGCACCAGATCAAGTAGGTTGCCGTCATAGCGGCGCTCTGAGTAGGCCTTGACCCGCTCAAGCAGAATCTGGGTTGGGGTGTTGCGCTCGACGATCTTGAAGGTCTCGTAGCCGAGTTTTTCGTAGTAGTGCAGGTCCTCGGGGCGAATCCAGTTGGCGCGGATGTAGTTCACCGGCTCGCGCAAGCGAATGTCGTTACAGAGGACCGAGCAGTAATCGAGGGGGAAGCCGCGGCTCTTCGATTGTGACGCCGACGACAGGGCCACGGCGTGGTTGCCAGCGATGGCGCAGTCCTGGCGACACCAGTTGTTGACGATGAGCTGCAGGTCAACCCCTTGCGCCGCTTCCTTCATCCCAATCAGGGTCTGGAACTCGCGGTGCACGCCCACCTCTGAGACCACGATGACGTCGGCACCGTTGTCCACCCAGAAGCGCACCTTGCGCGGCGTATCGGTGAAACGGTGCGAGCTGACCCGCACGCTGATGCGCGGATGGCGCTTCTTGATCAGGCGCAGGAAATAGACGTTGGCCACCGTGATCGAATCGATGCCCGAGCCATCCAGCCAGTCGAGCATCGCGTCCATCTTGCGCTGCCCGACGCGCGTGAATTCGGTATTGCCCATGGCGGACGCGTTGAGCAGATAGTTGAACTGGATGCCGTTGGCATGCGCCGTTTTCACAGTGCGTTCGAGCACGGCGCGATTCACTTGGGGCAAGTAGAAGGCTGGGCGCCCGCCACCGAAGTAGTCGGTGGTGAGCTTCCCGTAGACTTCGTACACCGGATACCCGGCCAGGCCCTTCAAGAGCGCTTCATCGAAGTTGCAGGCGACGGAGAGCTTCATCGTTCTTGGCACCTTTCGTGTCGTGGCAAAACAGGCGACGGGTTGCAAAAGATAAACCATCTTCTGCTGTCGCGCTCTTCTTAGTAGTTCCGGCGCTTTGGGTCCGTGGGCGATCGCGTTGACCAGCTGCCGCCGCGTGCATAACCACCCGCGCGTGCGAAATCGCACGCACTGCGTGAGCAACCCACCGGCGCTGCGCGCGGCTTCGCGTCGCGGCTATCCTCGACGGCGACGAATTCTGCGTGAGCTCGGCTATTTGTGCGACCGCAAAGATGGTTTTCGGCGGGGCTTGGCGTCAATTGCGCCGGCCGCGCATAATTTGCACAAAGAAATCCAGCAGTTATCGCACAATTGCGCCGGCCATTTGCCTTTGAAATGGCAACAATTGAGATGGCCGTACCCCTTGGCACTTCGGAGGTCATCAATGTCGATTTCCCCCGCCTTTCGAATGCTGTTGTCTGCCATTCCGGTGCTTGCTGTCACGGGTTGCCCGTCGACGGATCGCGTATCTGACTTTTCTGGTCAATCGGGTACCACCAGCCCGGCTGGCTCAAAAAGCCTTCATCCGGGCACGCCGGCAGATGCCGGGATCGCCCCGCTGAACGCAGCCGATGCGGCCCCGGTCACGCCACCGACCAAGACGGACGCGGCCCGGGTCACTCCGCCGGCCAAGGCGGATGCGGCGGCGGAGGCCAGGGTCATTCCTTCCGCGGATGCAGGCGTTCAGCCGACGCCTCCACCCACGCCTCCGCCAGCGACTATCGACTGCACACCTGGCAGCGCCAGGACATTTGACGTGGGCGCTGGCCACACCTACGCCAAGATCGGCGACGTTCCCTGGTACGACTTGGGTCCCGGCGACACCGTTCGCGTGTTCTGGCGTGCCGACCCCTACCGCGAGAAGATCCTCATTTCCAACCGTGGCACCGCCGGCCAGCCGATCCGGCTCTGTGGTGTGGCCGGCCCCAACGGTGAATTGCCTGTGTTAAGCGGCCAAGACGCTACCAGCGGCGCGAACCTTCACTTCATCAACTACCCGCCCATCCAAGACGAAGCCCTCATCCTCATCAATCGCGATTCCAGCGATTCCTACACTTCGCGGCCCGGCTACATTGTCATCGAGGGTCTGGCGCTACGAAGTGCGTACGTCGACTACAAGTACACGGCCACTGACGGCTCCGTCCGCGCCTACATGAACGGATCTTCCTCCATTGCTATTCTGGGGGCGGACAACGTCACCATCCGCAATTGCGAGCTGTCCGACTCGGGCATGGGCCTATTCACTCTGTCGAAGTCAGAAAGCGAGGCGACCCTGGTGCGCGACATCCTGGTCGAAGGCTGTCACATCTTCGGCAACGGCGTTGTGAACGAGTGGCTGGAGCACAACGTGTACATGCAGGCCCTGGGCATGACCGTGCAGTACAACCGCTTCGGCCGCCTGCGCGACGGCTCCCCGGGTGCGAACCTGAAGGATCGCTCCGCCGGAACCGTGATCCGCTACAACTACATTGAAGGAACCGTGAGACTGCTGGATCTGGTCGACGCCCAGGAAGACGCGGCCGATGCGCAGGCGGATCCGCGCTACCGACAGACCTTCGTCTATGGAAACGTACTTATCAGTGGCCCCAACGACGCCAGCGCCCTCATTCACTACGGCGGCGACACGACCGGCTTCGAGCAGAACTTCCGCAAGGGCACTTTGTATTTCTACAACAACACAGTCATTGAGTCGGCCAACAGCAGCGACCAATGGAACACCATCCTGGTCAACGCCGACACCAATGACGAACACGTGGACATGCGCAACAACGTCATCTGGAGCAAGGGCACCACGACCTTTCACTTGCTCGGATTGGCCGGCCAGGCCGTGGTGGGTCCCAACTGGATCTCCACTGGCTATGTGCCAGCGCTCGATGGCTCGAAGGCAACCGTAACGGTGGGGGCGGGCGTGATCACGGGCAGTGACCCCATGCTTGACCCGACCACCTTCCGTCCGCTGGCTGGCTCACCCGTGATCGACAAGGCAGTCGCCCTGGCTGCTCCGGCCGCGGCGAGCTACTCCTGCAGCTACGAGTACTCGGCGACGTCGATCGGCGTACGGCGTGACACCCACGGGGCCGCACCCGATCTAGGGGCCTTCGAGGCCGCGCCGTAGCGATCCGCTCAGGCCTGCCGCGGCGCCGCGCCTCGGGCCTTGCAATTACGCTGCGCGCAGTCCAGCCTTGCGCCATGACTTGTGTGTCGTTGGCGAGACAGGTTGCTCTTTCGGCGGCGGTTCTTTTCGCCGGGTGCGCCCTGTCCGCAAACGCGGCCTTCGCAGATACCGGGTGTCCGGCGGGCCAGGGGCGGACCTACGAGGTTGGGCCGCCGCCTCGCCTACAGCGCCTGGCTGATGTTCCGTGGGGCACCCTCGGCCCCGGCGATCGCGTCCTCGTTTACTGGCGGCCCGAGCCCTATCGCGAACAGATTCTCGTTTCGGCCGTGGGGACCGCGGCGCAGCCGGTGCGCATCTGCGGCGTTCCCGGACCGCAGGGCCAGCTTCCGATAATCACCGGCCAGGATGCCCGCAGCATACGGGCGCTTGGCTTCCCCTACCCGCCCACCCAGGAGCGCGGCGTCCTCGTCGTCACCTTGCGCGAGGGTCAACTGTGGGGCACCAAGCCTCGGTACATTGTGCTCGATGGACTTGACCTGCGGGGTGCCCACCCGGGGAACTTCTTCACCGACCAAACGGGAAAGCGCCGCCGCTTTTCCACCAGCGCTGCCGCTTTGTTCGTCGAGCGGGGCGAGCACATTGTCATCCGTGGCTGCGCCCTGGCCGACTCAGCCAATGGGCTTTTCGTAGCCTCGGGCGATTCGGAAGAAGTGATATCGCGTGACATTCTGGTCGAGGCGAACCACATCTACGGCAACGGTGTTGCCAATTCATTCTATCAGCACAATGCCTATACGGAGGCAGTGGGGATTGTGTATCAACAAAACCGTTTTGGGCAATTGCGTTTCGGCGCCGGCGGCAACGCCCTCAAGGATCGCTCGGCCGGCACCGTCATCCGGTACAACTGGATTGACGGGGGCGCGCATCTGCTTGATCTGGTAGAGCCCGAGGACAGCAGGAAGATCACCGGGGTGGACCCTCGTTTTCGGCGCACCTACGTCTACGGCAATGTGCTGATGAATGGGCCGCTCGATGGATTCTCCGTTGTCCATTACGGCGGTGACAACGGCAACGCGACGCTGTACCGAAAAGGAACGCTGTTCTTCTTCAACAATACCGTCATTATTCGCGGAGACGAAAAGACGCGCTGGGGGACCGCCATCTTTCGATTGGAAACCAGCGACGAGACGGCCGATGTGCGCAACAACATCGTGTTTCGCCAGGGCAGCACCCACCTGCTTCTCGTGGACGGGCCGGGACGGCTGCGCCTGGGCACAAACTGGGTGAGCGATGGTTTTGCGCAGCGCTTGCGGCCCGAGCCGGGCATGGTTCCCGTCACGGGGCTTGAGCGCCTGGTCGTGGGCCGCGACAGCCCGTTTGTCGATGGGGACCGCGGCGATCTGCGCGTCCGGCCTGGATCTGATGCCGCCCGCCCAGGCGATGCGCTTGCCCCCGATGTCGCCGCAGAATTCCTGCCCGGCCAGGTGTACGTGCCTCACCAGAAGGTCAGGGCCATCGCGGCGGGAAAGGGCCGCACCACCCTCGGGGCGCTTGAGTAGCACCGCGACCGCTGGCTACTCCTGCATGGCCGGCGCGTCTTGCGACCCGCCCAGCGCAGCAAGGTTGCGCTGCGCCTGAGGATAGTCAGGCCGATACTGCAGCGCCAACCGGTAGTGTTCGCGGGCTTCGGCGATGCGGCCCAGGCGGCGCAGGATCGAGCCACAATTGTTGAGCGCTTCCGGATAGGCGGGCCGGAATTTCAATGCCGCTTCATAGGCGGCCACAGCCTGCAGCAACTCCCCGCTTTGCGCGTAGGCGTTTCCTAGATTGTAGTACGCTTGACCATCATCCGGCTTTTGGCTGACGACTTTTCGGTACTCGTCAATCGCGTCCGCCGTTTTCCCCGCCCGTGCCAGCGCCCTTGCATAGCTGTAGTGCGCTGGCACCGAATCCGGCTGCAGTCGCGCGGCGGCCGCGAAATGCGAAACCGCCATTTCGACCTGGCCGGTTTCCCAGAAGGCATGGCCAAGAGCATCGTGCGCCTCGCCGTCTTCGGAATCGACGGCCAACGCCGCGTTCAACGATCTGATGGCCTCGGCAAACTTTCCCTCGGCCAGAAGGGCGATCCCTAGGCCACGAAGCGCGCCCGCGTCGTGCGGCCGCAGTTTGAGAGCCTCTTCATAGAGTGGAATGGCGGCAGAAGCGCGCCCCATCTGCACCATCGCATCCCCCTTGCCCTTGAAGGCCTTGGCGTATGACGGGCTCGCGCGCAACGCCTGGTCGAAGTGCTCGATGGCCGCCGATACCTGGCCCATCTTGAGCAGAATGCAGGCCTTGTTGTAGTTCGCCACTGAAAGACCAGGTTTGAGCTGCAATGCCCTGTCGTAATTCTGCAGCGCTTCTGGCATTTTTCCCAGAGCGGCCAGTGCAAATCCAAGGTCATTGTGGGCGCGGGCGTTGTCGGGGCGTTTGCTAACCGTGTCGCTCGCTAGGCCGACCACGGTCTTGTAGACGTCATTGCGGCGCACGGTACCCCACCCGAGCAGGCCTGCGACCAGGGCGACGACCGCGGTCCCGGCGTGCTTAGGCATTCTGGAGGCCAAAGCAAAGACAGCCAGGCCGACCACGGCAAGCAACGGCAGATACATCCGATGCTCGGCCATGGTCTGGGTGGCCAGGGGAATGACGCTCGAACTCGGCGCGAGAATGCCGAAGAACCAGCATCCGGCAAACCCAAGCTTCGGCTGGCGAACTGTCGCGTATACCGTTGCCCCCAGCAGCACCAGCAGAACGGATGCCTGGGGCCACACGGTTGTGAAATTCTTGACGACGTGGGCGCCGTAGTCGAACACCAATGTCTGCGGCCACAGGGCCAAGAAGAGATAGCGAATGATGGCCTCGCACTGGGTCAAGGCATAAGCCCACCACGCCACGCCGAGCCCGAAGCCGACGGTGCCATTCCGTTGGTTGTTGGAAAGGACGAGCAGGCCCACCACGACCCACGTGGCCGCCAGGCCCAGATAGAGCGACCGCCGTTGCTTCAGCGACGCCCTGAAGGAACCCGAAACGAAGGCCCGATCGTAGAGCAGCACCATGATCGGCGCCGTGGCCATGACTTCCTTGCTGGCCATTCCCAATAGACAGGCCGCGATGGCACAGCCATACCAGAGCACCCTCCTGCTGGATCCGAACGAGCGGATGACACTGTAGAAGGTGACCAGATAGAAGAACCCCACAATCAGCTCGCCCCGCTGAATCACCGACGTCACGGACTCGGTCAGAAGCGGATGGACAGTCCAAAGCACCGTCGTCGCCAGGGCAAGCGGCCGCGCCTTTCCTGCGAACCGCGTGCGCAGCGACGGCAGTTGCAAAGTTCGCAGGACCACGCTGAAGAGCACCAGCGCCACCGAGATGTGCAGGAGCAGGTTGACGATGTGGTAGCCCGTGACCTTCAGTCCGCCGAGCGCGTAGTTGAGCGCCAGGGAAAGATTGACAAGCGGCCGTCCCGCCGCCCCGGCCGCGGTCAGCGACGGGTTCAAGGGCCTGGTGATGGGCCACAACTGGGTGATCGATGGGTTGTCGACGATTCCCGGAATGTCGTCGAAGACAAAGGGTCCCGAGAAGCTGTTGTGATAGGCGGCCAGGGCCGCGAGGCTGATGAGCAGGAGGCAGAATGGCGTTGCCAGCGGCGACTCGCGAGGAAGACCCTGTCCGTCGTCCGCGAATTCACGGGAGAGAGGCGCCGACGGGGAAGCCGGCCGCCTTGCTGGTGCCTTTTTGGATTTCACTGCGGCTCCCATTGTACAGGGATTGCCAAGCGACCCGAAACTGCCAAACAGTTCGAATCTAGGATCGTTCCGGTGGCGCAGACTTGAGCGCCGTCGCGACCATTTCGGCCAGCGCATCCATGCTGTAGGGCTTCTGCAGCCAGCCAACGCCCCGGTCGATCGCGGCCTGCATGCGCGCGTTGGGGGCATGACCGCTCACCAGCAGGGCACGCTGCTGGGGAAACAACTTCCGAATCAACTCCAGGATCTCAAGGCCGTCGCGTTCTTCGAGCAAGCTCATATCCAACATGACCAGATCGCACGGACTTCGGCCGGTGGCCGCGGTCTGGGCAAACCGCTCGTAGGCTTTCTTCCCGCTCTCTAAGGTCTCGACCTGGTAGCCAAAGTGCTCAAGAATTCGCCGCGCGGTACGCAGGAGTATCGGAGAGTCGTCGACCAGCAAGATCTTGGCGCGACCGACCGGCACTGGTGTCGGGGTCGGCGTCGTTTCTGCCGTCTTTTCGGCGCGAAGGCGTCGGAAGTACAAAGTGAAGGTCGTGCCCTGATCAACCACGCTGGTGACGTCGACAAAGCCGCCATGTTCCTTCACCACCCCATGCACGATGGCGAGCCCAAGCCCCGTGCCGCTCGATTCGCCCAAGGGTTTGGTGCTGTAGAAGGGTTCAAACACCCGTCCCAGTCCTTCCTGCGGAATTCCCCTGCCGGTATCGCTGATGGAGAGGACGGCGTAGTCGCCAACGTCGATGTGTTCAAAACCATCAACAGCTTGTGCCAGTCGCCGCTCCTCGGTTCGGATGGTGAGCGTTCCGTCCCCCGCGATGGCCTCGACCCCGTTGCGCATCAAATTCGAAATGGCGCGCACCAAGTGAGACTCGGAGGCGAGCACGGCAAGGGACTTCGACGGAAGCTGGGTTACGACCTTCACACTCCGGTTCGAGGCCGACGCGAAGAAAGCCGCGTTCTCGGCGATGCATTTGGCTACGACGGCGTTCAGGTCGAGCGGCTCTTTGCTGACCCGGCCCTGGCGCCCGAGGGTCAGCAAATCCTTGATGGTCTGCGAGGCACGCAGGCTGGCAGCCTTGATGCCTTCCAAATCGATGCGCATCTCGTCCGCCCGTCCCTCGGGATCGAGGTCGCGCAGCTCGCAAAGGAGGAGGTCAGGCAGCGCCACAATCGGCCCGAGCGCGTTGTTCAGGTCGTGGGCCACGCCGCCCGCCAGGACGCTGAGCGATTCCAACCGCTTGCTGGTGGCCAGACGTTCCAGTTCATCCCGCTCATGCAGGCGCGTTCTTTCGAGCAACTCTTGGTGAATCTGGATGCTCCGCAACGCCACGCTGAGTTGATCGCGCAGCACCTGGTAGCCTTCCACGTCCGGCATCCGCTCGAACACGGCGACCCCTAGGCGCAGGGTCTCGAAAACCAGCGGGAATACCACCAGGGTGCTTCTGCGCGATTCCGGAAGACAGTCGGGTGGAAGAATCTCTTGGGCGGGAAACGCAAACGGCAGGGGAGACTGGGGCCGGCCGTCCAGCATGCAAAGAATGGGCTGCAGTTCCTGCGCGCTGCCATCAGTGAATCGCGAGAAATATGCGGTTCGGATTCCCGTGCCGGGCAATGCCTTGAGCAGGGTTCTTTCAAGCGATTCCCAGTCCCACGCAATGCCGACTTGCTCGCCCGTAACGAGCAGCTTGCGGTAGTTTTGGTCGATCGCCACGCGGTGTTGCACCTGAATCGCCGTGTTGGCGGTCGCGATCGAGACAAACGAATCGGCCCACATGCGCTCCAGATCAAGAGCGGCGAAGTCGCGCAGTTCCTCGCGCAACCATTCAACCGCATCCTGCAAGACTCGGTAGCGCAAATACGCCTCACCGGCCTGGTCGAGAAGCCTTTCCAGCGTGTGGGCAAAAGCCAGAGGCTGCCCAGCCAGCTCGGCTTGCAGGGCTTCGATGAGGGAGTGCGCGACGCGCTCGTGGTCCAGGCCGGCCGCACTGAGAATGGCCGCGAGGCCGCGCTCGAGGTCGGCGTCGTGGGCTTGCACGTGCTCCCGTGGACTGACGGAAGCGGCCAGCGAAGCCGGTGGCCTGGTTCGACGCACACCTTGCAGGCAGCCGCACGACCGGCGCGCGATGAATTCGGTCGCGACCAAGGTCCGCGGGGCGACCGGTTTACCATCCAATTGGTCGAGGACAATTTGGATCGCCTTTTCGGCAATCAGGGCAAACGGCTGGGCCACGCTGGTCAAGGCCGGGTTGCCCATACGAGACTGCGGCAGGTCGTCGAAGCCAGTCACCCGAATGTCGCGCGGCGCATGGAGCCCGTGCTTGCGCAACGCCGCGACTGCGCCCAAGGCCATGGCGTCGTTGGCGGCTGCAATGGCGTCGAACTCTACCCCGCGATCGAGCAGCGTCTCGACGCCATCGAAGCCGTCGCTGGGCATGAAGTGCCCGTTGATGATCAGAGCCGGATCCAGGGCAATCTGACATCGCGCCAGCGTGCTCCGATAGGCGTGCAGTCGAGCCTGGGACTCAGGCTTTCCCGGTGTCCCCGCAAAGAAGGCAATTCGCCGGCAGTGATGGTCCTGCACCAGATGCTCCACCGCCGCACGCATCCCCACGCCGTCGTCCACCATCAGGCTGGGAACGTCAGGGATCTCAGCCCCGATACTGCAAATGGACATACCAGAGTAGCGCCGGACGAAACGCTGGAGTTCCTCGCTTCCGCAGAAGCCGGAGAGGAGAGAAGAAACCACTATGACGCCGTCGGCGCGTTCAGGACCGACGAGATCGAAGATCGCATTGTGCGCGGCGCACCCCCGACGGGGCTCGTCGAGACCCCGGCCGAAGACCATGAGCAGGTTCAGATCGAGCGCGGCAGCCTGGTCGGCCAGGGCATTCTGGATCTGCGAGCCGTAGCCGCCGCCAAAGAAGTCCATGTAGTCAAGCAGGACCGCAATGGTCCTGCGGCCGCGTCTACCTGGGCTGGCGGATGCATCCAATAACTATTCCTTCCCGGTACAGCGCCGGGTTTGAGTTGCCTATCATAAAATACGGCTGAACCTGCGAATGCTTGAGTCGGCGGGGTGCCCGTGCTCGACATGGGTTGAGACAGACATGCGTGCGCGCCAGGTACGAGGTATGCTGTCGTCATGACATGGTGCAGGCGGCCCCGGCTGCGACCGAAGGTGGCCCGCGTGGTCTTGACCCTGGCTCTGCTGCGATGGGGTGGCCTTGCGAAGGCAGATGGATCGAGCCCACCTTCGCCACCGGCGCCCGCGCCAATTGTGTACACCCCGATGGGGTCAGCCCCAGCGGACAAGCCGGCGCCGATCGTCTACACCCCGATACCTCCCGCCCCGACGGATCGACCGGCACCGCCCCCAGCGCCCGCGCCAGCAGCGCCCGCACCGACGCCACCTTCGCCAGCAGTGCCCCCGGCTGCCCCAGCAGTGGCGCCCGCACCGACGCCACCGGCGCCGCCCCCGACCGCCGCGCAAGTTGCGCCCGCGCCCTACGCACCTGCGCCGCCTCCGCCCGCCGTCGCCGCACCAGTGGCGCCCGCGCCACGCCCGCCTGAGGCCGTGAGTGCTGGCGCGGTTGCGAATCCGACCGTCGCGGAGATAGGGGCGCCGGTCGTGGCTGCGCCTGCGGCTCCGCACTGGTTTGGACTCGCGACCGACGTCGGGCTGCCTGACGGGGCCAACCTCGGTCTGGTCGGCCGTCCGGCTTCCTGGCTTCGCCTGCAGGTCGCTGGCGGGACCAACTCGGCCAGCTTGGGATTTCGCGGCGGACTCACCGTGATCCCTCACTGGTTCTGGCACATCGGACCTTCGCTCACGGTTGAGGCGGGCTACTGTGAGATGGGGAACGTGAACAGCCTGCTTCGCTTGTTCTTTCAAATCCCCTCCTGGATGAAGGACTACGCGCAGCAGGCAGGATACGCGTACTACAATGCCCATTTTGGGCTGGAGTTCGGTCGGGGCAATGTCACGGCCTTTATCCATGTGGGTGGCAGCTACGTGAACGGCACTGTGCGCGCACCCAATCCGGTGACCGTCACGCAGGCCACTGGCGCCAGCGGGCCGCCGGCGCAGGTTCAGTTGGCCCAGGACGCCAGTGTCCGGGTGTACACGATTTCGGCAAAATTGGGGCTCATCGTGTTCTTCGGAGGCTCCTGATGGGATTTCGACATGCGCTTGTGGCGTTCGCGTTGACCGGCGTTCTGGCCTTGGGTTGCACCCCCACGATAACCATCGACGCCCCTGACATCGAGGTCACCCAGCCTGAACTGCAGTTTCCGCCCGCGCCGGCCAACGTAACGCCAGGCACCACAGTCAGCGCCGTCTACATGCTCAGCACGGCGAAGCTGGGCGCGGCTTCCAGTCCTGATGCCGGGACTCTCAAGAACATCCAGCGCCTGCTCATCACGCGGGTCACTCTGCGGGCCAATACCGGCATCCCAGACTTTTCCTTCCTGGACCGGCTGACCGTGGTGGCCACCAATCCGGCGTCCGTCGTGCTACCCAATCCGCCCGTGATCCCGATCGTTGACTACGTCGCCTCCGACCTGGCGGTTGGGGCCGTCTTGCCGTTGCCTGTGGAGCCGCCCGTCGACATGCTGCCACTGTGGGGAAGGCCCTGGCTCCGCCTCACCATCACAGCGGCGGGCGCCCTGCCGAAAGTGGCGTGGTCGGCAGACGTTGTGTTTTCCCTGTCGCTCAAGATGACCCAATAGCGCAGGGGACGAGCGCGTCCGCTGGCGCGCCAGTGCGCCTGTGACGGGCAGGTGCTACGCTGCCCTCGACTTTGCTCGACATCGAGTCTCCTTCGCCATCAACCCCATGCTGATTTCATCCGCACTTGTTACCACTTGGCTGCTCGCCGCGGCGATCGAGCCTGTGGCCCCGATGCCGCCAGCCGCAGACGCGGGCGTCCCGTCGTTTCCCGAACCCATTTCGGCCGTTCCAGCCGAGGCTGTCCCGGTGCAACCCGCGGTGTCCTCATCTGCTGCGGTGTCGCCCAACGTGTTCAATCCAAGGATGACCGTCGTAGGAGATGGCCTGTACCGCTACGACAGCCGGGCCGTGCTCGACAGCGCCGGCACGCGCGTGGATGGCCGCTTCCTCCTGCGCGAAGTCGAGTTGGACATGCGGGTCGCGGTGGACCCGTTTGCTGACGGCGTGGCCATCGTTTCGGTTGGCCAGGACAAGACCGGCCACTTCGAAGCCGGCGTCGAAGAAGGCTACGTTGATATCAAGCGACTGCCCATTCCCGTGCTCGACCAGCCACCCTTGGGCCTGTCTTTCAAGGTTGGCCGGTTTCGCGCGGAAACCGGGCGGTTCAACCGCCTGCACCTGCACGACTTGCCCCAGCCCACCCGGCCCCTGGCAATCGAAGAATTTCTCGGCGAAGACGGCTACATCGGCGACGGCCTGTCGGCTCACATCTTCGTGCCCTTCCCTGTCGACGAGGATTCAGCCCTTGAACTCGTGGGCCAGGTACTGACGGGCGGTGGCGCTGCGGTGGCGGCGGGCTCGCCCCGCACGCCAGCCTGCGTGGGCAACCTGCGCTGGTTCCGCACCTTTGCCAGCAGTCACAATCTGGATCTGGCGTTCATCTTCTTCTACGGCCGCACCGATCCCGACGGCAAGCTTAGCGCCTTCACCTACAGCCTCGACTTCCTCTACAAGTGGCGGCCCTTGCGTCTGGGCGAATTCCATTCCTTCGTTTTCGGGGCGCAGGCACTCGTGTCGCGGCGACGGTTTGTCGACGGAACGGACAGCGAGTCCGTGGTGGAACGAACCAGCAAGCCCTGGGGCGGCTTCGCCTTTGCCCAGGTGCAACTGGCGCGGCCGCTGTATCTGGGCGTGCGCGCCGACGACACGCGCACCATCCGCGACGACCATCTGCGCCGGCGTGGCGTGGGCGCGTACCTGACCTGGTATCCAAGCGAATTTTTGCGTTTCCGCGCTGGCTACGAACACCTGTGGAGCGACATCGCCGATGAAGATGGTCGCCATTCTGCGTTTGCCCAACTCGACTTCGTGATGGGCGCCCATCCACCCGAACCGTTCTGGGCCAACAAGTAGGCGCGCGGAGATCACGATGACAAGCAAGGTGACGGCGTTTCTCTCGGTCGCGGCGCTGCTGCTTGCTGCGCAGCCAGCGGCCGCGGCAGCGAAGTTGAAGGTCGCCTGCACGCTGTCGACCGTCGAGTCGTTGGCGCGCGAGGTGGGTGGCGATCGGATAGAGACCTTTGCCCTGTCGGCGGGCGATCAGGATCCGCATACCGTGGCGCCCACGCCGTCGCTGATGAACCGCGTGCGCAAGGCGGACATGCTGCTGGAGATCGGCATGCAGTTGGAGTTGTGGGCCGACCAGGTGGCCGATGGCTCGGGCAATTCCCGCGTCTTCCGCGACTCGCCGGGCCGGGTTTCACTGTCGGCTGGGATTCCCAAACGCGAAGTCCCCGAGATGATCAGCCGCGCCCAGGGCGACGTGCATCCCGAAGGCAACCCGCATTTGTGGCTTGATCCGGTGCGGGCCAAACTGCTGGCGGCCAACGTGGCCCGCGCCTTCAAGGCAGCCCGGCCAGCGGACAGCGCCTATTTCGACAGCCGGCTGCGCGACTTCGAGACCCGGGTGGACCACGCGCTCTTCGGCGATCAACTCCTGGCCGCTGTGGGCTCGGCCAAGCTGTCGCGTCTGGCGCTGGACGGCGAGCTGATCTCGTTTCTTTCCACCAACCAACTCGGCGGCAAGAAGCTTGCTGACCTGGCGGGCGGCTGGCTGGCCAAGGCGCAGGCGCTGCGCGGCCAGAAAGTTGTCGAGTACCACAAGGTGTGGACCTACTTCGCCCTCACGTTCGGCTTCAGCCTAGTCGGCAGCATCGAAGAAAAGCCCGGCATTCCACCTGGACCGCGCCATGTGACCGATACCGTGGATCTCATCAAACGCGATGGTGTGCGGCTCATCCTGGTCGACAACTTCTATGATCCCGCGCTGCCCAGGCGTATTGCCAAAGAAAGCGGCGCCCGCGTGGTGATCGTTCCCAACCAAATCGGCGGCGACAAGGGAGTGAACGATCTCTTCGCGCTCATGGATCGCGTGCTTTCCGCCATGACCGGCGAGCTGACTGAGGCAACGAAACGGCCGTGAGCGCGCTCGGCGATCTGCAGTGGATGCTGCCGCCGCTGGCTATCTGCCTGGTACTGACCGGCATCCACGGCTACCTCGGCATCCACGTGCTGGCGCGCAAGGTGATCTTCGTGGACTTGGCCTTGGCCCAGATCGCGGCCCTGGGCTCGGTGTGCGCGGTGCTGCTGGGCTACGACGCGCGCCTGCCGGCAGACTCGCCCTACGTCTATTTGTTTTCGCTCGGGTTCACCCTGGCCGGCGCCGCGGTCTTCGCCCTGACCCGCATGCGGCGCGAGAAGGTGCCGCAAGAGGCCTTCATCGGCATTGTGTACGCGGTGGCGTCCGCGCTGGCCATCCTGTTGTTGGCGCGTTCCCCGGGCGAGGGCGAGCACATCAAGGAAATGCTGGTCGGCAACGTACTGCTGGTCACCTGGCCGACCGTGATCCGCACGGCGATCATCTACGCCGCCATCGGCGTGTTCCACTATCTGCTGCGCCGGCCATTCTTTGAGGTGTCGACCGACCACGACGCGGCGGTGGCGCGCGGCCGTCGCGTGCTGCTTTGGGATTTCGCCTTCTACGCCAGCTTCGGCCTGGTAATCACCAGCTCGGTGGCCGTGGCGGGCGTGCTTCTGGTGTTCTCGTTCCTGGTGGTGCCGGCGGTGATTGCGTTTCTGTGGAGTCAATCGCTGCGCACCCGCATTCTGCTCGCCTGGGCGGTGGGGACGGCCTGCAGCGGTGTGGGAATGGTGCTCTCCTACTACGGCGATCTGCCCACTGGCCCGTCAGTGGTGGCTTGTTTTGCGGCGCTCCTGCTGCTGGCGGGCCTGACCCACTACGTGGTGGCATCCGCGCGGCGGCAGCTCGCGATTGTGCGGGTCCTGGCCGGCGTCGTTGTGGTCGTTGTCTTGGTTCTGCTCTTGCCCTACGCGCGCAAGGCCCCGGCTGAACACCAGCACGAAAGCGCATTTCAAACATTCGCCGCAGCCCTGGCCGGCACCGACGAAAGCGCGCAGATCGAAGCCATCCACCATCTGGCTGAACAAAAGGATCCGCATGCCGTGGCGCTGTTGGCCGCGGCCTTGGCGCGCGCGACCTCTGATCGCGTGATTGAGCACGTTCTAGGCGCCCTGCCCGAATTCGGCACCACGGCCGAGGCGGCGATTCCGCCTGTGCTCGACGCGGCCAAGCGTCTGGGCGATCCCTTCCTGCGTTTTGAGGCTGCCGAAAGCCTGCTGCGCCTGCATAGCCCCGCCGGATTCGCCGTATTGCGGGACCTGCTCGCGCAGAACCCGCCTTTGCTGCTGGAGCAGAAGATCGGTCAGACGCTGTTGCAGATGGCCGGTCAGGACTTTGGCCTCGGCAAGGCAGGCTCCGCCGCCGAACGAGCGCAAAGCCGCGCGAACCTGGCCGACTGGCTGGCCCACAAGGATCAGCACCTGCGTTGGCGACCCGATCGGCAGCGATTCGAGTAGCAGGCGCGCTCCTCGCGCCCAAGGGGCTTGCATCGAACGCCGGCATGCCCGAGTATTGCGGGGCACAAGCTTCGTTGCAGGGCACCAAAGGAAGGCAACTCGATATGGTCAAGCTTGGATTCTGGTTTTCATTGCTCGCGCTCACCGCGGCGGTGGCGCCTGCGCAGGCGGCAAGCCTCGACGCCAAAGAACGGGCGGCGAAGCGCGCTTGTCTGAACGGCGACCCGGCCAAGGGAGTGCAGATCCTGACGGACCTGTACATCGCCAGCGACAACCCCACCTACCTCTACAACCAGGGCCGCTGCTACGAACAAAACAATCGCTACGAGGAAGCCATCGGCCGCTTCCGAGAGTTCCTGCGCAAGACCAGCAAGGCGGCGAATGCTGACAAGGCGGATGCGACCAGCGCGGAGAAGCACATTGCCGACTGCGAGGCGCTTCTCGGTCGCAAGGTGGCGGAGCCTGCCCAGCCCACCACGCTGCCGCCGCCGCCTCCGCCCCAACCTGCGCCTCCACCGCAGATCGCGCCGCAGCCTGTGCCGCCGGTCAACGTGGTCGAGCGGCAACCAGTTTCACCCCCGCCCCCTTCTTCGGGACGCGGTCTACGCGTGGCTGGCGTCGCGACCCTCGCCGTGGGGGCGGCGGCTCTCGTCACGGGCGTGGTGCTCAACATCAAGGCTAACAACATGGTCAGCGACGTGCAGAGCCTCTATGCCAACGGCGCCTACTCGTCGAGCAAGGACTACAAAAGGGGCAGCCAGGTTGCCTACGGGGCTGGAGCGGTCTGCGTGGCAGGTGGATTGCTCCTCTATTACCTCGGGGTACGAGCCGAGCACGCGGCTGTGACTCCGATGGCGCTCAAGGGCGGCGCGGGCGCCATGCTGACAGGAGCGTTCTAATGACAATCTCTTCTTCCATACGATTCCAGACGGCGATGGTTGCGGCGCTCTTGCTGGCTTCGGCAGGCTGCTACCGCGAATTGGATCTCAACAAGGTCAAGTGCGACATCAACGCCAAGCCCGCATGCCCGGACGGCTTTCAGTGCAGCGCTGCCGGTCGCTGCGTGAAGGGGCCACTGGCGGCGGATGGGTCGGTGGCTCAGGACGGCATGCCACCTTCCATCGACGTGGCGAGCATTGACCAAGCAGTCGCCGTCGATCAACGGCTGGGCCTTGATGCCTCGAAGGGTGAGGCGCTGCCGCCGGTTGATGTTCTCCCGACCGTGGACACCTCGGCGGATAGGCCCAACGACATCGCAACGGGCATCGACGCTGTCACCGGGGGCACTGACGATGCGCCACAACTCAACCTCGACGCAGGTGTCCGCGACACTGGATCGGTGAGTTCGGACGCAAACGACGCTGCTACCGTCGACGCGGGCGGAATCGATGCCGAATTGCACCCGATCGACGAGTTCCCCATGCCCACCAAGGGCAACGAGCCGTACGGATGGACCTTGGGCTCAGATGACAACCTATGGTTCTGCGAGGGCCCTGCTGAGAACATCGGTCGCATCAGCAGCACTGGCGCGATCAAGGAATTTCCACTGCCAGGTGGTTGCTCGGCGCTGGTCGCTGGCCCGGACAAGAATGTCTGGTTTGGGAATGGTAACCTCGGGAACGGTTACAGCATCGGGCGAATCGTTCCGACTACTGGCGAGGTCGTCCAATTTCCACCCAGCGAATTCCCTATCGACTTCATGACCGTTGGGCCAGACAGCAACGTTTGGTTCACCAGCACCATGTACAGACGGCTTGGCAAGGTCACGCCGTCGGGCGTGATCATCATGTACCCAGTCAAGAACTCGCCTACGGACATAGTCAAGGGGCCCGATGGCCACCTCTGGTACGGGGGCGACGGCGTCGTTGCTCGCGTGGATGGCGAGTTGGATGGCCAAGTGGAGTACACGGAGTTTCCCGTGCCCACGATCAACGGCGCGGGTGGCGTAGCCGCTCTCACGAATGGCGGAGATGGGAGGTTCTGGTACACGTACAACGATTTCAATCATCGGGCCACAGTGGGCGCAATGACGACGACCGGGGCGACCGTCGACTATGTCGTGTCGGAGGATTCCGTCTATCCCAGAAGCATCGCGAAGGGATCCGATGGCAATGTCTGGTTCACGGACAACCAAGGGATTGCGCGCATCACTCCGTCTGGCCAGGTCACGGAGTTTTCACTCCCGTCGTCGAAGAACACCGCCGCTGACATCACGCTCGGCCCAGACGGCAATCTATGGTTCGTCGACAGCGGAACCAACACGATCGGCCGCCTAACCATCAAGTAGGCAGGCGAGGAAGTCGAAGGGAGAACGTCGTCCCGCTCGACTCATGCGAAGGGGATGGCCGGACACAGGCAGGCCAGGACAATCCCCTTTCCAAACGGATTCGCCTATTGTGGAGCCGCGCGATCCCGCTCAATCCAGCAGACGATGGCGGCGGAGCAGAGGGCTCCGCCACCGCATACAACGCTGGCGACCCGGGAGTTCGACCCTCGCCGAGCGCGAAATCAGGTCTAGTGGGATGTCTGGGTGGCGAGGTTGAACGTTTGTGTCACATCCGGACCACCGGTCAGTGACTGCGCTGTCCACGTAATCCTGCTGAAGTCGAATCCTAGGGTTTCCTGGAGTGTTCCGGCCGGGGTGGTGTCGATCGCGACCGTTGTCACGAGCACCGTTCCTGCCATTGCGTACCGCATACGATCCACGGTCGCGACGCCGCCGTTCTGGTCGGGAGCCGCGAGCGCGGTGAAGCGGGCGGTCGCATTTTGGAGGTTCAGTCCCTTTAGGGCAGGGCCCAAGTGGCCAACCGTCTGCGCACTCACGCCGGTTACGAGCGTCAGCGGGGAAATGTCCGTTGTTCCTGAGCCCGCACCTGTACCCGTCTGAGCCGACGACGAATTCGTCAGCTGCAGCGTCAGCTTGGAAAAGGGGGTTTGGCCTGGGAAAGCACTTTGGTTGACGCCTGGGCCGAAGAAGACAAAGTTCTGGTTGTACCCGCCTGTGCTGCTGCTACTGCCCTGCGCGCTGTCGTAGGTGACCGTCGTCGTCGTACCACCGCTGGTGTAGGTCCAAGTGATGCTCCTAAAAGACAGATTGAGCTTCTCAAGGGGCACGCCGTCCTGGGTCGAATCCGAGGCGACCTGATTGATAATGACCTGGTTCAGCTGGATCGTGAGGGCGCCTCCGGCCAGCGTGATTTCCGCCGTGTCGATTGCTTGGCCAGTCGCGGCGACATAGGAGATGATCGGGCTATGCACGTCGGTGTCGCGGCTGATCTGGATGTCGGAAACCGTCGCAATTCCGGCTCCGGCTCCAGTGCCGCTGTGGGCGGACGAGGAATTGGTCACCCGCTGGGAGAACGTGCGGATTTGCGCGCCAGCCACCACCTCGCCCAAGTTCAACGTGCCAATGACCGTGAGTGGCGGCACCGCAGTTCCGGAGGGGCCCGTCGGTCCCTGCGGACCGGTTGCGCCGGCCGGTCCCTGGAAACCCTGTGGGCCTTGCGGCCCTACCGGGCCTGCCACGCCCTGAAGCCCTGCTGCCCCTGGAGTTCCGGGGATGCCCTGCGAACCCGGGACGCCCTGTATACCTTGCGCGCCCGCAGGACCCGCAGGACCCGCCGCACCCGTTGGCCCCTGCGCGCCAGTCGCGCCGGTCTTTCCCGCTGGACCCGCTGCGCCGGTCGGGCCTGTCGGGCCGACAACGCCAACGAAGGACGCGCAGCCGGTTCCGGTCATTCCGAGATCCACCGCCACGCTGGCGCCCATGCTGTTGAGTGACACCGTCGAGCTCGCGCAAGCAGAACCCGCGGATGCCGCCACCTGATAGCTGCCAACGCCAAGTCCCGGGATCGAGTAGCGCCCGGTGGCGTCGGAGAAAGCGGTTCGGGATTCCGACCCTGTCAGTTTGACCGTCGCGCCCACGGTGGGGCCTTTGGACGTCGAGACCAGGCCCGAGATCACGAACGATCCCGTGAGCGCCTGGGACGGAGTTTCCAGATTCTTGTCCGGGCTTCGCCCCGAGCAGGCGCCGAGCGCGCCGAGCAAGCCGAGACTAAGAAGCCAACCAGAGTTTCTCAAACCAGTGACAGGTGTGTTCATGTAGGCCTTTTACGCCCTTCCACCGTGCGCGGTCAATCCGGGTGAGGCCCTTCAGCATGGCGAGGAAGTCGGAGGGAGAACGTCGTCCCGCTCGAGTCATTCGAATCCACGAAGATGCTCCCACCGTGGGCAGCGACGATCCGCTGCGTGATGAAGAGCCCGAGCCCGAGTCCCTGCGAGCCGGCCTGCTTGCTCTTCCCCATCCGCAGCGGTTCAAAGATGACGGGCAGAAGGCCGGGAGGGATCGTGCCGCGGTTGTTCACCTTCACCATCACAAAGTCCGTTGCCTGGCCATCGATGCCCACGTAGATGGGCGTTCCGGCCTCTCCGTGATAGCGCGCGTTTCCCAAGAGATTGGAAAGCACCTGCCCAAGGCGGTCGCGATCCCACGTGCCCGCGAGATCTCCGGAGCACTCGTACTGAATCTGCTGCGTGCCTCCTTCGCCCTGAAACTCCGCGACGATCGCGCCTGTGAGGTCACCAAGATTCATCGCTTTTGCGTCGATCGGGATCCCGGTGCCAATGCGAATCCGGGTGAAGTCGAGGATCTGGTCGATCATCCTGGCCATCCGCTCGGCGCCGGCGAGAATTCGAGTGGCGGGTTTTGAGATCGTCTCGGAATCCGCTCGCCTGAGCAGAAGGCTTGCGCTCGTGGTAATGGCGCTCAGCGGGTTTCTCAAATCGTGGCCGAGGACGCCGACGAACATCTCGTTGAAGCGCGCCGTTCGCTGGAGATCCTCGATGAAGCCGACGCGCTCCTTTTCCGCCCGCTTTCGGTCGCTCACGTCCTGAAAGGTAATAACCACACCGGTTGTGCAGTCGTCGCGTCGGATAGCTGCAGAGGAATAGGCGGTCTGCAACCACGATCCATCCCGGCGCAAAAGGACGTGTTCGTCACTGCTGATGTTCTGGCCAGTCCGCATCACTTCGTCGAGTGGACACGCCACGGCGCTGCCGTCGCCGGTGGCAAATCGAGTGATCTCGCCGAGCGGCCGATGAAGAGCGTCCCCACTCGACCAGCCCAGCAGTCCTTCGGCTGCGCGATTGAAGAACGTGACGTGTCCCTCAAGATTGACGGCAATGACACCCTCGACAAGACTGCCGGCCATGGCACGGGTGAAGTCGAGCTGCTCTTGCAGGCGTTCCGCGGCCTGGCGGGCATCTTCCAACGCTTGGAGCAGCTCTTGATTCTGGTAGCGGACTTCCTCCATGGGGCTCGGGGCCACGCGACGGGCTAGCTCCTCGACGATCCTTGTCAGGATCGCCGGCGTCGGCTTTGGCGCGGTCTTCGGCAGCGCTTTCGCCAGTTCGACCGTCGTTTCCTTTCCCGGCTCAGACGCGAGCTGGAACCGATCCATGAGCAGCTTGGCTCCGACGATTCCCCTGCCGAGCCCGGATTTCGACTTGTATCGACCGCTCAGGACCGCCTCGACGTCTGCGATCCCGGGACCGTGGTCCGTCACGCGAATGACAAACGCAACCGGCGCCTCCCCCTCGATCCCGAAGCTGGCGCGTCCGCCTGCCGCGTACTGGAAGGCATTGCGCGCCACCTCGGAGACGGCGGTGGCGATGCGTGTCTGGTCTTGCGCGGAAAAATTCAGGAGCTCGGCGATCTGTCGGGCGCGCTGCCGTACCAGCACCAAGTCTTCCTCGGTGCGGATCTCGGTCGTGAGAAGGTCGGCCTTCACGAAGCCTCTCTTGCAGCGGAATCGCGCTTCCGGCACACGAAGACCACCACATCGTCGTTGCGAGTATGGAAGTCTCGATAGAGGACGCCAGCGATGAGGCTCGGGGCCCTTTGGCTCAACCCCGGATACGCTTCCAGATCCCAACGGCTCGAAAGACCGTCCGAATGCACCACCAGGAGCGCCCTTTCTGACCAACGACGCGTGAATTCCTGAACCCGTCCTGTCGCCTGACCGAGGGTGCCGGGGTGAGAGACAAGGCCGGTGCCTTTCTGGCCTGGCGAAAGCAGCATGCCCGCGATGTTGCCAACGCCAGCGTATCGCACCTCGCGATCCGGCCAGCTGATGTCGACGGCCACCGCGGCGGCGCCGCGCGTGCCTCGTAGATCGTGGTCGAGTGCCCGCAGCAGCGACGCGGGCCCCTCATCCGCCATTCTGTGGAACCCGCCAATCGCTTTCTGCGCGGCATCGAAGGCGTGGAGCCCATGTCCCACGCCGTCCACGACCAGGATCCTGCTCCGGCCAGGGGCCTCTGCTACCGCGTACGCATCCCCGGAAACGTCCCCGCCATGCATGGGCACGCCGACCACGCCCCATGACAGCTGAGACCCAATGGATGGTTCCCGGCGCACGGAGATCCGAGCAAGGAGCGCGGTCCCTTTGCCAGGCGCCGAAAAAATGTCGAACGTTGTCGACAACCGGGCAATCGCGCCCAGGCCGTCGCCGCTCGATCCTGCGGTCGAAAATCCGTCCCTCATGCACGCGGCCACGTTGGTCATGCCAGGTCCGTTGTCGAGAGCGAGGAGTTCAAGATCAGCGGTGGCATCCATGGTCGTGCGCCGAAGCAGGATTTCGCCGCGCCCTGCGTGTCGAGCAATGTTGGTCGCGGCCTCGGTGACAACGAGTGCCACGCGGCCAACGTCGGACTCACTGAACTGGAGTCCTTGAGCGAGCCTGGTTGCCATCCTGCGAGCCTCAACCGAGCCGGTTATGTCTTCGATGGCCACTGACCAGCACATGACGTCACTCGGCGGCAGGCTCAGGTCCACAGCGCCACCGTCACGCGCGTGCCCATGCCCACATTCGATGTGAGGTCAAACTCGTCCATCAGTCGCCTTGTACCGCCAAGGCCGAGACCCAGCCCTCCCGCCGTGGTGTAGCCGTCGGTCATGGCTCGCTCGACATCCGCGATGCCTGGCCCGGGGTCTTCAAAGGTGAGCCGCAGCCCACGGCGGGCAAGGTCCGCGTATGTCTGCAAGAGCATCTTCCCGCCACCGCCATGAACAAGTGTGTTGCGTCCGATCTCACTGGCAGCGGTAACTGCTTTGGTTTGTCCCAGCTTCCTGAAACCAAGCTCGGCCGCGCGTTGCCGCACCAGCTGACGAACGAGAAGCAGGTCCGTCTCCTGGCGAATGGCCACGGTTTCACTGCCGATGAGACGCATGTGCGCGCCCCTTCCCCATAGCCGAGCGCAGGCGCTTCATGCCCTTCTCGGCATCGAGAGCGGTGAGAATTCCTGGCAAGGAGACGCCCATTTCGACGAGCGTCATGGCGACTGTGGTTTGCATGCCCACCAGCACCGTTTCGGCATCGAGCACGCGGGACATTTCCGCGATATTGCCCAGTACCCGGGCGATGAAAGAGTCGACGGTATTGAGCGCCGAAATGTCGATGAGAACGCCACGCGCCCCGGTGCTCGCCAGGCTTGCGCCGAGATCATCTTGCAGTTTCGTGGCGAGTCGATCGTGCAGGTCCACCTGGATGGTGACCAGCAGGAACTCGCCCATGCGAAGAATGGGAATGCGCTCCAAAGCCCGCCTCTCCCGCTAGGCCCCGTGGTCGTCGGATGTTTGCAAAGACCTGACCCCCAGGCCGCGCCGCTTGAACGCGATGGCCAGCGCGCCCGCGATGGTGGACTTGGTCACGACGTCGGCGAAACTCACGCCGAGGCCAACCATCGTCTGGGCGATCTGCGGCCGCACGCCGGAGATCAGGCACTCGGCGCCCATGAGGCGCGTGGCGTTCACAGTATTGATCAGATGCTGCGCCGTCAGCGTGTCCATGGCGGGAACGCCGGTGATATCGACGATGGCCACCTCTGCCTGGGTCGCGGCCACCCGCTCAAGCAGGGTCTCCAGCATGAGTTGCGTGCGCTTTGAATCGAGCGTGCCGATCACAGGCAGAGCGAGGATGCCCTGCCAGAGTTCCACCACCGGGGCGGAGAGCTCGAACATCTCTTGTTGCTGGCGACCGATGATCTCCTCGCGCGACTTCTGAAACATCTCGGCGGTGTACAGACCGAGCTTGTCGAACAGAACGGTCGCGTTCCAGTAGTCTTCCGCAAGCGAGTCCGCCTTGTCGTGGCTCTTTCGCAAGCGAGCGAATATGGGCTGTTTGATCGAAAAGACGAAGGTCGCCGTCTCGGAGGCGCTGAAGCCCTGCAACGCCCGTGAACGACTGATTTCGCCAAGCATGTCTCGGACAGGCATCCAGTGCGGCCGTTGGATGTCGAAAACATGGCTTCCCATGATGGCTTCGTGCAGCAGCTTGATGAACTTCGTACACTGCGCGCGCAACTCCCCCTCTTTCAAGAGGTCAGGCCGGAGCGTCGTTGCGCTGATCTGTTCCTTGATCCATTCGGAGAGGACTTCGGCCTCGTGCTTTTCGAGCACCTCGAGGATCTTTGAACTCATTTCTAGCGGCATCGCGTCTCCTTCTCATTCTCGGCGTTGGGTCCACCGTCACCACGATGACCACATGTAACCAAATCCCCTACATCGCAGACAAAATGCATCCAATAGTAGATGGAGGTCGCAGGTATGCTGTTACCCGAATAGGGTTCAAAGGGGAGCCAAGAGGTCCGTTTGGACCGAAACGGCTTCAGGCGCTACTGCTGGATAGGCAGGTCCTTCATGACGCGTTCGAGGGAAGGCCCCGCTGTCACATGTCCCTTTCGGACACGAGCGCTTCAAGACAGGAGGTTTCGCGATGACTTTCCTCCCCCAGCATTCGAATCGTCTCACAGTACGGGCGGGTCTTTCACTGGCCCTGACCCTGGGCGCATGCTCTGGAACCAGCACTCCTGAAACTGGGCCGAGCGGCGGCAAACTGGGAGGCGGTGGATCGGTTGGAAGTGGCGGCGCGCCAAGCAGCGGGGGGACGGTCGCCAAGGGCGGAAGCACGGCCACCGCGAACACAGGAGGAAGCGTCCAACCCTTAGGCGGCACAAACGCAGCAGGAGGCACGGGCGGCGACTTTGTATCCACCGCCGGCTCGACGGCCGGGGGTAACACAGAGCCAACAGGCGGCGCGGCGGGAGGAACCCCAGCACGCGGCGGCAACACAAAGACCGGGGGAACAGACGCCGCCACGGCCACGGGGGGGAAAATCGGCGGCAACACGGCCGTTGGTGGATCCGGGCCTCCTGCCGGCGCGGGCGCGGGTGGAGCCAGCGCATCTGGCGGTGTCAAGACCGGTGGCACCGGCTTGGCTGCGGAGTCCGCCAGCTTCCATTGTTTCAACTGGGCCGACCCGGGCGACAACTTCCAATCCGGGGTGCTCAAGCCGACCGGGCTGTCGGCCGGGGACACCTACGCCACCGTTTCGACCAAGGCCGATGCGATCCTGTCGGGATTTAAGACCGTCCTTGGGGCCAACAGCATTCGCATCCCGATCAATGAAGCGACGATTGTGACCAATCCCACGTGGTGGGCGGCCTACAAAGGCATTATCGATACGGCCATAAGCAAGAACATGAATGTCATGGTCGCCTATTGGGGCCAAGCTGGCAACAACGGGGGAAAGCCCGCCGACACGAACGTGTTCTACACCATGTGGAAAGCGGTGGTCGATGCGTACGTTTCCAGCGATCTCGTCTACTTCGACATTATGAACGAGCCCTGGGCGCTCAGTCCAACCGCATTTATTGATTTGGCGGTCAAATGGATGGCCCAGTTCCCCAATGTTCCCCACAATCGTGTCGTAGTGGCTGGGAACTACAATGACAATGACGTCAACCAACAAGGGAAGGACTCGCGCATCACTGACTGCCTCCTCTCGCTTCATATTTATGACAGCGCCGGGACCACGGCGGCAGCTGCGTCGGCCGCCCTCAAGACGCGCCTCGGCCCCTACTACAATCGGACCATCGTCACCGAATACGTCGGCGTCGCCGGCTTCCTGCAGGGCGTCGCGACCCAGATGAAGGCCTATGAAATGGGGAGCTGCTATTGGGCGGGCCTGCAAGGCACCAAGGGCCTCGCCACGCTGACCGGCACGGCGCCGAATTATACGGTCACCGTGAACAATGCTTCCACACTCACCCTCATCCAGTCGGGTTGGACAGCCGGAACGGGCACCGGCGGGGTGATCGCGACGGGCGGCACGGGTGGCGGGACGGCCACGGGGGGCACGACGGGTACAGGGGGCGCGACCGCAACGGGCGGCACAAGCGGGTGCAGTTTGCCGGCGTGCTACTCCAACCTGGTTTCGGCCTGCTCGCTTGACGGCGCTTGCGTCGAGCAGAGGGTCGCCATGTGCGGGGCGACACCCTGCCCGCAGCCGCTCGGAAGCCCGCCCACCAGTATAGTTGCCGACCGGTGCTACGCCAGCGGCGTGACGGCCGAAGAAGTGACAGACACGGCCTCCACGAACCTTGTCACGACCGTCAAAAGCAACGGCAAGGCATGCTACTCCTTTGAAACGCAGAACTCGACGGCGAGCCCCACCTCGTTGCCGATCGTGCTGAAGAATCCCGCAGGAACCACCGTCGCCACCTCTGTGATCGACAACTCCAAAGGCACCGCGGCCATCACCTGCGCGGGCGGCTCTGCCGTGGTGGTGCCGCTGGACTGCTTGCCACCTTCTGCCAACGGCAGCCCCGCCACCTGCACAACCGGAACCTGCACGCCATAGCACTGCTGATTAGCGGGGTCTGCAGCCGTGATGCCTGCGGCCGTGACGCCTCGACGGCCCATCGGCCATGCTTGCTTATGCTTACCTGCAAGGTAGACTGCCGGCATGGACAGATCGCGCTTGGGCGGGCTCGCAAGATCGCGGGCGCTCGCGCCGGAAGAGCGCTCGCGCATCGCGAGGCGCGCGGCCAAGGCACGGTGGGCGCGCCACAAGGCGGGCGTGCTGCAGATCTCCGAGATTCGCGCGCTGGTCAAGAAGGCCCTGGTCAATCTCGACGCGAGAGCCTTCCTGTTTGGTTCATATGCTCGCGGTGAAGCCACACCTCATTCCGATATCGACATCATGGTGATCAAGAAGAAGCCGGTCGAAAACTGGCTGACGGAAACGGCCGCGCTGCGCCGCCTCATGCGCTTTGGGAAGAGCCTCGATCTGGTCGTCGATGACGAGGCTTCTTTCGCCCGGTGGAAAAGCGAATACGGAACGATTCAGCACGAAGTTGCCAGGGAAGGCATTCGTCTTGTCTGAGGCGGTTGCCGAAATCTTGCGAAAGAAGGCGCAGGGGGATTTCAATGCCGCCGTCGTGCTCGCGCATGCCGATCCCCCCATGGATGACGAGACCGTTGGCCTTCACCTCCAGCAAGCCGTCGAAAAGGCGGCCAAGGCTCTGATGGCCCGCAAGAACATCAAGTACCCGTTCGCGCACGACATCGACACGCTTCTGCAAATGCTAACGGCAGCAGGCTGTCCGGTTCCGGGACAATTCTCCAACCTGGACACGCTGACCCTCTTCGCCACCCAAGCTCGGTACGAAAGGGTTGTCCCGCCCGGCTCGTTCGACCGTGCGACGTTCATCGATCTCACTCGCGCCTTCCTGGCGTGGACCGATTCGTCGCAGTGACGACGACTGGCACGCAATAACTGCGCGAGTTGGACGGCCACCGACCTGCCCTGGCCGTTTTTCGCGTGGGCAACAGTTGCCGCTGTAATACACGGGCCTGACGTCGCATCAACTTTCCATCGCCACGGGTTGGCCATTGTCTGTCATTGGGCGGGCGGCCGCGTGGAAGGCAACCCAACAACGGAGGAAGTTTCCATGAAAGCAACTCTCATTTCTGCTCTGCTTCTGTCTCTGGTGACGTTCGCGCCTGCATACGCCGCCGATCAGCCGGCTATGGCCATGGGGCAACCCACTTGCGGCCAAATGACGGCCAGCATGGCCACGATCCCGGAAAAGCTCGCCGTGGGCGCCCTGTCGGTGGCCAACATGGAGGAGGCCCATGCAAAGTTCATGTCCGCCAACAAAGACAAGGCCTCACAGGCCGAGGTCAAGGGCATGCGTGAACTGGCCAAGGCCCACAAGCAGATCGCGGCCAGCCTGGAGAAGGTTGCCGCCGAGATGAAGAAGGCCGCGTCCTGGCCGGCGGCAGAGCACGACATGGCCAAGATGAAGGCCGACCCCGAAATGATGGCGGCCCACAAGAAGGTGCTTGAGGCTCACAAGGAGATCATCGCAGAGATGCAGAAGATGGTCGCCAACATGGAAAAGATGGGCAAGTAGCCCGCCGAATCGTTCCGTGTCTTTCGTGCCTCCGTGGTGAAGGACGGGATCCCCTCCACGGGGGCACGGAGGGCACGTTTGAACTAGCAGTTCGCTCGCTTGAGCCGCCGAGGAGTCGCTTCCCGCCATCCGGATATCGCTTCTGCCGTGCAGCCTGGCAGTTCCTTTAGCCGTTCGATCTTGGCGTGGGCGTATCGCTCGCGTGAGCATAGACGGAACAAGCGCCATTTTGCCTTCAGCAAATTGCATCCGCTGCCCGCAGGACGACACCACGTTCGCTCCGACGCCGATCACGCGCCCGACGTGGGCGCACTCGCGCGCGAGCACGCCGTTGCTCTCACCGATCCACCCAGGATCCGCCTCCCATCGACGCCCGGATGACGGCCTGGCGAAGGACAGGGCTCTACTCACCGGTCGTAGCTCGCGAAAATGATTCCTGCTCAGCCCGCCGCCGCGACTGGCTTCGGAAGGCGTCGGAGGTGCGCCCGCGCTTGATGGAGGTCGACCGCCTGCTGAGCGTTGAGCCAGAAGTCGGGCGACGTCTGGAAGCTGGCGCCGAGCCTGAGCGCCATCTCGGCGGTTACGGACGTGCGTCCGTTGACGATCCGGTTGACGACCTTCACGTCACAGCCGAGGTGAAGGGCGAGCTCCTTCTGGCTCATGCCCAAGGGCTTGAGGAACTCCTCGTGCAGGATCTCACCTGGCGTCGTCGGCTTGCGCGTCATTTCTCGGTGTGCATCCATTCGAATGTCGTGTCCAAAATACCTGCTCTCGGTATACCTGCAAGAGGTATCTATCTTCCGGGTGGGCAACAGGCGATGGAGGAAGCACCTGTCCCTCGCCAAGCCGTCATCCGGCCCGAGGAGGGAGGCCTTTCCGAGCAGAGCGCGGGTCTCTTTGGCCCCCGCACCCAGGTTGATTTCCAAGCAACTTCTGGTGCCGGCTTCCGATAACAGAGCATGTCCCTCCCTCGCGAAGTCCTGCCTGGCCGCATCTAGATGATCACGCGCCGCTGCTCCGAGCGCCGATTCCTGCTGCGCCCGGATCAGGAGACAAACAACGCCTTCATCTATTGCTTGGCCGTCGCCGCCCAACGATTCGGCATCCAGGTCATCTTCACCTACGCCGCAGAAAATCATCACCACACCGGGATTATCGACCCCGAGGGTCGCTTCCCGGATTTCATGGCGTACTTCCACAAGTACGTCGCCAAGTGCCAGAACGCCCTGCGCGGCCGCTTTGAAAACTTCTGGTCCTCCGAACACGCCAGCGTTGTACGGCTGGTCGAACGCGATGACATCTTGGAGAAGATGATCTACGCCTTGACCAATCCAGTGAAAGATCCGCTGGTTGAGCACGTCTGGGAATGGCCCGGCGTGAACTCCTACGGCGCGACGGTCGACGGCACAATCCTCACCGCAACCAGGCCTGCCCATTTCTTTCTGCCGAGGAAGAGACCGCCGCAGCCGACTGCCGCGCTAAAGGCATCAACGTCCTCGGACGCGAGCGCATCCTGAAACAGGATTGGCGTGCCCGACCCAAGAGCGCCGAGCCCCACTTCAAACTCAGCCCGCGTGTGGCCGCCATGAACAAATGGGCCCGCATCGAGGCCATCACGCGCAACACGCGCTTTCTTGCCGCCTATGTTTCCGCCAAAGGCAAGTTCGCGGAAGGTTCGCGCGATGTGGTCTTTCCCGCTGGCACATGGTGGTTGCGCAAGCACGTGAAGGTGCGATGCGCAGATGCTGTTTCTGCGCCGGCGTAGTACGGCGCTGTTTCCGAGACCGGGGCCTTGGTGCCGAGTGCGCCAGGGCACACTTGCGTTCAGCGGGCGTTCTATCGCCGTCTCGCGACCTGCGGACTTCTCAGCATTGACCGGGAATCGCCGATCCTTCGCCCGAAGC